>Ga0209624_10001220_pt1 | contig 20748 bp, 12 predicted proteins | sample JacPinW_OM2H0_O1_FD_188565 | JGI IMG/M metagenome (GOLD analysis project Ga0209624, IMG submission 188565) | Forest soil microbial communities from Algoma, Ontario, Canada - Jack Pine, Ontario site 1_JW_OM2H0_O1 (SPAdes) (version 2) | ecosystem: Environmental > Terrestrial > Soil > Boreal...
ATACCCCCGCCGATGATGATGACTCGCTTGCCCGTCGCTAGAATCTCGATCGAGGCATCGACTGTATCGCCGTGGCAACGCTTGTTTTGCTGTGGGAGGAATTCCATGGCGTAGTGAATTCCTTTTAGCTCACGTCCGGGAATGTTGAGGTCGCGGGGATGCTCGGAACCACCGGCTAGGACGATGGCGTCACATTCGCGGCGAAGATCTTCAACGGCTATATTCTTGCCTACTTCCGCATTCGTGACAAACTTCACGCCCTCGGCGGACATTTGTTCGAGACGACGGTCGATGATGTGCTTCTCGAGCTTGAATTCCGGAATGCCGTAGCGGAGCAATCCGCCAATGCGGTCGGCTTTCTCATAAACCGTAACCGCGTGACCCGCGCGGCAGAGTTGCTGGGCGGCGGCGAGACCAGCCGGTCCAGATCCGACAACAGCAACTTTCTTTCCAGTGCGAATCTTCGGCGGCTCGGGGCGGATCCATCCTTCGAGGAAACCGCGCTCGACAATATTCTTTTCGTTTTGCTTGATCGTGACCGGTGGCGCCGTGATGCCGAGTACGCACGATGTTTCGCAGGGTGCGGGACAGATGCGCCCGGTAAACTCTGGGAAATTGTTAGTCGCGTGCAGCTGGCGAACGGCATCCTTCCAACGTCCGCGATAGACAAGGTCGTTCCAGTCGGGGATTAGATTGTTGACGGGACATCCCGTCTGACAAAACGGAACGCCACAGTCCATGCAGCGCGCGCCCTGCTGCCGGAGTTGGTCTTCGGGGAAATCCTGATAGATTTCAAACCAATCGTTCACTCGTTCGAGTACAGGTCGGCGGGGAGCCAACTCTCGCGAATAGTCCATGAAGCCGGTGGTTTTACCCATGCTGCACCTGCTCGGCGTTCGCTAACACGGCGACTTGCTCGCCGGGGATATACGCTTGCTGACTGCGGCTCGCGCCTAAGACTCGTTTGAATTCGTGTGGGAAGACCTTGATGAACCGCGAAATCGCGTCGGACCAGTTGTCGAGGATCCACTTAGCACGGCGGCTGCCGGTCAGATCCATGTGGCGCGTGACGAGATCTTTAACGACCTGCAAGTCCTGCGAATCGAGCAAAGGCTCGAGATCAACCGACTCCAAATTGCAGCGTTCCTGAGTAAAGTCTCCACGCTCATCGTAGACGTAGGCGATACCACCGCTCATGCCCGCCGCGAAATTACGGCCGCAGGAGCCCAGGACCAGAACCAAACCGTTCGTCATGTATTCGCAACCGTGATCACCAACACCCTCAACGACGGCGGTTGATCCAGAGTTGCGAACTGCAAAGCGTTCCCCGGCTACACCATTGAAGAATGCTTCACCACTCGTCGCCCCGTAAAGAGCAACGTTGCCGATGATGATGTTCTCTTCGGGAGCAAAAGTGGAACCGCGCGGGGCATAGACGATGACCTTGCCGCCGGAAAGGCCTTTGCCGACGTAGTCATTGGCTTCGCCTTCCAGCGTCAACGTAACGCCTTTCGCGAGGAATGCTCCGAGGCTTTGGCCCGCCGAGCCTTTGAGATGAATGTTGATCGTGTCGTCCGGCAAGCCCGCCGAGCCATAGCGACGAGCGATCTCTCCGCTCAACATAGTTCCGACTGAGCGGTGAATATTGCGGACCGGGAATTTCGCTTCGACTGAAGAAAGAGTCTCGAGAGCGTGGTGCACCTGCCCGAGAATCTTGTGGTCGAGGGCCTGCTCCAGCCCATGATCTTGAGACTGAACGCAGCGGCGAGAGACTCGCGACGGGACCGGCGGATTGTAGAGAATCGCCGAGAAATCGAGACCCTTGGCCTTCCAGTGATCGACGGCTTCGGTCGTATCGAGCATGTCGACGCGGCCTACCATCTCGTCCACCGTGCGGAAACCCAACTCCGCCATGTACTGGCGAACCTGCTCTGCGATAAAGAAAAAGAAATTAATAACGTGTTCGGGTTGCCCCTGGAACTGCTTGCGCAGAATCGGATCTTGCGTTGCGATGCCAACCGAGCAGGTGTTCAGGTGGCATTTGCGCATCATGATGCAGCCCATCGCGATCAGCGGCGTGGTTGCGAATCCGAATTCTTCTGCACCTAACAGTGCTCCGATCACGACATCGCGGCCGGTTTGCAGTTTGCCATCGGTCTGGACTCGGATGCGGCTGCGCAGGTCGTTGAGCAGTAGAACCTGTTGCGTTTCCGCCAGGCCTAATTCCCAAGGAATGCCGGCATGCTTGATCGAACTCAGTGGGGACGCGCCGGTGCCGCCGGAGTCTCCACTGATCAGCACGACGTCAGCGTGCGCTTTTGCCACGCCCGCAGCGACCGTTCCGACGCCGACTTCCGCGACCAATTTCACTGCGATCCGAGCACGCGGATTCGCATTTTTCAGGTCGTAGATGAGCTGCGCGAGATCTTCGATCGAATAGATATCGTGATGCGGTGGCGGGGAGATCAGCCCGACGCCCGGAATCGAGTGCCGAAGGCGAGCAATGACTTCGTCAACCTTGTGCCCGGGAAGTTGGCCTCCCTCGCCGGGCTTGGCGCCCTGGGCCATCTTGATCTGCAATTCGTCCGCATTGACCAGGTAGTTCGCGGTGACGCCAAAACGCGCTGATGCTACTTGCTTCACAGCGCTGCGCCTGAGGTCACCATTGGAGTCGGGCTTGAAGCGTTCTTCGTCTTCTCCACCTTCTCCGGTGTTTGATTTGCCGCCGATACGGTTCATTGCAATCGCGAGCGTTTCGTGTGCCTCTTTACTGATTGATCCGAAGGACATCGCGCCGGTGGTGAAACGCTTGACGATTTCTTTGGCGGGCTCGACTTCTTCGATCGGAACTGGCGCTTCGCTCGTCTTGAACTTCATCAACCCGCGCAAGGTGCAAAGATTGGCGCTCTGCTTGTCAATAAGATCGGTATATTCCTGAAAAGTCTTGGAGCTTTCCGTGCGCACCGCATGCTGCAGTTTGCTGATCGTCAAGGGATTCAGCAGGTGGTATTCCCCGTTGACGCGCTGGTGATAGCTGCCGCCAACAGTGAGTTCGGTTTCGAATTCGGTCAGTGGGCGGAAGGCATATTCATGTTTTAACTGTGCCTCTGCCGCGAGGACGTTCAAGCCAATTCCCTCGATCCGTGAGGTCGTCCCGGTAAAATACGAGTCGACGAGTTCTTTGCTGAGACCGATGGCTTCGAATACCTGTGCACCCTGATAACTCTGCAGGGTCGAGATGCCCATCTTCGAAAAAGTCTTGAGCAGACCTTTCTTAACTCCCTTCAGGAAGTGTTTGACCGCTGTTTCGGGAGTAATGCCGTCGCCCAATTCCCCACGCCATGCGAGATCCTCAACACTCTCTAGCGCCAGATATGGATTGATCGCACTGGCTCCGTAGCCGCTCAGCAGCGCGAAGTGCATGACTTCGCGCGGCTCACCCGACTCCGTAATCAAAGCAACCTGGGTTCGCGTTTCCTCCCGCACCAGCAGATTGTGAACGGCCGCAAGGGCGAGCAAGCACGGAATTGGAGCGTAATCTTTGTCCACTCCGCGGTCGGAAAGAATTAGCAACGAATATCCAGCCTTAACGGCCTGGGAAGCTCTGCGGCATAGCTCATCGAGCGCGCGACGCAATCCCGCTTCACCGTCCCTTGCATGGAACAACGTGGGCAGCGTTGTCGCCAGCAAATCACGATTGGACACACGACGAAGTTTTTCGAGGTCGCGGTTCGTGAGCAGCGGATGCGCCAGCTTTAGCATGTGACAGTTTTCGGGTGCCTCCTCGAGAATATTGCGCTCGCTCCCGATGTAGCTGATCAGCGACATCACCATCTCTTCGCGAATCGGATCGATGGGAGGATTCGTGACCTGGGCGAAGAGCTGTTTGAAATAATTGAACAGGGACTGTGGCTTGTCTGAGAGGCAGGCTAGTGGAGTGTCCGTCCCCATGGAACCGATGGGCTCTTCCCCTTTAGTAGCCATCGGACCGAGGATCATCCGCAAATCTTCGTCGCTGTAGCCGAAGGCGCGCTGGCGACGGAGAAGCGTCTCAACATCGGGATAGTGCATGCGCGATGGCTCGGGTAGTTGATCCATCGTGATCTGGTTTTCAGCCACCCACTGCGCGTAGGGTTGCTGCGACGAGAGTTTTCGCTTGATCTCTTTGTCGGAAACGATGCGACCTTCGACTGTGTCGACCAGGAACATCTTGCCCGGCTGAAGGCGCCCCTTTTTCTTTACCTGCTCGGCAGGAATGTCGAGCACTCCGGCTTCCGATGCCATCACGACCAGATCGTCGTTCGTGACGAGGTAGCGTCCTGGACGCAGGCCGTTGCGATCGAGAGTTGCTCCAATTACTCGGCCGTCAGTGAAGGCGATCGCGGCAGGGCCGTCCCACGGTTCCATCAAGCACGCGTGGTATTCGTAGAAGGCTCGCTTCTCCGGCTTCATGTGAGGATTGCCGGCCCAGGCTTCGGGGATGAGCATTGCCATGACGTGAGGCAAGCTTCGTCCAGCCTGCAGAAGCAGTTCCACCGCATTATCGAAATTCGCAGAGTCGCTGCCGTCAGGCGCGATCACCGGATTGAGTTTCTGCAGATCGTCGCCAAAGAGTGAAGAACGAAGCAACGACTGGCGCGCGTGCATCCAGTTGACATTGCCGCGTAGCGTGTTGATCTCGCCGTTATGAGCGATGTAGCGATAGGGATGGGCGCGCTGCCAGCTGGGAAACGTGTTGGTGGAGAATCTTTGGTGAACGAGACAAAGCGCGCTGACCGCATCCGGGTCGGAAAGCTCGCGGTAGAAGTTCTCAATCTGGGAGGCGAGCAGAAGTCCTTTGTAGACGATCGTTCGACAGGATAGCGACGGGATGTAAAACATCTCCGCGTCTTCAATACCGGACTCGCGAATCTCATTTTCCGTGCGCTTGCGGACGACGTAAAGCTTGCGCTCGAAGGCGTCTTCGTCCATTCCTGGAGCGCAGCGGATAAAAATCTGCTGGATGTAGGGCTGTGAGGCACGCGCAACTCGGCCGATGGCAGAGGCGTAGACCGGAGTATCTCGCCAGCCGAGAAGGGTCAGACCTTCTTCCTTCACGATGCGTTCGAGAATTCCTTCACATTGCAGGCGAGGATGTTTTTCAACTGGCAGGAAGATCATGCCTACGCCGTAACTTCCGGCCTTTGGCAAAGCAAAACCGAGTTTCTCGCATTCGCGGGCGAAGAATTTGTGGGGAATCTGGATGAGGACACCTGCTCCATCGCCGGTTTCCGGGTCGCAGCCGCACGCTCCGCGGTGCGCAAGGTTCAGAAGAACTTGAATGCCCTTGCGGATGATGTCGTGACTCTTTTTCCCGGAAATACTGGCTACGAACCCGATACCGCAGGCGTCATGTTCGTGCGCGGGGTGGTAGAGGCCCTGGGCAGCGGGGAGACCATTCTTCGGGTTTAGACGCGTCGTCATGGACCTCGTCCAACGGACGGATTTCCTTTCGCAGCAGTTGTTCTCTGGCCTGCATGGTTGGGCGACGGAGCGTCGCACACCTCTGCTCTGGAACACACATTCGCTCTACTTTAATAGCGCCCGCAGGCAAGCTATGTACAATGCAGAATTTCGATACAAGGCATGCAAAATTCAGGGCCCAGAGAGTCCCAGCGGATTCTGCGTAATTAACCTCAGAAACACATGACTCCGCTATAATTCGCACAACCAAAATGGACTTTGATCAGCTCATCACATTTCTGGAAGTGGCGCGTCAGGGCAGCTTCTCACGGGCGGGAGAGAAGGTTTTCCGATCCCAGTCGGCGGTCAGCGCTCAAATCCGCCAACTCGAACAGGAGTACGGCGATCGCCTGCTGGATCGATCGGGAAAGACTGTCAAACTAACGCCTGCCGGCCAGGTGTTCTACGAGTATGCGGAGCGGCTGAAGAATCTGCGGGATGAGTCCCTGATGGCCGTGGCCGATCACAGCGGCACCCCGCGCGGTACTCTGCGAGTCGGGGCAAACGAGGCTACGTGTTTGTACGTTTTGCCCGAAGTCTTTGGGGAATATTGCAGACGTTACCCGCCGGTGCAGATCAGTATCTACCGAAATTTCAGCTACAAGATTGTTGAGAAACTGGAGAATGGCATGGTGGAGGTTGGCATTCTCACTCTGCCGATCCAGTCTCCAAGTCTGAAGATCCAGCCGATTTTTCGGGACAAGTTGATGTTGATGGTGAGTCCCAAAAACCCTTTAGCCAAGTTCAAGGTTGTTCCAGTGGCAGAGATCGTCAAGCATCCCTTGCTCTTTCCTAAGACTGGGCATACGCGAAGGCTGCTGGACAAGCTGTTCCGCCCACACAGCGCGGAACTCCAGGTACGGATGGAGCTTCCAAGTATTGGCATGATTAAGAGCTTTGTCGCGGCCGATTTGGGAGTGTCGCTGATCAGCGCGTCATTTGCCCGAGATGAAGTGGAAGCTGGCAGGGTCAAACTTATCGACCTTGAAGACGCTGAACTGTATCGCGAACTCGGGCTGGCTTACCGGCGGGATCGGACTTTATCGGTGGCATCGACTGCCTTTGTCGCCCTATTGAGGCAGTTCGCGACCCAGATGAAGAAGGAAGCATAGGTCATAGTTAGCTGCATTTTCGATGCAAGCCATCGTAATTTTGAATTTCTTCTGAACCCTGCGAATCGCTATGCTTGAAGTGCGAGTAGTTTTGATAGCAATTTCATGAAGCGTTCCATTTCCAACCAGAAGGACACACGAATTACATCGACAGGTACAGGTATGTCGACACGAATTACGTGTCTTCTGGAGGACGGGATCGGATGAAGTAAAGCACTTTTAAAAGATTCAACCGAACCCACCGCCAGAAGCAATCTGGCGGTGGGTTTTTGTTTGCCCGAAATTAAGGAAGGAAACTATGAACGGACTACAGCGACAAAGCAGGTTCGAACAAGGCGACGACGTGGTCGTGATGAAATTCGGCGGCACGTCGGTAGAGGACGCCGTAGCAATCCGGCGCTTGATCGGAATTGTCGAAGGCAGGCTGGGAGTGCAGCCGGTGCTAGTCGTCAGCGCGCTGGCAAAGGTTACGGACCAACTGTTAGACGCGGGGAACGCAGCTGCCGAAGGGCATCTTGGATCGGCGTTAGCGACGGTGCGTAGTATCTATGTCCGACACGAGGAATTGGCGGACTCTCTCGTTGATGGTTCTGCCTACGGATCTCTTGATCGCGCCTTGCGATGCGAGTTTCAATCTCTGGAATCACTCCTGCATGATTTAGAGAGGTCGCGCGAATTCAATCTCCGAGTGCAAGATCGGCTGTTGGGATTTGGAGAATGCTTTTCAGCTCGGTTGATCTCCGAAGCATTGTGCGAGGCCGGACTGAAGGCTAAGCACGTTGATGCGCGTGAATGTATTGTCACCGACGCGCGCCACGGTCAAGCAGGCCCGTTGTGGGATGTCACCAACCAGCGGGTGCAGGAAGTTCTGACTCCTCTGCTGGAAGCAGGCCGAGTCCCGGTGTTGGGGGGATTCATCGCCTCTACTGTCGATGGCGTGCCGACGACTCTGGGACGAGGAGGGTCGGATTTCAGCGCGGCAATTCTGGGCTCCGCTCTGTGTGCGTCGCGTGTCGAGATTTGGACCGATGTGGATGGCGTAATGACGACCGATCCGAAAATCTGTCCGGAGGCTCGTGTCATTCCGAAGATGAGCTTCGATGAGGCGGCGGATCTGGCGCACTTTGGAGCGAAGGTATTGCATCCAGCTACGCTCGCTCCAGCCATGCGCGACAATATCCCCGTTTATGTCTTAAACTCTCGCCGCCCGGATGGTCCCGGAACTGAGATCACCGCAAGACCGAGGGGTAGCCCTTCCGTCAGCGCAATCACGGCAAAACGGAATGTTGCGGCGGTCGAAATCGAATCGCCGAATGGAATTGGATCCGCACTCCTGGATGCAGTCTTTGCAGCTTTCGAACGATATTCTTGCTCTGTCGATGTGATGGCTACGTCCCTGGGACGAATGTCGTTGCTGGTCAGATCGACGTCCGCGTTGCCAAAGATTGCAGAGGAGTTGCGTGGACTCGCTGCAGTCCGGTGGGAGAATCGCCGCGCGCTGGTGTGCCTGGTTGGGGAGAACATTCGCCGACAACCGGAAATCGCGAGCCAAGTGTTCGCGGCAGTATCCGATATTGACGTACACATGCTTTGTCAGGGACCTTCCGACCGGACGATTTCTTTTCTGGTGGAGGAATCGAAAGTTGAGGAATCAGTGCAGCGGTTGCACCATTTGTTTTTCCCGAAGGTCGAGCCCGGTCGCGACTGGGGTGGAATCTCCGCCGCGTACTGCCAAGCCGGATAGAGTGTCGCGTCAATTACCGAGTTTGGCGGCCTTCGACGCGTACGGGTTCGTGGCTTGCGACGCGGGCTCGATGATGTGCAAACCACACTCCGTCTTGGCAGACCCGGACCAGCGCCCGGCGCGCGGATCTTCTCCAGGGCGGACGGCGCGCGTGCAATGCGTGCAACCAATGCTGGGATAGTCCTGATTATGCAGTTCGTTGTACGGGACGTCGTGATCGTGGATGTAGCGCCACACCTGCTTTGAGGTCCAATCGACGATCGGATTGACCTTTACGAGACCGAATTTTGTATCCCATTCGATTCGTTGTGCACTGGAGCGCACGGAAGTCTGATCGCGACGAATGCTCGTGATCCACGCGCTCAGTTCTCCGAGTTTGCGCCGAAGAGGTTCAACTTTTCGCAGATTGCAGCAACGGTCGGGATCGCGGCTCCAGAGCGCTGTTCCATGCGTGCGCTCCTGTTCTTCCGGCGAGAGGAGCGAATACACCTTTTCGATGGCGATGCCGTACTTCTCCTCGATCCTGTCCATCAAACTGTAAGTTTCGGGAAAGAGGAATTCCGTGTCGATCGTGAAGAGACGAAAATCCCTGCGTAGGCGCGATGCCATGTCGATCAGGACCATTCCTTCGGCTCCGAATGCAGACGAAATGGCAATGCGATTTCCGAAGGTTTCGAAAGCCCAAGTTAGAGCGCGTTGCGGCGTCCAACTCTCGGCGGCTTGCTGAATGGTGGCAACATCGGCTGCTGACGAAACCCTCAGCTGGTCTTGTGTAGGGGGCTTCACGCGAGTGGCTCCTCGTCTCCCGCGGATGCGATCCGGGAGGGATAGTCGGCAAGAAAGGCCGCCGACAATGCGAATTCAGTCTCCGATGAAGTAAGAATCGTCTCCTGAAGCGTTGGATCAGCAAGGCGGACAACTTCGCCGACCACCAGCAGCGTTGGGGATACGAGTTTCGGGGAATAGCGCAAGTCCGCGATTGTGGTGCGATGCGTTGTCTGGCTTGCCGTAGTTGCCCGCGAGATGACGGCGCAAGGGGTTTCTCCTGGCAGCCCTGCCGTTCTCAGTTTCGATGCCAGCTCTGAGTAGTTCTGCCCGGGCATGTAGATCACAAGGGTCGAGCCGCTTCCTGCCAATTTGCTCCAGTTAGCCGCCTCAATATCGCCCGCCTGATGCGCGGTGATAAGCACTAACGCTGACGACTGACGACGATGAGTCAGCGGAATGCTTGCTATGGCTGCGGCTCCAAGCGCCGAGGTAACACCTGGAACTACTTCATAAGAAATCTTGGCTTTTCGGAGAGCCTCCATCTCTTCGCCAGCGCGCCCGAAAATTAGCGGGTCGCCGGACTTCAGTCGAACAACTTGCAAGCCGGAGTCTGCGAGGGCAATCATCAGGAAGTTGATTTCTTCCTGCTGAATCTTCTTTTTGCCACATCGCTTCCCGACGTTATGAAGTTGAGCAGCGCGGGAGACCAGACTCAGAATCTCGGGAGGAACCAAGTCGTCGTACAACACAGCGTCGGCTTTCTGCAGCAGGCGCAATGCTTTCACGGTCAAGAGCTCGGGATCACCGGGTCCTGCTCCCACGAGATAAACTTTCCCCTTCATGCTCCCTCTCCTTTTGCGGTGAGTTCCGGAATCTCGGTCAATGCGGCTTCGAAGGCTTCCCTGCTGGCCAGCGAGTGCAGCAAATCGAGCTTGCGTTCTTTGTCGAGGTCGCTGGCGAGAATGAGCTTCCGGGTTTCGCCGAGTTCGGCGACCCAGGCGGCATAGCCCGGCCCGAATTGTTTCTCGAGCTGCTGGCGAATCTTCTGAGCCAGCGATGGACTTTGCCCTGCGGTTGAGACCGCGATTTGCAGATCTCCGCGCCGCACGACCGACGGATAGTAAAAGTCGCAGAGGTCGGGGACATCGACGACATTGCACAGCACGCGCATTCTCTGCGCTTCGAAATAGATGCGCTCGTTGAGGGTGCGCGAATTTGTAGCTACAACAGCAAGAAACGCGCCTGCCAGGTCGTCCATTTCAAAAGGCCGCAGGTCGAGTTCGATCTTTCCTGTGTGCGCCCATTCCCTTACCGCAGGGGTCGCGTCAATCGCTACTACGCGAATCTGGGCACCCGTTTCAAGCAAACCCGCAATCTTTGGCTCGCCGACTTTGCCCGCGCCGACGACCAGGCATTGCTTCCCTTCCAGCTTCAGGAACATTGGAAATAAGCTAGTCACCGATTCCTCCTGCAGCATGCGATAGAGTTTGTGGCAGATCTCGAGCGACGGCGCCGACGGACTCCCCGGCAAGAAACTCGCGTAGTTGCGTGTCGTTATGCCGAGTGAAGAACCGTCGCAGATTTTCAGCCGGCTCGCGCAGTGAAAGATAGCGGCCCAGCAAACGCTCCAAAGCGTCCGGCACTTGCGTGGCGGCGCAACGGTATCCGACCGGCCGCGCCGTGGCCTGATGCAGGCCGAGAGCGCCGCCGACGCAGAAGTAGTACGCGTCCTCCATCTGGCCGTTGACCTTGACTTTCTTGCCCTCAATGCCGATGTCAGCAATCCAATGCTGGCCACAACTGTTGGGGCAGCCGGTCACATGTAGTTTCAGGTGCTGATCGAAACCAGGCAGGCGTTCTTCGAGTTCTTCCACCAGCCAGCGAGAGAAGCTTTTGGTTTCGGTAATGGCGAGCTTGCAGAATTCTGTGCCGCTGCAAGCGATCGTGCCGCGCGAGAACGATGAACCGCCCACTCGCAACCCGATGGCATCCAGTTCTTTCGCTAACGATTCCGCATTGATGGTTGGCACGTTCACCACGAGCAGGTTTTGCATATTGGTGGCTCGCAGCTCACCACCTGCGAAACGCTCCGCGAGTTCCGCCGCGGACTGCATCTGGTCAGCAGTCAAGCGGCCGCGCAGAGCGACGGCACCAACATAGGAAAGCCCGTGCTGCTTCTGTGCGTGAACCCCGATGTGATCGCGATAAACATCATCTGGGGCGTGCTCTTCGACCGCCGGATCGAGCTTGAATCCGATGCGCTCCTGCAATTCACCGAGAAAACGCTCGGCGGTCCATCCATGACGCAAGAAGAGGAATTTCAAGCGAGCGCGCTCGCGATGTTCGCGAAGAACGTCGGAGTCACGGAAGAGTTCTGCGACCCCCTTCACGACGGGCAACACCTGGTTCCATCGGACGAATGCATTCAGACGGGCACCGAGGTAGGGCTCGGTCGAGAGCCCGCCGGCGACGCGGAGCGAGAATCCAACTTCCGGTGTCCCTCCGACTCGGCGCGTGATGGCTGTCAGGCCGATGTCATTGATTTCTGGATACGAGCACCATGAGTAGCAGCCCGCAATCGAAATCTTGAACTTGCGCGGGAGGTTATAGAACTCGGCGTTTCCGGCGAGCAGTTGAGAAGTCTGGAGAACCAGCGGTGAGGCATCAACAATCTCGTCCAGGTCGACCCCAGCGACGGGGCAGCCCGTGACATTCCGAACGACGTCGCCGCACGCTCCCGTGGTATTCAGTCCGACTTGCCACAGGCCGTCGAGAACCTCCGGCAAGGATTCGATCGTGACCCAGTGAAGCTGAATGTTCTGACGAACTGTAAGATCGGCAATGCCGTTGGCGTATCGGCGAGTAAGGTCGGCAATGGTGCGCAATTGGTGGGAAGTCATCAGGCCGTTGGGAATCCGAATCCGGACCATGAAACGCTGAAGAGCGCGCCCCACGCCGCCATGCCCACCGGTCACGCCCGCTCCGTCACCCTGGGTGTAAACGCCCCACCATCGAAAATAAGTGCCAATCCATTCGGAAGGGATCGAGTCGAAGCCGTCGTGAGCGAAGCGGCGGATTTCTTGTAAGCCTTCCCAAGGATTCTTGGCTCGCTTGAGGCGCTCCACTTGCTGAGCCTTGGTTTCTTTAGGCGTATTCGTTCTTGTCGTACTGGTCGTCATAAGGATCGTCGCCAAAAATAAAAAACCCACCGCCAGTTCGCCTGGCGATGGGTTTCATGAGTGCTGGTATTAAGAAAAAACTCTTAGGTCAGCAGCCTCCCCGCGCCAGTGCACACGCATGCACAACAACAACAAGTACAGCAACACGTCGCGCGAAGATTGGAGCTACCTGACATTCGAGATTCGATTCTAGGCGGGCCTGCCACGCCCGTCAATCCACTTTCGTAACACCTTGGATTCATACTTTCGATCCAAAGAATCAGATTTTTTGCGCTCTGGAAAAACCTTCTCGTTCAAAGCTGTAGAATCATCAACTTAGCTGCAATCGAATAGTATTGAGCGATAATCGTGGGTTACCCCATTGGCTTGCCGTCCAGCTGATCTATATAGAAAGGTGCATTCTTCGATGAAATGTTTCGCCTCCTCCTTCATATTGCTGATCCTCGTTTGTACTGCCCCTGCGTGGTCTCAGGGCACAGCAGACCCTCAGAAGGCAACTCTCGACCGACTGGAATCTCTAACGCGCCAAGGTGAGACGGAATGGCGTTTTCATGACGACATTCCTCATCCCGAGGATCCTCGAGTGAGAGATTCGGACTGGGGAACATGGACCGTCAAGAATGAATCGGGACCGGGTGGACAGAACGCAAACGAAGAGCACTGGAAGGGTACGCGTGTTTTCCGTCGATGGATTCAGATTCCCGAAAAGATCAATGGATATGCCACGCGAGGATCACAGGTTCGCCTGGATATGCGATTCGGCAGCCCGCGGAGCTTGATGATCACCGTCTTCTCAAACGGAGCGATCGTCTATCGGGGTGATGACGACAACATCCTTCCCGTGCTGTTGACGGAAAACGCCCAGCCAGGCCAGCGGATACTCGTCGCCGCACGCGTGGTTGCGGGAGACGACGTGCAAGCAGAATTCTTTCACAGTGAAATGGCAATCGAGCCGCCTGATTCCCGACCGAATCCTGGCCTGCTGCGATTGGAGTTGCTTGCGGCGCGTCCGATCATTGCTGCCTATGAAGACGGACGAACCGAACGCGAACAACAGCTGGATGCGGCTGTGAAGGCTATCGACTTCTCGCCGCTCGATAAAGGAGATCAGGCTGGATTTGATGTATCGCTCAAGGCAGCTCACGCCAAGTTGGAGGGAATTAAGCTATGGCTCCAGCAGTTCACCATCCGCATCGTCGGCAATTCGCATATTGACATGGCGTGGCTGTGGCCTTGGACTGAGACCGTCGAAGTCGTACGGAATACGTTCCAGAGCGTGCTCGACTTGATGCGCGAATATCCCGATTTCAAGTTCACCATGTCTTCCGCCCGCACGTATGAGTGGATGCAGGAAAAATATCCTGATCTTTTCAAACAGATTGAGCAACGTGTGAAAGAAGGCCGCTGGGAGATCATTGGCGGGATGTGGGTTGAACCCGACCTCAACATGCCGGATGGCGAATCGCTCGTCCGTCAAATTCTTGTGGGAAAGCGATACTTCCAAAAGAACTTCGGCGTCGACGTGAAGATCGGATGGAATCCCGATTCATTCGGATACAACTACCAGCTTCCTCAGATCTACAAGAAATCGGGAATGGATTACTTCGTCACGCAGAAACTGCTGTGGGCGCATGAATTTACGACCTTCCCTTACAAACTCTTTTGGTGGCAGTCGCCGGATGGGAGCCGGCTGCTGACGTACTTCCCTCACGACTATGCGGGTGGCATCGATGCTGAACCGCTAGCGAAAGACCTGTCCATCTGGATGCCATCGATTTATGGACCAAAACTCACCGACAGCCCTGAGATGATGCATCTCTACGGCGTCGGCGACCATGGAGGGGGGCCGACTCGCGTGATGCTGGACCACGCGGAGCAACTACGGGCGCAGGACGCCGTTTATCCGAAGCTGCAGTTCAGCTTCGCCAGAGATTTCTTCAGTGATCTCGAGAAGAAGCTGCCGTCGATGCAAGTTCCCACGTGGGATGGCGAACTCTACTTCCAATATCACCGAGGTGTGTTCACGACGCAGGCAGAAACGAAACGCCGCATTCGGCGCGCTGAAGAGACTGTGCTCAACGCGGAGAAATTCGCGTCACTGGCAACCCTCTATGGACGCCCGTACCCGCAGGATGGCATGGAACTAACCTGGAAGAACCTCCTGTTCGATCATTTCCACGACATCATGCCGGGATCGGGGATCGCGGTGAACTATCTGGATGCGAAGCGGAATCTCGAAAATGTGGACCGGGCCGCTAACGAAGTAACGGACAGCTCGCTCGCAGAGATCGCCGCGCACATCAACACAAATCGTGAGGGAGTGCCGGTTATCCTTTTCAATCCTCTGTCCTGGACTCGGACCGACGTAAGCGAGATCGAAGCGCAACTTCCGGAAGCAGCACGCCAAATTGCGGTGGTCGACTCAAACGGTAAGCTGGCCGAGACTCAGTTGCTCTCGATAGATAGTGACACGCATCGCGCACACTTTCTTTTGCTGTCGCATGCGCCATCGCTTGGATATGCGACGTATTTTGTGAGGTCAGCGACGAGCGCTCCAGCGGTGCACTCACTCCTGAAAGCCTCAGCAGATAGCCTCGAAAATGAGTTCGTACGAGTGAAGATCGATCCGAAGAGTGGCTGCATGACCAGTTTATTCGACAAACGCAGCGGCACAGAATCACTTGCTCCTTCCGAAACTGACACCGGAGGGCCGAAAGACTCAATCTGCGGAAATTTACTGCAGACCTTTGTCGACAAACCTAAGCAATGGGACGCGTGGAATATTGATGCCGACTTCGAGAAACAGCACTGGGATCTCGACAAGGCCGACGAAGTCAAGTTAATAGAGAGCGGGCCGCTTCGGGCAGTAATTGAAGTCAAAAATCACTTTCAGAATTCCACATTTGTGCGCGACATTATTTTGACCGCCGAGTCATCGCGCATCGACGTCAAGATGGAGGCGGAATGGCATGAGAAACACATCCTCCTGAAAGTGGCATTCCCCGTCAGCGCGCATAGCGACAAAGCGACCTACGAGATTCCGTTTGGGTCCGTGGAACGTCCGACAACCCGCAACACGCCGGCAGAGCAGGCGCAATTCGAAGTTCCGGCGCAGCGTTGGGCTGACATTTCCGATGCCAAGCACGGATTGAGCCTGCTGAACGATTGCAAATACGGTTACGACGCGAAAGGAAACGTACTGCGCCTATCGCTGTTGCGATCTCCAGAATCGCCCGATCCACATGCAGACGAAGGCCATCACGCATTGACTTACTCGATGTATCCGCATGCGGGCGGATGGAAGGAGGCGCTCACAATCCGTCGTGGATACGAATTGAACTACAAATTGATTTCGCTTCCCGCGGAACGGCACGAAGGCAAACTCGCACCCGAGCATTCCTTCCTGCAAGTACAACAGGACAACATCATCGTCAGCGCGTTGAAGAAAGCGGAAGACGATAAGGGATTGATCGTGCGCTTCTATGAATGGGAAGGTAAAGAGGGCCCGGTCACGGTGCAAGTTCCGCCGGGCGCAGACTCGGCCTCGGAGACCGATTTAATGGAGAAACCGCTCTCCACCTTGCCCGTTAACAGCGGAGCCATCAAAGTGCCTACGAAACCGTACGAGATCAAGACAATCAAGATACAGTTTGCCGAAACCACAGCGAAAGAAACGGCGGCAAAACCTTGAACTCAAACCAGGAACCGGCAATTCTTGGTGTCGACGTCGGTGGAACCAAGGTAGCAGTGGGAATCGTGGATCGCGATGGAAAGATACTTACCCAGGGACGTAAACCAATGACCGCCAATAGCACGGCGGAAGCCGGGTTTGAGGCAGTCACGAGTGCAATCGATTCGATGATTTCCGCAGCGCCGGGCGGTTTTCAAAGCATAGGCATTTGCGCTCCGGGGCCGCTAGATCCGAAAACCGGTATCGTGCTCAATCCTCCGAATCTTCCTTGCTGGCGCAACTTCCCCCTGGCGGACAAAGTGTCTGAGAAATATCGGGTTCCTGTGAAAGTGGACAACGACGCAAATGCAGCCGCGCTCGCCGAAACTCGCTGGGGCGCAGCCCGCGGCTTTCATTATGTTTTCTATGCAACCATCGGTACCGGGATCGGGTCCGGGATTGTCTTCGACAACAAGATCTACCACGGTAAGACTGGCTCGGCCGCTGAAGGCGGTCATCAGAGCATCGATTACCGAGGGCCGGTCTGTGCTTGCGGAAAGAAGGGATGCATAGAAATTCTGGCTGCTGGACCGGCGATTGGAGCGCGAGCGCGCGTCAAGCTTTCGGCCGAACCCTCTCGGCATTCTGCGATTCTCGATTTGGTGCAGGGGAACATTGCTTCGGTTACAAGCGAGGTTGTCGGAAAGGCGTATGCGGCAGGCGATCTAGTCGCGAAAGAAGTTCTGCTGGAAACAGTCGAGCTGCTCACTGCATGGTTGGGGAATGTGGTAGACATGCTCGACCCGGACGTCCTCGTGATGGGCGGTGGAGTCGCCGCAATGCTGCGTCCTTTTTTTGATGAAATTAAGCGTGGCCTTCCGCAGTGGTGCGTAAATCCGCGCGTCTCGGAAATTCCGCTGTTAATGGCGCATTACGGAGCAGACGCCGGAATCGCCGGAGGCGCGGCTTTGTGCTCGGAGAATATTTCATCTTGATAAACCTCCAGAGATGTTGGTCGGATATTTCTTTTTCACTCCTCACCGAGCACATTGGCAACGATGTTTTGAAGGATTGAGGCGACGATCTTCCTAAAGGATATTGCATGTCTATGAGGCGACCTTCCTCTTTACTATTGATACAAACGGCGGTCTACTTTGCGGCCGCGAGCGCTTCGACCTTGTATGCGGAGGATCTTCCGAAGGCACCGCAGGCACATGTATTCACGTTGACGCCAACACCAGGCTATTTCACCGAGCCTGGGATCGCGGTCAATCCGCAAAACCCGAAGCAAGTCGTTGCAGTCTTCCAAGACAACGTACATGCCGCATACTCGAACGACGCGGGCCAGACTTGGCAAGCGGCCGAGAACGTTGATCCGAAAAACTACAAGATTTCTGGCGATGTATCCACGGCGTTCGACAATCAAGGACACGCGTTCGTCTGCTACATCGCGTTCGACAAGCTGGGAACCTTTAACTACTGGGCACGTGGCGCAACCCGCAACGGCATCTTTGTGCGACGTTCATTGGATGCTGGGAAGACGTGGGAAGCGAACCACATTCCAGTGGCGGAACAACCGAGCGCGCCGGGAATTCCATTCGAGGACAAGCCTTACATTGTTGCCGACAACACCCAGAGCAAATATGCGGGGAACCTCTACATTGGCTGGACTCGATGGCGTTTGGCGGATTCGCAGATGGTCCTTTCTCGCTCGACCGATGACGGGAAGACGTGGTCTGAGCCGATCGAGATCGATGCGCATCCCGGTCTGCCGCGCGATGACAACGGGGCCGCTGAGGGGTTCGACGGCGCTGTAGCTCCCGACGGAACACTGTACGCAATCTGGAGCCAAGATGACGATATTATGCTGACGTCGTCACGCGACGGAGGCAAAACTTTTTCGCACGCTCGCCGCATCCTTCATACAGCGCCGATCATGTTTGCAATCGACACACTGGATCGTGCCAACGGGTTCCCCCAGATCGCAATCGATCCGAAGAGCAAACGGCTGTATGTAACCTGGAGCGACTATCGAAACGGAGACTTGGACGTTTTCCTAGCGAGTTCTGACGACAAAGGCAAGCATTGGAGCGCGCCGGTACGAGTGAACAATGATCCAGTTCACAACGGAGCGGAGCAGTTCTTTCAATGGCTGGCGGTTGATCCGATCGATGGATCTGTCAACGTTGTTTTCTACGATCGAAGGCGCGATCCTGAAAACCGAAAGCAGATCGTTGTCTTAGCCCGCTCAACCGACGACGGGCGCACGTTGGACAACTACGCGTGGACTGATGAGACTTTCGAAGCTGGCGGAGTATTCTTCGGAGACTACAGCGGCCTTGCCGCTTATGGCGGACGCGTTTACGGAATATGGACCGAAAAGCCCGCACCACCCATAGCGGAAGACAAGAAGACAACTCAAGGAACCGAAGACAAAAAGGATACGAAGATACAACCACACGGAACCATCATCAGACTCGGAACTGCGGAATTTCCGACGAAGACTACTCCATAAGTGCTACTTGCTCTTGGATGACCTCGAATCTGTGGTAATCCCTCATTGAGTAAAGATTCGTAAAACAGCCTCCGATTCTGCAACTCCGGGTTCATAATCTCGTTCATACCATTAGGCCTAAATCGAACGAGTGGAGGAAATATCATGGTGAAACATTTTGTGCTCGCGCTTGTACTAGCGGGACTTGCTTATTCCGTTACGCCAACCTTTGCGCAGGATAGCGGCAGTAGTCAGCAGCAATCGGGACCACCTGCAGGTGCGCCGCCGGAAGGCGGACATCGCCATTTTGATCCTGCAAAGCGCACGGAAATGCTGACGAAGCAATTGAAGCTTTCTTCAGATCAACAATCCAAAGTGCTCGACATTTTGAAAACTCAGCAGTCTCAAATGGAAGGCTTGCGCTCTGATTCGTCTACCTCTCAGGACGATCGCCGTTCGAAGATGATGGAGATCCGCAAGACTTCCGACGATCAGATTCGCGGGCTTTTGGATGCCAACCAGCAGAAGAAATGGGATGCGATGCAAAGTAAGCGCGAACAGTGGCAGGGACATCACGGTGATGGTCAGGCTCCTCCGGACTCCTCGGAACAAAAATAGAGGCTCCGAGTTAGTTGGCCGAGAACCGATGTTCTCATGCAGGACGCTTCAATGAGCAAGGGCAGCGCAATCGTCACAGGTTGCGCTGCTCTGTCGAAGAACTCGATCGTAATCGGGGCAAGACGACGCGAACCGAGCAACCGCGTCCGGTAAGCCGGTTTTCAATCTCTACCCTACCGCCGTGAGCTTCCGCAATCTGGCGAGAGAGAACCAAACCAACGCCACTCCCGTTTGGCTTCGTCGTATAAAAAGGAGTAAATACATTCGACGGATTGGAAAGGCCCGGGCCGTTGTCGTCGATCGTAAGGATGACGTCGTCGGCATTGGTGTCCCAGTGCAATTTGACGTTTTCCGATTCCGACGTCGACGCTACTAACGTGGCATTCTCAGAATTTGAGGGCGTCTCCAGCACCGCATCCGCGGCGTTCCGAACCAAATTGATCAGCATTTGTTCGAGTTGATCGGGATCCGCTTGAAACACAACATCCGGCCCTGGCTGCACGGATACTCGCATACGAGTTTCCAAGCCTGCTGCCCGAGCGACCAGGGGAGCAAGTCTGACTTCCCGCAAGACCGGAGGAGGCATCTGCGCCAACCGGCGATAAGCTTCGAGAAAGCGATGCAGCGAAGCGGAGCGGGCCTCGATAATCTCTAGTCCGCGCTGCAGATCGCTACGCACTTCAGGATCCATGGGCGTGGACGATACGCGTGAACTGAGGCTGCCGGCAATGGACTTGATGGGAGCCAGAGAATTGCTCAGTTCATGCCCAAGCACGCGAATCAATCGTTGCCACGCACGCCGTTCTTCTTCGCGCAGCGCGCGACTTACATCGAGCAAAACCACGAGAGTATGAGGAACACCATGCTGTCGAAATGAACTACGGCGAAGGAGCCACCGAGCGCGCGAGTCGTTTAGGTTCAGTTCAACCAGAGATTCATTGTCGGCGCTCAGGCAGGCCTGCAAACTGAGATCTGTAGCGGTGCGGCCCAGCACGCGAACTTTGCTTTGGCGGAGCAGGTGCTCTCCGGCTGGATTTACCAGACGCAATAATTGCGCCGGGTCAAAAGCGAATAGGGGAGCATCGATTTCGTCGACTACCCGCTGCAAGAGCGCGGTCGCCTCGATCGCCCGCACTCTCTGGTCTGACAACATATCAGCCAAAGCATTCACTTCCAGAGACAGCTCTCCGAGTGCATCTTCCGGAGCCGCGTTGCGCGCACGAAAAGAATAATCTTCCTCCCTAAGCGATCCGATTACATTGGCGATGGTTTGCAGCGGACGTGTAGTTTGTTCCTGCAGCGCGAGCGCGAGGATCCACCAGACGAAAAGCTCAATGCCAATGAGCGCGAGCCGGGATTCGAGGCTCCAAGCCTGCATCCAGATGAAAACGACGCTTACGAGCAGGCCGGGAAGCGCAACCAGAAATGAGTAGAGGCTGATTCGATTTTCGTAGAGTAGGCGAACTCGTTTGCGTGGGCGCTTCGGGCCAGAGGAGCTAGACCCCATACTTCTCCATCCGCCGATAAAGGGCTCCACGACTCAAGCCCAGTGCCTCCGCAGCCTGACTCACATTGCCTTGGAAGCGCTGCAAAGCCTTGCGGACAAGAACTGCCTCGACGGCCTCCAGGCTCAAGTCTTCAAGATTCTGCGTTTGGACACG
>Ga0209624_10001221_pt1 | contig 20746 bp, 19 predicted proteins | sample JacPinW_OM2H0_O1_FD_188565 | JGI IMG/M metagenome (GOLD analysis project Ga0209624, IMG submission 188565) | Forest soil microbial communities from Algoma, Ontario, Canada - Jack Pine, Ontario site 1_JW_OM2H0_O1 (SPAdes) (version 2) | ecosystem: Environmental > Terrestrial > Soil > Boreal...
GACGATCATGTCGGCTTCCATGCCGATGACTTCGGAGACGGTGATGACTTTGCGCGAGCCGTCGGAGAGGCGCGCGACCTGGACTACCGCATGAATGGCGTTGGCAATTTGATGGCGGATGGCGCGCTCGGGAATATTGAGGTTGGCCATGGAGACCATATTCTCGATGCGAGCCAGGGCGTCGCGCGGGGAGTTGGCGTGGACGGTGGTGAGCGAGCCTTCGTGGCCGGTGTTCATGGCCTGCAGCATGTCGAAGGCCTCTTCGCCGCGCACCTCGCCAACCACGATGCGGTCGGGGCGCATACGCAGACTGTTGATGACGAGCTGGCGCATGCGGACGGAACCTTTGCCTTCGATGTTGGGAGGGCGAGTTTCGAGGCGCACGATGTGTTCTTGTTTGAGCTGAAGTTCGGCGGCGTCTTCGATGGTTACGATGCGCTCGGAATTGGGAATGTATCCGGAGAGGACGTTGAGGACGGTGGTTTTGCCGGCGCCGGTGCCTCCAGAGATAATTAGGTTCAGACGGCCTTTGACCATGGCGGAGAGAAGTTCAAGCATGGGCTCGGTCAAAGTTTTGTTGTCGAGCATGTTGCGGGCGGTGATGGGATCGCGGCCAAAGCGGCGGATGGAGAGGCAGGCGCCGTCGAGGGCCAGCGGCGGAATGATGGCGTTGACGCGCGAGCCGTCTTGCAAGCGGGCATCGACCATGGGTGAAGATTCGTCGACGCGACGGCCGATGCGGGAGACGATGCGGTCGATGATCTGCATCAGGTGCTGATTGTCTTTGAACGACAGGCCGGTGATTTCGAGCTTGCCGGCACGCTCGACGTAGACGCGGTCGAAGCGGTTGACGAGGATGTCGGAGATGGTGGGATCTTTGAGCAGCGGTTCGAGCGGGCCGAGGCCAAAGATTTCATCAAGGATTTCGCGCGACAATTGCTCGCGCTCGGCGAAGCTGAGAGGGACGGCTTCGCTGTTGACTGAGCTGCGGATGAGGACGAGGACTTCGTCGCGGGCGGAGTCACCGGTGGTGCGGCCGAGTTTTTCGAGGTCGAGACGATCGAGGATCTTACGATGCAGATCGGCTTTAACCTGTTGGTATTCGCTGCGCTCGAAGGCTTGTAGATTGGCCATAGGAAATCAGGTGACAGGTCTTAGGTGACAGGTGTTAGGAAAACCTCGCTATTCGCCTTTCGTCATTCGCTGTTCGTAAAGTCATTTGCGGTTCGCCGGTCTTTATGTCTTAGCGAAGAGCGAACGGCGCCTCTCTAACTATACCGTTTTAAATAATGACCAGGCGGTGCGTTTGACTTCCAAATCGTCCTTGGTCAAATAGTCAGCCAAGCCGGAAATGGAGCGTGCAATTTCGGTGTTGCCCTGCTGCATTAACGGAACGCCGCGATCGATGGCGGTGGAGACCGCGAAATATTGATTGGGAATTCGCCAGAGCACGGGCGCTCCGATGGCGACTTCGGTTTCGGCTTCATTGAAGCCGGCGACTTTGCGATAACGATTCAACACCAGGGCGAAACGATCACGAGAGCCGCTCTCGCCAAGATATTGCGCCACGCGCCCGGCGCTCCAGAGAGAGGCTACGTCGGCGTGGGCGATGAGCAGAATTTTTTCGGAGAGATTGCTGACCAGTCGCGTTGCGCTATCCAGGCGCGAGGAAGCGTCCACGACAATGTAATGAAACAGGCCAACCATCGTATCGAACAAGCGGGCAAAGTCGGCGGCGGAAGGTTCGACGGAGGTGGGCGCGGCCGCGCCGGCGAGCACCTGCAATCCACGCTCGTGCCGGGCCATGAAGCTATCGAGCAGAGACGAGTCGAGGCGATGGAGATTGGTGACGGCGTCGGAGACAGTGAAGGACGGCTTGAGGTTGAGATGTAATGCGCAGTGGCCGAGGGGCGCCAGGTCTACCAGCGCGGTGCTGTGGTGAACCGACTGCAAGGCGAGCGCGAGATTGACGGCTACGGTAGTGGCGCCGCTGCCGCCTTTGGCGTTGACGACGGTGAAAACTTTTCCGCGGGAGCTTTCGCGACCGGGCTTGCGGCGCATCGAGGTGAGGCGAACGAAAGCTTCGAGGAGATCGGTGGTGCTGGTGGGGCGCTCGATATATTCGCGGACACCGGCGCGCATGGTGCTGACAATCAACTGCGGCTGCGTCATGGGGCCGACGGCGAAGACGGCCGAATTGGGGAGTTCCTGATGGAGCAATTCGATGGCGCGGAGCGCGGAGGCGACGGCATCGGTGGAGATATCTACCAAGAGCACGTCAGGCGCGAAGGATTGAGTCTTGCGGATGACGGGGTCGTTGGCCGCCAAAGGCAAGGTGGCGTGGCTGCAGACGGTGAAGGCCACGCTGGTGCCGTCAACTAATACCTGCAACACGGCGCGCTGATCATTGTCCGTGGCGAATACAGCTACTGATAACTCTGGCATGACAGATTCCGGATCGGGCCATCTGACCATCGGGTGATCGGGTCATCTAAAATCGATCGCCCGATGATGCGATCCTTACCATTCTACTTGGTGGCTCCTGACTTATCTTTATCGAACTTTTTTGGGTCCAAAATGGGCACAGGCATCGTCGGACCTTTCGGCGGGCCGACACTGGGTGCAACGCGGTGAACTGTGCACAGAACCATTAATTCTGAATTGCTTTTCTGGTCGCTCTTGCTCTTGAAAAAGTTGCCAATGATGGGGATATCGCCGAGCCAGGGGACTTTATTGGCGACGTTGGTAACGCGATTGTCCAAGAGGCCGGCGATGACGAAACTCTGGCCATCCTGGAGTTCGAATTCGGTTTCCGCTTTGCGGGTGCTGATGGCGGGAATGGTCGTGCCGGAAACGGTGACGGCGTCGGCGAAGTCGAGAGTGCTTACTTCGGGCGCGACGTGGAGATGTATGTTGCCGTTGGGTTGAATTACGGGGGTGAATTTCAGGCGCACACCGAATTCGCGAAACTGAACGGTGACGGTGGAGATGCCGCCGGCGCCGGGTTGCACGACGGGGAAGGGAAATTCTCCGCCGGCGAGGAAACTGGCTTCTTTGCCATTGACCGCGACGAGATTGGGCTCGGCCAGAATCTGCAACAGGTTTTGCGTCTTGAGCGCCTCAATTACGGCGCCGAGATGGACTTGCGGGTTAAAGAAGAAAAGGTTGAGGACATTCGAGACGGTCGCGCTATTGGGGAAGGGGCTGAGCGATCCGGTATCGTTGATGGCGCCCTGGCCGGTGATTCCTCCGAACTGGCCGGTGGTGGTGCTGCCGATCGTATTGCCCGAGCCGGTCGAAAGCAGGTTGAAACCGATCTGGGTCAAAGCGCTGCGATCGACTTCGGCAAACTTGACTTCGAGCAAGACCTCGTCGGCGCCGACGGGCCCGAAGCTCAGCACGTTGACGACGTTCTTCGAATACGCGGAGGCGAGCGCGCCCGCATGTTTGGCGATATCTTCGGTGGTCACGTGGCCGGAGAGAACAATGGCGGAACGCGACGGGGTAACGCTGATTTGTTCGCTCGGGAAGAGGCGATGAATTTCTTCGGAGGCGGCGGTGATGTCGACATCGACGCGCAGGTCGAAGCTTCGCGAGCGCTCGAGTTCATCCCAGATCAATAAGGAGACTTCGCCGGGAGCGAGTCCATTGACCAGGACTTGCGTGGGGGTGACGACGAGCGCATCGGCCACGGAAGGGTCGGTGACGGAGACGCGCTTGAGGCGCTCAGTAGTGTTAATGAGAAGAGATTTTCCGACCATCACGCGCAGCGGAGCAGCACCGGAAGTTTCCGTGGATGTGGAGGTGGAAGTGGTTGCGGTGGCGGGCGGAGCGACGGGATTGTCCTGGGCTTTAGAGGCTGGGCTCGGGGAAGTAGCGGGAGACGTGGCGGCATCGCTACGGAGCGCAGACCTATTCAGCGCGAGCCCGTGGAAGGCCGCGGGACGCGCGGAGATCGTTGTCGCGCCGAGAAACAGGACGGCTGCAACGAGCTTGAAAGCTCTCATGAATTCAGACCTCTTGCAGGCGGCACGAGCAACTCGTTCGAAGGCAAATCGAAAGTTATGCAGACAGCGACAGAGATAATGACCGGGCGCGAATGGATGCGATAGCGACGGCCCGATTGATGTTCGGTATGACTATTGCGATTTATCTTCTGGAAACTTGGTTTCATCCCGTTTGCTGCCACGAATCATTTCTACCTGATAGGGCGCATTCACAGGCGCCGAAACTTTGGCGGTCATCTTGTGGACTTTGGGTTTGGCGTCTGCGGTTGGCGGTTTCTCGCCGGGGTAGAGCGCACTTACATGGGTGGCGCCGATACCTTCTTTCTTGGTGTCCAGCGGATTTCGGAGCGCGAGCTGAATTCTACCTTCCTGGGAGGCCAGCGCCAATCTTTGAGCGTCGTCGGGCGACACCAATAGAGTGATTACGGGAGCGCTCGATTCGCCGGCGGTGAGACGCTCGAGGAGGCTTCCGCCGACGGCGATCACGGCGACGTTTTGCAGAACGGTGATGGTTTGCGGTTGGCCACCACTACCCTGATTGCCGGTGGCCATTACATCCACGCGCGTGCCCGGCTGTACGAAGCCGGCCACGGAAACAACGTCGTTAACGCGGACGGAAACGGCGCGCATGCCGGGTGGAATCAGCGAAGGAAGGCCAGCTCCGGCGTTGAGCGCCGCCAGTTTGCTGGAGAGAATGAATTCGCCTTTGCCGATGGGCAGGATAGCGCCCCGGTTTAGAACTTTCGCGGGAGAAGAGAAGGCGCCGGGAGGGACCGCGGCGGGCGGGATATTGACGACGCGAATGTCTTTGGCTGCCAGCTTTGCTCCGACGTCAATATCGTTGGCAGCCACCACGACCGGGACGGCGGCGGAGTTGCCGCTGGAGCCAGCGAAGTTTCGGAGCTGGTTGTAGACGGCATAGCTGACGAGCAGGCCAACCGCTAAAGCCAAGCCTCCGATCATCAAGAGACGCCGTCGATTCATTCCACTCCTTCCGGAAACACTCCGGACCTATTCGCTGCCGCAGAGAGCTACATTCGGCCAGCCAAAACACAGTACCGCCACTACTGCTGGCCGATCTGACTGCCAACCTGCGAAAAAACGGTGTTGGCATTGCTGCCGATCAGACGGACGGTGCCGATTACGATCACCAGGATTACCGCCAGCATCACGGCGTATTCCGCGATGTCCTGGCCTTCTTCATTACGCCACAAGAGCTTGCACAACTGTGTCATAGAGACTCCTTCGAGAAGTTACTTACTCTAGAAATTTACGATCCTGGGGAGCTTTGGAAGCCATTCCCTAATACGCGCCCTAGTGTCGCAGATTACGAATGGATATGGGAAACATTTTTTCATCTTTTTACCGTTATGGCGAGGGGTTTGTTTGTGGAAATGTCAGTATTTGGGGCCGCCGGAGAACTGCGGGAGAGGATGATTGCATAGGAGTCGCTAAAGGCGGCATGCCAATGGCTATCGAGGAGCAGAGCCTGGGCGAGGGCGCACGATGATGGAATGAGGACGGTTTCAACTTGCCAGCGGTCGAGGATGTCTTGCCAGCCGGAGCGAAGATCGATCAGGGTGCGGATGGACTCGCGCATGAGATCGTCGCCGTAAAGGTCGGCGCGGCCGTCTACGAATACGCGGTAGTTGGGGTAAAGATTGAAGATCGCGTAACCTCCCCAATCATAGTAAACGAAGAGGTTTCTGGGTTGAGATGGAGCATTGATGGGTAAGGAGTTAGTGCGCAGGAACTGGACTGCGCCTTGGGGGAAGATTTGTGCGACGCGAGCGTTTTGATGGCGGGCGAGAGTGGTCCATTTTGCCAAGGCAAAGGCCGCCATCAGAAGGACGACAAACATGCCAAAGTGTGCTTGGAATCGCCATGCGGGGCGCCGTGGCGAGGCGGATAAAGGCGATACGGGAACAGCAGCGGCTATGACCGGGATGGCTATTAAGACGAAAATCGGTATATGGCGGGCCGCATCGAGAGCGGCAAAGGCGACCAGGAGCAAGGGCACGATGACTCGGCCTTTGAGGTGGGTGCGCGCGGTCGCGAGGGCGATGAGAAGCAGCAGCCAAAGCAGTAAGAGCGGGCGATAGAGGCTGGCGTGGAAATCGGGTGAGTGCCATTCGGCGATGAGGGAGCGCATTCCGGGCGAGCGCAGCGTGTCGAGCGGGTAACGGTAGAGGTGGATGCCGCTGGGGTTGAGCGGCACGAGAACTGCGCAAGCTAGGAGAACGAACAGAATGCGCAGAAGGATGGGACGGGCCTCTGGCCACGGTGTGTCGCCGGCGGCCGATTCAAGGAGTACGCCTGCGCCGTAGGCGACGAGAAGAGCGGGACCGAGGGCGAATCCGCCGTGCAGATTGAGCCAGAGCAGAAACAGCGGCGGAATCCAGGGCAGAAGTTTTGGGCGAGATTCACCGCGCTCGACTAAGAACAGGAGAAGGCTCGCTAGCGTGAAAGTAAACATCTGCGGACGCGCGCCAAAGGAGGGCGCAGACGCGAGAGCAGCGAGCGCGGTGGCGGCGGCAGCCCAGTGCCGTTTTTGTCCGCCGGGAAGGCAGCGCAGATAAAGGAGCATGAAGCCGAAGGTCGTGATGATCGCGGAAAAGACGATCAGCGCCGGGGCGCCGGCGCGTTTATACAATTCGAAGAAAATTATCTCGGACAGCCATTCATGGGATATCCAGGCGTGGCCGGCACGAGTGAAAGAAAAAGGATCGGAGTGGGGAATGTGGCCGGATTCTACGATCCACTGGCCGGTGCGGAGATGCCACCAGAGATCGGGATCGATGGCGTTGCGCGCGGTCATGGCGAGCAAGCCGAAGAGGAGGATTGCGGCGAAGGGAATTTCGGTGCGGAAGGCGTTTAGGATTCGTCGCATCGGTGAAGTGGGATACGTTTAGGATTCGTCCGCGATTATAGAATGCGGCGCGGTGACTGCCGGGCTCGGTTAGCTTTTGAAGCGGGGAGTAAATGAAAATATCGAGTTGTGGATAGAATGGATTCCACTCAAGCCATGTCTCATACGCCGAGAATGCGCGGCCGGTTGTTGATGGGCCGATATCTGACGCTCGCGCTGCTTTGGATGGCGGCTGACAATTCCTACGTGCTTTGGAAGTCGCGGGTTCAGATGGCGCAGGGGTACGGTGATTTCGCGAATTTTTATACCGCCGGAACGCTGGTTCGGCGGGGACAGGGCGCGGAACTTTACGATGCCGCGGCGCAGTGGAAGGTGCAGCAGGAATTTTCTTCGGAAGTCAAGATACGGCGCGGGCCCATGCGTTATATGCGGCCTCCGTTTGAGGCGTTGTTTTTTTCGGTGTTTGCGGGGTGGCCTTATCCGAAGGCTCTGGCTATTTTGACGAGTGTCAAACTTGGTCTGCTCGCGGCGATTCCGTTCATCGTAGTGCGTGGCAGATTTTGGAAGGAGGGATTCCCACTTTGGATGACTCCTATTCTCATACTCGGGACATTTCCAGCTTTTATGGATCTGATGATGGGGCAGGATGCGATGGTGTTGGCTTTCCTGTTTGCGCTTTGTTTCCGGCAACTGGAGATGGGGCGGGATGCGTGGGCTGGTGCGATCCTCGGGCTGGCGCTTATTAAGTTTCAACTGGCGCTGCCCTTTTTTCTTCTCCTTTGGATCGCTGGGCGCAAACGGGTTGTGGCCGGCTTCGCCGCATCGGCTGCCGCTCTGGTCGCTATTTCTGCCGGCGTCGTCGGTTGGAGCGGCGTGTTGAAGTATCCAGGGTATTTGCTGATGTTGAGCCACGCCAAGGGAGTCGGAATTTCACCGGAAGTTCAGATCACCTTGCGCGGCATGCTTACTCTTTTCCTGGGGAGCGCGGCGTATTCGAGAAGCGTTGCTTGGTTGCTGGCAGCGGTGGCGGTTGGAGCGATTGTGTATGCGGGCCTGCTTTGGCGAAGAGCTGGCGAGGGTCTTTTGGCGGAAGGTTTTGGTCTGGCGGGTATCATCGCGATTGTTACGAGCTATTACGCATCGGATTATGATTTGCTGCTGCTAGTCGTTCCTTTGCTTGCCATGCTTAGTCGACCCGACGACGCCTCAAAAGGTGATCGTGCTACGGACTACCTGGAAGGGGCTGGTTTGTTGCTGTTACTTGTGGCTCCGGTGTATTGGTTTGCTCGAGTGCATCATGCTGAGTGTTTGATGGCGATACCGCTGCTGGCGTTGGGCGTGGGCCTGGCGCGTAGGTTACACGCGGCGGCGGGGACGACTGTGATTCCGGCAGCCGTTTTAACGGTTGTGGCGCCGGGCGGGCTGGGATGAAGACTCGAGAGATGGCAGCCTCGGCCCCGGTGTCGCTTCGTGACTGGATATTTTTACTGCTCGCGATTCTTTTTGCGGTGGGCACGTGGGCTTATGCCGGGCGCGTGCTGATTCCTCATCAGATTTCGGATTCGGCGGCGGCGGGGCGGCCGCGCGGAAATCTCTCCGATCTTTATCCGCGCTGGATTGGCGCGCGCGAGCTTCTGCTGCATGGGCGCGATCCTTATCGGCGGGAGGTGACGCGCGAAATTCAAGAGGGATATTACGGGCGTCCGCTGGATGCTTCGCGGTCGGGCGATCCGATCGACCAGCAGGGGTTTGCTTATCCGGTGTACGTCGTTTTTTATTTGGCGCCTACGGTTCGCCTGGATTTTGGAGTTGTGCGGAGAGCGTTTCGTTGGATTCTGGTAGGAATTACGGCGGCAGGGGCTTTGCTGTGGCTGCGAGTTTTGGGTTGGCAGGTAAGTGTTCCGGTGCGGGCGGCTGCGGTGGCTTTGACGTTGGGTAATCTGCCGGTGTTGCAGGGACTCAAACTCCAGCAATTGACTCTGCTGGTGGTGGCGATGTGCGCGGCGGCGGTGGCATTGCTGGTTGCGGGGCGTCCGCTGGCGGCGGGCGTGGTGTTGGCTTTGGCTACGATTAAGCCTCAGCTCGTTTTGCCGCTGCTGTTGTGGCTCATGATATGGAGCCTTGGCGACCTTCGGCGGAGGTATCGCTGGTTGGTTGCATTTCTTGTTGTTTTGATTGGTCTGTGCGCGGCTTCGGAGTTGGTTCTGCCGCATTGGATTGGGCGTTTCGGGCGGGCGGTTAGCGAGTACTGGCAATACACACAGGCTGTGCCGATGCTGGAGGTGATGCTGGGGAAGCCTTTCGGCAGGCTGGTGGAAGTACTACTGGCTGGGATTACGGTGCTGTTTTGTTATCGGCGGCGCAAATTGGCGGTAGAAAGCGGTGCCTTTCAGTTATCGACTTGTTTGGTGCTGGCGCTGACGGTGATCATGGCGCCTACTTTGTCGCTCTACAATCAGGTGCTTCTGGTTCCCGGCGTTCTGCTGATTGCCCGGGATCGACGAGCGATCTGGGAAGGGAGTCTGGTGGGCCGCGGGTTGTTGATTGTGGTTGTCGGATTACTGGCGTGGCAATGGCTCTCGGCTGCAGCGCTGGCGGGGCTGTCGTTCGTTTTGGCGCGGGAAACGGTTGAGCGCGCCTGGGTAATGCCTTTCTGGGTGGTGCCTCAAATTCCGCTGGGAGTGGCGGGCCTGATGCTGATTCATTATTATCGGAGCACTTTTACTGCAACGGCTGAGGCGGGCCCGTCGTAGAATGCTTGGGGGCTCGTGCCAGCATCGTTGGTTGCATTGGCCGCAGGAGAGTTCAGCGTACATGTCGGCGTCGTCGCATTCGGGCATATCCAGCATTTTTCCTATCGCTATCTTTGTACAGGGAAGCGATCAGCAGACGCTGTCGCTGAATCACACTCCTTATACGGTCGGACGCAAGGTTGATCGCGATCTGGTGATTGCGGATCCGCGGGTGTCGCGCGAGCACGCTTCGATCGTGGCGGAAAATGGCGAGTTTTTTGTCGTTGACCTCGGGAGCAAGCACGGCACGTTTGTCAATGGCGAAAAGGTTGACCGCCATAAATTGCAGCGTAATGATCGCCTGGAATTTGGCGCGCGCGATATTGCTTACCTGATTTTTCATCCGCTGCACACTACATCGAATACGGCGCGCGAGTTTCTCAGCCAGATCTCGGGCATACAGATTGCGCCGGAGGCGAGCGATCTCGAAAAGCTGACGCTCTTCATGGAAGCGGCGCGCAAGCTGAACACTATCGGTGTGCTGGATGAAATTTTGGTGACGCTAATCGATGCGACGCTCAAACTGACGCGGGCCGAGCGCGGATATATTTTTCTGCGCGACGTGGAGGGGACGCTGACGCTCGCGGCGGGGCGGAACTCGAAGGGCGAGCCGCTGCTCGACGACAAGACAATTTCGCGGTCGGTGCTCGATGGAGCGTTGGCCTCGAACTCCGAATATTTGGTCACCGATACCAGCCAGATGCTGGATGTGAAGGAGCGGCAGAGCATTGTCGCGTTCGATCTGCGCACTGTGATTTGTATGCCGTTGCGCAAGCCCATGGTGCAGACGACGCGTGCTGACCAGCCGGCGGGCGGCGAGGTGATGGGCGCACTCTACGTCGATTCGCGCTTCGCCTCGCGCAATATCGGCGAAGTCGGCAGCGACATTTTGCGCGCGATTGCGACAGAAGCTGCTCAGTTGATTGAGAATGCGCGGTTGGTGCAAGCCGAAGAAGCGGGGCGGCGCTATCAACAGGAGCTGTCGATCGCGGCGTCGATTCAGCAGCGGCTTTTGGCAGTCACTCTGCCGGAAGTGCCATTTGCGCGGGTGAATGGGCGCAACATGTCTTGTAAAGAAATCGGCGGCGATTTTTTTGAAGCGGTGAATACGCCGCAGGGCTTGGCTGTTGTGCTGGCCGATGTCAGCGGCAAGGGAGTGTCGGCGGCGCTGCTCGCGTCGATTTTGCAGGGGATGGTTTATTCGCAACTGATTTCGGGGATGCCACTGACGGAGATTGTCGATGCGGTGAATCGCTTTTTCACTTACAAGCATATTGGTGAGAAATACGCGACCATGATTATTACGCGGCTGCGCAATGATGGCGATCTCGAATATGTAAATTGCGGGCACGTTCCGCCGGTCTGGATTTGCGGCAAAGAAGTATTGCGGCCAGCGCATGGGAACCTGCCGGTGGGATTGCTGGCGGATGCGACGTATTCGAGCGATCGCTGCCAGATGCGGCCGGGAGATCGGCTGATCCTGGTGACGGATGGCGTGACTGAAGCGGAGAACGCTCGGGGAGATATGTTTGATAGCGAGCGGCTGGAGTTAGTGGCGGGCAAGAGCAAGTCGATGGAGGATGTGTTCAGCGCGGTCGCCGATTTCTGCGGAGGCACGCCGCTCAATGACGATTGCACGGTGGTGGAACTCTTTTACACCGGCAGTTAGACGCGTGATTACTTTGGTGATCTTCTACTGCCTGGGCAGGGCCCGTTAGACTCGCGATTTAGTTGAGAACACTGGCCATGACCCTTTTCCCTCGACCCTCTTCTCCGGCGTTATTTTCCGTGGCACTCACCATTCTCTTGTGCTCGGCCTTCACTCTCTCCTCGGTCTCGCAATCACAGCCTGAGGCCGCGAGCAAGCGTCGAATAGTGGGGCAGACTCAGCCGAATTATCCGCCGCTGGCACGGACGCTGCGGCTGGAGGGGTTCGTTCGCATCGAGGCCGTTGTGTCTCCTGACGGAAGTGTCAAAGCGGTGGCGATAAAAGGCGGTCATCCTGTTCTGGCCGACGCGGCGGCGAGTGCTGTGCGCCGGTGGAGGTGGGAACGGGCGGCACAGGAATCCCACGAATTGGTCGAGGTAAGATTTTCTCGTCCCGACTAAGGTATTGATCCCCTACGGCTGCGCGCGGCGGTGAATGTCGACCGTCGACCAGGTTTTATCGGCGGCGTGACAGAGTTTCTCTAGCGTGCAATCGGCACACTTCGGAGTGCGCGCGATGCACAGCTTCCTTCCATGCCAGATCACTTCGTGAGAGAAGTCCGTCCAGCGGTCCTGAGGAATAATTCGCATCAGATCTTCTTCAATCTTTCGTGGGTCTTCCTCTCTGGTTAACTCCAATCGACGGGAAATTCTTGTGACGTGGGTGTCGACTACGATGCCGTCATTCTTTTTGAACCATGTTCCGAGGACCACATTTGCAGTTTTGCGAGCCACGCCGGGGATGGTTAGTAGCTCGTCCATCGTTTGCGGGACGTTGCCGCCAAAGTCCGCGATGATCTTGCGGGCCGCGCCCACCACGGATTTTGACTTGTTGCGGAAGAAGCCGGTGGAGCGGATGTCGGGCTCCAATTGTTCGGGCTCGAGCGCGGCGAAAGCCTGGACGGTGGGGTATTTTTCAAAAATGATGGGCGTGACCATGTTGACGCGGACGTCGGTGCATTGGGCAGAGAGAATTGTCGCAACTAATAGTTCCCACGCGCTGTGGTGGGTTAGAGCGCAGGTCGCTCGGGCGTAGAGTTGGTCGAGGCCGGCGATGATTTGGCGCACGCGCTCTGGGGCTAGCGGATTGTAGGCAGAGGCGGGGGTGGCTGATGTCTTTGTTCGAGATTTACCTTTCGGAAGCGCTGGCTTTGGCGATCTTGGGGAGACAGTCGATGCGCGGCTGCGGCCGCCTAGCGCCGGGGTTTTCTTCGCCGGTGAAAGTTTCGCGACTGGAGCGATCGCCTTGCGCGGGCCTTCGTGGCGTCCGCTGCGGCTGGGTTGACGCGGTGTGTTGCCGCGAGCCATGGTTTCCTCCTGAGTAGTGGCTTATGGTAACAAAGCCGCGAGGGCGTCCGCCAAAGGTAACTGCGCTGTGATTGACGGGTTGGCGGGTGCGTGAGTAGTCTGAGAACTAAAGGAAAAAACTTGTGGCTGTGAAAAGCATCAAACTCGGACAAGTCTGGCGGCATGACGCGACCGGCCAGGATCATCTTGTCACCAAGGTCTATAGCGAAGTGTTCACGCAGTACGCGGTGCTACGTCCGGCGGAGGTCAACGCGCCGGATGCCCCCGTGGTGAAAGTGAAGGTCGCGAAATTGGCGGAAGGCGTGACCTTGCCCGGATTCAGCTTCACGCAAGAAGGGGCGTTTTGAAGGGCCTTGGGTGAGCGGGTCATTTAAGTAAGGATCAACACCCCAAAAGAGTCACGCGTTTGATTTTCGATCTCCGATCGCCCGATGGCCCGATTTCCCTTGACCCGATTTTCATGACCCAGAAAATACTCACCTTACTCTTCGCTTTTATCAGTTCTTTGGTGGCGGCTACGGGCTACCTGGGGATTGTGCTGCTTATGGCGATTGAGTCGGCGTGCATTCCCCTGCCGTCGGAACTGATCATGCCTTTCGCGGGCTACCTTGTTTATACGGGTGCGATGAAACTGCTGTGGGTGGCGACGGCGGGGGCAATCGGATGCAATCTGGGGTCGCTGGTCGCTTATGAGATTGGCTGTTATGGCGGGCGTCCGCTGGTCGAGCGCTATGGGCGTTGGATTTTGATGGGACGGCGGGAGCTTGACTGGGCTGATCGATTTTTTTTGCGCTGGGGATACATGGCGGTATTTTTTGGGCGTCTGCTGCCGGTCATCCGTACCTTTATCGCGCTGCCCGCGGGTATCGCGCGCATGCCGCGTGGCAAATTTCACATCTACACCTTTCTGGGATCGTGGCCGTGGTGCCTGGCGCTAGCTTATTTTGGGATGAAACTGGGCGAGAACTGGCGCTCGCTGGGTAAATACTTCCACAAGTTCGATGCGGTGATTGGCGCGTTTCTGGTGGCGGGGATTGTTTGGTTTCTTTGGTCGCACTGGCAGAACAGATTGCGGGCGGAGGAAGGTTGAAGCGACGTTGGCTTCTTCGCCGTGAACCTCTGTGTTCCCTGTGGTTCAAGAAATCTCTACCACAGGGAACACAGAGGTTCACAGGGAAACGCCATCAATCTGGGATTGGTCGCGCAAGTTGCGACGCGACCAGTCTCCACTCCCCGTTACGCTTTTGCAAAACATCGAGGTAGACGTAGCGGACGGCTGAGCACTTGCCGTTTACTTCCACTTCGTCTGACTCCGCTCCGTGGACGACGGCGGTGTCGCCGAAGAGGCGAATCTTGCGCGCGGTCGAGACAATGGAGGGATAGCGGATCGCGCCGGCTCGAAAATTATTTAATACGTCTCGCTTGGTGAAAGCCTGGCCGGCTTCGTTGTATTGCACGTAGTCGTCGGCGAAGATCTGAGACAGAGCGGGTAGATCGGCGGTCATCAGGGCTTTGTCTCCGGCCTCGTGCAGGGCCAGGATCTGCTGTTCGTCATCGTTAGTATGCGTATCATTTTGCTTTTCGCTTTGCGGATCCGACATCTCCGTTCTCACCTACTTTCTTTCTTCATCTTCCACAAATGTGCAATCTCACGCTAGTCTTGAGAGCGACATGGGACTTCTGAGTCACCTTTTATTTCCGTGGGGCATTATTTTGCAGGGGCTGGCCATCGTTCATTTCATACGGCGGCGGCCGGACAACTATTGGATTTTTATCATTCTGTTTCTGGGCGCGCCAGGAGCGATTATTTATCTGCTGGTGGAGGCGCTGCCCGATATTGGGCTAGTCGGCCAGTCGTTTAAAGTATTTCCGCGGCATCGTCGCATTGCTGAGCTGATCGCTGCGATTCGGGAGAATCCGTCGGCGGGAAATTATGAGGAGCTTGGCGGGCTCTATATGGACGACGGCGACTACGCGCCGGCACGTGCAGCCTTTGACAGGGCGATTGCCGCGAGGGCCGATACGCTTGATCCTTTTTACCGGCGCGGAGTTTGCGCCATTCTCTTAGGCGACGCCACGGCCGCTCTGCCTGATCTGGAGAGGACGGTCTCCGAAGAGCCGGACTATGATTTTGGGCGCGCTGCGGGATTGCTTGCCCACGCCTACGCGCAGACTGGACAAAAAGAAAAAGCGGAGGCGCTCTTTCGGCAAGTGACGATCACCTCGACGTTGTCGGAGACATATTTGAATTTCGCGGAGCTGCTGGCCTCGGAGGGACGGAACGCCGATGCGCGCGAGTGGGCGCAGAAAGTGCTGGATAAAAAGGCGACTATGCCGGGATATTTGAAGAGGCGGGAGCGGCCGTGGTTTCGGAGAGCGCATGAGGTGCTGAAGAGAGTGGCGGAGTGAGTTTTAACTTGGTCTGCGAAATCAATGGGAACCGAACATATAGAAATAGAAGAGGTGTCAGTTGTCATTGGTGAGGTCCTTTGTCCGTAGGGCAGGTGTTTATGTTTGGCACACGCTGGTTTGCGCGGCGGTGCTGGTAGTAGCCGTCAGCGTGTTTTGGGCCGGCGCTTACTCCCTGAGTGTCCATAGTCGGCGTCAGGCGGAACGAATGTTGCAGCAGTTAGCTGCTGTGCAACCGGGAGTGGCGAGCTCAATCCATGCTTTCGGTAAGGAAAAGGAGGAGATCCTCAGCTACGGGAACAGAACCGAAAATCAGATTGAGGCAACCAGCGATGGCATCGCTGTGAACACGCCACACTTGACAACTCCGGGAGGTGGCGAAGCACTCGAGGTGTATCTATCACCGAAGGCGTCGCCCGATATCAGGAGGGCTGGGTTCGATCTTAATCTTCGCTGGGCTACCGCCATTTCGCTCTGCACCCAGCTTTGTCAGCTCGCCCCTTTCGCGTGGCACTCCCATGGACAATTTATGAAATCCAAGGGGTTGACTGTAGGGCGATCGGCGGATTGTTCGGTAGCAAATCACCAGTAAGCCAAAATGCTATGCTTCCCTCGATGCGAATTTCTTACCTTGAATGCACGCGCTGCGGAGAGCATTTCTCTGCTGAGCGTCCGCTGAACATCTGCCCTCATGATGGTGGAGTGCTTTTTGTCCGCTACGATCTTGCCAGCCTGAAAGGGAAGTTGCGGCGGGAAGATTTGTCGGGGCGCGTGGCTAGCATGTGGCGTTATGCCGAGGTGCTTCCGGATGCTTCACCCGTGACACTTGGCGAGGGATTTACTCCTTTGCTTCCCAGCCGCGAGTTTGCACATGTTTTTATTAAGGATGAAGGGCTGAATCCTACGGGATCGTTCAAGGCTCGCGGAATGTCGGCTGCGGTGACTATGGCGCGACATTATGGATTGAAGAAGCTGGCCGCTCCTTCGGCGGGAAATGCTGGCGGGGCGCTGGCGGCTTACGCGGCGGCGGCGGGGATTGAGGCTCACATCTTTATGCCGAAGGATGTGCCTCTGGCGAATCGCATGGAGTGCGATTACTACGGCGCGCACGTCACGCTGGTCGATGGGCTGATCAGCGACTGCGGGCGCATGGTGGCCGAGCGCATAAAGAAAGATGGGTGGCCGAAGAATCACGACGGATGGTTCGATGTATCGACGCTGAAGGAGCCGTTCCGCGTCGAGGGCAAAAAAACGATGGGGTATGAGGTTGCTGAGCAGTTGGGATGGAAGCTGCCGGACGGGATTATTTATCCGACGGGTGGCGGCGTGGGGATGATTGGGATGTGGAAGGCATTTGATGAGATGGAAGAGTTGGGATGGATTGGCGGCGATCGTCCGAAGATGATTACGGTGCAGGCGACGGGCTGTGCGCCGATTGTGAAGGCTTGGGAGGCTGGGAAGAGCGCTGCTGGTGGGTGGGTAAGCGAGATGTGGGCTGATGCGGAGACGTTTGCGGCTGGGCTGCGCGTGCCGAAGGCTTATGGGGATTATCTGATCCTCGACATCTTGGAGAAGAGTCGTGGGACGGCGGTTGTCACGACCGACGAGGAAATTCTGGCGGCGATGCGGCATTGGGCTAGCGTAGAGGGAGTATTTGCTGCTCCTGAGGGAGCCGCGTCGCTGGTTGCTTATTGGAAGTTGCGGGCCAGCGGATTTTTTGGCGCGGAGGATAGAGTTGTGCTGTTTAATACGGGGTCGGCCTACAAGTATCTTGATGGGATTGAGGCGCGGGAGAGAAAGGCACGGGTCGAACTGCCGGCGCGCAGCATTGGTGGGATTATCGGGCCTTATTAGATTTGCTCGGTGGGTTAGCTGATGGCCTGATTTGCTCTTGCGAACGTTAAGGTTAGTCGAAGAAGGCTTTACCACAAAGGGCACTTAAGGAACCGAAGGAAGTCGGCTGCGCACGCATGGACGCTACTTCCCAACGCGAAGAGATGGTGCGCGTGCAACTTGCTGGGCGCGGGATTCGTGATGCGCGCGTACTTGATGCTATGAGACGCGTGCCGCGACATGAGTTTGTTCCGGAGGGTTATCGAGATGCTGCTTACGAAGATCATCCATTGCCGATAGGTGAGGAGCAGACGATTTCGCAGCCTTATATTGTGGCAGCGATGCTGGAGCAGCTTGCTTTGCGGGCCGACGATCGCGTTCTTGAAATCGGCACGGGTTCAGGATATGTGACGTCGTTGCTTGCGGTGTTGTGCGCGGGGCTGTATTCGGTGGAGCGGCATGCGGTGCTGGCGGGCTTGGCGGAGGCGACGTTGCGGCGGCTGGGATATTTCAATGTGCATATCCGAGTTGGAGATGGGCGCATGGGGTGGGCGGAGTATGCGCCTTACGATGCGATTCTAGTTTCGGCGGCTACGGCGGAGATGCCTCCGGCTTTGTTTGCGCAGTTGCGGGAGGGCGGACGGATGATTTTGCCGGTGGGGCCGTCGTCGAGCCAGGAGTTGCAGTTGATTACGAAGAGTGGCGGAGGGGCCGAGGTGAAGATATTGGAAGGCTGCCGGTTTGTGCCGCTGGTGGAAGGCGTCGCGGACATCGGCTAGCGCTGCGACCGCGTGGTCGATCTTACGATGCAAAAGCGGTGATGCAGAACCAGTGATGCGAAGCCGAGTCTCCGATCTGTGTCACAAGTGGTCTTCCGCCCCACGGGGCTTCCTCGGGTTCCGACCTCCTACCCACGGTTTGCGCCGTGGGCTATATTCTTACGCCGCTTCGCGGCTCTCCGCTTACCGCTGTTTTACAATTGATCCGTGGCACTCTTCCGAAGTCTGAAAATTACGCTGGAGATGATCAAGTGGGAGCACTCGATTTTCGCACTCCCGTTTGCGCTTTGCGGAGCGATGTTGGCGGCGGGAGGGTTGCCAGCCTGGCGGCAGCTTGCGTGGATCGTGGTGGCGATGGTTTCGGCGCGGTCGGCGGCGATGGCGTTCAATCGGTTGGCGGACGCTTCGATTGACGCGGCGAATCCGCGGACTGCGACTCGCGCTCTGCCGGTGGGACAGTTGACGCCAGGGTTTGTAAGCACGTTTGTTTTGGTGGCGTGCGGGATTTTTATACTGGCGGCGTCGCAATTGAACCGATTGACGCTGCTACTTTCGCCGGTGGCGTTGGCGGTGATTTTGCTTTATTCGTATACGAAGCGATTCACACGCTGGTCGCATTTGTTTCTTGGATTTGCGCTTGGGATTGCTCCGGCGGCGGCTTGGATCGCGGTGCGCGGCTCTCTCGATCCGCGGATCTTGTTACTGACGGCGGCGGTGACATTCTGGGTGGGGGGATTTGACGTGATCTACGCTTGTCAGGATTATGACTATGATCGCGGTCATGGGTTGCACTCGGTGCCGCGGTACTTGGGAATTCGGAGCGCGCTCGTCGTAGCGCGACTGTTTCACGTCGTGATGCTTGGATTGTTGATTGCGCTGATTGTTACGTTCGGACTGGGAAACCTGGCAGTGGTCGGGCTGATTGCTGTGGCAGCGCTGCTGCTCTACGAGCATGCACTGGTTCGGCACGATGATCTGAGCAAGTTGAACGCGGCTTTCTTTACGATGAATGGAGTGATTTCGGTGGTGTTCTTTTTGTTTGTAGCGGGGGATTTGCTCCTTCGGAGATAGCCTCGCTGTCATTCTGTTCGCCAACCCGCGAGCCCTCAGTGGCTCAAGCTGGGACATTGAGCAAGCTTTGGCGTCACGGCTAAAAATCGTGCTCTAACTAAACTGACTTTGCAAACCCATTAGCCTCCTAAGAAGACCCGCGCCATCTCAGCGCCGTGCTCACTGTTGCACGCGTAGCAGCAGGAACGTGCCATCGTCGAGCTTGACGTTATCTTTTTCTGAGGTCACAAGCGATCCCTGCGTTGCATCGGGCGCTGGGGAAAGTTTCAGGTCCGCGATTCCGACAACGCCCTGCGTATCGCCTGTGATCTGAGGTTGTGTTTGAGTTGGAGCGGGTGTTCCCGACGGTGAACTGCTTTGCGGGGCGGTTGTAGGCGGGGGGCTGTTCCTCCCATTCCTGGACGCCCGCCGGAGGCGGTGGGTGTCGGGTTTGTTTCTGGGGCGGAAGAACTGGATGGATAACTGGACGCGGAATTGGCGGGATTGCGGTTGGGCGCAGCGATGATCGCCTGAATCGACATGGGCATCTGCATTGTCTCGCCATTTTTCAAAACAGCGTGGTCGAACGCGATCGCGAGCTCGGATTCTTTTTGCTCTTTACTGTGCGCCTGCGCTTCCGTTACGTGGCCGACTACTCTCGTATCTTTGGGGATGATGAGTGTGCCTTGAGGGTTACGGAGATCTTGTATGACCTTAGCCACCACTTCATCGCCTTTTTTCGCTTTCTTGGCGTTGATGCCCTTTGTAAGTTCCACGGGGAGAACGCTTCCGGGCGCGATTTTGGAAGCGGCGCCGGCTGGAGCCGAAGCCGCATTACGCGCAGTAGCGGCCGGGGCGGCTGGCTGCGCGGTCGACCCTTGCTGTTCTGAAGGCATGCTTCCGCTGGTGGGCGGCTGTGGCGTTTGCGCGAGGAGCGTTGCGCACATCAAGCCGATGGCGAAAACGATTAATATGGATCGGCGCATTTGGCTTTCTCCTGCGAAGCGGCGCAATTGGCTTTCGCGCGGTTAGAGGTCCGCGGACACTTTTCTAGATGCAATATTTCGTTAGGAGGTAGCCGGGTTTCTCAACTCTGATAAGAAATCGGCAACTGCTGACACCAGAAGAAGATGTGATAGGTTACGTCAGCTGAGTTATCATAAAAACGATGGAGACGCACGCATTCCAGACTGACGACCCGCGCCTGCTGCCGATTAAGGACAAAGTTCTTGGCGGCGAGCGGCTTAATGAGGCCGATGCGCTTGCTCTTTATGGGACGGGCGATATTCTTGCCGTGGGTTGGCTCGCCAACTGGGTTCGCGAGCGGATGCATGGCGATACGGCTTACTTCAATGTGAATCGACATATCAATCCGACGAATGTTTGTGTGGCGGCTTGCCGATTGTGCGCGTTTGGGCGCAAGAAGGACGCTCCTGGCGCTTACACGATGGCGCTTGAAGAAGCATTTCACACGGCCGCTTCCGGATACACCGAGGCGATCACTGAGTTTCATATTGTTGGCGGATTACATCCCGACTTGCCGTTTCAATATTTTCTTGATCTGGTTTCAGGATTGAAGGAGCGCTTTCCGCAAGTGCACATGAAAGCCTTCACCATGGTGGAAGTTGCTTATCTGGCGAAGCGGGCGAAGCTGACGATTCGCGAGACGCTGGAGAAGATGAAAGAGGCGGGCGTGGATTCGCTGCCGGGCGGCGGAGCGGAGATTTTTTCTGACCGGGTGCGGCATATTATTTGCGATCACAAGATTGATGGCGATCAGTGGCTCGATACGGCGCGGCTCGCCCACCAGATTGGGTTGAAATCGAACGCGACTATGCTCTATGGGCACATCGAAAATGATGAGGACCGCGTGGATCATCTGCTAAAGCTGCGCGCCTTGCAGGATGAAACGGGCGGATTCCAGACGTTTATTCCGCTGGCTTTTCATCCGGCGAACACGCCCCTGCAGCATCTTTTTCGATGTGCCCATAG
>Ga0209624_10001222_pt1 | contig 20744 bp, 17 predicted proteins | sample JacPinW_OM2H0_O1_FD_188565 | JGI IMG/M metagenome (GOLD analysis project Ga0209624, IMG submission 188565) | Forest soil microbial communities from Algoma, Ontario, Canada - Jack Pine, Ontario site 1_JW_OM2H0_O1 (SPAdes) (version 2) | ecosystem: Environmental > Terrestrial > Soil > Boreal...
ATTCCTGCGCGTGCCCTATACCCATTCGGGCGTGCTGGCCTCGGCCGTGGCCATGGACAAGCCGATGGCGCGCAGCGTTTTCGCCGCCGCCGGGCTGCCGCTGGCCGAGGCCAAGGTGGTGTCGCGAAGCGAGCTCGCCGCCGGCGACGTGATGGCGCGGCCCTATGTGGTGAAGCCGGTCAACGAGGGCTCGAGCGTCGGCGTGCGCATCGTGCGGCCCGAAGACAATTCCTGGGCGCAGGAGGCCAAGAGCTGGTCCTTCGGCGAGCGCGCGCTGGTCGAACGCTATGTGCCGGGGCGCGAAATCACCGTGGCGGTGATGGGCGAACACGCGCTGGGCGCGCTCGAAATCCGCCCGGCCAAGGGCTTCTACGATTACGACGCGAAATACGCGCCGGGCGGCTCCGATCACCTGATGCCGGCGCCGATCCACGCCAAGGCCTATGAGCAGGCGCTGGCGATCGCGCTCTCGGCGCACAAGGCGCTGGGTTGCCGCGGCGTCAGTCGCGCCGATCTGCGTTACGACGACACCAAGGGCGAGCCCGGGCGGATGGTGCTGCTGGAAGTGAACACCCAGCCGGGCATGACGCCGACCTCACTGGTGCCGGACATCGCACGCCACGCCGGCATCGCCTTTCCGGCGCTGGTGCAATGGATGGTGGAGAACGCCGCATGCGATTTCTGAATCGCCTGCAGGGAGATGGCCGCGCCGTGCCGCGCCGGATGTTGCTCGCGGTTGCGGGCGGCGGGCTCTGCGCCCTGTGCGCCGCGATCTTCTGGCTGTGGCAGGCGGGCGAACTGGCGCGGGTTTCGGCGAGCCTTGAGGCGCGGCTGCACGGCATCGGCGCCCAGAACGGGCTGGCGCTGGTCAAGGTCGAGGTCGAGGGCCGCAACCGCCAGAGCAAACCGTCGATTCTGGCCGCGCTCGACGTGAAGCAGGGCATGCCGGTGATGGACATCGACCTGGCGGCGGCGCAGGAGCGGCTCCAGGCGCTGCCCTGGGTGCGTTCGGCCGAGATCGAGCGGCGCATGCCCGACACGCTCTACATCCGGATCGAGGAGCGCCAGCCCTGCGCCTTCTGGCAGAAGAACGGCAAGCTCACGCTGATCGACCGCGACGGCGTGGCGATCCCGGTCGACACCCTCGCCGCTTTCAGCCCGCTGATCGTGCTGGTGGGCGACGACGCGCCCGGCAATGCCGGGCCGCTGGTGGACATGCTCAAGACCGAACCGGCGCTGGCGCCGCGCGTGCAGGCCGGCGTGCGCATGGGCGGGCGGCGTTGGAATCTGCGCTTCGACAACGGCGTCGAGGTGGCGTTGCCCGAAACCGATGCGGAAGCCGCCTGGCACCGCCTGGCCGCGCTCGAAACCTCGGAGCGCATCCTCGAGCGCAACATATCCGCCGTCGATATGCGCCTCTCCGACCGCGTCGTGCTGCGCGCCTCGCCCGCCCCGGCCGCCGCCAAGGCCGCGTCGAAGGACAAGAGCACATGAAGAAGCACAACAGCCGCGCGCGCGGCGGCGTCATCGGCGTGCTCGACATCGGTTCCACCAAGATGTGCTGCCTGATCGCGCGCGTGGAGGACAAGACGCCGCGTATTCTCGGCATCGGCCACCAGATTTCGCGCGGCATCAAGAACGGCACCGTCAACGAGATCGAAGCGGCGAGCCAGGCGATCCTGACCACCGTTCACGCCGCCGAACAGATGGCGGGCGAACAACTCGCCGAGGTGGTGGTGAACCTGTCGGGCGGCTTCGGCGCGTCGCGCATGACCAAGGCCGAAATCGGCCTCAACGGCCGCGAGATCAGCGACGGCAACATGCGCCGCGTGCTCGATCAGGGCTTCCGCGTCAAGGAGTCGCCGGAACGCACCGTGATCCATTCCGTGCCGGCGGGCTTCTCGATCGACGGCAGCCGCCCCATCCGCGACCCGCGCGGCATGTATGGCCACAAGCTGGCGGTCAACATGCACGTGATCACCGCCGAATCCGCCGCGGTCAGGAACCTCGCCAACATGCTGGGGCGCTGCCGGCTCGAAATCGCTGCGCTGGTCGCCAGCCCCTACGCCTCGGGCCTCGCCTGCCTGGTCGAGGACGAGAGCGAATTGGGCGTCACATTGATCGACATGGGCGGCGGCACCACCACCATCGCCGTATTCATCGACGGCAATCTGGTGTTCGTCGACAGCGTGCCGGTCGGCGGCTCGCACGTCACCCACGACATCGCCCGCGGCTTGACCACGCCGCTGGCCCATGCCGAGCGCATGAAGGCGCTTTACGGCAACGCCATTTCGTCGTCCGCCGACGAGCGCGAGACCATCACCGTGCCGCTGGTGGGCGAGGAAGACGAAGGTAACGCCAACCACGTGCCGAAATCGATCCTGGTCGGGATCATCGCGCCGCGCATCGAGGAGACTTTCGAGCTGGTGCGCGACCGTCTCGTCGCCTCGGGCTTCGACCAGGCGGCCGGGCGCCGCGTGGTGCTGACCGGCGGCGCCTGCCAGCTGCCGGGCGCGCGCGAGCTGGCCGGCCACATTCTCGACAAGCAGATCCGCATCGGCCGCCCGTTGCGCGTCGAGGGGCTGGCCGAGGCGACCGGGGGACCGGCCTTCGCCACCACCGCGGGTTTGATCCATTTCGCTCTCGCCGAACGCGCCGAACCCGCCAAGCGGGGGCAGGCGCGCGCGGAGGAGCCAAGCGGCCTGTTCGGCCGAATCGGAAGCTGGGTTCGTGAAAACATTTGAGTGCATACGCATGCCCGTCTTTCCGCCTTTCGCCAGGCGGAGCGGCGGTTTTAGGGCCGGTGACGTCGCCGGCATGACATCTCTAGCGGCGATTTCCTAGGAGGAAAATCATGGCTCTCAATCTGAAAATACCCAACGAAGAGCTGGAGCTCAGGCCCCGGCTCACCGTCATCGGCGTCGGCGGCGCCGGCGGCAACGCAGTCAGCAACATGATCCGTTCCAACCTGATCGGTTGCGAATTCATCGTCTGCAATACCGACGCGCAGGCGATGAAGCACTCGCTGGTCGAGCGCCGCATCCAGCTCGGCATCACCGTGACCCGGGGCCTGGGCGCAGGCTCCCGGCCCGAGGTCGGGCAGATCGCCGCCGAAGAGGCGCTCGACGAGATCATGATGGCGCTCGAAGGCTCCAACATGGTGTTCATCACCGCCGGCATGGGCGGCGGCACCGGCACGGGTGCGGCGCCGGTGATCGCCCGGGCCGCGCGCGAGAGCGGCATCCTGACGGTGGGCGTCGTGACCAAACCGTTCCACTTCGAAGGCTCCCACCGCATGAAGACGGCGGAGAAGGGCATCGAGGAGATGCAGAAATACGTCGATACGCTGCTCATCATCCCGAACCAGAACCTGTTCCGGGTGGCGAACGAGCGTACGACCTTCGCCGACGCCTTCAAGATGGCCGACGATGTGCTTCATGCCGGCGTCCGCGGCGTGACCGATCTCATGGTCATGCCCGGCCTGATCAACCTCGACTTCGCGGATATCCGCGCGGTGATGAGCGAGATGGGCAAGGCGATGATGGGCACGGGCGAGGCCGAAGGCGACCGCCGCGCGATCGATGCGGCGGAAGCGGCGATCTCGAACCCGCTCCTGGAGGACGTCTCCATGCGCGGGGCCAAGGGCGTGCTCATCAACATCACCGGCGGTCTCGACATGACCCTCTACGAAGTCGACGAGGCGGCCAACCGCATCCGCGAGGAGGTCGACCCCGAGGCCAACATCATCTTCGGCTCGACCTTCGACGAGAAGCTGGCCGGAAGGATGAGGATCTCGGTCGTCGCCACCGGCATCGACGCCGAGCTGATGGCGCATCCGCTGCCGCTCGAGCAGATGCAGAAGGCGGCTCCGGCGATCGCGGTCAGGCCCGCGCCCGCGGTTCGGCCGGCTCCGGCACCCGCTCCTGCCCCGGCGATGGCCGCGGCGATGCCCGAAGCCGCCATCGAGACCGAGATCGAGCCGGCTTTGCCGCCGGCGCCGGTCCCGGCCATGGCCGCGGCGCCGCGCATCGAGACCATCGAGGCCCAGGCGCTGGGCCGCGGCGGTTTCGCGGCCAAGCGCGCGGTCGAGCCGATGCTGGTCCGGCCGGCGGTTTCGGCCAAGCCGGCGGTCGCGCCCAACCCCTTCGCCGAAGCGGCGATGGAGAATGGCGGCCGGACGGCGGCGAAGCCGCGGATGCCGAGCCTGTTCGAACGGGTGACCAATGCCGGCCGGCTCATCCATCCGCAACTGGACGAGACGCCGGCGGCGGAGCCGCAAAATCTCCGCGCGCCGGAGCCTCCGGCGGCGGAGCCGCATAGCGTCAGACCGGCGGAGCCGCCGGCCGCACAGCCGGCGCCGCTTCCGGCGGCTCGGGTGGAGCGTCCCGCCCGCGCCAAGGAAGAAGACCTGTTGGAGATACCGGCCTTCCTGCGCCGGCAGGCCAACTAGGACGGCGCCCGGGCCGGGCGAACGGCCCGTCATTCGCCGTGATGTCATCCGCAAGCCGCGGGACCCCGCCGGGTCCCGCGGCAAGCGGCCCGGATTTTGGCTTAGCCGGCCGCAGTTCCGCTTTCTGACCACGCCCAGGGCGCGTTCAGGGGCTGTAATGATCCAATCAGTCGGTAGGATTTAAGCAGCGGAAGTCTGACCTGCCGCTCTCATCACGCAATGTCCGCTGTTGAAGTTAAACCGGACATTCCGATGTCATTCCGCCCCGTCTGCTTTGTGCCATTTCCGGACGCAGCGCGCAGTCTGCAATTCCGGTTCATTGCTAAGGCACACTGCCCGACGTATTCTGGCGTACGCAGAAATTCCATATCCGAATTGGAGTCGTCCATGACCCAAGTCCAAGTCGAGCAGAAAAGCTATCAGATGCCGCCGAAGGACGGCATTACCATCGCACACTTTCTCACCGTCGCCGACATCGAGCGATCGCTTCGATTTTACGAAACGGTCTTCGGTAGTCGCATTCTGAGCAGGGGCGATAGCAAGGGCGCGCCGGGGTACATCCAGATCGCGAACACGTGGCTCATCGTCAACGTCGGGGGCGGTCCGACACCCGACAAACCATCGGTAACGCTCAGCGTCCCCGTCGACCCCGATTCAGTCAGCAGCTTTATGAATATACGCGTTGCAGATATTCAAGCGTGCTATGAACTATGGCGAAGTCGAGGAGCCGCGTTTATCACAGAGCCAAAGGACAAGTACGGCGAGACGCGCTGCTACATTCGCGATCCCGATGGCTATATTATAGAAGTCGGGCAAAGCAAGCCGGACTTCACTTACGGCTAAGGTGACCGCGGACACTCCGGCGACGAGAGGTTCCGGAGGACGGATCCCCATCGGCCGCCGCAGTCTGCGTTGTGGCATATTGTCGGGATGGCGGCAGATTGGTCCCCGGAGGTCTTTTCCATATAGCCCCTGAACGTGGCCGCGGCGTGGTCAGAAAGCGGGACCTGTGCCCGGCTCAGCAGCACCCGCGGCAAGCGGCCGGGATTTTGGCTTAGCCGCCTGTAAATGCTGGGAAATTTCGATAACAATCTGAAATAAAGAGTGATTTGTGCAGCGCACCCCGGCTTGGTCTATTCACAGGCCAAGAGGGGGATTTCGGTAGCATGAGTAGTGATTTGGTTTCCTGCGCGCAAAAAACCTTGAAAGCGCCGATTCATTGCCGCGGCGTCGGGCTGCACAGCGGCGCGCATGTCGAGATGACCCTCTACCCCGCCGCGCCCAATACCGGCATCCGTTTCCGCCGCAGCGACATGAACGGCGTCGAGATCGAGGCCTCGTGGCGCAACGTCGTCGAGTCCACGCTTTGCACCACGCTCGCCAACGGCAAGGGCGTTTCGATCGCCACCGTCGAGCATCTGATGGCGGCCTTCGCCGGGCTCGAGGTCGACAATGCTGTGGTCGAGTTGAACGGGCCGGAAGTTCCGGCGATGGACGGCAGCGCCGCGCCCTTCGTCTTCCTGATCGAATGCGCTGGGCTGATCGAACAGAACGCGCCGCGCCGTATCATCAAGATCTTGAAGCCGGTCAGCGTTGGATCTCCCGGCAAATCGGCGGCGCTGGTGCCGGACGAGAGTTTCTCGGTGAGCTTCGCGATCGATTTCAACGCCAGCGCCATCACCCGCCAGGAACTGTCGCTCACCCCCTGCCCCGATAGCTTCAAGCACGATCTCGGCCCGGCGCGCACCTTTGGCTTCCTGCACGAGGTCAAGGCGATGCGCGACGCCGGCTTGGCGCGCGGCGGCTCGCTCGAAAACGCCGTGATCATCGCCGGCGACCGCGTGCTGAACCAGGAAGGCCTGCGTTACGACGACGAATTCGTGCGCCACAAGATGCTCGACGCGCTGGGCGACCTTTATCTCGCCGGCGGCGCACTGCTGGGCCAGTTCCGCGGCGTGCGTTCGGGCCATGCGCTGAACCGCCAGCTGCTGGCGGCCTTGTTCGCCGACGCCTCGGCCTGGTGCTATGCCGGCATCACGGTCGAACGGATCCGCGAAGCGGCCGTCGCCTGAGACAGCGACTCGCTTGAATCCCTGGGGATTCGCCGCTCTTTCCATCTCCCGCTTCGTTGTTGGCCCGGCTCCCGCCATGCTATAACGGCAGCCGTGAACCTCCTCGGTTTCCATGTCACGTCCCGCTCCGCGGCGCTGCGTTTCGCCGCGATTTGCGCCGTCTGTCTGCTGGCCGCCTGCGGCAGCAGCAAGAACAAGGACACATACGTCGAGCGGCCGGTCGAGGAACTTTACAATACCGCCATGGACCAGCTCGGCAACGGGGAATACGCCAAGGCGTCGACCACCTTCGACGAAGTCGATCAGCAGCATCCCTATTCGGTCTGGGCGACCAAGGCGCAGCTCATGTCGGCCTATGCGCTCTACCAGGCCAATAAATACGACGAATCGATCATCGCCGCCGACCGCTTCATCCAGCTCCATCCCGGCCACCGCGACGTCGCCTATGCCTATTACCTGAAGGCGCTCGACTACTACATCCAGATCGAGGATGTCGGCCGCGACCAGAAGACGACGCAGCAGGCCCTGAACGCGCTGGCCGAGGTGGTGCGGCGCTTCCCGGATTCGCGCTACGCGCGCGACGCGCGGCTCAAGATCGATCTGGCGCGCGACCATCTCGCCGGCAAGGAGATGGAAATCGGCCGCTGGTACGAGCGGCGGGGCCTTTATCTCTCCGCCATCAACCGCTTCAAGGTCGTGGTCGACCAATATCAAACCACCACCCACGCGCCCGAGGCGTTGGAGCGGCTGACCGAGTGTTATCTCGCGCTCGGCCTCAAGGACGAGGCGCAAAAGACCGCCGCGGTGCTGGGCTACAATTATCCCGGCAGCTCCTGGTACGAAGCGACTTATGTGCTGGTGACCGGGCAGAAGCCGCAGCAGGCGGTGGCGTCCGACGGCAAGCAAACCGACAACGCCCAACCGGGCTGGTTCGGCCGAGTCTTCCACTCGATCTTCTAACCGCCCGACTCTGCCGGGCGGGGCCGAGGCTGGCCTGGGGCGCGCGGCGCGGCTATCATCGCGCCCGATGCTGCTCGGACTTTCCATCCGCGACGTGGTGCTGATCGACAAGCTCGATTTGTCGTTCCGGCCGGGGCTATGCGTGCTCACCGGCGAGACCGGCGCCGGCAAGTCGATCCTGCTCGACGCCCTGGGGCTCGCCTTGGGCGTGCGCGCAGAATCGGGGCTGGTGCGCCACGGCGCCGAGCAGGCGGTGGTCAGCGCCGAATTCGCGCTGCCCCGCAGCCATCCGGCGCGCGCGCTCTTGTCCCAGGCGGGCATCGACGCGCCGGGCGACAGCCTGGTGCTGCGCCGCGTGGTCGACAGCGGCGGCCGCAGCCGCGCCTTCATCGACGACCAGCCGGTCAGTATCGGCCTGCTGCGCCAGGCGGGCGAGGCGCTGGTCGAGATCGAGGCGCAGTTTGCTCAGCGGGGGTTGCTTGATCCCGCAACCCACCGCGAGGCGCTCGACGCCTATGGCGTCGCTGGCGCCGACACCAAGGCCCTGGCCGAAGCGTGGAATTCCTGGCGCGACAAGCTCAAGGCGCATGAGGAGGCGGCCGAACGCCTGGCGCGCGCCCGCGCCGACGAGGAATTCCTGCGCCACGCGCTCAAGGAACTGGACGCGCTCGAGCCCAAGCCGGGGGAGGAAAACGCCTTGGCCGAGGAACGCGCTTTGCTGATGAACCGCGACCGGCTCAACGAGGCCCTGGAAGGGGCGCTGGCCGAACTCGCCGGCGAGCGCGGCGGCGAGCGCGCGATCAACGCCGCCTCGCGCCATCTCGAGCGGCTCAAGGACAAGGCGGGAGGACGGCTCGACGCCGCGCTCGGCGCGCTCGAACGGGCGTCGGTCGAGACGCGCGAGGCGGTGGCCGAGATCGAAGGCGCCTTGCGCGATTTGGGCAACGCGCCGCACAGCGCCGAGAAGATCGAGGAGCGGCTGTTCGCGCTGCGCGCGCTCGCCCGCAAGCACAATGTCGCGGTCGACTTCCTGGCCGAGCTGCGCGCCGGGATATCGGCCAAGGTGGCGGCGCTGGAAGACGGCGGCGACGGGGTGGAGAAGCTGGCGCGTGCGGCCGCCGAGGCGCGCAAAATCTATATCGCGGCCGCCGACAAGATTTCGGCTTTGCGCCGCAAGGCCGTCGTCACGCTCGACGCCGCGGTGACCCGGGAATTGAAACCCTTGAAGCTCGACAAGGCGCGCTTCGCCACCGTGCTGACGGCGCTCGGCGAAGCCGATTGGGGCGAACGCGGCCGCGAGCGCGTGCATTTCGAGGTCGCCACCAACCCCGGCGCGCCGGCGGGACCCCTGGCCAAGATCGCCTCGGGCGGCGAGTTGTCGCGTTTCATGCTCGCCTTGAAGGTGGTGCTGGCGCGGACCTCGCCGGTGCCGACGCTGGTTTTCGACGAGGTCGACAGCGGCATCGGCGGCGCCGCGGCGGCGGCGGTGGGCGAGCGGCTGCACCGTCTCGGCCGGGAATTGCAGGTGCTGGTGGTGACGCATTCGCCCCAGGTGGCGGCGCGCGGATCACATCACTGGCGGGTGGAAAAGAGCCAGGCGGCGCAGAAGACCCTGACCCGGGTGGAGGAGCTGTCGGCAGAAGCCCGCCGGGAAGAAATCGCCCGCATGTTGTCGGGCGCCGCCGTCACCGCCGAAGCGCGCGCGGCGGCGGCCTCGCTCATGGCCGGAGCCGAGGCGTGAGCCGGGCGGCTAAGAATGAGCCCGCCGTCGAGGACCTGACCGAAGCCCAAGCGAAGGCGGAACTGAAACGCCTGGCCGGGGAAATCGCGCGTCACGACAAGCTCTATTACCAGCAGGACGCGCCCGAGGTTCCGGACGCGGCCTATGACGATCTCAGGCGGCGCAATCGCGATATCGAAAAGCGCTTTCCCGGGTTTGTGCGCGCCGACAGCCCGTCGCAGCGCGTGGGCGCGGCACCGTCCGGCGGCTTCGCCAAGGTCCGCCATCCGCACGCCATGCTGTCGCTCGACAACGCCATGAACGAGGAGGAAGTGCGCGAGTTCTTCAAGAGCGTGCGCAATTTCTTCCGCGCGCCCGAGGATGTGAAACGGGTCGAGCCCGATACCATCGCGGTCATGGCCGAGCCCAAGATCGACGGGCTGTCGGCTTCGATCCGCTACGAGAAGGGCAGACTCGTTCTGGGCGCGACGCGCGGCGACGGCGTCACCGGCGAGGACATCACCGCCAACATCAAAACCTTGGTGAGCGTGCCCAAGGAGCTGAAGGGCCGCGACTGGCCCGGCATCATCGAGGTGCGCGGCGAAGTCTATATGGAGCATCCGGGGTTTTTCGCGCTCAACCAGGAGCGCGAGAAGGAAGGCGAGCCGGTCTTCGCCAATCCGCGCAACGCCGCCGCCGGTTCCTTGCGCCAGCTCGACCCCGCGATCACCGCCAAACGGCCCCTGAAATTCTTCGCCTATGCCTGGGGCGAGACCGACCGGCCCTTCGCCCAAACCCATGAGGAGGCGCTGAAGCGCCTCAAATCCTGGGGCTTCGCGGTCGATCCGCATTCGAAGCTGTGCCGCGGCGTCGAGGCCGTGCTCGCCTTCCACCGCGACATGGCGGCCAAGCGCGCGCAGCTGCCCTACGACATCGACGGCGTGGTCTACAAGATCAACGACCTCGATCTCGAGGAGCGCCTCGGCTTCGTCAGCCGCGCGCCGCGTTGGGCGATCGCGCATAAATTCCCGGCCGAGCGGGCGCAGACGGTGCTGAAAAAGATCCGCATCCAGGTCGGCCGCCGCGGCACGCTGACGCCGGTGGCCGATCTCGAGCCGATCACGGTGGGCGGCGTGGTGGTGAGCCGCGCCACGCTGCACAACGAGGACGAGATCAAGCGCAAGGACATCCGCGAAGGCGATACCGTGGTGATCCAGCGCGCCGGCGACGTCATCCCCCAGGTGGTCGAGGTGGTGAAGGAACGCCGGCCCAAGAATGCGCATCCCTTCAAATTCCCGCATCAATGCCCGGAATGCGGCAGCAGCGCGGTGCGTGAGGAAGGCGAAGCGGCGTGGCGCTGCACCAATATCGCCTGCCCGGCCCAGGCGGTCGAACGGCTGCGGCATTTCGTTTCGCGCAACGCGCTCGACATCGAGGGCATGGGCGACAAGCACATCACCGAATTCTGGCGCGACAAGCTGATCAAGAACCCGGCCGACATCTTCCGCCTCAAGCCCGAGCAGATCGAAGAGCGCGAAGGCTGGGGGGCGTTGAGCGCGCGCAAGCTCGTCGCCGCGATCGACTCGCGGCGCAACATCAGCCTCGACCGCTTCATCTATGCGCTGGGCATTCCCCAGGTCGGCGAATCGACCGCCAAGCTACTGGCGCGGCATTACCGCTCGTTCAAGGCTTGGCGCAAGGCGATGACCGCCGCCAAGGACAAATCCAGCGAGGCCTGGCGCGAATTGAACGACATCCAGAACATCGGCGAGGACACCGCCGCCGACATCGTCGGGTTTTTCGCCGAGAAGCATAACCAGAAGGTGCTGGACGAGCTCGAAGCCGAGATGCGCGTCAATGATTTCGCGCCGCCCGCCGCCGGAAATTCGCCGCTCGCCGGCAAGAGCATCGTCTTCACCGGCACGCTCGAAGGCATGAGCCGGCCCGAGGCCAAGGCGCGCGCCGAGGCGCTGGGCGCGCTGGTCGCCTCCAGTGTCTCGGCCAAGACCGATTACCTGGTGGTGGGCGCCGATCCCGGATCCAAGGCGAAAAAAGCCAAGGAACTCGGCGTCAAAATCCTGAGCGAAGAGGAATGGCTGAAGCTGGCGCGGGGGTGAGGCCGTTTCTATTTTCTCCGCCTCGCGGCGGAGGGGCGCCTCACACCACCACGCGCATCTTCTCCTTCTCGGGCTTCTTCTCGGCGAAACCGGAGACGGTGGGCAGCGAGCCCCACATGTCGAGGGCATAACGCTCGAACGGGAACTGGCGCGGGCGATATGTGGCCTCGTCCTCGGGCAGGATGTGCTTCACCCCGACCGAGTATTCGAACACCATGCCGTCCGGCCCCTCGAAATAGACCATCATCGCGCCCGACAGCGGATGGCGGCCCGGGCCGAAGACGATGTTCACGCCCCGGTCCTTCAGGAAATACCAGGAGCGCATCACGTCGTCGATGTCCTCGACCTGGTGGTTGATGTGCTGCACGCCCGGCTTGGTGGTGGGGAACAGCACCACCGAATGGTGCGCGGTGGCGATACGGAACAGCGGCGTGTCGCCGAGCCAGTCCGAAACCCGGGCGTTGAACACTGTGGTCCAGAATTTCTCGTCGCGCTTGGGGTCGGTGGTGTTGAGGCCGATATGGCTGAAATGGGTGATGCCGGCGTCGCGGCCGGGGAAATAGCGCACGCCCGAAAAGAACGGCCGCGCCAGGATCTCGATCTTGTTGCCGGTGGGGTCTTGCGTCGCGATGAAGGCCTGGACCCGGCGCTGCTCGCATTCCTCCTTGGTGCCCAGCCGCACCGGGAAATTGGCGTTGTCGAGCTGCGATCCCACCTGGTCGAAATCGTCGGGATGTTTCAGTTCGAATCCTATGACGTGATCGGCCGGATCGCCCTCGAAATAAGCGAGCGTGTGGTCGCGCGTGTCGCCGCGGGTCTTGACCCGGTCGCTCTTGAAATAGGCCCATTTGCCGTCCTTGGCGGCCAATTCCAAGCCGACGATCTTGGTCGCAAACGCGGTGGCGGATTCCAGATCGCGCGTGCCCAAACGGACATAGCGGATGTCGTGCAGATGAATCATGACGCCCGAACTCCCGAATTCCTTACGCCCATAGTGCCATAATCCTCAGTCGCGTGATAGCGGCTGGGTGGCGCGCTCGAGCCACGCCCGGCTTGCGGGGTCGAGCAGCGGGCCCAATTCCTTGCGCAGCCGCGCGTGATAGGCGTCGAGCCAGCGCGTTTCCGCCTCGTCGAGCAAAGTGGGCTCGACCAAGGCGAGGTCGATCGGCGCCAGCGTCAGGGTCTCGAAGCCCAGCAGCTTGCGGCCGTTGTCGGGCGATTCGCCCAGCTCCTTCACCGCCACCAGGTTCTCGATGCGGATGCCGTAGGCGCCGGTCTTGTAATAGCCGGGCTCATCCGAGACGATCATGCCGGGCAGCAGCGCCTGGTTGTTGGCCGATTTGGAGATGCGCTGCGGCCCTTCATGGACGCCGAGATAGGAGCCGACGCCGTGGCCGGTGCCGTGGTCGTAATCGAGCCCGGCTTCCCACAGCGGCTTGCGCGCCAGCGCGTCGAGCTGCGAGCCGCTGGTGCCTTGCGGAAAGCGGCAGGATGCGAGCGCGATATGGCCCTTCAACACCCGGGTGAAGCGGTCGCGCATTTCGGCGCTGGGATTGCCGATCGCCACCGTGCGCGTCACATCGGTGGTGCCGTCCAAATATTGCGCGCCGGAATCGACCAGATAGAGACTGCCGTTTTCCAGCCCGCGTTCGGTTTCGGGCGAGGCCCGGTAATGGACCACGGCGCCGTTCGCGCCCGCGCCCGAAATGGTGGGAAAGCTCAAGCCCTTGAAATGATCGCCTTCGCGGCGGAATTCCTCCAGCCGGTCGGAAACCGCGATTTCCCTGAGCCCGCCCTTGGACGCGGCGGCGGCGAGCCAGGCGAGGAAGCGGGTGAGCGCCGCGCCGTCGCGGCGGTGGGCGTTGCGCGCGCCTTCCAGCTCGACCGGATTTTTGCACGCCTTGGGCAAAAGGCAGGGATCGGGCGCGCGAATGATCGTGGCGCCGGATTCCGTCAGCCGGTCGAAAATCCACGCGGCAGAAGCCGCCGGATCGGCGAGCACGCGCTTCTTCGCCGCGCCCAGTCTTGCCAACGCCGCGCCGAGCGCGTCGGGCGAAGAAATCCGCACCTCCTTGCCGAGATGCTTTTCGAGCGCGGCCGAGACTTTGCGCTTATCGATGAACAGATCGACCGTTGCATCGGCGTTGAGGATGGCGAAGCACAGCGCCACCGGCGTGTAGGTGAGATCGCCGCCGCGCATGTTCAAAAGCCAGCAGATCGAATCGGGCGCCGTGAGCACCGCCGCGTCTGCCTTGTCCTCGGCGAGCTTGCGCGCCAGCTCGCGGCGCTTCTCGGCGCTGCTTATGCCGGAAAATTCGACCGCATGCGGCACCGCCGGCGCGGCGGGCGGCTTGGGGCGGTCCTTCCAGATCGCGTCGAGCGGATTGGACGGGAGCGCCTTCAGCTTGCCGCCGGCTTTTTCGCAAGCGGCGCGGTAACGCTCGACCTCGCCCGGCGTCAACAGCCAGGGATCGTAGCCCAGCGCCTCGCCCGGCTTCAGGGTCTTGGCGATGAAGTCGCTTGCCGGCTCCTCGATCAGGTGGCGCTGCGCGTAAAGCGCGCCCTCGACCTGCGCCTTGGCCTGAAGCGTGTAGCGCCCGTCGACGAACAGCGCGGCTTTATCCGCCAGCACCACGGCCAATCCGGCCGAGCCGGTGAAGCCGGTGAGCCAGGCGAGGCGGTCGGCCGAAGGCGGCACGTATTCGCCCTGGTGCTCGTCGGCGCGCGGCACGATGAAGCCCTGCGCGCCCTGCCGCGCGAGTTCCGCGCGCAGCCGCGCCAGCTTTTCCGCGCTGCCGCCTTGTCGTCCTTCCATGAGCGGGAGAATAGCAAAGCTGGGCGGTGAAAACCGGCAAAATCCGGCCTCCACCCGCCTCGTTATAGATGATCCGATTTGGGAGGCACGCGTGAGCGCGTCGCTTTCGGCCGCAGTTTTTGAGGTTTTGCGGGTGCTTATTTATGGACTAAAGCTTCGCAAAGGGTGCTGAGTATTTACGACATAAGATTGAAACAGCCCTTAGAGATGGCTTGAAGTGACTGAAGAATTTCATATCGATAAATTATACGCCGCCCTCGACCAACTCTCCCCTGAAGTGATCGCGGACCACCACGCGTGGCCGTGTGCTTTAGCTTTAACGATCATCCATCATTTTCTAGGCGCCGAATGGATAGCAGAACATATTCGCCCTGATGCGGCATCAGCAGGAAGTATTTTGAGATGGCGGGCTTCCGATCCAGGAGAGCTTGCTATTCAGACCTACCGCATTGTTGATCTTGGGGAATCGCTTTTGAACCTGCGACATCTTGCAGGTTTTAGCGATTGTGTAACGCGCATGCTGTCATCGCCCAACCCAGAATTTGGTTTAGCCGAATTGCATATCGGCAAAATGCTGTTCATCAATGGTTGGGATTTTTGTTTTATCGTCCCCCAGGGTATTGCGGGTAAGGATTATGATTTTGGAATTGACTATTATGGTCACGCTCTAGCTGGTGAAACAAAATGCAGAGTTGAAGCTTTAGACGAACCTTCGTCTAAAGTCATAACAAACATCCTCCATGACCATCGCAAGCAATTACCGCCGGATGGACCGGGTATTTTTTTTATAAAAATTCCTCAGTCCTGGATGAAAAGTTCTGACTGGGAGCGCACTTCGGTGATGGGCGCATTAGATTTTTTTGCAGAAGGGACTGGGCGTGTTGTCTCTGTAGTGTTTTACCTCGAACCACTATATTGGCGAGATGGAATTATGGCCCAAGGACACCGATTTAAAGAAGTACTCAATCCGCGACGGCGACACGGAAAAGATGTAGATTGGAAGCTGTTTGAAAGATGGCGGCCCTTACCTGGCGCGATGAATACGATGCCTCCCAAGTGGACGCGACTTATCGACTTTCCGAAGGGGATTTTTTCATGGAAGATAGAAACAGAGTGACGCCCGACAAATAATACAACCCTGCAGAAACCAAATGGCTCATGGAAAATGCTTTGCGCCGCGCATTAAATACGCCGCCAAGCCGTACAAGGATATGATCAGCACCGGCAAGCGTGTATGTAAGGGCTGAGAAAGAGTCGAGTCAAAAAGGGCTCGTCCGTAATTTGGGAACAACAATGCGCAGAATTCTGATCTTCTTGGCCTTGGTGCTCATAGCGCTGCCCGCCTGGGCGCAAGGCCGCCAGGACAATTGGCGGCGCTGCGCCGACAAAAATCCCGATCTCAGCATCGACGGCTGCACCGCCGTGATTCAGTCGACCGGCCAGGAGACCGATGAGGGCTTCGCCGTGGCCTATTTCAAGCGCGGCGACGCCTATTACAACAAGGGCCTCTACGACCAGTCGATCGCGGATGAAACCCAGGCGATCGCGCTCAAGCCCGATCTGACCGACGCCTACGGCCATCGCGGTCTCGCCTATGAGAAGAAGGGCCTGCCCGATATGGCCATTCCCGATTACCGCACGGCGCTGAAGCTCGCCGCCGGCCATCCCACGCGCGACGTGTTCGTCGCCGACATCGCCAAGAAGGGCCTGCAGCGCCTCGGCGCCACGCCCTAGCATGCCGCTCGGCGACCGCCGCCAATCGCGCGCGTGCAAGTAAAGGCGGCAAGAGTTGAATCAAGTTTGAGTCAAAAAAGCCTCGCCGATAATTCGGCCTGAGTATTTTCCGGGGCTGCCGCCCCGAACAACCTCCGGCTACGGTCCAGACTCCTCATGCTGAGTGCAGGCCAAGGCTCATTGGAGGATGTTCCCATGAATCCTATGAAATTGGTTTTGTTGCTGGCGGTGTTTATGGCGGTGGTCTGTTGCGTCGCCGTACCGAGCCTTCCCGGCTATCATGGTCCGTTCACTCACACCGGCGGCTCCGGGTACTACGGCAGTACCGGATACTACGGCCTTCATGATTACTAACACCGAACGAGCGGCCGGCAGGCGCACGGACCCGCTGCAAGTCCGGTAACCTCAGAATCCGCATCCAATCATCAGCGCCCGCTTCCATGCGGTTGCCATGCCGAACATCGAACGCAGCCGAAGAGCGGCGAAGGTGCCGCCCGCTGCGTTGCGGCTGCTTCGCGGGCGCTCGGCCGCGCTTCCCTGCGGCGCTAGGCCACAGATAACAGGTTAAATACTGTTAATAGTTTTACACTAAGACATTGATTTGACGATGTTACAGAAGCATGCACGCGGGCATGCGGCTCTGGTATGCCAGAGATGATTTATTCGCCACTGCAATATGAGGCAAATAGCTCTATGTTTTGTGCGGTGCAGTATAACTTTCGAGTACAAGGAAAAAAAGACCATGACGACCCTTCTGAACCGCGCTTTCGATCGCCTGGGCGAGGTTTTCGCCGCGTGGCGCAGCCGGCAGCAGGCCTATGCCGAGCTTTCGCAGCTCGACGACCGCTCGCTCGCCGATATCGGCATCACCCGGTCGGATATCCCCTATGTGCTGACCCAGCCGAAGGGCTCGCCGGCGCCGGCCTGGGCCAAGGCGAATCGCCACTCCCACGCCCACTAAGCCGTTTACGTCGTAATCCGGCACGCCCTCGATTTGCGCCCGGGTTAGGCGCAAACTGGGGGCGATGCATACCCACGATCACGGCCACGGCGGCCACCATCACCATCCGCATCACCGCCACGCCCGGAGCGGGCACGCGCAGGCGAACCAAGGCCTGATCTTCGCCTTCGCGCTGGCGATCAATTGCGTCTTCGTGGCGGTCGAGCTCGCCTACGGGCTGATCGGCCATTCGATGGCGTTGATCGCCGATGCCGGGCACAATTTCGGCGACATGCTGGGGCTGGCCGCCGCCTGGAGCGCGCATATGCTCGGCCGGCGCGAGCCCACCGGCCGTTACACCTATGGCCTCGGCGGCTCGTCCATCCTGGCGGCGCTGCTCAATGCCATCATCCTGCTGATCGCGGTGGGCGCGATCTCGGTCGAGGCGGTGCAGCGCCTGATCGCGCCGCAGCCGGTCGCCGGCGTGATCGTGATCTGGGTCGCGGCGCTGGGCGTCGCGATCAACGGGCTCACCGCGCTGGTCCTGTTCCGCGGCGAGCACAAGGATCTGAACGTGACCAGCGCCATGGCCCATGCCCTGGGCGACGCCGGGGTGAGTTTGGGCGTGGCGGTTTCGGGCGCGGTGATCCTGGCCACCGGCTGGGAGTGGCTCGACCCGGCGGCGAGCCTGGTGGTGTCGGCGGTGATCGTCGCCGGCACCTGGAACCTGCTGCGCCGTTCGCTCGACATGGCGCTCGACGCCGTGCCGCACGGTATCGATTCGCGCGAAGTGCGCGATCACCTGAAGCGCCTCAACGGCGTGACGGCGGTGCACGACCTGCACATCTGGCCGATGAGCACGACCGAAACCGCGCTCACCGCGCATCTGGTCATGCCCGCGGGCCATCCCGGCGACGCCGCCCTGGCGCGGTTTTCGGCCGAGCTCGATGCGCGCTTCGCCATCGGCCACGCGACATTCCAGGTCGAGACCGGCGAGCAGGAATGCCCGCTCGAGCCCGACCACGTCGTTTAACAAATCTCGCTTGCGCTCGGGGGTTTAGAGCACGAACAGCAGCAGCCCGAGCGCGATCGCGCCGAAGGCCCAGCAATACCAGGCGAAGGGATCGAGCGCCTCGAAATCGTGGCGTTTGAAGTAGCGCATCAGGAAGACGATGCTGAGCCAGGCGGTGACGCCGGCAACAAGCCCGGCGATCCAGGCCACCGGGCCGAAACCGCCCCCTTCGCCATGCAGCAGATGCGGCACTTCCAGCACGGTGGCGCCGAGAATCACCGGCGTCGCGATCAGGAACGAGAAATGCGCCGCGTCCTCGTGGTGGAAGCCCCTGAGCAGGCCGCCCACCATGGTCGCGCCCGAACGCGAAATGCCGGGGACGAGCGCGGTCGCCTGCCACAGCCCGATGGTCAGCGCGTCGAGCCAGCGCATGGAATCGAGCCGGCGCTGGCCGCCGCGCTGCCGCATGCGCTCGCCGAAGAACAGCAGGAAGCCGTTCAGCACCAGGAACCCGGCCGCCGCCGCCGGCGCGCCGAACAGATTGCGGAAGAATTTCTCCAGCGCGAAGCCCAGGATCACCGCCGGGATGGTGGCGACGACGATCTCGACCAGCAGCCGCTGGCGCTCCCGGCGCTTCTCGGGCGGCCCGATGAACAAGGCCGCCTGCGCCAGCCCGATCCAGTCGCGCCAGAAATACAGCAGCAGCGCCGCCGCGGTGCCGAGATGCAGCACCACCAGGAAGGGCAGGAATTCGGGCGAACGCTGGTCGATGTTCCAGCCGAACAGGCTGGGCAGCACGACGGCGTGGCCCAGGCTCGACACCGGAAAGAGCTCGGTTACGCCCTGGACGATGGCGGTGATCAGCGCTTGGACGAGGGTCATGGATGTCCGCCGTTGATGGTGATGGGACGGTTGAAGGAACGGAGCGGCGCGCGCGCCAGCACCAGGCTGCGCCAGCCGGAAACCTCGAGCCGCGCGACCAGGTGCAGGCCCGCCAGGCGATGGGCCGCGAGCACGAAGGATTCCTGCCGCGGCAGCAGCCCGGCTAGCACCGCCGCGCCGCGCGGCGACAGCGCGCGGGCGAGATCGCGCGCCATCCTCGCCAAGGGCCGCGCCAGGATATTGGCCAGCACCAGGTCGTAAGGCGCGCATTGCCAGAGTTCGCGGTTTCGGTAGCCGGCGGCGCGCCGCGCCCGAACCAGCCCGGCCACGCCGTTGACCCGGGCGTTGCGGCGCGCGACGCGGATCGCCTCGGCGTCGATGTCGAAAGCCGCAACCGGACGCCGCCACAGCCGGGACGCGGCCAGCGCCAGCACGCCGGTGCCGGTGCCGAGGTCGAGAATGCGCCGCGGCGCGCGCATGCGGCGCGCCAGCCGGTCGAGCGCCAGCAGGCAGCCCTGGGTCGAGCCGTGCTCGCCGGTGCCGAAGGCGGTGGCGGCGTCGATTGTCAGCGCCACGACTCCGGCTGGAAACGACCCCGTGAAATGCGAGCCGTGGATCAGAAACCGTCCCGCCCGGATGGGCGGGAAGCCCGCCTGGTTGGCGGCGAGCCAATCCTGTTGCGCCACGCGCGCGATGGCCGGTTCGGGCGGCTCTCCCTTAAGCCCGCTCCAAGCCAGCGCCAGCCGGGCCGCGATCAGCCCGCGGTCGGGCGCGTCGAGCGCAAGCGCGTCGATGCGCCAGGATCCGCCGGGCGCGGATTCGAAGGCGCTGACCGCGCCGCCTTGGCCGTCGAGCGCGGCGATCACCGCTTGGGCGGCATCGGCGTCGGGCGCCTCGACGACGATCTTCCAAAGGCCCGTCACGCCTTCTCCACGAAGCTTTCCATCACCATCTTGTCGCCTGCCTTGTCGAAGGCGATCGACAGCTTGCCGCCATCGGCGGCGCGCACTACGCCATAGCCGAATTTGCGGTGGAAGATGCGGTCGCCCGGGCCGAGCCCGCCCGGCGAGCGCGCGCCCGCTGGCGGAGCCGCGCCGCGCCCGGAAAGCGCCATGCGCGCCATGTCGGGCCGGCGGCGCAGCAGCTGCGTCGGCCGCCAATCGCCGTCATCCGGCTCCTCGTCCATGCCCGACCCCCGGACGCCCGGAGCGCGCGGAAACAAGCCAGGCTCGGCCTGGCTTTCGATATGGGCCTCGGGCAATTCGGCGATGAAGCGCGAGGGCAGCGTGGTCTGCCACTGGCCGTGGATGCGGCGGTTGACGGCGAAGGAAATATAGGCGCGGCGCCGCGCGCGGGTGAGGCCGACATAGGCCAGGCGGCGCTCTTCCTCCAGCCCTTTGAGCCCGTGCTCGTCGAGCGAGCGCTGATTGGGGAACAGCCCCTCCTCCCAGCCCGGCAGGAAGACCAGATCGAATTCCAACCCCTTGGCGCCGTGCAGCGTCATCAGATTGGCCATGTCGCCGCCGGTCTGGGCGGTGTTTTCCATCACCAGGCTGACGTGATCGAGAAAACCCTCGAGAGTTTCGAACTCGGCCAAGGCCGCGACCAGCTCCTTGAGGTTTTCGAGCCGTCCCGGCGCGTCGGCCGATTTGTCGGCCTGCCACATCGCGGTATATCCCGATTCGTCCAAGACGGTCTGCGCCAGCTCGACATGCGAGGCGGTTTGCGCCTGGCCGCGCCAGCGCGCGAGATCGTTGAGGAAACCGGCGATCGCCTTGCGCGCGGCGGGCTTCAACTCGTCGGTTTCGATCAGCTTGTGCGCCGCGTCGGCGAGCGACAGGCGTTCGGCGCGCGCCAGAAGGTGGAGCGATTGCAGGCTTTGGCTGCCGATGCCGCGGCGCGGCGTGTTGATGATGCGTTCGAGGGCGAGATCGTCGCCCGGCTGGTGAATGAGGCGCAGATAGGCGAGCGCGTCGCGGATTTCCTGGCGCTCATAGAAGCGCGGGCCGCCGATGACGCGGTAGGGCAGCCCGAGCTTGATG
>Ga0209624_10001223_pt1 | contig 20696 bp, 14 predicted proteins | sample JacPinW_OM2H0_O1_FD_188565 | JGI IMG/M metagenome (GOLD analysis project Ga0209624, IMG submission 188565) | Forest soil microbial communities from Algoma, Ontario, Canada - Jack Pine, Ontario site 1_JW_OM2H0_O1 (SPAdes) (version 2) | ecosystem: Environmental > Terrestrial > Soil > Boreal...
CCCGGCCGGACGGCTCGAGGTCCTGCTCTCGGAGAACGGCGGCATGACCACCACGGTGCTGGCCGAGCGGACGAACGGCAACCGCGACCAGGTGCTCACGCTGCTGCGCGAGCTCGAAGCCGCCGGCAAGGTTCGTCGGACGGGTCAGCGCCGGGGCACGCGCTGGCACGCGATCAGCGACGAGGATCGGATCCGCGAGCGCGCGGCCGAGTTGGCCGCTCGGCGCCGACGGACCGCCGCCTGACGCCCCGGTTCGCGTGCCGGAACCGCTCTTCATTCAGGTGCCGCGCGGCGGCTCGCTTGACAGGCAGCTCAGCCAAGAGCCGCCACCCAGCCTGTCCGGCGCCGACGTCGTGATCGAGCGGGTCACGGCGGACGCCGAAGGGACGATCGATCCGCCGCCGGGCGGCGAGGTGGTGATGTCGGTGCCCTCGCCTGCCTCGCTGGCCCGGGAGGCGGACGAGGTGCACCGAGTGATCGCCCACGCGGGGGAAGGGAACGAGCCGCTCGTGATCGTCATCGAGGACGCGGAGGAGTTCCTCGACGAGGACCTGATCCCGGTCATCGAGGCCGCGTCACGCGCGAAGCGCCCGGTGATCGTGCGCGTCATCCGCAGCATCTGACGACGGCGCCGTTAATTGATTGGGTCGGCGGCGCCTGACGGCGGCGCCTTAGCCGCGCTGCAGCGCCTCGAGACCCCCGCGCAGGAACTCGAGGACCTGGTCCAGGATCCCCATTGCCTGCTCGTGGGTCATCGGCTTGCCGCCGGCCTCCGCCTCCAAGAACGAGTCGCGCACCGAGGTCAAGGTGGCCGTGATCGATGCCGCGACGAGCATCGCCTGCAGGTCGTCGGGCTCTGCACCCAGGTCCTTCGCGATCGATTCGGTCAGCATCGGCTCGAGCTGGCCGTGGCGCGCGCGCATCTTCATCTGCAGCGAGGGATTGGCGGTCACGATCTGCTTGCGCAGCTTCGCGCCTTGGTCCGGCGGCTGAATGCCGGACAGGAACTCGCGCAAGGTGTCGACCGTCGTGGTGCCCACCGGCCGCTCGTCGAGCCTGCGCTTCAGCTCGTTCAGGAACGAGCCCTCCTCGCACAGGAGGATGTCCTCCTTGCTCTCGAAGTAGGCGAAGATCGTCCGGGGCGCGACGTTTGCCGCCTCGGCGATGTCTGCGAGCGTCGTCTCGTCATAGCCGCGCTCGGCGAACAGCCGCAGCGCCGCTTGCGCGATCGTGTCGCGCGTCTGCTGCTTCTTGCGTTCCCGCAGCCCGAGCTTCGCGGGCGAGGTGTCGAGCGAGCTCATTTAGGCGGACTTTATCACCAAACATTCACAGAAGGAAATTTTGCAATCAGTGTTGACTTTCGCCTTGCACTGCCGATATAAATGCACGACTTGCAAAATTGCGACTTGTGAAAGCCGGGTTGGAAATGGTCAGAATCGCTCGCTGGACAATGGCGCACCGACGCATCGTCGTCGCCGCCTGGATCGCCGCCGTGGTCGGGATCTTCGCGGTCTCGAGCTCGGTCGGCAAGAAGACGGCGAGCAGCTTCACGCTCCCCGGTACGGGCTCGCAGCAGGCGGTCAATCTGCTCCAGAGCCGCTTCCCCGCTCAGGCCGGGGACGCCGATCAGATCGTCTTCCAGGCCAAGGCGCCGCCGCCAGGCGCCGCCGGCCATTCCAAACACGCCGGGACGGTGACGAGTGCGGCCAGCCGCGACACGATCAATGCCACGGTCGCGCGCGTCGCTCAGCTCCCGCACGTCACGAGCGTGATCAGTCCGTACGCCGCGGGCCAGCACGCGATCTCGCGCGACGGGACGATCGCGTTCGCCACCGTGAACTTCGACGAGCGCGCCAACGCATTACCCACGGCGGCGGTCAAACGGGTGATCACGACGGCCGAGTCGGCGCGCTCCGCGACGTTGAACGTCGAGCTCGGCGGCCAGGCAATAGAGCAGGCGCAGCAGGCATCGCTCGGCTTCGCGACGGTCGTCGGGATCGCCGCGGCCATCCTCATCCTGCTCATCAGCTTCGGATCGTTCAGCGCGATGGGCCTCCCGATCGCCACCGCGCTGCTCGGCCTGGGGGCGGGGATCGGGGTGATCACCCTGGCCAGCCACGTGATCGACATGCCGAGCTTCGCCTCTGAGCTCGCACTGATGATCGGCCTCGGCGTCGGCGTCGACTACGCCCTCTTCATCGTGACCCGCTTCCGCGAGAACTTCCGCAAGAACGGCGGCGATGTCGACGAGGCCGTCGCAGCCGCCCTCAACACCTCGGGCCGTGCCGTGCTGTTCGCCGGAATCACCGTCGTGATCGCGCTGCTCGGCATGTTCGCGCTCGGCGTCAGCCTCCTCAGTGGCGCTGCCGTGGCCGCGTCGATCGGGGTCGTGCTCGTGCTCGGCGCGTCGCTCACGCTGTTGCCGGCCCTGCTCAGCCTCATGGGGCGGCGGATCGGCGAGGTCGGCTCGCGATCGGTGCTCCGACGCCGGCCGAAGCCGGGATCGCAGTCGCCGAGACCGGAGTTCTGGATGCGGTGGGTGCAGCGCGTCCAGCGCCGCCCCGTCCTCACCGCGATCGCCGCGACGACGGTCATGCTCGCTCTCGCCGCGCCCGCCCTCGGTCTGCGCCTCGCCTCGAGCGACGCCGGCAACGATCCGGCCGGGCAGACGACTCGCCAGGCGTTCGACCTCCTGGCCAAGGGGTTCGGTCCCGGCTTCAACGGGCCGCTCCAGCTGGCGGTGGCGCTCCCCCGCGCGCACGACACGGCTGCGCTGAACGAGCTAACCGACGCCGTGCGAAGCACACCAGGCATCTCGTCGGTCGCGCGGCCGGAGCTCAACGCCTCCGGAACGGCGGCGGCCCTCGTCGCCTACCCCTCGACCTCGCCGCAGAGCGCGCAGACCTCGAGCTTGGTCACGCACCTGCGCGACTCGGTGCTCCCGTCGGTGCAGCGGAGCACCGGCACACGGGTGTACGTCGGTGGCGCCACCGCGGCACAAGTCGACTTCTCCCACGTCCTCGCCACCAAGCTACCTCTATTCATTGGTGTCGTGGTCGCCCTTGCGGCGCTGTTGCTCCTCGTCGTCTTCCGTTCACTCGTCATCCCCGTGCAGGCCGCACTCATGAACCTGCTCTCGATCGGAGCCTCGCTCGGGATCGTTCAGGCCGTATTCGAGCGAGGGTGGCTCGCTGGGTTGTTCGGGTCCCAGGCCGGCCCGATCGATTCGTTCATCCCGGTGCTCACGTTCGCGATCGTCTTCGGCCTCTCGATGGACTACGAGGTCTTCCTCGTTTCGCGCGTGCACGAGGAGTGGCAAGCCCGTCGCGACCCGAGTGCCGCGGTCAGGGAAGGCCTGGCCCAGACCGGGCGGGTGATCACGGCGGCGGCGGCGGTGATGGTGGCCGTGTTCGGCGCCTTCGCGATCAGCGGCGACCGCGTGCTCGCCATGTTCGGGCTCGCCATGGCGAGCGCCGTCTTCCTCGATGCGATCGTGGTCAGGATGCTCCTGCTGCCCGCCGTCCTGCAGCTCCTCGGACGGACCACGTGGGCGATGCCGAGCTGGCTCGACCGCAGGCTTCCGCGCATCGCAATCGAGGCCGGGGAGTCGGCCCCGTCCTCACGGCCGTCGCTCGAGCCGGCCTTCGAGGCGACGTCATGACCGACGGGCGAGGGCTCGAGCCGTTCGCGATCTCGTCACGATGCCTTCCCATCGGCCCCGTTTGAGCTGACCGCGGTCCGCTCCGGCGGGGTGAGAGCCTGCAGGAGCGGCGCCGCGGCGGCTCGCATCTGCGTCACGGACTCGTCGAGGCGCCGCTTGCTGGCGGATGCATCTCCGTCGTTACGGAGGACTCGGAAGAGCTGCGCGGCGAGTCGCTGAGCCGTCTCGAGAAAGGCCCGGGGGTCGTCCGCTTCGATCAGCAGCGGTGCGCTCGTCAGCAGCATCATCGTGTAGGTCCGCAGCTGTTCGGACGCTGCGTCACGGTCCTCGTCGCTCGGGGATGCCGCGGTTATCGCGTCCACCGTCCGTGTCGCCTGCGCGACGATGATCGCCGCCTGCGCTGCCATGGCCCGAGATTGGTTGCGGACCTGACGCATGCGCGTCACGCGATCGACGATCAGGACGGTCAGCAGGAGAACGAGCACACCCGAGAGCACCGACGAGGTGAACGAGTGTCGGTACAAGTAGTTCCGCACCGTGTCGTCGGTGACATCGAGGACCACGAGAGCAGCGGTCAAGACCATCACGAGCAGGGCCCACGTCCATTCGAGCCACCGCCGTAACATCGCCGAATCGTAGACGGCGGTTGCGCTGTGAGGGACGACCGAGGAGGATCACCCGGTGTCTGCCGATTTGACGTGGAGGCTCGCCGAGCTGGCGGTCGGTGTCGGTGCCAACGTGCAAGCCGGTCAGGATGTCGTCGTGCTCGCGTGGGACGCCGGGCAGGCGCCGTTGCTCCGCGCGGTCGCCGACTGCGCCTACCGACGCGGGGCTCGGTTCGTGAGCGCGCTGTACTGGGACGCACACGTCAAACACTCGCGTCTGCGGCACGCTCCGGCCGACACGCTCGACTTCGTCCCGGACTGGTGGAACACGGTCACCACCGAGGCGGTGGCGCGACGCTCGGCTGTGATTCACCTCCACACGCCCGCGCGGGCAGAGTTACTCGAGGATATTCCGGCCGAACGAGCCATACGCGATGTCATGCCGATTTCCCGGGCCTTCTGGGACGCCGCTGATCACGGTGATCTGGCCTTTACGGTCGTTCCCGGAGTCTGGCCCGGCTTGGCGCAGACCATCCTCGGCACCCCCGACCTTGGCCCTCTGTGGGAGGTGCTCGCGCCGATCCTGCGGCTCGACGCTCCAGACCCCGAGGCGGCGTGGCGCGAGCACATGGCGCGACTACTCGATCGCGCGGCGCTGCTCCGGGAACGCGACTTCGCCGCCCTGCGTTTCCGGGGGGGTGGCACCGACCTCACCATTGGGCTCCTCGCCGGCGCGCGATGGGTGACGGTCGCTGCCCAGAGCAGGTGGGGTCAGACCTGCGTCGGCAATCTGCCGACCGAGGAGGTGTTCACCACCCCCGACTACCGGCGCACCGAGGGGGTGGTGAAAGTAACTCGCCCACTTCAACTGCACCGCCTTGGCCTTGTCGAGGGCCTGTCGCTGTGCTTTGACCACGGGCGCGTCGTCGATGTCCAAGCCTCGCGGGGGGCCGATCGCATGCGGGCGGAGCTCGCGATCGACGCGGGAGCGGCGCGCCTCGGAGAGGTCGCCCTCGTCGACGGCTCCTCCGTCGTGGGACAGAGCGGAAGGGTGTTCGGGTACGGCCTGATCGACGAGAACGCCACCAGTCACATCGCGCTGGGTAGCGCCTATCCCCAGACCGTGCCCGATCTGCCGGACGACCCCGACGCTCAGCTGGCGCTTGGGTTCAACATCTCGGCGTGCCACGACGACATCATGATCGGCGGCCCCGAGGTCGACGTGTTCGGTGTCGATCACCGTGGGGACGAGACGGCGGTCATCGTCGCGGACCGGTGGGTCCTAACCTGATGGTTGGGACATTCGAGATACCGGAGACACACGAAAGAGGAGACCACGACGAGCATGGAATATCGACAGTTGGGCCGGTCGGGCCTGCGCGTGTCCAGCCTGACGCTCGGCACGATGACGTTCGGCGGGCGAGGGCAGTTCAGCGCCGTCGGGGACACCGATGTCGACGGAGCGCGGCGGCAGATCGATCTGGCGCTCGACGCCGGCGTCAACCTGATCGACACCGCCGACGTCTACTCCGGCGGCGCGGCCGAGGAGATCGTGGGCCGCGCTCTGGGCGACCGGCGCGATCAGGTGCTACTCGCGACCAAGGCCCGGTTCCCGATGGGAAGCGGCCCGAACGACGCGGGGCTGTCGCGTCAGCACTTGATCGAGGCATGCGAAGCGAGCCTGCGCCGACTGGGCACCGACCACATCGATCTCTACCAGGTGCACGAGTGGGACGGACAGACCGGGCTCGAGGAGACGCTCGGCGCGCTCGAGCACCTGCTCGACGCCGGGAAGGTCCGCTATGTGGGCTGCTCAAACTTCGCCGGTTGGCAGGTGATGAAGGCGCTCGGGATCGCCGATCGGACGGGTCTTCCGCGTTTCGTCAGCCAGCAGGTGTACCTCTCGCTCCAGGAGCGCTCGGCTGAGTACGAGATCGTCCCGTCGGCGATCGACCAGGGCCTCGGTCTACTCATCTGGAGCCCGTTGGCCGGCGGGCTCATGTCCGGTAAATACCGGCGCAACCAGCCGCCGCCGCCCGGCTCGCGTCACGCGAGCGATTGGGATGAGCCTCCCGTCTACGACGAGGACAAACTCTACGACACGGTCGAGGTGCTGGTTGAGATCGCCGAGGCTCGCGGCTCCTCGCCGGCGCGGGTGGCGCTGGCCTGGCTCCTCACGCGTCCCGCGGTCACGACGGTGATCGTCGGTGCCCGCACCGACGAGCAGTTGGCCGACAACCTGGCCGCCGCCGACCTTGCGCTCTCGGCCGACGAGGTCGCCCGGCTGGAAGCCGTCAGCCGGCCGCCGCTCATCTATCCGTATTGGCACCAGCGCAAGACCGCCTCCGATCGGCTTTCCGCCGCCGATGAGTCGCTGATCGGCCCGTATCTGACCCCGTAGCGGGCGGCAGGGCCCTGCGGCGGCGGTTTGCAGGCTATTTCCCACACTGAGCACGGGACGGGCGTACGCTAAGACATACGCGTGGGGGCGTTGTGCACCCGATTTAGTGACTATCAGACCAGGCGCGTGAATGCCTGAACCCGTGCTTCGAAGCGCCCGGTACATGCCCGGCTTGGACGGGCTCAGAGCCCTGGCCGTGATCGCCGTCATCGCCTACCACCTCGGGTTTGGGTGGGCGCCGGGGGGGCTGCTCGGCGTCGGCGTGTTCTTCACGCTCAGCGGCTACCTGATCACCGATCTGCTGCTGGATCAGCATCGGGAAGGCCGGATACGCGACTTCTGGCTGCGGCGCGCTCGCCGGCTCCTGCCCGCGCTCTTCGTGATGCTCGCCGCCGTCTCTGTCTGGATCGCGGTGGCCGATCGATCTCGTTTGGCCGAGTTGCGCGGCGAGGTTCTATCGGCGGTCTTCTACGTCAACAACTGGTGGCAGGTCTCCCAGCACGCCTCGTACTTCGCCCGGTTCGCGCCGACGTCGCCGCTCAGTCATCTGTGGTCTCTGTCGGTGGAGGAGCAGTTCTACCTGCTCTGGCCGTGGCTGCTGTTGCTGGGACTGCGCCTGATCCCGGAGCGGCGCCGTCCGATGCGGATCCGGCCGCGACTGGCCGGCGTCACGCTCGCGCTGGCGGCGATCTCGGCGACCGAGATGGCGCTGCTTTATCACCCGGGGTTCGACTCGACCCGGATCTACGAGGGCACCGACACTCGCGCCTTCGGCCTGTTGTTCGGCGTCGCCCTGGCGATGGTGTGGCCGAGCCGGTCCCTGACGGCGAATATGGGCACGGGAGCGCGCACGATCCTGGACGGGGCCGGAGCGATCGGCTTGGCCGCGATCGTCGTCCTCGTGTGGCGCGTCGGCGAGTACTCGTCGTTCCTGTATCCGTACGGCCTCGTCCTGCTCTCGATCAGCGCCGTGGCCGTCGTGGCGGTCGCGGCCCATCCGGCCACCCGGATTGCTCGCGTCCTCGGGTGGGGGCCGTTGGTATGGATCGGAGTCCGGTCTTACGGCATCTACCTCTGGCACCTCCCGATCATCGTGCTCACCACGCCGGCTTCCAGCCGGGGTCCGGGTCTGCTGCGTTCGGCGGCTCAGGTGGCAGCGAGCGTCGGGCTCGCCGCGCTGTCCTGGCGTTACCTCGAGGAACCGATCCGCCATGGCGCGCTCGGCCGGCTGTGGGCTCGGTTGTCCTTGCGCGGGTGGCGTCCGGCGCCGCTCGGGCGTCGCGCCCGCATCGCCGTGGCGAGCGGCGCGGCAGCCCTGGCGGCGGGTGCGGCGGCGCTCGCGCTGTCCGGGGTCGGCCGGGCGCCGTCGTCGACCGTGGCCGGCGCGATCCAGGCTCAATTCAGTTCCGCCGGGGCCCCTCAGCGCGGCGTCAGCGGAAGCTCGGCGGGTTACGCTCGTCCCGCCGCCAGCGCCCCGCCCCCGGCCCAGGACGGCCCCCTGCGAACGTCGTGCCAATCGGTGGTTCACATCGGCGACTCGACTTCCTCCGGTCTGGTCTCGAGCGACTACCTGCCCGATCCGGCCCAGCGCATGGGCGCCCAGTACGCGCGTGTCGGGGTCCGGCGCTCGCGGTTCGACATCACCCCGGCGACGTCTATCGTCGAGACGCCTTCGGGCACCACCGACGGGTACACGCTGTCCAAAGACCTGCGGGGGAGCGGTTACCGCGGCTGCTGGGTCCTGGCCCTCGGCACCAACGACGCCGCCGACGTCTACGTCGGCTCCAACGTCGGGCCGAGCGCTCGCATCGACCGGGAGATGTCGGCGGTCGGAGGGCAACCGGTGCTATGGGTCAACGTCAAGTCGCTCGTCGCGAACGGCCCGTACGCGGAGGCCAACATGCAGCGCTGGAACGAAGCGCTCGTTCAGGCTTGCTCGCGATATCCCAACATGCGCGTGTTCGATTGGGCCGCGGTGGCCAAGAAGCAGTGGTTCATTCCGGACGGGATCCACTACTACTCGCCGGGATACGCGGCGCGGGCCCATCTGATCGCGGACGCCTTGGCCAAGGCGTTTCCGGCGAGTGGACAGTCGGCCTCGCGTTGCGTGATCGAGACCCCGTCGCTGTCGGTGCCGGTGCTCGACGTACCCCGCTGACGCCGAGAAGATGAGTCCCCGTCGCGACCGCTGTGGAAGTCAGCCCGCCTTGCACTGGAGATTGGTCGACACCGGGCTGCCGCTTGAGTTGTGCACGGTGCTGTTGACGTGGGTCACGGTCTCGGTGTTCGTGGCGCCGTTGTCGTAGGCGTCGAGCGCGAACGACAGCGGGTCGAACAGCGGTCCCGTCTGGTAGAGGTCGTTGGATTGCGTCTTGAACATCAGGCCGAGCAGCTTCGCGGACGGGAACTGGCCGGTGAACTGCTTGTTCTGGAGGAACCGATCGTCGGTCGTCGCGTACGCCCATTGCTCGTTGCTTCCGGCGCCCGAGACGGTGACGCCAGTGCTGCCGAACTGCGCGACGGTGCCGAACGGACGCCAGGTGCCGACCGTGTAGGTGTAGACGCTCCCGCTGGCGACATGTATGTCGAAGTACGCGCACGTGTAGGGGGTCACGTCCTGGGGGTTGACGCTTCCCGGAGCGCTGCCGGCCTGGAGGCGATACAGCCGGTAGCGGACCGGGAATAGCGTCGTGTAGGCCAGTTGGCGCGTGGCGACCAGCAACTGGTCGGTGGCCTTCTTCGCCTCGGCGCTCGTCCACGACCAGTCCGCGGCCGCGTTCTGGAGGTTCGCCGCGTTCTGAGCAGCGAGCCGCAGCTTCGTCCAGTCGCCGACCAGGATGTCCCCGGTCTCGTCCATGCCGACGATATCGGCGGTGTACTTGCGGGCCATGCTCGCCCCCAGGTCGGCGGCGGTGGTCCGCACGTTCTCCTGGGCGTTGCTCCCGTCGGGGTTGTCGTTCAGGGCCGACCCCAGATCAATCGCCGCGGACAGGAACTCGAGCGGAGCGGAGACCTCCTCCAGCGGAGGCAGGGCAGACACGAGGAGGAGCAGATTGCTGACGATGTCCGATCCGTCGTACTCCACGGACTGCGAGCCCGTGCCAACGTCCTCGTTGACCTCGGCCGCGATCGACCCGATCTCCTGCGCGTTCCCCTGAGAGTCCAGCAGCGGCTTCTGGAGGTTGCTGATCAGGCCCCACACACGCGGCACGGCGATCCACTCGCTGCGTAGTTGAGCAGTGACGTCGTTGAAGTCCGCGCGCGTGAACGAGCCGCAATCCTTGTAGCCGGAGAGCGTGTCGTAGTAGCCGGATCCGCTGATGTCAGATGCCCACCCCGACCAGTTGTTGACCAGGTTTTGGTTGGTGTAGTTGTCCTCGATCGGCGTGCGCAGCGCGCCATTCGGGTCGATGTGGGCTGCGACGCAGCTGAGGACCGCTTGATCGCCCTGGGTGGCGCGGTCCGGCCAGGGCGTGGTCGGCAACGACATGATCCCGGCCAAGCTTCCGGCCAGCGGCCGTCCCGGATCGTTCAGCTTCGAGGGGTACGCGTCATCCAGGTAAAACTTGCTTGAGTTGTTGCGCGCCAGCAGCCCGGCGAGCCGTCCGCTCCCGCCGTGCTCGTGGGTCGCCACCTGTGTCCAGGGGCTCGGATATCCCGGCGAGCCCGAGGGGCCGACCTGAGCGAACTGACTGCTGGTCTTACCGTCGAGCGCGTCGAAGTAGTACTGGCTGCCGCCGAGCCGCTGCAGCTGGGTGGCCACGTAGTCCCAGTCCTTTGAGTCGCCTCCTGAGGACGGGCGGCTCACGGCACCGATGGAGCGCACGATCACGAGCGCGGTGTCGTTGCTGGCGCCGGCGGCAGCCAGGTACAGACCCAGGCCGAACAGTCCCTGCGCGGTCTCCGGCTCGGTGACCTGATACTCGGGTTTGAGGTCGCCCGCGTTCAAGATCAGGACGAAGAACCCGGGCCCGGACAGCTTCTGCGAGGTGTAGGTCGTCTTGGGCGTCTCGCTGCCGGGCTCGTCGCTGCCGATGGTCACGACCGCCGGGTTGGCGTCTGGGGCACCGGTGTCGAGCGGCACCCGCTCGATGTTGACGAAGGTGAAGTTGGTGCTGGCCAGATCCTCGCGCAGGTAGCCGTGCAGGTCGCCGGGCGCGGTCGTCGCGCTTGGCGCGCCGAGGCCCGCGTTGATGGTGCCCTGCCCCACAGGGAGTCCCGGCACGCCGATGGCCGCGAATGAACTGCACGCTCCGTTCTCCACCCCGTCCGACGGGTCGGGATGACATCCGGTCTCGGTCGCGACGGTGTCCGAAACCGACGAGGTCCCGATCGCGTTCAGCGCCTGGTTGATCGTCGCGGTGGCGGTCGGATCGCCTTGGATCGGATCCTTGGCGTTGCTCACCTGGGTATCGGGCTTAGTGATGATCACCAGATCGCTGCTCGAGAGCTGCTTGACCGCGCTCAGGAGCGCGGAGGCGCCCGCCGGGTCGTTGCCGTAGGAGACGTTCTGCTCCTCGGCGAGCGTGCTGCGGTTGAGCACGACGAGCTGGAGGGCCTTTGACCGGTCCGGGACGGAATAGAACTGCGAACCGACGGTGTTCGGGCTACCCACCTGCACGCCCGGGCTGCCGTTGGTGGTGGCGATCGTGTCGATCGGGACGCCGAGCGGCCCGGCCGACAGGGCGGCCGACACGGTGGTCGTCGCCACAGATTCGCTGCCGGCCGCGCACAACAGGCCCTCGCTGCTCACGCGCCCGGAGGTGGCCGCGGCGGAAACCTCGAAGATCGTCACACGCACGACGTAGCGCCCCGGCCGATCCGGCCGCAGGAGCGGATGCGCGCTCGAGGCGCCCTGCAGCCGGGCGCGGGAGCCGCTGGGACGGCTGGTGATCGTCCACCGGTAGACCAGGCGCTGCCCCGGGCCGGTCTTGACCGACTCGGCGGCGCTGAACTGGATCGTGCGCCCGGTGTTGGCGCGCCGCGAGATCCCGGCTGCGGCCACCGGAATGGTCGAGGGCATCGCGACCCGGAACACGCGCCGCTGATAGGCGCCGCGAACGGCGTCGAGCGCCTGGACGATGAGTACGTTGGGGCCGGGGTGAAGCCCGCTGTTGGCGTACAGGTTGATCGACCGTGTGCTCCCGCCCCGGATCGCTCGCGGGGGGCCGCCGTCCACGCGAACGCTGGCAGCGAGCTTCGGGCGGGCCAGATCGACGCTGACCTGGGCGCCGGTGCCGCAGCCCGCGTCCGCCGTCGCGGCCCTCAAGAGCCCGCCGACGGGACGAGCCAGGACGAACGAGCGCTGGGTAAGCCACCGCCGTCCGCTCCCGTTGGACGTGCGCACGTACAGGGTGTTGCGGCCGTACCCCAGGCCCGCCGTCGAGCCAACGCGCAGCGTCGCCACTCGTGTGGCTCCGCCATCGGCACGCCGAAACGCCCCCGTGATCGTCCGGCCGCCCAGCGATGCCTGGAACGTCCTGACGCCGGACCCGATCCGCACCACGACCCGCGTGGAGCGGCCCAGCGTGACCGCGCCCGGCAACGGGCTCACGATCTGCGATGCCCACGGATGCCCTCCAGCACTTCCCACGACGCGCCGCGGCGACGCCGTCGCGCCGGCGCCTGAGATCAGTAGTCCCGCGCTGACGACGGCGGGCACGAGCGCCAGACGCACCGGCTTAGTCCTGGTCACGGCTGCAATCACACGGAACACGGTCACACCTTTCTCATCGTCCGGCTCAGAGGGTCGCGACCATCGCGACCCTCACCGGCTCGGTTCGTGGCGCGCAGCGTGCCGCACACGCACGGACATGTCCTCAGTGGTGCACTACTGGATCGGCCCGCCCTGGGCGGTCTAAGTAGTCGGCAGACGCGCCCGGTCGGGTACCGCTCAGGTGGTCACCGTTCGCTGCCTCATCGGGGCCTGGGGTACTTAGGCCGTCCCGCGCCAAATTGCAGTAGCCGGCTACTGACGATCTCGGCGGCGGCGGAGGGCAACCTTGCGCTCCACCAAGCATGTCCCAGCCACGGAAAGGATCCGAGCAGTGAAACGAATCATCAATCCGCGCCGCCTCGCCGCGGTGGGAATCGCCATCGGCGCACTCGCCGCGATCGGCACGGCAACTGCCAGCGCCGACGTCTCACCCGGCGCCGTGACCAAGACGTTCTCGTTCATCGCCAAGTCGAATTCGAGCACCAGCACGCTGGTCAACATCGACTCGCTGCTGATCAACGCACGGTGCGACTCGAGCGGCCGCCCCGTGGTGTTCGCGTTCACGTCGGCCGGCAGCGCGGACATCTTCGGTCGGATCTTCGACGGCTACGGCCGCGTCCACATCCTCAAGAACACCTCGTTCACGAACAAGACCAAGGGGATCCAGCTCTCGCCCCTGTCTGGCGATTTCGACGCCACCGGAAGCGTGCTGTTCGAGACATCGACCGGCAAGGTGGTGACGGTCAACATCGCTTTCGACAACAGCACCACGCTCGTGAAGCAGAACGTGTGCACCGTTTTCGGATCGTTTATCGCGACCTGAGGTTGACGTGCAAGACCACGGACGCATGCGTCGGGCAAGCGTGGGAGCGGCGGCGGCGCTGGGCCTCGGCCTGGCGACCGCCGCCGCGGTGGCGCCCTCGGCGGTCGCCGCGCGGCCCGCGCCGTCTCCGCGGATCACGTTCTACTTCGGGCTGCGGCGCCCCGAGGCTCGGGCGCGCCAGGCCTTCTTCGCCGCACAGCAGCCCGGTTCCCCGAGCTATCGCCGCTTTCTGCCCCCGCGCCAGGTGGCGTCGCGCTACGGAGCGAGCCCCTCGATACGGTCGCGGTTCGTGCGGTACATCCGCCGTTACGGGTTCTCGGTGCGGGTCGACCCGAGCGGCGTATTCGCCCGCGTGACCGGCCCGGTTGCCCTGTTCCAGCGCGTCTTCAAGGTGCGGATTACCCAGGGGATGGGCGACGACCCGCCGGTGCTCACGTACGGGACGACCAAGCCGCTGCGACTGCCGTCCGACCTGCGCCCGCTCGTCCAGGACGTCGTCACGAGCTATCTGCGACAGGTCAAGGTGAGCACGGGGCACACGGTGCCGCCCGAAACCGCGTCCGCCCGCAGCCTGGCCGTGCCCGCGCCTCCGAGCGGCCCCGCCCGTACCGGGACTTGGACCGGCGGGTGCGCGCAGGCGGAGGCGACGGGCGCCTTCAGCTATGACCAGGTTCGCGACGCCTACGGGATCGACCAGCTCGGGACCGGCGCCGGCGCCTCGATCGCGATCCTCGGGCTGACCGAGGTCCCCTCAGCGCGAGACATCGCCGACAACGCCCGCTGCTTCGCGTATCAGAAGCTCAGGTCGCGCACGCTGCTCACCGACGGCGAGACGTTGCCGGTTCCCACCGGCCTGTTCGAGCCCCAGGAGGACCTGGCGCTCGCGCGCGGAATGGCGCCCGACGCATCGCTGATCTTCACCCAGGCGTGGTCTGGCTCGGATCTGTGGTTCCTGGGAGCGGCGCAGGTCCTCGACGGCCGCCAGCTTCCGGAGAGCTTCTCGATCTCCTACGGCATCTGCGAGAACGACGTCCGCGGCAACGGCCCCGACGTGACGCCGTCGACCCGCGCTGGCGCCAACCTGCTCGACTCGATCTTTGTCCGGCTCGGGCTCGCCGGGGTGGGCACGTACGCGTCGGCTGGCGACTCGGGCTCGAGCTGCAATGGCCTGCCCTACAGCGGAGTTGCCTGGCCGGCGTCCTCGCCCTACGTGACCGCCGTCGGAGGAACGCGGCTGACGCTCACGGCCGCCAACCAGCGCGCCGACGAGGTGGTGTGGAACGACCTGCAATGGATGCCGGCCTCGGACGGAGGTGGCGCGGGTGGGGGTGGTTTCTCACTGAAGTCGTCCCGTCCTCCCTTCCAGCGCGGGCTGGGCCTGTCCGGCAACCGCCGTGCGGTCCCCGACGTGTCCGCCGCCGCCTCGTCCTTCCCGGGCTGGCCGGTCGTGCTCGGCGGGCACTGGACCGTCGACGCTGGCACCAGCGCGGCCGCTCCGCTCGTCGCGGCCGCGATGGCCGTCGTCAGCGTCGATCTCCAGCGCCAGCATCTTCCGCCGGTCGGGCCGGCCGACGGGCTCTTCTACTACCTGGCCCGATGCCGGCCGAGCGCCTTCTTCGACGTCGTCAGTGGCAACAACGGGTTCTTCCGCAAGGTTCCGGCCCGGTACGCCGACCCCGGGTACGACCTGGCCAGCGGGCTGGGCGTTCCTCAGTTCGCGCAGGTGGCGCAACTGATTCCGTCTCCCGGCGCCGCCGTCGCGGGTGGGTGCCCGGCCTCCGTCACGTGATGCTCGACCACGCGGTGGCGATCACGACCCCGCCGTCGTCTCGGTGGCGGCGCCTGCTCGCCCGGGTCGCGGGCTGGCGGGCCCCGCCGCGCAATCTCCTGCTGAGCGGGCTCGTGCTGCTCGTGTTCCCGTGGGACGACATCCTCATCGACGCTCTGTATGGCGGCAACCCGCGGCTGCCCACGCTCGTCGTCTACGGCGTCTGGAGCATGTTCGACTTCTCGGTGATCTGGGTCCTTCTCGCCAGCGGCCGCCTCGTTCGGCCGGCCTTCGTCTACGGCGCGATCACCGTCGCGCTTGACGCCATGCTGGCGCTCGTCTACGTCGGTCTGACCCAGTACACCGGGGCGTACATCATGGCCACGGCAGCCCTGAGGGTCGCCTATCTGGTTCTGATCGCAACCGTCATGTGGGTACGCCTGAGCCCCACCCCGAGCGCGACCGGCTGGTTCGGGCGATGGTTCGGGCTGGGTGGGCACGCTCGGGCGGTGCCGCCCCTGTTCACGTTCGTCGTCCCGCTGCTGGTGTCGATCGGGGTCGCCTACGCGGCCACCTTCTTCGCGGCGCTCACCTGCGCCGGGCACGGCGCGCTCCACGTCTGCGGCGCCTACGGTCCGCCCATCGGCCACGCGTTCTTCGCCGAGGCCGCCCACATCGTCGCGATCCTGCTCGTCGCGCTCGCCATCGAGGCGCGGCTGCTCGTCGACCGATCCGGCGCCGAGGAACGCGCGCTGATCGGCGTGACGATGGTGGGCCTCGGCGTCGGCATCGCGACCTCGCTCACCGCCGCCGCCGCGAATTCGGAGACGCTTCCGCTCGTGTTCGGACTCACTGTCCAGGCGCTCGCGATCGGCGTCACGACGACGCTCATGCTGCCGTTCCTCCGGTTCTCGCCTACCCGCGTGGAGCGCGGGGAGGCCGTGGCTGAGGATCAGTAACTGCCCAAGCAGCAGTTCAGTAGTCACCTACTGACGACAGTAGTCGAGCGCCGAGGCACCCTTCGAAGTGAGAAGACAACAGCAGACGAAAGGAATGACATGAGCGATCTCATAGCTATCGCCTATCCCGACCGCTACACGGCAGAGGCGGTAAGAGAGACGCTGTCCGACCTGGTGGCGCAGCGATCTATCGAACTCGAGGACGCGGTCGTGGTCACGCGCGACGAAGAGGGCAAGGTCAAGTTGCATCAGGCGGTTCAACCCGCCGCCAAAGGCGCTGCCGGCGGCATCCTGGCGGGTGGCCTGATCGGGCTTCTGTTCCTCGCTCCAATCATCGGGATGGCGATCGGCGCCGCGGCCGGAGGCGTCGCCGGCGCTTTCACCGATGCGGGGATCGATGACTCATTTATGAAGAAGCTCGGCGCGAACCTCGCGCCGGGCGGCGCGGCACTGATCGTGCTCGTGCGGAAGGTGACGCCCGACAGGGTCCTGCCTCACGTCCAGCGCTATGGAGGCGAGGTCATCCAGACCTCGTTGGACGACGAGACCGAGGCTCGCTTGCGCGAGGCGCTGGCGCCCGAAGCCGCCGCGGCTGCCGGAGCGCCAGCCTGACATCCCTATCCCGTAGCCCGCGACCGGTCACCCCGCCCGGTCGCGGGAGCGGGAAAGCGGATGCTCTGACGAGAGGGCAATGCGATGTTGGAGTTCAACGTGCGCGAGCTCGCGCCACCGGTAGCCAGGCTCACCCAGGGTCGATCGAACGGAATCGAGCGAGCAGCCGATGACCAACGTCAACCGCGTCCTCCCGCACCGGCGTGGCCGTTGATCGGACGTGAGTCGGAACTCGCGCTGATCGCCCACGCTCGTGCCGCCGGTGCGAGAGCGGTCGTGGTGCAGGCAGAGGCCGGGGGGGGAAAATCTCGGCTGGCGCGCGAGGCGCTGGCGCACGCGGAGCGCGATGGTGCGTACACGGCCTGGGCACAAGCCACGCGGAGCGCCGCCAGCGTGCCGTTGGGGGCGTTCGCCGGTGTGATCCCGGTAGACGTGTGCTCGGACGATCGCTTCGAGCTCTTGTCCAACGCGACCCAGACGATGCGTGAACGCGCGGGCGAGCGCCAGTTGATGATCGCCGTCGACGATGTGCAGTTGCTCGATTCGATCTCGGCAGCTCTGGTGTTACACCTGGCGGCCACCGCCGCTGCCTTCGTGGTGGTAACGGTTCGGAGCGACGGGCCCTGCGAGGACGCGATCGTGTCGCTCTGGAAGGATCTCGAGGCGCCGCGACTCGAGCTGAGCCGTCTGGGCGAGATGGATACCGAGCGGCTGCTGGAGGCGATGCTGGGTGGCCACGTCGAGCAGGGGGTTCGTAGCTGGATCTGGGAGACCAGTGGCGGTAACCCGCTGTATGTGCGCGAGTTGGTGCTCGGAGCGCTCGGAACCAGCGCCCTGGAGCTGCGCAACGGGTTGTGGCGGATGGCGGCGCCGCTCCCAATCAGCAGTTCGATGACCGACATGGTCTCGGCGCGGCTGGCAGGAGCTGGCGACCGTGAGCGCGAGGCGCTCGAGCTGCTGGCTCTGGGCGAGCCGCTGCAGATGGCGGAGCTCGTTGAGCTGGTCGGGGATGGCCCGCTCGCAGCGGTGGAAGCGCAGGGGCTGATTGCGATTGACGGCGCCGGGCGCGAGGCTGAGGTGCGGCTCGCGCATTCGCTTTACGGCGAAGCAGTCCGCGCCTCGCTTGGGATGGTGCGCGGGAATCTCATCCGCTTGCGGCTTGCGGAGATCGTGCAGTCCCGGGGCCGGCTCGCGCCCAAACTCGCGCTGCGAGTGGCGCGCTGGCTGCTCGACGCCGGCGAGCGTGTACCGACGGCGGCGCTGCTGGACGCCGCGCGCGCGGCGAACCTCGGCGGTGACCCAGAGCTCGCGGCCGAGCTGGCGGAACAGGCCGTTGATGCCGGGCTCGGGCTCGATGCCGCGCTGGAGCTGGCGCGTTCGCACTCGATTCGCAACCAGCCCGAACGAGCCGACGAGGTGCTCACCGCCGTCGAGAGCGCCGTCAAGACCCAGGATTCCGCCGTCGCGTATCTCGTGCAGCGACTCTCGGTTCTCCACTCGGGTCTGATGCACGCTGACGAGCTAGGTGAGCTCGTGAGCCGTTGGCAGCAGTCGTGGCCCGACGATGAGAACTGGCGGGCACGGCTCGAACCGTGGCGACTGTGGGTTCCTGGATGGGGCTCGTTTGAAGACCGGAACGAACTGGTCTCCGAGGTCTCTGCGCTTCTCGGCGAAGGTGAGCTCGACGACGACGGGCGCCGCCGGCTGGAGGCGATACAGCTGGTCGCGCTCTACTACAACGGCCGTGGCCGCGAAGCCGACGAGCTAGCGCGCCGTATCCGGCGTGGGCCGCCCTTGCGAGACGCAACCGACGAGGCGATCATGTCCGCCTACGTCGCCGCGACCCCCGAGAGCGGCGAAGGGCTCGACGAGCTCGAACGTTGGGCGACCGTCACCATGAAGGATTCGGTCGCGTTGAGAGACCGCGGTGCAGCGGGGCTGGCTGCGCTTGCGCTAGGACAACGACGTCTGATCGAGGGTCGCTTCGTGGACGCGGACCGGTGGTTGGCCGAGGCGCAGCTGCATCAGGAGCAATCCGATCCCCTTGGTCTGATGGCGATCACCTCCTCGCTACAAGCTTGGAGGGCCGCGTGCGCGCGGGACGGTGCGACTGCTGACGCAGCGCGGGCGCGCTGTCGCGCCGCGTCACAGGGCTCCGATCCCCACGGCATCGGGTCGCGTGCCCTACAGGCCAGCGCCGCGTGGACGGCGATCGCCCACGGTCTGGATGCATCGGCGCGGCGGATGCTGATCGATGCCGCCGCCGAACACTGGGAGCTGCCACTGTATGCGGCTCGGTTCCTCTACGAGGCGATGCGCGCGGGGGAGCCTGCGCGCCACGTCGCACCGGCGCTCATGGAGCTGTGCAACCGGTGCGAGGCTCGGATGCTGGCTGCCAAGGCATGGCATGCCAGGCATCTCGCGGCGCAAAATGCCCCCGCCCTGCTGGACATCGCGGACCGGTTCCAGGGGATGGGCGCGCTGCTCTATGCCTCGGAGGCGTCGGCGCACGCAGCGCAGATCTTCGTTGACGCGGGCCGGCGGGACTCCGCGCGGCGCGCGGCGGCGCGAAGCCGTGAGCTGTTCGCCTGCGGGCAGGCCAGATCCCTGCCGGTGATCGATGGTCTCGAGAACGACGCAATCGAGCTAACCCGGCGCGAATCCGAGCTCGTCGAGCTCGCTCGGGTCGGTCTGTCCAACGGCGAGATCGCCGAGCGTCTGGTCCTGTCGAAGCGAACGGTCGAATCGCACATGTACCGCGCGATGCAGAAACTTGGAATCAGCGACCGTCGAGACCTACCCCAAGCATGCTGACGCTACGAGATTTCTCGCCGCTGGACCCGCCGGAAGCTCCGGCTGACGCCGATCCGAGCACCGAGGGTTCACGGGCGACTCGGGTCGAGATCCTCGTCCCCGTCCGAACGCTCACCCTGATCGCAGGGTTCGTCGCGCTGGCCGCCCTGATGATGGCGGTGCGGGGAGTGCTCGTGTCGATTGTCGTTGCCGTCGTGCTCTCCCTCGGGCTCGATCCGCTGGTGAGGGCGCTGGTGGCCCGAGGCTGGCCACGGGGGCGAGCAGCGGTGTGCGTCTTCATCTCAACCGCCGTCGTGATCGCGCTGGTCGTGGTAGTGACCATCAATCCGCTCTGGAACGAAGTCCGCGCCTTCGCCAGCCACCTGCCCGGTTACTGGAACCAGCTGGTCAGCAACCCAACGCTGAAGCCGCTGCTCTCGAAGGTGAGCCAAGGGTCGGTCGACGCGGACCTGTCGACGCTGGCCAGGGAGCTACCGGGAGCCGCGAATACGCTCCTCGGGTTCGCGGGCAGCGCTTTCTCCTCGCTGGTGTCCGTGGTCACCGTGGTGTTCCTCTCCCTGTTCCTATTGATCGAGCGACCGCGCATCACCGATTGGCTGTTCGGCCTCACCCGGCCCGGAACCGAAGCGCGTTGGCGGCCAGTCCTCGATCAGGCGACCTCGGCGGTCGCGGCCACGCTGCTCGGCAACGTGATGATCTCGGTCGTCGCGGGCGCGGTGGCCGGACTCTCGGCCTTCGCGTTCGGCATGCCGTTCCCGCTCGTCCTCGCAGTGATCACAGGTCTGCTCGACCTCATCCCCCAGTTGGGCGCGACGCTCGCGGCGGTCATCCTGGTCCTAGCCGCCCTCACGGTGAGCATTCCGACGGCAATCGCGATGCTCGTGATCGAGCTTGTCTACCAGCAGATCGAGAACAACGTGCTCTACCCGGTCGTATTCCGGCGCACGGTTTCGCTTTCTGCGCTGACGACGGTCCTGGCCGTCATGATCGGAGCCGCGCTGCTCGGCGTCGTCGGGGCGATCATCGCCGTGCCGGTGGCTGCCCTGACCAAAATCGTGATCAACGAGGCCGCACGCCCGCGGAGGCAGCGAATGGAAGAGCTGCGTTTGCCTCTCTTGACGGATGAGCCAACTGATACGGTCCCCGCGGCTTGAGACGGGACCGGCGAGACGGCGGACGGCTGCGTGGGGGTGTCGCGGCGGCGATCCTGCTGGTCGTCTTGGCCGGGACGTGCGCCTTGGCCCCGCTGGCGAGCGCCCGGGGCGTGAAGGGCTCGTTTCCGTTGCGGCTGGTGAATGAAACTCATGGCCGCTGGTCTGACCGCCAGATCTACGTGA
>Ga0209624_10001225_pt1 | contig 20676 bp, 14 predicted proteins | sample JacPinW_OM2H0_O1_FD_188565 | JGI IMG/M metagenome (GOLD analysis project Ga0209624, IMG submission 188565) | Forest soil microbial communities from Algoma, Ontario, Canada - Jack Pine, Ontario site 1_JW_OM2H0_O1 (SPAdes) (version 2) | ecosystem: Environmental > Terrestrial > Soil > Boreal...
AGCTTCGGCCTGGACAGCGCCAGTGTGGCCGACTATCGGCGGCTGGGGCGTGAGCGATTCCTCGATGAGCAGCTCGACACCCGGGACACGGCTCTGCCGGCGCCGATTGCCGCACAGATCGGCGCTCTCGAGGTATCGCACGCCAACCCGGTGAAATGGCTTGCCGAAGTCAACGCGCAGTACAAAACCATCAACGCGATGCCCGACGGGCCGGATAAGGAGCAGGCGCGCAAAGTGCTGAATGAGCGGGGCAACGAGCTGGGCTATGAAGCCATTCGCCGCGAACTGCTGCGCGCGGTGTACTCCCCGTCGCAGCTGCAGGAGCAGATGGTTTGGTTCTGGCTCAACCACTTCAGCGTGCACCAGTACAAGGCCAATTTGCGCTGGCTGGTCGGCGACTACGCGGAGCGTGCGATCCGGCCCCATGTATTCGGACGCTTCGAAGACCTGGTCATGGCGACTCTCGAACATCCGGCGATGCTGCAGTACCTGGACAACAACCAGAATGCGGCCGGGCACATCAATGAGAACTACGCGCGCGAGCTCATGGAACTGCACACCCTGGGCGTGAATTCCGGCTACACGCAGCAAGACGTTCAGCAACTCGCCCGCGTGCTGACCGGTGTCGGCATCAACACGGGCGATCCGCCGAAGCTAAGACCCGAATGGCAGCGACTGTACGTTCGCCGGGGGGCGTTCGAATTCAACCCGGCCCGCCACGATTTCGGCACCAAGATCCTGCTGGGCCACACCATCGAGGGCAAGGGATTCGGAGAGGTCGAGGAGGCGGTAAGACTCATCGTCGACCAGCCGAGTTGCGCCCGATTCATTTCACGCCAGATGGCGAATTACTTCGTAGCCGACAACCCCTCTCCGCAATTGGTCGAGCGAATGACGCAGACTTTCGAGCGCACGCACGGCGACATTGCCGCCGTGCTTCGCACCATGTTCCTGGCGCGGGAATTCAACGCGTCGCTCGGCGACAAGTTCAAGGACCCGATGCGCTTCGTGGTCTCGTCGGTTCGCTTTGCCTACGATGGCCGGCCGATCAGCAACACGCGGCCGATGCTGAATTGGCTCAACGGCTTGGGCGAAGCGCCGTTCGGCCGGCAGACCCCGGACGGCTATCCGCTGACGGAGGTCAGCTGGGCCAGTTCCGGCCAGATGAGCCGCCGCTTCGAGATTGCGCGGCTCATCGGCTCGGGCAATGCCGGGCTTTTCGACGCGGAAGACGGAGGGACAGCGGCGATGAGCGGCTTCCCGCAGCTCTCGAACCGCCTGTACTTCGAGGCCGTCGAACCGTTCCTCGCCGCCCGTACGCGATCGGCTCTCGATCATGCCAATTCACAGCAGGAGTGGAACACATTTTTGCTGTCATCCCCGGAGTTCAGCTATGAATAGGTCGCGACAGTGAATCGCCGTCGTTTACTCGAGCTGGGCGGCGCTGTTCTCGCCGGCGCGGGTGCGAGCCTCGTCGCCGGCCGCCTGTTCGCCGCCCCGGTCTCCGGACCGCGATTCCTGCTGGTATTCCTGCGCGGCGGCTACGATTCGACCAATTTGTTGATCCCCTACTCGAGCAGCTACTACTACGAGGCTCGTCCCAGCATCGCCATCGCGCGCCCCGACGCGGCATCGAGCACGGGCGCGCTCGCCCTGGATGCCGACTGGGCGCTGGCTCCCGCCGTGCGCGACACGATCGGCGCGATGTACCAGCGGCGTCAGGTTGCCTTCATCCCCTTTGCGGGCACGGACGATTTATCGCGCAGCCATTTCGAAACCCAGGACAGCATCGAACTCGGCCAGTCCTCGAACGCCGCGCGCAATTATCGCTCGGGGTTTCTCGGCCGCCTGTCCGATACCGTGCTCGGCGCGGGCGCGAGCACCGCGTCCATCGCCTTCACCGACTCGCTGCCGCTGGCATTTGCGGGCGCGACGACGGTGCCCAACCTCTCGCTCAAGAATGTCGGGAAGCCGCCCTTCGATGAGCGGCAGGCAGGGATACTCAGCGGTATGTACGCGGGTCATCATCTGGAAGCGGCCGTCAAGGACGGCCTGGAGTTGCGTCAGCAGGTGGCGCAGGAGATGGCGGATGAAATGAAAGCCGCCAATCGCGATGCCATCACCCCCAAGGGCTTCGAACTCGAAGCCGAACGCATGGGCCGGCTGATGCGCGACAAGTACCGCATCGGATTCATCGACGTCGGCGGATGGGATACTCATGTGGGGGAGGGTGGCGCCCAGGGCGCCTTGCCCACCAATCTCTCCGGCCTCGCGCGCGGCCTGCAGGCGTTCTCGCAGTCGCTGGGGGCCGAGTGGAACAACACGGTCGTGGTGGTGCTCTCGGAATTCGGCCGCACATTTCGCGAAAACGGCAATCGGGGTACGGATCACGGTCACGGCACCGTGTACTGGGTGCTGGGCGGCACCGTCAACGGCGGCGCCATTCTCGGCGAGCAGCGGCCGGTGAGCCGCGGCACGCTGTTTCAAGACCGGGACTACCCCGTGCTCAACGACTATCGCGCCGTGCTGGGCGGCTTGTTCCGCTCGCTCTGGGGTCTGTCGCCCGACCAATGCGCCCGTGTGTTTCAGCAAGTCGCGCCCGTGGATCTGAAACTCGTGTAGCGGAGTCTGTAACGCTGAAGCAGTAGCGCCGGCGGTTACGAAAGCAGCCGGAACTCGGGTAGTTTGGAGGCTTTGCGATAGAAAGTTGCGGTGTACTCGCAACCCGCACTCTGATTGTTTACGCCGAGCAAACAATCGGCAAAATCCGCCGAACTCGACCGAAACCGCTGCAAGGCCGTAGATACTGCCGAGGCATCCGCTGCCCTCAACTGCGCGGTTGCAAGCAGTCCGTCAATCGCCTCCCCGATCTGCGCCCGTGAATATTCATATAGGTCTTCGAGGACCCACGCGCACTCAACTAGCACGATGTCCGACAGCAACGCGGGATCGTCGCTGGAACAACGCTCTTTGAGATAGCGCGATGCGGCTTCCGCCTGCTTCTCATCATCGGCAACCAATAGCCGAACGATGACGTTGGTATCGACGCCGATCATGAATTCGCCCGCTTGACAGCGCGCCGACGAATGACGGATTGCATCTCGTCCACCGTCGCGCGACGCTTGGGACGCGGCAAAATGTCTCGGAGCGTCGAGACGTCGCGCGTGGCGGCGGCGAGCCGAACGGAACCGTCGGGCTCGACCACGAAGCGCAGCCGATCACCCACTTTCAGGTGCAACCGTGTGCGGATTGCCTTTGGAATCGTAACCTGGCCTTTGCTCGAGATCGTCGACTCGCTCATCTAATTTGCCTTACCTCGACAACGATTCTTTACATGAGGTAAAGAATTGTATCATGTGAGGACAAGATCGGGCAACGGTGACCCGGGCAACAAACTCCGTCCTACTCCTCCCAGGCGCGGCCGAGAATGGCGCGGATGTCGAGCGCCGCGCCGCTGCCGCCGAAAACCGCACCCCATCCGGAATCCGTGTCCAGCCGGGTCGCGCAAAATCCTTCGGCAACCGCGCTCGCACCCGGGTTCGCGGCGCCGTTCAGCAACAAAGCGGCCTGCATCAGCGTGACGAATCCTTGCGTGAAGCGGCGCGCCTCGGCCTCGGTGGGCGTCCCTGCGCCGACGATGTCAGCGAAGCGGTCGAGCGCCGCATCGTAGTTGCGATGCCCGCCGCGCGCCAGCCTAAGTTCGTTGAGGACCACATCGCGGGTCGCGGTGGACTTGGCGAAGGCGCGCAGCACGTCCAGACACATGATGTTGCCGGAACCTTCCCAGATCGAATTGACCGGCATCTCGCGCGCGATCCGCGCGAGCGGCACCTCCTCGGTGTAGCCGTTGCCGCCCAACACCTCCATGGCTTCGGCGGCCAACTCGCAACCGCGCTTGCAGACCCAGAATTTCGCGGCCGAGGTGAGCGCGCGGCGCAGCGCGATCTCGCCCTCGGCGTCGCTGTCGAAGGCGCGCGCCAGGCGCATCGCCAGCACCGTGGCGGCCTCCGATTCGATCGCGAGATCGGCAAGCACGCTCTGCATCAGCGGCTGATCGACGAGCAGTGCGCCGAATGCCTTGCGATGGCGAGCGTGGTGCATGGCCTGTACCACGGCATGCCGCATCATGCCCGCCGTGCCGGTGACGCAGTCGAGGCGGGTGTAGGTGCCCATTTCGAGAATGGTCGGTATGCCGCGGCCTTCTTCGCCCAGGAGCTGCGCCCAAGCATCGCTGAATTCGACCTCGGACGAGGCGTTCGATCGATTGCCGAGCTTGTCCTTCAACCGCTGGATGCGGATGCCATTGCGCGTGCCGTCGGGCAGCCGGCGCGGCAAAAATAAGCACGTCAGGCCGCCCTCCGTCTGCGCGAGCACCAGGTGCGCGTCGCATTGCGGCGCGGAGAAAAACCATTTGTGGCCGGTGATCCGATACGAGCCGTCGGCCGAGCGCCGCGCGCGCGAGGTGTTGGCGCGCACATCCGAGCCGCCTTGTTTTTCCGTCATGCCCATGCCGATGAGACCGCCGCGCTTGTGCGCCATGGGGATGTCGCGCGGATCGTATTCACGCGTGAGAAGGAGCGGCACCCAATCGCGAGCGAGGCGCGCGTCGCGGCGCATGGCCGCGATCGCCCCATAGGTCATGGTGGTGGGGCAGAGCGTGCCGCACTCCACCTGGGCCTGCATCAAATAGCCCGCGGCCCGCGCCACGTGCGCACCGGGAATCGCGCGGCCGTCCACCGCCGCCCAGGGACCGGTGTGATAGCCGCGTGCCGCGATGCCCTGCATCAGGACGTGCCAGGACGGATGAAATTCGATCGAGTCGATGCGCTCGCCCTGAGGGTTGAACGACTGCAGCACCGGGGTGTATCGGTTGGCGAGGCGGGCGTGCTCGAAGTTCTCCGCCGTGCCGAGTGCGGCGCCGGCCTCGGCAAGAGCGGCGGCCGCGGCGGGCGGCGCACCTTCGCGCCGTACCGCCTCCTGCAGCGCCAGGTCGGTGGTGAAAAGATTGTATTGCGCCAGCGGCGGGGTTTGATTGAAGACCTCGTCGGCGGCATGGATGGGTTCCATAGGGATTCCCTCGTTGCGGTGGGAAACTGACGGGATTATCGGCGTTTTTCAGGCGCTATTGCGCGAAACGGCGATCCAGTGCTAAATTCGGCCGCAAATGCGCGTCTCCGCCAGCAACCCATTCGGCCGTTTTCGCAGCTTTGCGCTGCCGGGTTTGCTTGCGCTGCCCCTGCTGCTGCGCCGCTAGGCGCAACGTACACGCGCTATCGGTCGGCGCTTACAAGACCGGATAAATCCCTCAAATGCGCCAATGAACCGATTGGAGCTGGTGAACATCATGTTGCGTAATCCATCGACCAAGTACCGTCCCTTTCCCCCCATTGACCTCCGCGATCGGACCTGGCCCCGCCGCGTCATCGGCGCACCACCGCAGTGGTGCAGCGTGGATTTACGCGACGGCAACCAAGCCCTGATCGAACCCATGGATGCCGCACGCAAGCGGCGCATGTTCGACATGCTGGTGAGAATCGGCTTCAAGGAGATCGAGGTCGGATTTCCGGCGGCCTCGCAAACGGATTTCGACTTCGTGCGCGATATCATCGAGCAGAAACTGGTGCCGGACGACGTCACCATCCAGGTGCTGACTCAGGCGCGCCCGGAACTCATCGCCCGCACCTATGAATCCCTGAAGGGCGCGCGCCGCGCCATCATGCACGTGTACAACTCGACCTCGACCGCGCAGCGCCGCGTGGTGTTCCGGCTGGACCGTGCGGGCATCGTGGACATCGCCGTGCGCGGCGCGGAGGTGGTGCGCGAGCATGCCCTGCGCAACCCCGACACCGAGTGGGTATTCGAATACAGTCCGGAGAGTTTCACCGGCACGGAGCTGGACTTCGCGGTGGAGGTTTGCGATGCGGTCAATGCCGTATGGGAGCCCACCCCGCAGCACCGGTCCATCCTGAACCTGCCGGCCACGGTCGAGATGGCGACGCCCAATGTTTACGCCGATCAGATCGAGTGGTTTCTGCGGCACATCGCCCGGCGCGATTCCATCATCCTGAGCGTGCACCCGCACAATGACCGCGGTACGGCGGTCGCGGCCGCTGAATTGGCCGTGATGGCGGGCGCGGAGCGGGTCGAAGGAACCTTGTTCGGCAACGGCGAACGCACCGGCAATGTCGATGTTGTCACGTTGGCTCTCAACCTTTATTCACAAGGCATTGATCCGAAATTGGATTTTGCAAACATCAATGAAGCCGCGCGCTGTGCCGAAGCTTGCAATCAACTCCCCATCCACCCCCGGCATCCGTATGTGGGCGACCTGGTATTCACTGCGTTTTCGGGCTCCCATCAAGATGCGATCAAAAAGGGCCTCGCGGCGAGAAGCGAGGGCGACATCTGGGACGTTCCTTATCTTCCGATCGACCCGTCCGACCTTGGCCGTTCCTACGATTCCATCATCCGGGTCAACAGCCAGTCCGGTAAGGGCGGCGTGGCGTACCTGCTCGAGCGCGATTATCAGCTGGTCATGCCGCGGCGGCTGCAGATCGAGTTCAGTCAGGTCGTGCAGGCGCAGGCGGATATTACTGGTAAGGAATTGATTTCGAAAGAGATATGGGAGCTGTTCAGCAGCGAATACCTGAGCCCCCGCACCCCTTTCGTGTACCGCTCCCATCAACTGGCGGCCTCCACGGACGGCGCCGACAGCGAGCGCATTACCCTGCAAATCGAGAATGCCGGGCGGCTCGAGACTTGGCACGGCCAGGGATCCGGGCCCATCGATGCCATGGTCGACGCCATCGGGCTGCCGTTCGACGTGCTGTCCTACGAAGAGCACTCTCGCGGTCAAGGAAGCGCTGCTAAGGCCGTGTCCTATATCGAAATTACCACCCGATCGCGGCGAACCTTGTTCGGCGCCGGCATGCACCCCAACATCATTACAGCCTCTCTGTTGGCGATCCTATCGGCGGTCAACCGGGCCGTTGCCGCGGGGGCACTGCCGGCCCGCGCCGATAAGGTACGTACCGGAACCTAGGATTCGTCCCTCGGGAGGGGTCTTTTAGCGCGCGCTATTGAATGCCGGACAGAATCGGCTATAGTGCGCAACTTCATGACTTAAGCTGATCGATCCTATTGATTTCAAGGGCTTTTCTCGAACAATGAGTGAACGCGAAGACGAACATTTCGATATCGACGATGAGTTTCTCGGGGAAGCCGAAGAATCGCACGACTTCGATCCCCTGTTGGAGCGCACCGAACGGCGCCCCAAAGCCGCCGCGGCGGCCAACAAACGCGGCAAGGCGGCCTGGAGCCGGGTGGAAGACGTACTCGCCGAACGCCAGTTGGAAAAAGAACTGCGCGATATTTTCGAAGACGATTAGTTGGAAGCTAATCAAGCCTGGGTCGTCCTCAAGTTCGGCGGCACCAGCGTGTCCTCCGCCGGCAATTGGCGCAACATCGCCGATGTGATCCGGGCGCGCATCGCCGCGCACCTTCGGCCGGTGATCGTGCATTCGGCCTTGTCCGGCATCACCGATCGCCTCGAGTCGCTGTTGGCGGCTGCCGTGGCGGGAACGCATGGCGGCGAGCTCGAACGCATCGATGCCCAGCACCGCTCACTCGCACGCAGCCTCGGCATCGAGCCGAGCCCGCTGTTCGAGGGCTTCATCGCCGAACTTGGGCAGATGGCGGCGGAGGCGGCGGGGCAGCGCCAGATTGGCGACATAGCGCGCGCAAGAATCATGGCCATGGGTGAGTTGCTCGCGACGACCCTGGGGGCGACCTATTTGAACGCCCAGGGGATCGCTACCGCATGGGCGGACGCGCGCCAGGTGTTGCGGGCCGATGCGCGCCCGGGCGCCACCCGCAGGTCGAGCGTGCTGTCGGCAACGTGCGACTTCGCACCCGATGAGCGGCTGCAGGCGCACTGGCGGTCGCTCGATCAGGTGGTGATCACGCAGGGATTCATTGCGGCCGACGATGCCGGAGACACCGTTCTTCTGGGGCGGGGCGGATCGGACACGTCCGGGGCCTATTTCGCGGCCAAGTTGAGCGCCGCACGCCTCGAGATTTGGACCGACGTGCCCGGGATGTTCAGCGCCAATCCCCGCGCCGTGCCGACCGCCCGCCTGCTGCGCGCGTTGCACTACGATGAGGCGCAGGAAATCGCCAGCAACGGGGCGAAGGTCCTGCATCCGCGCTGCGTGCTGCCGGTCCGGCAATACAAGATCCCCCTGCATGTGTATGCCACGCAGGCGCCGGGGCTCGAAGGCACCGTCGTATCGGCCAACGTCGCCGACAGCGCCGCGCAGGTCAAAGCCATTGCGATCAAGAAGGGCATCACCCTCGTTTCCATGGATACCCTGGGGATGTGGCATCAGGTGGGATTTCTGGCCGATGCATTCCAGATCTTCAAGCAAGAAGGCCTGTCGGTGGACCTTGTGTCCACGTCGGAAACCAATGTGACGGTCTCCCTGGATCCCGCCGCCAACACCCTGGACTCCTCGGCGCTCGATCGCTTGACGGCGGCGCTCGGCGAGCTGTGCCGCGTCGAGATTCTCGGGCCCTGCGCCTCCCTGAGCCTGCTGGGCCACAACATCCGCGGGATACTGCACGAGCTGGGGTCGGCCTTCGAGTTGTTCCAGGATCAAAAGATTTATCTGGTGACGCAGGCCGCGAACGACCTGAACTTTACTTTCGTCATCGACGAGTCGCAGGGCGATCGCCTGGTGCAGCAGCTCCACGAGCGTCTGATTCAGAGCATCGGTTCGGACAAGGTCTTGGGGCCGACCTGGCAGCAGCTGTTCTCCGCGGAGAAGGTCTCCGCACAACCGGTGAATTGGTGGCAGGAGCCGAACAATCGCCGCCGGCTGATCGACATCGCCACGCGCGAATCGGCGGCGTTCGTTTACAGCGCGGCGGCATTGGACGAGGCCGTCGCGGCGGTGCGGCGCGTGCGTTCGGTGAAGCGCTGGGCCTATGCAATGAAGGCCAACTGGCATCCGCAGATCCTGCGGCAGGTGTATGCAGCAGGCCTCACCCTGGAGTGCGTCTCGCGGGGCGAGCTCGAACATGCGTTTGACGTCTTGCCGGCGCTCGATCCCGAACGGGTGTTATTCACCCCCAACTTCGCCCCGCGCGCCGAATACGAATATGGTTTGGCCAAAGGCGTGCGCGTCACCCTGGACAACCTGTATCCGCTCAAGATGTGGCCGGAAATATTCCGCGGCAGGGATATTTTTCTGCGCATCGATCCGGGATTCGGGCGCGGGCATCACCAGCACGTGCGCACCGGCGGAGTTCACTCGAAGTTCGGCGTGCCCCTGTCAGAAGCGGACGAGTTGGTCGCGTTGACCAAGAGTGCCTCGGTGCGGGTCACCGGACTGCATGCCCACACCGGCAGCGGCGTTTTCAACGTGGACAATTGGACCGAGACCGGCGCCTTGCTGGCGGAACTGGCGGGGCGATTCCCGCACGTTACCGTGGTCGACTTGGGCGGCGGAATCGGCGTGCCCGAACAACTGGGGCATGCCGAAATCGACTTAGGCTCGCTCGACCGCGGAGTCGCGGCGCTGGCCAAGGAGTTTCCGCACATCGAATTCTGGATGGAGCCCGGCCGGTTCTTGGTGGCCAAGGCGGGCGTGCTGGTGGCCCTCGTGACCCAACTGAAAGGCAAGGGCGACGTCCAGTACGTGGGCATCTCGACCGGCATGAATTCCCTCATCAGGCCCGCGCTGTACGGAGCCCATCACGACATCCGCAATCTCACGCGGCTCGACGAGCCCATGACCACCCAGGTCAATGTGGTCGGTCCGATCTGCGAGACCGCCGACCAGCTGGGGTCGGACCGGTGGTTGCCGCAGACCCACGAAGGTGACGTGCTTCTCATCGCGAACTGCGGAGCCTACGGCTACGCCATGGCGTCGAACTATAATCTGCGTCCCCCCGCGGCGGAGTTTATGATCGACCTATGACGAACATCGGCATCATCGGCTGGCGCGGTATGGTGGGATCGGTGCTTCTCGACAGAATGCGCGAGGAGTCCGACTTCGAACTCGTTCGTCCGACATTCTTCAGCACCTCGCAGGTCGGAGCGGCCGCTCCGGCCGTCGCCGGGGCGGCGGGATTCGAGCCGCGGGTCATGGACGCCAACGATATCGCGGCGCTCGCCCGGCTGCCCCTGCTCATCAGCGCCCAGGGAGGCGAGTACACCGAAGCGGTTCATCCGCGGCTGCGCGCCGCCGGCTGGCGGGGCTATTGGATCGATGCCGCCTCCAGCCTGCGCATGCGCAAGGACTCCGTCATCGTCTTGGATCCCGTGAACTTGCCGGTGATGCAGGCGGCGCTCGACGGGGGCGTCAAGGATTTCATCGGCGGCAATTGCACCGTGTCGCTGATGCTCATGGCCGTCGCGGGATTGCTGCGCGCGGATGCGGTCGAATGGATTACCGCCATGACGTACCAGTCGGCCTCCGGCGCGGGCGCCAAGCAAATGCGCGAGCTGCTGGAACAGATGGGCGCATTGCACGGCGCGGCATCGTCTCTATTGGCGAATCCCGCTTCCGGGATTCTCGACCTCGATCGGGCCGTGAGCGCCGCCCTCGCGAGTGCGGATTTTCCGCGGGCGCAATTCGGAGTTCCGCTCGCGGCGAGCCTGATCCCCTGGATCGACAAGGATCTGGGCACGGGCCAGAGCCGCGAAGAGTGGAAGGCGGGCGCCGAAGCCAACAAGATATTGGGAACCGAAGCGCGTCCCATTCCGATGGAAGGCATCTGCGTGCGGGTGAGCGTGATGCGCTGCCATTCGCAGGCCCTGACCATCAAGCTGAAGCGGGATATTCCGCTCGCAGAGGTCGAACGCTTGATTGCCGGCGGCAACCCTTGGGTGCGCGTGGTGCCGAACGACCGCGAATCTTCGATTCGCGAACTCTCGCCGGCGGCGGTCAGCGGCGGAATGAACATCGCCATCGGCCGCTTGCGCAAGCTCGCGATGGGCGGCGAATATCTATCCGCGTTTACCGTCGGCGATCAGCTGCTGTGGGGCGCTGCGGAGCCGCTGCGCCGGACCATGCGATTCCTGCTGCCGCATATCTAAACGCCCGAGATCAGGGCGACCACATCACATCGACCGGCGTGCGCGACTGGCGCAGCACGGCGCGGATGGGCATTTCGTTTTCCGGTCCCGCAGCGCGCGCCGTGTCGAGGGTGCGCCACTTGGATTCGCCGGCGATCAGCAGAACGATGCGGCGTGAATCGAGCAGGGCCGTCAGATTCAAGCTGAGGCGGGGTTGAGGCGGCACGGGCGACCACATGCCCACGCACCCGGCGGCGGCGGCCGGATTCAAGGCGCGCGGTAAATTCGGCGACCCGGGGAAGAGGGAGGCTGTATGTCCGTCGTCGCCCATCCCCAGAATCACGGCGTCGAAGGGGCGCGGCACCCGCGCAAAGGTCTCCCAGGCGGAAACGGCGCCGAGATCCGGCGTGGGCGCGCCGTTCTTCAGGCCGTGAAAACGCGCGGCGGCCGCACGATCCTGAAGCAGCGTACTGCGCACCAAGTGTTCATTGCTCGCCGCGTCGTCCGGTGCAACCCAACGCTCGTCGGCGAGAGCGATGCAGACGCGCGGCCAGTCGAGCGGCTGGCTGCGCAGAATCTCGAACAATCTCACCGGCGATCGGCCGCCCGAAACCACCAGGCTCGCGAGACCGCGCGCGGCGATCGCAGCGCCGAGGACGGCGGCGATCCGGGCCGCAAGTTCTTGCGACAAGGTCTCCATGTCGGCGTAGCGCTGCGCAGGCGTTGCAGTGTCCATCGCGGAAGCGTAGCACGCCGGCGCTATGGCACAATGAGGGCATGCTGAATGAACACCCTAGCGTTCATCCGCGCGTGCGCGAGGTCACGGAGCGGATTCGGGCGCGCAGCGGCCCGGGACGGGCCGATTATCTGGCGCGCATGGACGCTGCGCGCCGCCGCGGGTCCGCTCGCGCGGGGTTGTCATGCACCAATCTTGCGCACGGCTTTGCGGCTTCCGAAGCGGCCGACAAGGAGGCGCTGAAGCTCATGCGCTGGCCCAACGTGGCCATCGTCTCTTCTTACAATGACATGCTGTCCGCGCACCAGCCCTTGGAACGCTATCCCGCGCTCATCAAGCGGGCGGCGCGCGAAGCCGGCGCGGTGGCGCAATTTGCCGGCGGAGTGCCGGCGATGTGCGACGGGGTCACGCAAGGACAGCCCGGCATGGAGTTGTCGCTGTTCAGCCGCGACGTGATCGCGATGGCGACCGGGGTTGCGCTGTCGCACAACATGTTCGACTCCGCCCTGTGCCTCGGCATCTGCGACAAGATCGTTCCCGGCATGCTCATGGGCGCGCTGGCGTTCGGACATTTACCGGTGATATTCGTGCCGGGCGGGCCGATGCCCTCGGGCGTGCCGAACAAAAAGAAGGCGCTCATTCGCCAGCTCTATGCCGAGGGCAAGGTCGGGCGCGACGAACTGCTCGAATCGGAAGCCGGCAGCTACCATACGGCGGGCACCTGCACTTTCTATGGCACGGCCAACAGCAACCAGATGCTGATGGAAGTCATGGGACTGCACATCCCGGGTGCGGCCTTCGTGCCGCCGAACACGGAGCTGCGCGACGCGTTCACCGCCGCGGCGGCGCAGCGTGCGGCGCGCACGACCGCGCTGAGCGAGGAGTATCGGCCGCTGGCGCACATCGTCGACGAGGCGGCCATGGTGAATGGCATCGTGGGGCTGCTCGCGACCGGCGGCTCGACCAACCATACCTTGCACCTGGTGGCGATCGCGCGTTGCGCGGGAATCACCGTGACCTGGGATGATTTCAGCGATCTTTCGGCGGTCGTGCCGCTGCTGAGCCGCATCTATCCGAACGGCAGCGCCGACATCAACCGTTTTCAGGTGGCGGGCGGCATGGCCTTCCTGATTCGCGAATTGCTCCAGGGCGGCTTTCTGCACGGCGACTGCCTGACCGTCATGGGGCGGGGGCTTGCGGCGTATGCGAGAGAGCCGTGGCTCGACGGAGGGCGGCTGGCCTGGCGCGACGCGCCTGCTGCAAGCGGCGATCTCGATGTCCTGCGGCCCGTGTCGGAGCCATTCAGCAGTCACGGTGGATTGTCCGTCCTGTCGGGGAATCTCGGGCGCGCCGTCATCAAGACCTCGGCCATGAAACACGAGCATCACGTGATCGAAGCCCCCGCGCTCGTGTTCAACGATCAGGAAGAGGTCATTGCCGCATTCAAGGCCGGCAAGCTCGCGCGCGATTTCGTCGCCGTCGTGCGCTTTCAGGGACCGAGGGCCAACGGGATGCCCGAGCTGCACCAGTTGACTCCCTCCCTGGCCTCGCTGCAGAGCAAGGGCCATCACGTGGCCCTGGTTACGGACGGCAGGATGTCCGGGGCATCGGGCAGCGTGCCGGCCGCCATTCACGTGTCCCCCGAAGTCCTGAGCGGCGGACCGCTCGGAAAAGTGCGCGACGGCGACGTGATCCTTCTCGATTGCCACAAGGGCGTGCTGGAGGCGAAGGTTCCGGAGCACATCTGGCGTGAGCGAGAACTGCCGGAACTCGATCACGCGCGCAACGAGCACGGTTGCGGGCGCGAGCTGTTTGCAAGCCTGCGCCGCGCCGCCGGCGATGCAGAAACCGGCGCCGTGTCGCTGATGTGATCCACCCGAGGACGCCGTGAATATTCGTGAAATAGTAGGACTCGCGCCGGTCATTCCGGTGCTCACCGTGACCGAGCTCGATCACGCCGTGCCTCTCGCCCGCGCCTTGGTGGCAGGCGGATTGCGGGTGCTGGAGATCACTTTGCGCACGCCGGTCGCGCTCGCGGCCGTCGAGGCCATGCGCAGGGCCGTGCCCGACGCCATCGTCGGAGTCGGCACTCTGACGCGCGCGGCGGACTTCGCGGCAGCCGACCGGATGGGTGCGCAGTTCGGCGTGACTCCGGGCCTCACTCCGGAATTGGCGAGCGCCTCGCGCGGCGCAAGATTTCCGCTGCTGCCGGGCGTCATGACGCCGACCGAGTTGATTTCGGCGCGCGCCGCCGGATTCAGCGTGCTCAAGCTGTTTCCCGCGCAGCAGGCGGGCGGATTGGCCATGCTGCAGGCACTGGGCGCCCCGTTTCCCGATGTTTTGTTTTGCCCGACCGGAGGCATCACTCGCGCGACGGCAGCGGATTACCTGGCGCTGCCCAACGTGGCCTGCGTCGGCGGCTCATGGGTGGCGCCCCCGGCGATGCAGAGCTCCGGCGATTGGAGCGGCATCGAGGCGCTCGCGCGGGACGCGGCTTCCCTGAGATGAAGGACCTCACGCAAGGCTCGATCGCCCGCAACATTCTGCAAATGGCGGTGCCCATCGCCGCCGGCATGTTCTTTCAGACGCTGTACATTCTCATCGATCTGTACTTCGTCGCCGGCTTGGGTCCGTCCGCCATCGCCGGTGTCGGCGCGGCCGGCAATATCATGTTCATCGTGTTTGCATTGACCCAGGTGCTCGGCGTGGGAACCGTGGCGCTGATCTCGCACGCCGTGGGCCGCAAGGATCGGGCCGACGCCACCTTGGTCTTCAATCAGAGCCTGGTGCTGTCGGCCGGCTGCGCACTGGTGACTCTGGTGCTCGGCTATGCGTTCGGGCCGGCGTACGTCCGAACCCTGGGGTCGGACGCGGCTACCGGACTCGCCGGAACGCAATATTTATATTGGTTTCTGCCGAGTCTGGCGCTGCAGTTCGCCCTGGTTGCGATGGGATCCGCGCTGCGCGGCACCGGCATCGTGCAGCCGACCATGATCGTGCAGGTGCTCACGGTGATTCTCAACGCCGTATTGGCTCCCGTGCTCATCGCCGGGTGGGGCACGGGGCACCCCATGGGCGTGGCAGGGGCGGGGCTCGCGAGTTCTCTGGCGGTCGGCGTGGGCGTGGTTCTGCTCGCGGTTTATTTTCATCGTTTGGAAAAATACGTCGCGTTCGACGCCGGCGCCTGGCGGCCGCACCTTGCCACCTGGGGACGGCTGCTGCGCATCGGCCTTCCCGCGGGAGGGGAATTCGCCCTCATGTTCATTTACATGGCCGTGATCTACCTGCTGATTCGCCGCTTCGGCGAGGGCGCGCAGGCGGGATTCGGAATCGGTCAGCGAATCATGCAGAGCATGTTTCTGCCGGCGATGGCCGTGGCCTTCGCGACGGCTCCCATCATCGGGCAGAACTTCGCCGCGGGTAAGTTCGCGCGCGTGCGCGAGACGTTCGCGCTCGCGGTCCTGATCGGCGGCGGCATCATGGTGCTGCTCACGCTGTTCTGCCAGCTGAGCTCCGCCGCAGCCGTTCATGCGTTCACCAAGGATCCAAACGCGCTGTCCGTCGGCGCCCAATTTTTGCAGGTGATTTCCTGGAACTTCCTGGCGTCGGGGATCGTCTTCACCTGTTCCGCCGTGTTTCAAGGGCTGGGGCACACGGTGCCGGCGGTCTTGAGTTCGGCCAGCCGCCTCGTGAGCTTCGTCGTGCCGGCCCTATGGCTCGCCGCCTCGCCCCGGTTTACGCTGCTCGAGCTCTGGTATGTGTCGATCGCCAGCGTCACGCTGCAGGCTGCGTTGAGCCTTTGGCTGGTGCGGGGCGAATTTCGGCGGCGGGCGCGAGACGAGAAACCCTCGATCGCGTAAATATCAGTACGCACTGCGCCCGCGCCGGCTCAGAGAGCACGTAGGCAAGCCAGCCGGTCTGTGTCACCCCGGACATCTCCTTCACGCCGCACTGCTGGTCCCGTTGCGCGATCCAGGCCCGCTGGGCGCTGCGGATCGCCATGACATTCGTTGCAGGTGCCTTCAGCAACGCGTCGTAGCGGGCGTTGAGATCATCGTTGGCTGCGCGCAATGACTTCGGCAGACAGTACGGCAAATCCCCAGCAGGCGTCGTTGCATCACACGGCGGCGCGTCGCGGAAGCGCAGTGCCGCCGACAGTAGGTCTGACACTGTGGGGTAGGTGGGTCGGATCCCGTCCGCGACCTCGCGCACCTGCGCCGAATCCGGCGCCAGCTTGATCCCATTCCGGACCGCGTCCGGCAGCTTCACACCATTGATACGCGCGCGCGACTGCAATTCAGCCATTACATCGTAGAGCCATGGGTCCGGCGAGGCACCGTGGCGAAACAGTACGGCTGCGTTCGCGACCAGGTCAGGACCCTGATGTTGCTGCTTGAAAAGCCTGTCTGAGATCCACTGATTGAGCTCGCCACCCACGACCTGGGAAAAGCCGCTCCCGTGCCCCGACGGCATATCTGGGTTGGCGCCGTGTGCCAACAGGGCCTCGACAACGGCGGCTTCACGATGCAACACCGCCGCCGCCAGCGCGGGCTTGCCCACCCATTCCGGGCCAGGCAGCGGAGGGAACTCCGACGCATCGGGATTTGCGCCGTGCGCCAGCAGCAACTCCACAGCTCGGATCGATCCCTTGCTCACGGCCGAGTACAGTGACGGAGCATGACCGAGAGGGGCATGAACACCATCCACCAGAGGATGGTCCAGCCATCCCAGATTGGGATCCACGCCATGCTCGAGGTAGTAGGCCAGGATGTCATCCCGGTGGTACTCGACAGCGTCGCCGAGCAGGTTGTCGTCGGAGTTGAACTCCATCGGCACCGGGTCATGCGACCGTCGACCGGCACTCAGGATGGCGATCGCACCACGCACGCCCTGTAGCTGCAAGGACTCGACGCTGATGGTCTTGGAGTCACGCTGCGAACGCGCCTGCAGACGCTCATATTCCGTCAGCGGCCCCAGCTCACCGCGACCCTCAGCCCCTTTACCGTACTCGCAAACGATTCTTTCCACGCCATCCGAATCGACCCGCCCCAAATAACCGGCATCAGCAGAAGCTGCAAACAGGTAGTTGCGTCCATCAACCGACACGTCGATCTCATCACCTGCCGCCTGATCCAGGAAATCCCAATCCTCCCCCGGCTCCCGGCTGCGCGGCGACGCCGCAGCACCGTTCGGCGTACGCGCGTGGCTGGACGCGAACGCAGCCGCGCAGTCGGCCCGGTCACGCGCGGATGTCCCGTCCGTCACCGGCACTACGGCGCCCAGTAGTTGCCGCATTTCCGCGGTGCGCGCTTGAATCAGCGGCGTGATGCCTTCACCGTTGCTGATGGTGCGATCCGCGCCACCGGCCAACAGCAGCATAACCATATCGGCGTCGTCCGCCTCGACAGCCAGGTGAAGCGCGGTATGCCCCATCAGGCCGCGAACGTTCACATCGGCGCCTCGGTCGAGCAACAGCTGCACCCTATCGCGGCGCTGGGCCCGGACTGCCGCCAGCAGCGCGGTCTCGCCCAGCGCACCGCGAGCATTGACGTCAACACCGTGGTCGAGGAGCGTGGTCACGATATCGACCGGGCCGCGTACGGCTACATCCGTCAGGAACAAGCCTCCGTTTGCGTGGACGTCGGCTCCCATCGATACCAGCATTGCCACCTTGTCCCATTGGCTGGACTGGATGGCGGTGGAGAGGGGCGTCATTTGCGGGAGGGGCTTCAGACTGCCATCCTTCTGGAGCTGCTCTCCTGTCTGATCGAGGCTCGCACCGTGCTCGAGCAGATCCTCGATCACTTCCCTCGTGCCGGCGAAGAAGATCGGTACAGACCCGTCCCAGTTCGGCGAGCTGACATTGGCGCCGTGATCCAGCAGAAAGTCGATGAGGTCGATCCGGTTGGCACTGACCGCACAAGTGAGGGGATTGGAGTGTCCCGACCCTGGATCGCGGAAATCCATGCCGCGCGCCACCAGCATCCGATCCAGAGGCAGGGGATCCTTGGTGCCGACACCTCCATTGGCGCAGAAACCCGCGGCGAGCTCGTAGCCTGTGAGCTTCGCGCGGGAATTCGCCCCGTGATCCAGCAGGTACGCAGCCGTAGCAGCGCTGAAGGCACGCGGCATGATGCCCGCGGGCAGGCCGTTCTGGGGTGCGTCGGGATCGGCGCCGTGTGCGAGTAGCAGCTCGAGCATGCGCTGCCGCGTCGATTCGTCTATACGGCCGTTCCCTGCGGCTTCAGCCAGCGCCTGATTCAGATTGGCCTGATCCGGTTTGGACTCGAGCGCCAAAGCAACAAGGTCCGGACTACCGGATATTGCCGCGAAGAACACGGCTGCGGGCCCCATGGTTGCGCCGTGGCCGGCCAGATAGTGCGCCACATCGGCATGACCTTTCTGGATCGCCTCGCCAATTGCAGTTTGATTTACACCAAACGACTGATTGATGTTGGCTCCATGATCGATCAGCATCTGGACCGCTGCGAGGTTTCCCTGCCCGGCCGCATAGATGAGAGCCGATGCCCGGCCCGGTGGCGAATTGACATCCGCTCCGCGCCGAATCAGCAGATCCATGGTCCCGAGGGCGTTGAAATAGGCCGCTCGGCAGAGCGGCGTTGCGCCGGCTGGAATCAAGGGATGCCTGTCGCCCTGCGGCACGGCGTTCACGTCGGCACCGTGGTCGATCAGATATTGCGCCACGTCGACCAGGTTCCTTTCAGCGGCGAAATCCAGCAGCGTCTTGAAATCGTCGGGTCTGTCGTTGATGCCGATCCCCGGCTGCTCGAGGTAAGCGCCGATCTTGGCGAGATCCTGGCTCTCGACCAACGCCAACAGGTGTTCTCCCGGTGTCTCAGCGCCGGCCGATACCGAAAAGAACAGCCAGCCGGCACAGACCGTCCATAGGCATGTTCCCCACCCGCTCTCTTCCCTGCAGCGCCGTTTCACATCAACCTCCCGGAAGCGTCGTACCACCCATAACTGGGTTCGGTAGATGTTCCCCGAGAACTATGGCAAGAAGGTGGCGCAATCCTGGAAGTGTGATGCTTTCCTACCTCAGCGCGCGTTCACCGTGATTTGCCGCGCCATGTCGCGAGCTTGTCCTTGCGAAAGCTGACGTTGATTTCGCGTTCGACGGTCAGGGCATCGCCGGCGAACTTGTATCTGGAGGTCAGCACGTAAGGCGTTCCGCACACGGCGGCCTGTAAGGTGTAGGTATCCTTGGCAGTCCATGCACCGGAGGTCGACACGCGGCCGCCCTTGGTCTGTTGGCAGGTTGACCAAGAGTCGCGTCCTACCTCGACAGTTTGGTCGTCGCCGGATTGTCGGACCCGAACCGTCGCAGATCCGCTCTTGGCGAACTCCAAAGCGACGGCTTCAATCCGCTCATCGTTGGGCTCCAATCGATAGACTCGCCCAGAAATCGTTGCGGCGAGCGACTTATTCGCGGTACCCGTAGTCACCGGCAGCTGTAGATGCGCCAGCCGCGCCTTCAGTGCGCTCTGCGCCTCACGATCTTCGGGTAAGGGCGCGGCGCGAAGTTCAGGCAGTAAACGGGTCCACAGCATTTTCATGATGCCGCCCATGTTGGCGCTGCCGCTGTTGATCGCCACCACCGTGTCGTATTGCGGCATGACGATGACGAATTGGCCGAAGGCTCCGTCTCCGCGATAGAAGCCCGGCGTGCAACGCCAGAACTGAAAGCCGTAGCCCTGCTCCCAATCGCTGTCGGGATCGCTGCCGTTGGAGGTCTGGCGAGCGGTGGCCTGATCCACCCATTCGGCCGGCAACAGACGTCGACCGTTCCACTCACCACGCTGCAGCAACAACTGACCGAATTTCGCTATGTCCTCCGTGCGCAGGTGCAGTCCCGAGCCGCCGATGTTGTAGCCTTCCGGGCTGATATCCCAAGCGGGCGTCGCGATACCCAGGGGCTCAAACAGGCGCGGCACCAGATAGTCGCGCACGGTCTGCCCCGTGACCTTCTGCACCGTGGCCGACAACATATAGCTCGCTGGGGTGTTGTAATAGAAAAGCGTGCCTGGCCGTTGCTTGACCGGTGCGGCGAGGAACTGGCGCGTGCCCGACCCATCCGCGGCACCGATGTTGATGCGATCCACGTCCTCCTGTTGCTGTCCGGTGGACATCATCAACAGATCGCGCAGGCGCATATTCTTGAGGTTGTCCGCAGCGTCGGGCGGCGCCTCGTTGGGAAAGAAACTCAATAGCTCGTCGTGGATATTGATGCGCCCTTCGGCCTGCAGAAGGCCGATGGCCGTGGAGGTGAAGCTCTTGCTCAGTGAATAGAGTTCGTGGGGATCGTCGGCGGTATACGGTGTCCACCATCCTTCGGCGACGACCTTGCCGTGGCGCAGGACCATCAGACCATGAATGCCGAGCCGTTCGTAATCGGCATCCGCATAGAGTGCCTGCAGGCCGGCGGAGGAAATGCCCTGGGATTCGGGTGTGGCACGCGGCAGCGCCGTGCCTGGCGATCCGCCCACAGCCGGAACCGCGGCTGAGAACATCGCGATTGCCGACGCAAGCACTCGACACTGCATACGCGCGAACTGGATCATTGGTCGGCCCTCCGAGGTTTGCACCCTCTGCGTGTTACAATTCAACCATGGGCCGTCGGTGGGATAGGGAGATCTCGGCGCGCATGTGTAAGCATAATAGCGGGCAAATCTTCCCATTTCTGATTTCCCTGCTGCTCGCCTCATGCGGGGGCGGCGGCGGCAGCAGTCCCCCTCCGGCGACGATGGCCCCATCGGACCTGCAATATCCCGCGGCACCTGAGTTCACGGTGCAAGTAGCCATTGGCACGCTGACGCCCACGGTGACGGGGCAAGTCACG
>Ga0209624_10001227_pt1 | contig 20663 bp, 17 predicted proteins | sample JacPinW_OM2H0_O1_FD_188565 | JGI IMG/M metagenome (GOLD analysis project Ga0209624, IMG submission 188565) | Forest soil microbial communities from Algoma, Ontario, Canada - Jack Pine, Ontario site 1_JW_OM2H0_O1 (SPAdes) (version 2) | ecosystem: Environmental > Terrestrial > Soil > Boreal...
TCGGTGGCTTCGGATTTGGCGGCCGCCACGGCGGAGGCGGGTTCGGCGACAGAGGCGGCGAGAACATGATGCGCGCGCGCCGCATGCTGGCGCAGGGCGACCTGCGGCTCATTGCGCTCGCGCTCATCGCCGAAGCCCCGCGCCATGGCTACGAAATCATCAAGCTGCTCGAGGAAAAGACCGGCGACTGGTACTCGCCGAGCCCCGGCATCGTCTATCCGACCCTGACGTATCTCGAGGAAGCGAACTACGTCACCGCCTCGGCCGAAGGCAGCAAGAAGCTTTACACCATCACCGATGAAGGCCGCGCCTATCTGGCCGCCAATCGCGAACTCGTCGACGCCGTGCTGGATCGCCTGGCGGCGATCGGCGAGCGCGTGAACCGCTGGCGCCGTGACTCGCGCGGCGAACGTGAAGACCGGCGTCCCCTGCCGACGCTGGTGGAAGCCACTCTCGATCATTTGCGCGAAGCCGTCGCCAAGCGGCTCGACAGCGATGCCGAGGCCGAAGCGCGGCTTGTCGAAATCCTCGCCCGCACCGTGACGGAATTGCAGCAGAAAAGTTAGGCGGCGCCGGCATCCGGCGTGCGTACATGCTCGGGCCGGATGCCGATGGCCAGAAGGCGGGCGGGCACGCGCTGCAGAAACGGCAACATTCCGAAAAGCTTGAACAGCAGCGGGGGCTTCGGCCGCTGCTGGCTCGCCAGTACCCGGCTGATCAGTCGTTTCTGGATCGTGAGCTGCAGCCACTGGGTGAATCGCACCGGTAGCGTGCGACGTTGTTCGATGGCCTGCAGATCGGCGTCCGATACGGTGCCTGCTTTGAGCGGTGCGGCAAGCCGGTTGGCTGCGGCGACCGCATCCTGCACCGCCATGTTGATACCGACACCGCCAATCGGCGACATCGCGTGTGCGGCATCGCCGATGCAAAGCAGGCCCGGCCGCCACCATTTTCGCAGGCGATCGACGGCAACGCTCAACAGCTTGACGTCATCCCAGCCTTTCAACTCGCCGGTGCGATCGGCGAGAAACGGCGACATCTGCACCACGCTGTCGCGAAATGCGTCGAGGCCCCTGTTCTTGATCTCTTCGATGCCACCTTTCGGAATGACGTAGGCGCACTGCCAGTAATCGCCGCGGTCCAGCATGACCAGCATTTTGCCGGCTTCGGCGTGGCCAAACGCGTCGGTGGCGTCGCCCGCCTTGCGGGGGATGCGAAACCACAACACATCCATCGGCGCGCCGTAATCGTCGCTTTGCAGCCCAGCCTTCTCGCGCACCGTCGAGTGGCGGCCATCACACCCGACGACCAGGTCGGCGCGGATCCAAAGCGCGCCGTCCGGGGTGTCGGCCCGCAAGCCGACGACACGGCCATTCTCCTCGATAAGGTCTTTGGCCTCAGCGTTCATGCGCAAATCGAAGGTCTTGTAGCGTTTGCCATATTTGGCCAGGAAATTAAGAAAGTCCCATTGCGGCATCATCGCGATGAATTTGCAGTGCGTCGGCAGATGGCGGAGATCGGCCATCCGGACACGTTCGGCGCCGATCTGCGCAGTGAGCGTCTCGATTTTCTGATGGGGCTGCTGAAGGAATTGGTCGAGCAGGCCGAGCTCGTGCATCAGCTCCAGCGTCGAGGGGTGCACAGTGTCGCCGCGGAAATCGCGAAAGAAATCGGCGTGCTTTTCCAGCACCACCACGTCGACGCCGGCGCGCGCCAGCAGGAAGCCAAGCATCATACCGGCCGGTCCGCCGCCGGCGATGCAACATTTGGTGGCGATTGAGGAATCCGGCATCCTGATGACTTGTTAGAGGCTTGCGACGGGCGGCCGTTTGGGACAAGAGATAAACCGCTCTCTCGACCCGCCGTTCCTCATGCGCCCCTCACATTTCCGCCGCAAGCGGGGTGTTAGAGAAGGACTATCGGTCCCTCAACCACCATGCGCGCTGCCTTCATTCTGGCCTTCTTTATCGCCCTTGTCCCGCTGGACAGGGCGCCGGCGCAGCTCGCGGGGACGGGCGACTTTCATATCGGCTGGGAAGTAAAAAACCGCTTCCGTTTGTTCCGCAATGAGACGGATTTTCAGCGCCTAGTCGCGGCCAATCGCGGCGACGGGGTACTCGCCGCCGAACGGCGGCTGGAGACCGATACCGACGGCGAAGGCTGGGCCAAGGACATCGTCGACAATCTCTGTCTCGACCAGTCCGGCGATCTTTTGGACACCTGCGAGCGCGACGGCGAGAAGGAAAACTACCTTGATCCGCGCGATCATCCCGTTGGCGTGACGCTGTCGGGGCCGTTGCCGCAGGATGCCAGCTGCGTCTGGAATTTCGATGACGGCCAAACGCCGGTCAAACAGATGACCGCACCCTGCAATCAGGAAGTCAGGCTGCGGGTGCCCTATGGCCGTCCCACGGTCGCCACCGTCGATATTCCGCTCGGCGACGGCACCGCGCAGCGCGTCGCCACCGAAATTTCAGTCCGCGACGTGCTGATTGCCGGGATGGGCGATTCCATTGCCGCCGGCGAGGGCAATCCTGACCGTGCGGTCGAGCTCGACAGCACCTTTTGCTTTCGGCGTTTTCTGCGCGGCGGCGGCAGTCAATATTTCCGTCCGGGCCGGGCCGGCTATGGCGACGACCGTTCCTGCGAAAACGGCCCGTCGAGCCCGGCCGCCGCGAGGGACTGGGCGCGCCACGGCGCGCGCTGGATGAATCCCGCGTGCCATCGGTCGCTGTACAGCTATCAGGTGCGCGCCACGCTCGCTCTAGCAATCGAGCAGCCGCACCTCGCCGTGACTTTGATCCCGCTCGCCTGCACCGGCGCGACAATCGGCGCCGGCATGTTTGCCGGGCAACGCGCCGATGACTGTCCGTGGGTGGTTGGCATCGACAGTTGCTCGGGCACCTCGCCCGCGCAGTTCGGCGAGCTCAAGGACATCATGGCCGCGGTGCACCGCCAGCAGCCGACCCGTAATCTCGACATGATGTTGCTGACGGTCGGCGCCAACGATGTGAATTTCGCCGGGCTTGTCGCCAATGTCATCGTCCAGTCAACGACCGAACGGCTGTTGCTCAAACAGGGAGGATCGATCGTCGACGTCAGCGATTCGCAAAAGGCGCTCGACAACGATTTCCCCGACGACTTCGCGCAAATGCGCGCCTCGCTCAAACCCTATGTCGGCGGCAATCTCGGTCGCGTCGTCTTCGTCTCTTATGGCAATCCGGCGATGCAGGCCGCGAATACACCCTGCCCCGGCGGCCTTGACGGCTTGGACGTCCATCCGGCCTTCGGCGCCGATCCCGAGCGGCTGCGCGCCACGGCGGAGTTTGTCGACGGCAAGTTCCTGCCCAAGGTCAAAGCCCTTGCGACCTGTGACGGCAACAAGATCTGCCACGATCCGGCGACCGAGCGCATGACCTTCGTCGACGGCCATCAGGCGGAATTTGCCAAGCACGGCATGTGTGCGCGCGCGGCGAACGATCCCGAATTCGATCGCAAATGCTTCTCAACGAGCGGCAACAGCTTTCAACCCGATCTGTCCGTTGCTGCCGACGATCCGATGGTCTGTCATGAACCGGCCAGCAATTATCGTCCTTACGCGCCGCGCGCGCGCTGGATCAGGACCGCGAACGACAGCTACTTCACCGCCATGACGTATCCGGAGGGCATGCCCGCCCTCCTCAAGCCGAGCGATATCCACGATGCGCTATGGGGCGTCTTGAGCGCCGTGTATGGCGGCGCGGTGCATCCCACCGCCGAGGGCTACGCCGCTATGGCCGACGCGGCGCTTTCAGCGGTGCGCGGCGTGCTTGGCCTCACGGCGCCGCCGGCGATCCAGGCCGAGCCGCTGCCGCCGCCGGCGGTTCCCGGCCCCGCGCCGGCTGCGGTCACCGCGCCGCCGCGCACGCCATAGACGTTCAAGAGGCAGCGCGCTGCGGCGCCGCGCGCTCGGGCGCCACGCCGAGCTTTTTCTGCAGGCTGGTCGAGGACGTGGTGTACTGAAAGACGAGCCGCCTCTCCGGATAGACGTAGCGGTGCGCCTTTTGCGCCATCAGTGCGCCTTCGTGGAAGCCGGACAGAATGAGCTTGAGTTTGCCCGGATACCAGTTGATGTCGCCGATGGCGAAAATGCCGGGCATGCTGGTTTCAAAGCTCTCGGTGTCGACCGGGATAAGTTCGTTGTTCTTCAGCTCGAATCCCCAATTGGCGACCGGGCCGAGCTTCATGGTCAGGCCGAAGAACGGCAGCAACGCGTCGCAGGCAATTTCGAACGCGGAGCCATCGTTGGTCTTGACCATGGCCTTACTGATCTGACCGTCGTTGCCGATCAGCGCCGTGACCTGTCCCAGGACAAAATCGATTTTGCCTTCACCGACCAGCGCCATCATCTTGTTGACGCTGTCCGGCGCGGCGCGGAATTCGCTGCGCCGGTGCAACAGCGTGAGATGGCTGGCGAGCGGCGCGAGATTGAGCGTCCAGTCGAGCGCGCTGTCGCCGCCGCCGACAATGAGGACGCGCTTGTCGCGGAATGCCTCCATCTTGCGCACCGAATAGAAGACCGATTTGCTTTCGTACGGCTCGATGCCGGGAATCGGCGGGCGCTTGGGCTGGAACGAGCCGCCGCCCGCGGCAATGACGACGATCTTGCTCTCGAAGACCTGGCCCTGGTCGGTCGTTACGCGGAACAGCGGATCGCCGATCCTTTCGACCGACTCCACCATTTCGTTGAGATGGAATTGCGGGTTGAACGGCTTGATCTGCTGCAGCAACGCCTCGACCAGGCCCTGCGCGCTCGTATAGGGAATGCCGGGAATATCGTAGATCGGTTTTTCCGGATAAAGCTCGGCGCACTGGCCGCCGATTTTGTCGAGAATGTCGATGAGGTGACACCGCATGTCGAGCAGACCGAGCTCGAACACGGCGAATAGTCCAATAGGACCTGCACCAATAATTACGACATCGGTTTTGATAGGTTCGGTCATGTCATATCCAAGCTTGTTCGGGCTTTTAAATATGTTGGGGAGGGCGACTGTCTAGCGTGGCCGGCGCGGCAGGGAAAGGGACAAATCCTCAGCGTGTCGGGACCGTTTCCATCACGCCTGGCGTGATGGTGTGTTCACGACCAGCCCGTCGAGGTCATCGCTCACCTTGATCTGGCAGGACAGCCGCGAATTCGGCCTGACCTCAAAGGCGAAATCGAGCATGTCCGTTTCCATCGGCGATGGCTCACCGACCTTCTCGCGCCAGGCCTCTTCGATATAGACGTGGCAGGTCGAGCAGGCGCAGGCGCCGCCGCATTCCGCCTCGATCTCGGGCACGCCTTGCTTGATGGCGGTTTCCATGACCGTCGAACCTGCTTCGCCCTCGACGGTGCGCGCAGTTCCGCCGGAATCGATGAATGTGATTTTGGCCATGGTGGAAGACCGAGCGAAGGCTTTGCAGTTCAATCAGCCGCCGGCAAGATTGGGCGAGCGGCCGGAGGATTTGGGCCGCCTCTTCTATAGGCTCGGGCCGGATGGCGCCAGTGCGGGAAACGATCGAGCCGCGATCAGCGCTGGCGCGAAAGTTCAGCTAACAGCCCAGTCAAACGAGCCCCGATTGCCGCGCTGGCTTCAAGGCTTGCGGCTTTGAGCTCCTCGATCGCTTCCACGAGGTCGTGACCGCCGCCGGCGGCGTTGCCATCCGCGTTTGCGGCATTTTCCAAATGTTCCGCCGCGCGCGCCACACGCCAGGCGCCGATCCCGCGCGCCGAGCCTTTCAAGGTATGGGCTGCAGCGGCGGCCAAAGCCGGTTCGGCGTCCATAATGCGATTGAGCATGATGGTGGTCTGGCGCACGAAGATTTCGAGGACTTCGCGTTCCAGCCGGCGGTCCCCGAGCGTCATGCGCGCGAGATGCTCTTGATCGATGGCGTTCGGCTTGCCGTCGTCGCCGTCGGCGGCCGATAGGTTCGATGCGGTCATGGAGTCTTCCCCCGGGAGCGCCGCCGCGCCCCAGACTGGCCGCATTGTTGGCAGCACAATGGCGTCTTCATCGCGGACCGAAAGCTAGCGCTGGCAGGGTGAAGAACCCGTTAACGATGATTAAAAGGACGTTACCGACCCGGTTTTCTTCGATCTGCCAGACCGATAGGATGGGCGGCATCAGTGCGAGGTGAGGGCTTGGTTGGGGAGCCCCGCAACCGGTGAGGAACGGAACGATCACGCGCTCGTGGCACGGCCCTGGAGCATGCTTGGGCCGTCCTAGTCCGGCGTAACACGCGAGGCGACGACCGAAATGGCCAATAATCCGAAGAAGATGACGGATCCGACCGAGGCTGCGCTGTCGGCAATCCAGGAAGCGCTCAATATCCAGGAAGACGAGACGAGCGGGCCCGAAGGGGGCGAGCTCCGCGCGCACGCCGCAGCTCCGGCGGAGACCGACCTTTTTGCTTCCGACCCGATCGGCTCGCGCGATCTATCCGGACCCGGCTCGCGCGCGGCCAATGACGACCAGCAATCGATCGGCCAGATCCTACACGCCCTGCAGCGCCGGCCGGTACGCTCGTCCTATTTTGTCGCCACCGTATTTTCCGCCGCCTGGATTGTCGGCTGCCTGTCGCTGTCCTGGGCCTATCTGGGGGAGCTGAGTGCCGCGCTTGGCCCGGACCGCTCACCTGCCGCACTGATGGTCGGGCTCGGCGCCGCGGCGCTGTTGCCGATCATCTTCTTTTTCGGCGTCGCCCATATGGCTTGGCGCTCGCAGGAACTGCGCCTGATCGCGCAATCCATGGCGCGGGTCGCCATGCGGCTCGCCGAACCGGAAAGCGTGGCGCGGGATTCCATCGTCACTGTGGGCCAGGCGATCCGCCGCGAGGTCGCGGCCATGGGCGACGGCGTCGAGCGCGCGCTGGCGCGCGCGAGCGAGCTTGAGGCGCTGGTGCAGAACGAAGTCGCGGCGCTCGAACGGACCTATAGCGACAACGAAGTTCGCATGCGCGGGTTGTTGCAGGATCTCGCCAGCCAGCGCGACACGCTCGTCGGACAGGCCGAGCAGGTGCGCTCCGCCCTCAATAACGTTCAGATCGATCTGACGCAGGACCTTTCCACGATCAGCGATCTGGTCGGCGATCAGGTCAACGAGGCCGCGCAACGCATCACCCATTCGCTGGCGGAACGCGGCGAGCAGATCACGCTCGCGCTCGGCCAGATCGGCGACAATATGGTCCAGCAATTGACCGACCGTGGCGGCGAGATGCTCGACCGCCTGGAATCCACCAGCGACGAAACCTCGCGCGCCATTGCGGCCGCAAGCGACCGCCTGTCCTCGAACCTTGACTTCAAGACCAACCATATCGGCGAGGAATTCGCCGAAATCGCGACCGGCCTTGAGGACATGATGAACTCCCGTCTCGACCGGATCACCGAAAGCTTCTCGGAAAAGTCGCTCGCCGTCGTCGACCTGATGATCGGCCGGTCGCAGGAGCTCACCGACGCCATAATCGATACTTCCAGCCAGCTCGCCGAAACGATCGCCATCCGCGCCGAAGAGGTCAACAACACGCTCAAATCGTCGGGCGAGTCGATTATTCTCGACCTCGACCTGCGTGGCGGCGAAGTGGCAAGCAAGCTGCGGCAGGCCGGCGACCGCATCGCCGAGACACTGGTTGCGCGCAGCGCTTCGATGACCGATTCGGTGCGCGAAAGCGCCGAACATGTCGCCGGCGTCATTGCGACGCGCAGCGACGCGGTCAAGGAAATGCTGGAGACGCGGCTGGCCGGCTTCGAGGAGATGTTCGGCCACACCGGCGCCGAACTCGGCGAGAAAATCTCGCGCGATTCTTCGACGCTTGGCAACCTCATCACCCGGCATCTCGCCGAATTCGATCGCACCGTAAAGACCTACGGCTCCGAACTGGTCGAGCGGCTCGGCGCGCGCACGCAGGACGTATCCGACTCGATGCGCAGCTATGTCGACAATTTCGATACCCGCGTCACGTCAAAGGCGAACGAAGTGACCACCGCGCTCGATCAGCGCCTCACTCGCTTCCAGGAAGCGCTCGACGGGCGCTCGCAGACGCTCACCGATGCGCTGTCCGCGCGCGTGGTCGACATTGCCAAGACGCTCGCCGAGGGCGGCAGAGAAGTCATCACCTCGCTCGACCGGCGCATCGGCGACGCCGCCACGCTGATCGACACGCGCGCCGCCAAACTTGCCGACACAATCGGCGATCGGATCGCGAATATCGATTCGACCCTCGGCAAAGGCGCGCTCGAAGTCACGCAGGCGCTGGACAGCCGGGTCGACCGTATCGAGAAGTTTTCGGAATCGATCAAGATCAACTCACAGAGCGCCGAGCGCGCGCTCACCGCGCTTGCCGCCAATACGACCGAAGCGCTCGGCAAGAGCGCGGCGGCCAGCACGGCGGCGACCGAAGCTCTCAATCGCAGCGCCGCGGAAGTTACCGTCTCGCTCAATCGCAGCGCCGGCGCGCTCAGCAACACCATCACCAAGAGCGCTGCGACCGCAAGCGACGCAATCGGCAAGACCACCGCGATCGCCGCCGAAGTGCTGGCCAAGAGCGTGCTCTCCACGTCCGAAGCGATCGGACGCAGCACCAACGACGCCGAGCGCAAACTGGTCGGCATGAGCACCGAGGTTTCGCGCAATCTCGTCGGCAAGGCCAATGAGATCAACAGCGCGATGTCGCAACGCGTCGAAGACATGACGCGCATCCTTGACGAGAAATCGAACGGCCTGCTCGGCGCGTTGACTGCCAAGGGCGAGCATTTCGCCGGCGAAGTGGGCCGGGCCACCGACCAGGCGGTGAATGCAATCGACGCCAAGGGTTTCGTTTTCACCCAGACGATGCTGGAAAAGAGCGAGGATATCGCCCGGCACATCAACGACGCGAGCCTGACCGCGACCGCCGCGATCACGCGTACGCTCGGCCAGATGCAGGAAGGCGCGCAGGGCGTCACCGAATCCGCCAAACAGACCATCGCCCGCTCGCTCGAAGAGCTGCACCGCGCCACCAAGACCGCGATTGAAGAGTCCAAGCAGACCGCGGCGGCGACGGTGGCCGAAATGTTGGAAACGCACACCATGCTGCGCTCCGACTCGACCGCCCTGTTCGAGCGCCTGCGCGAGGCCAACATCCTGCTGCAAGAGGTGCTGAGCGGCGCCCAAGAGAACATGAACTCGATCGAGCACACGATGGCGACGCGCGTTTCCGAGTTCGTCGCGGCGATGAGCGATCTCTCGAGCAAGAGCGGCGCCACCACCGCCAAGGTGGAACAGTCGCTCGGCGCGTTCAACGGCGTGACCGCCAAGGTGCTGAACGATCTCGGCGACCTCGCCGACCAGTTCAGTTCGCATGGACGGACGCTTTCCGATGCGGTCGATCTTCTCGAATCGACCAACCGCCGGACCGAGGATTCGATTGCCGGCCGCCACGCCAGCATCGAGTCGCTGGTATTGACGCTCGACGCGCGCACCGAGGATTTCGGTCAGCGGCTGGCTCGCTTTTCCGGCCTGCTCGACGAGTCGCTCGATACCGCGACGACACGGGCGCGCGAGATTGCCGGCATCATTGCCGATACCAGCAACGAAGGCGTGCAGACGATCGAGCAGCAATACGATCTGGTGCGCAAGACCTCGGAAGAAGAGCGCGCGCGCACCAGCGAGGCGCTCAACGCGGTGTACGATGAGTCCTTCGCCGAAGTGCAAGCCATGTTCAACCAATCGGCCGGGCGCTTTACCGAGATCATGCAGGGCATGAAGCAGATGGCGACGGAAATGCAGCAGGAGCTCGAGACGACGCGCGCCGAATTGCGACGCGGCATCCTCGAACTGCCGCAAGAAACTGCCGAGAGCACCGCGCAAATGCGGCGTGTCATCGTCGATCAAATCGAGGCCCTGGCCGAGCTCAATCGCATCGTCGCGCGCCATGGCCGTTCGCTGGATGCCACCGAACCGCTGCGGCGCGAAGCCGAGCCGCTCTACGCCGCCAATACCGGCCGCGGGCAAGTCCGGCAGATGCGGCCCGATATCGCCCCGGCGCCGTCGCAGACGCCGCCGCGCGATATCACCGGCGCGCCGGCGCGCCGCCCCAACGCGCCGACGCTCAGCCCGGTGCCGGGCGGCAAGGATGAGACTAACGGCCGCAATAGCGGCTGGCTGTCAGATCTGCTGACGCGCGCCTCGCGTGACGAGGTCGCGCCGGCAGTGCCGCCGCAGCAACCGCAGCCGCCGCGCGAAGCCCCGCGCGCCGAGGAACGTCCGGCGCGTGACGCCATCGATTCGATCGATTCACTTTCAGTCGATATCGCGCGGATGATCGACCACGACGCGGCCGCGGAGCTATGGGAACGCTATAAGCGCGGCGAGCGCGGCGTATTCACCAAGCGCCTCTACACGCTGCAGGGCCAAAAAGCGTTCGATGAAATCCGCAACAAGTACCGGACCGATCCGGAATTCCGCCAGACCGTCGAGCACTATATCCACGAATTCGAGCGGCTCCTCGACGACGTCTCGCGCGGCGATCGCGGCCCCGCCGTGGCGCGCAACTATCTCGTTTCGGATACAGGCAAGGTTTACACCATGCTGGCCCACGCAGCCGGACGGTTCGACTAGAGCGGCCCTTGCTTGTGACGCAATCGCGGCGCTACCGTTGCCACCATGGCGAGCGCCTTGGACCATGCGATAGACCGTGCAACGGACGGCACGACGGGTGTCACGGTCGCATTGCCCACTGCCGCGGACGTCGATGAGGCCGCACGCCGCTTGGCCGGCGTCGCGCTACACACCCCGCTCCTGACCTCATTTGCGCTGGACGCCATGACCGGCGGCCGCATTTTCCTCAAAGCCGAAACATTGCAGCGCACCGGCTCGTTCAAGTTCCGCGGCGCCTATAACAAGCTCGCCTCGATCCCGTCGGAGCACCGCGCCGGCGGCGTGGTGGCGTTCTCTTCGGGTAATCATGCGCAGGGCGTCGCCGCGGCGGCGCGGCTCCTCGGCATGCGCTGCGTCATCGTCATGCCGCAGGACGCACCACGCGCCAAACGCGAGCGCACCGCGGCGCTCGGCGCCGAAGTCGTGCTCTACGACCGCGCGCGCGACGATCGCGAGGCGATAGCGCGCGATATCGCCGAGCGACGCGGCGCTGTTTTGGTCCCGCCTTACGACGACGCCCTGATCATTGCCGGCCAGGGCACGGCCGGACGCGAAATCGTCGATGATCTCGGCGCGCTCGGCCTTGTCCCCGACGTCGTGGTGGTCACCGCATCCGGCGGCGGGCTCACCGCCGGTATCGCGCTCGCCGTCAAATCGCGCGTTCCGGCCGCCGCGCTCTACACCGCCGAGCCGCAGGGCTTTGACGATCACGCCCGCTCGTTTCGCAGCGGCCAGCGCGAGCAAAACGCCGCGCTGACCGGCACCATTTGCGACGCGCTGATGGCGCGCACACCGGGCAAGCTGACCTTCGCGATCAATCAATCGCTGGTCGCCGCCGGCGTCGTGGTCAGCGACGACGAGGTCGCCGCCGCGGTCGCCTTTGCCTTTGCCGAACTGAAACTCGTGGTCGAGCCGGGCGGCGCGGTCGCGCTCGCCGCGGTGATGACCGGGAAAGTCGACGTCAAGGATAAAGTCGGCGTGGCCGTCCTGTCGGGCGGCAATGTCGATCCGGAACTGTTCTCGCGCCTCGTCGCTTAGGCGGCGTCGAAATTACAAGATCAAGCGCCCGCGCCTGGCAGGAAGCAGCGAATCTGCGTCGCGCCATCGGCGTCCTGATATGGCCAGACCACGGCGGGGCCGAATTTGTTCGGCTCCGTCACCACCGCCGTATCGGGAACGACGAACCATTGACCCTGGATGCGCACGCGATAGCGGCCGTTCTGCGTGTCCCAATCGACGTTTTCGACACTGACGCCGTCGGCGAAGGAACAGCACAAGCCCTTGCCACTGGCGAGCTGGTCGAACCAGGCTTTCAGCGGCGAATTGGCGTAGCGGCCGTCATCACGCGCGGACACGCGGCATGGAACGAACACAAGCATGCACACTGCCACTGCGGTCGAAACGAGACCGGTAAGTCTGTACATCGTGGCCTCCAATGATCGTAGGCGGACCGCAAACGAATGGTCCTGCAGACCCGGAGCACTCAGCGCATATCGCCTGCACGTCGTTGTTGATCCGCTTACGTATTTCCAAGCAACTTCCGTGCCGCGTCTCGGGCGCGACCGAAGACCTTGAGCGCCCACGCGCAATCGACGCAGGCCGGTCACCAAATTTCCAACATCTGGACGCGCGATCGGTTAGCCGAACAGAGCGATTAACTCGTCCTCGCTCAGTCCGCGCAGGCCGACCAGTGTTTCGCTCAGCGTCGGGCGCGGCGCGGCGGGCGGCGTCGCCCCGTTGGCGACGCGTACGAAGACTTGCGCCGAAGCCAAGACTTGCGCGCCCGCGGCGCTGCCCGGCTGTTCGAATAAGTCGGCGGGATCGTCTTCCGGGCTGGCGGGGGATTGCAATTCGCCCGGCGCCGGACGCGCTTGTCCGGATTCGCCGGACGATTGATCGCGGCCATTTCCGATTGGCTTCGGCTCGGCAGAGCGAAACACGAAATCCGGAGGATCGATGTACCAGCGCGGCGCGGAGACGCTCTGCGGCAGCGGCGGCAGCGCGGGACTCGGCGTATAGTCCGGCGGCGGCATTACGGTCTCGGCAGAGACACTTCGCGGTTCGGCATTCGTCTCGGCCGGCTCGGTGAGCGCGCTTAGCGGGGAGCCCGGCTGCGCCATCGCCTCGGCGAGCTTTTTGCTCTCCGCCAATTCCACGGCGAAGAGACCGACGGGTGACTCGTCGTCATTGGCGATTTCCGCGGCGAAGCGTTCCTCTTCGGTGACGGCAGTCGGGAACGCCTCGTCGGGCACAACCGCGCCGCAGGCGGCGGCGGCAGACGTTGCGCCGTTCATGTCCTGCGGCGGCGCATCGCGCGTAACGGCTGCCTCGATCCGCGCCAGCGCATTGGTCAGCAACTGAGCATCGACGTTGCGATTGCGATTGGCATATTCGGCCAAAAACCAGCGCCCGCGTTCGGTTGCCGTAACCGCCGCGTAGACGGCATCGTATTCCGTGTCGCTCGGCGCCCCGGTCCAAATGTCCGCATGCGCCAGTGGGTCGCTGGACATGACATTCCTATGACCGAATCAATAGCATAAGCCCGCGGCATGCAATGGAACAGGCACGCCAATGGACCGGGAACCCACAGGTTCGGCGTGCGGCTGCGGGTTTAGCCCCACAGGGCCGGTTCGGACGGATAGGCAAGACTACCCGCGTACCGCAGCCCGTCCGGCCGATCCTTGGCCAGGAGCAGCGGGCCATCGAGATCGACCACGCTCGCCCGCTGCGCCACCAATATGGCCGGCGCCATTGCCAGCGAGGTCGCCACCATGCAGCCGGCCATAATGCCGAAGCCGCGCCGCTCGGCTTCCGCTGCAAGCGCCAGCGCCTCGGTAAGGCCGCCCGCTTTGTCCAGCTTGACGTTGATCGCGTCGTATTTGCCCGCGAGCCCATCCAGCGAAGTGCGATCGTGCACGCTCTCGTCGGCGCAGACCGGGATCGGCCGTTTGACTCGCGCGAGCGCGTCATCGCGGCCTTCCGGCAGCGGCTGCTCGATCAGCACGACGCCAGCCTGCGCGCAGGCGGAAAAATTCCTCGCCAGGTCTTTGTTGTCCCAGCCCTCGTTAGCATCGGCGATGAGCCTTGCGCGCGGCGCGGCGCGGCGCACCGCCGCGATCCGAGCGACGTCATCGCCGCCGCCGCCGAGTTTCACCTTGAGCAAGGGTCGCGATGCCGCTTGTTCCGCCGCCTCGGCCATCGCCACCGGCGTGCCAAGTGAAATCGTGTAGGCGGTAACGAGCGGCTTTGGCGCGGCGAGACCCGCTAATTCATAGGCGCGGCGACCGGCTTGTTTGGCGCCGAGATCCCAATAGGCGCAATCGAGCGCGTTGCGCGCCGCGCCGGCGGGCATCGCGTCTTGCAGAGCCGCGCGGTCGAGGCCGCGCCGCAGCACCGGCCGCATCGCTTCGATCGCCGCAACAACGCCATCCGGGGTTTCGCCATAGCGAGCGTAGGGCACGCATTCGCCGCGGCCGCGATGCGTGCCATCGCCGAGCTCGGCCAGCACCACCACGGCCTCGGCCTTGCTGCCGCGGCTGATGGTGAAGGCGCTAGCCAGCGGCCAGCGTTCGATTCGCACGGAAAGCTCCATGCCGGGGATATGACCGGAGCGCGCGGCATCGCTCAAGCCGCGATTTCGGTGTCCTCGTCGAGCGGGAGTTCCGGCTCTTCGTCCGGCAGCGGCGGCAGCTCGGCGCTGCGGTCGATCCAGCGGACGATTTCGAAGCTGCCGTCGTCGTGTTCGGCGAGCGCAGTGCAGCTCTCCACCCAGTCCCCGCAATTCATGTAATGGATGCCGAAGTCGTGGTGCATCACGGCATGATGGATGTGTCCGCAGATCACGCCGTCGACCCGGTGACGGCGCGCCTCTTCGGCAAGCGTCTGCTCGAAGGCGCCGATATAGTTCACGGCGTTCTTGACCTTGTGCTTCGCCCATTGCGACAGCGACCAATAGCGAAAGCCGAGCCGGCGGCGAATGGCGTTGAAATAGCGGTTGATCAGAATGGCGAGGTCGTAGGCGGTGTCGCCAAGCAGCGCCAGCCAGCGCGCATGCTTGACCACCATGTCGAACGCGTCGCCGTGCACGACGAGATAGCGCCGGCCGTCCGCCGCTACATGGATCGCGGTCTCGACGACCTCGATGCCGCCGAAATGCGTACCGTAATAATCACGCAAGAATTCATCGTGATTGCCCGGCAGATAGATAATGCGCGAGCCCTTGCGCGTCTTGCGCAAAAGCTTTTGCACCACGTCGTTATGGGCTTGAGGCCAGTACCAGCCGGAACGCAATTGCCAGCCGTCGATGATATCGCCGACCAGATAGATCGTGTCGGCTTCATGATAGCGCAGGAAATCGAGCAACTGGTCGGCCTGGCAGCCGCGCGCGCCGAGATGCACATCGGAAATAAACAGAGTACGGAACCTGATGGGGCCGTGCTCGGCGAACGTCACCGAATGCGATCTCGCGCCTGTTGCATTTGGCCGCACTTATAAATGCGTTCCATTGCAGCAGGATGACAGCAATCGTTAACGCGGCGGGCCAAATCATTAACGCGGCGACTTGCCACGCTCGTCGAGTCACAGCCTTGTCACGGCGGAGAACTAAAAGTTCCCGCGATGACCGCGCCGATTCTCGCCGCCGCTACTTTCTGCATCGCCGTCACGCTGATCCAGGTCGCCAGCCTCGCGATCGCGATTGTTCGCTTGCGGCAAACCGCGCAGCCGCCGCTGTCCAAATTCCATCCGCCCGTCAGTCTGGTGCGCCCGTTGTGCGGAATCGACAATTATGCCGCCGATACGCTGCGTTCGACATTCGAACTCGATTATCCCGACTGCGAGATACTGTTCTGCGCTGCCACTGACCGGGATGCCGTACTGCCGCTTGTGCGGAACTTGATCGCCGAGAACCCCGAAGCCTGCGTAAAGCTCCTGATCGGCGACGAGCGCGTGAGCCCGAACCCGAAGCTCAATAACGTGCTGAAAGGCTGGCGCGCCGCCCACAATGACTGGATCGTCATTGCCGACAGCAATGTGCTGATGCCGCGCGACTATATCCAGCGCCTGTTCGCGAGCTGGCGCGCGGATACCGGGCTCGTCGCCTCGCCGCCGATCGGCTGCCGGCCGCACGGAATCTGGGCCGAGATCGAATGCGCGTTCCTCAATACCTATCAGGCGCGCTGGCAGTATCTGGTCGACAGTTTCGGCTTCGGTTTTGCCCAGGGCAAAACCATGCTATGGCGGCGCGCCGATCTCGACCGTGCCGGCGGCATCGCGGCTCTGGCCAAGGAAGTCGCCGAAGACGCCGCTGCGACCAAGATCGTGCGCCATGCCGGGCAGAAGGTGCGGCTGATCGATCGGCCGCTGGCGCAGCCGCTCGGCCGGCGCAGCGCCGCCGAAGTCTGGAATCGGCAATTGCGCTGGGCGCGGCTGCGCCGCGCCAGTTTCTTGCTCTATTTCCTGCCGGAAATATTTTCGGGCGGGGTCTTGCCGCTGATCGCCGTTGCGGTCCTGGCGCATGCTTTCGGCCAGCCGCTTGTACTTTGGGTCGTAGCCTACGGCGCGTTCTGGTATGGCGGCGAAATGCTGCTGGCCGCCGCGGCGGGCTGGCACGTTCCCGCACTTTATCCCCTGTACGGGCTGGCGCGCGACCTGCTGCTGCCGGTGCTGTTCGTCAGCGCGCTCAATGGCAACGACTTCGTCTGGCGCGGCAACGAAATGCAGGTCGAGCGCATGCAGATGAAGCCGCGCCGCATGATGGCGCGGATGCGGCCGCGCGTGCAGGAAGCCGCGGCCGGCGGCCGCAGGCGGCTACGCTCGCTGCGTCAGCGTTTCTCGGAACGATGAACTAGGCCGACGCAGCGTCGCGGGCCGCTTGATCGGCGATCGCCTCGATCGCCACGCGATCGGCCGGAAAATCGGCCGCGATCCAGGCTTCCTCCGCCGCACGCAGCGCGACGCCCAAAGCCGGTCCGGCCGCGATGCCGCGACGAATGAAATCAGCCGCCTTCAGCGGAAATGTCGGCGCCGTCCAGCGCCGCGGCAAATCCGCCAGCGCGCGCCACGCATCGTTCGCGGCCCCCGCATCGGAGCGCGACCAGGCGAGCAGCACGCGATCGGCGAAAGACTGCGGTCCGAGATGATAGAGTAGCACGTGCGCGGCTTGATCGCCGGCCGCGGGCGAGACGCGCCACCAGCATTCGAGCGTCGTCAGCCGCTCAGCTTCGGCATTGGACAGGCGCAGCCGCTGCACCAACCGCTCGGCATCCTCCTTGAGGAAGACGCCGAGCGCGCCAAGCCGCCGCGTTGCATCGGCCTCGAGCCCGGCCGCGGCCTCGACCTTGACCATGTTCTCGAAACTCGCCAGCAGCGGCACGCCGCCGAGCACCGTGCCGAGAATGCCCGTTTCGGCCATGATGGCGAGCGTCGGAGTCGCGTGCGGCGCGAGCAAAAGCTTCAGCAATTCCATGCGCACGCGCTCGCGCGACAGCCTTTCGAGCCCGCCGCGCGCCACGATGCAGGCGTGCAGGCCGGCAGCATCGAGTGCGCCCGCGCCGTAGCAGGCGTGAAAGCGAAAAAAGCGCAGGATTCGCAGATAATCTTCGGCAATCCGCTTGTGGGAATCGCCGATGAACCGCACGCGTCGCGCCGCGATGTCGGCAATGCCGCCGACATAGTCGTAAACCGTGCCGTCCACCGCCGCCGACAGCGCATTGACGGTAAAGTCGCGCCGTTCGGCGTCCGCACCCCAATCGCGGCCGAAACTGACTTTGGCTTTACGGCCATAAGTCTCGACGTCCTGCCGCAGTGTGGTCACTTCGAATGGTTTGCCGTCGATGACGACCGTGATCGTGCCGTGCTCGATGCCAGTCGGAATAGCCTTCCATCCGGCGGTGTTGACGCGCCGCACGACTTCTTCCGGCACCGCGGTGGTGGCGACGTCGATCTCGCCGACCGGCAGGTGCAATAACTCATTGCGCACCGCGCCGCCGACCACGCGCGCCTCTTCGCCGTCGCGATCGAGCACCCCCAACAGGCGCGTCACCTCGCCGTGCTTAAGCCACGGCACGTCGCCAAGCTGCGCGTTAGCCGTCACCGCGTCTCCCCAGGCACAAACTTGCCGTTGTCGACATGCGCCGGCACGTAGGTCGAGCCCGGCGGAGCGCCGGAAAACTGCGCCAGCAGCAGAAAGCTTCCCACGACCAGCAGCAGCGATACGATGACGAGCGCAGCGAGCCGCCGGATCGACCACGCCTCTGGCTGCAGCACGCCCGCGCGCGTCGCCGTGAGGAAGGCCGCATAGATGACGAACGGGGTGAGAAACAGCCCGATCTCGGTGAATATTGGCCTGATCATGCGGCGTAAATCCTGTCGTAGAGGTTGCGCAGGATACCCGCGGTGATGCCCCAAATGTACCGGTCCTCGAATGCAATCGCGTAATACTCGCGTTGCAGCCCATTCCAGTCGCGCGTCTTGCGCTGGTGATTTTCCGGCGTCATCAGGAATTCAAGCGGCACTTCAAACGTCTCGACCACCTCGCGCGGATTGATCGCGAGAGTGAACCCCGGCTTGACGCGCGCGACCGTCGGCAAAATACGGAAACCGGAAAACGTCAGATAGAGATCGAGATAACCGATTGGCTCGACCAGCGTCGGCGCCAGGCCAGTCTCCTCCCGCGCTTCGCGCAGCGCCGCGGCGACCGGACTTTCGTCGTCGGGATCGATCTTGCCGCCGGGAAAGGCCACCTGCCCGGCATGGCTCGCGAGTTCGGCGGTGCGCTGCGTCAACAGCACCGTAGGCTCGCTGCGATCAATCACCGGGACCAGCACCGCCGCGGGCTTGGTCGCCTTGACGCCGGCGCGGACCCACATATCGGGATTGAGATCGAGATCGCCACGCGCGCCTTGTGCCGTCGGGTCGGTCAGCGCGGGCGGCACTTCGAGGGTCAGCCGCGCCCGCGCACGGTCAAAAAAGCTTGCCGTTGCCGGCCGCTGCGAGTCTGCTGTCGACCGCTGCAAGTCTGCGCTTCGTTCGTTCACGCCGATTCCCTCATCTGGTCGGCAGGCGCCATGGGAAAGAAAACCCCCATCGACGAAACGCCGAACATCGCCGTGCCGTCGATGTTGCGCTCCTCGCCGAGTTCGACGAGGTCGAAGAACAGCGTCCGCGTCACTTTCGCCCACAGATCGCGGCGAACGTGAAGATAGGGTTTTAGCCCGCCGGTGCCGCTTTCGGGCTCGAAGCGCAATTGATGCTGGGGCCCGCACGCGACCCAATCGTCGACATTGGTGCGGAAATTGAGCACCCGGCCCGCGGCATTGTCCTCGATTTTCAGCTCGACCGCGAGAAATGGCGCATCATCGACACGAATGCCGCATTTCTCGACTGGCGTGACCAGGAAATATTTCTCGCCCTCCCGCTTGAGCACGGAAGCAAACAATTTGACTAAAGCCAGTCGGCCGATCGGCGTCTTGAGATAGAACCATGTGCCGTCGGTGGCGATGCGCATGTCGAGGTCGCCGCAAAAGGGCGGATTCCATAATTCGACCGGCGGCGGGCCTTTCGGCGCCCGGCCTAGCGCAGCCGTGATCGCCTCCAGCCCGGATTGCCCTTCCTTCGCCATGGTTTGCCTTGACTCTGAGCCTTGGACGAAAGTCCGGGGGCACAGTCACTTGCGAGTTTGAGGTGCCAATCTGCATCCGAGCGGTCCGGAACCCAAGTTGTTCCTGTCGGTTGCGAATCAGCGCAAAATCTCCTGGGGGTGGCTGGCGCGCATATTGCATCATCCGCCTTGAACTCGTGCGTAAGGCGCGACCCCAATCGATACAAGAATAAGTCACAAAGACAAGGAGTTAGCCATGCCCGCTGCTGGCGGAGAGGGGCTTGAAAAGCTCGAAGACATGATCGTGCGCTCCGCTGAAGCGACCGGCGAACATGTGCGCGCGGCCAAGGCGGCGATCGGCACCGTCATATTCGGGCAGGATAAGGTGGTCGAGCAGGCGCTGATCACCATTCTGTCGGGCGGCCATGCGCTCCTGCTCGGCGTGCCGGGCCTCGCAAAAACGAAGCTCGTCGATACGCTCGGCACGGTGCTTGGGGTCGATGCGCGGCGCATCCAGTTCACGCCCGACCTCATGCCCTCCGATATTCTCGGCACCGAGGTGCTGGAGGAAAGCCAGACCGGCAAGCGCAGTTTCCGCTTCATCTCCGGCCCGGTCTTCGCCCAGCTCTTGATGGCCGACGAAATCAACCGCGCCTCGCCGCGCACGCAATCGGCGCTGCTGCAGGCGATGCAGGAGCAGCACGTCACCGTCGCCGGCACGCGCCACGATCTGCCAAAGCCGTTCCATGTGCTCGCGACCCAGAACCCGCTGGAACAGGAAGGCACCTATCCGCTGCCGGAGGCCCAGCTCGACCGCTTCCTGATGGAAATCGACGTCGGCTATCCGGACAAGGATGCCGAGCGCAAAATCCTGTTCGACACGACCGGCGCCGAGGAAGCGCGGGCGAAGCCGGCGATGACCGCCGAGGAATTGATTGCGGCGCAGCGTTTGGTGCGCCGGCTGCCGGTCGGCGAGTCGGTGGTCGAAGCCATCCTCACGCTGGTGCGCTCGGCGCGTCCGGGCCCGGAAGGCGGTGAAGGCGCGAAGCTGATCGCCTGGGGTCCAAGCCCGCGCGCCAGCCAGGCGCTGATGCTCGCGGTGCGCGCCCGCGCGCTGCTGGATGGCCGCCTCGCTCCTTCGATCGACGACGTCATCGATCTCGCCGAGCCGGTGCTCAAACATCGCATGGCGCTAACCTTCACGGCCCGTGCCGAAGGAGAAAGCATCGAAGCCGTGATCGGACGATTGAAGGCGCGGATCGGCTAGGCGGATGGCCCCCGATCCCACTCGATCCCATCAGCGCACATTCCAGGATGGCCCGGCGGTTGGCCGCGCGGTCGGCGAAGGCCGGACGCTTGCCGCCAGCATGCCGCGATTGATCCTGGAAGCGCGGCGGGTGGCGGCTACGGTG
>Ga0209624_10001228_pt1 | contig 20655 bp, 19 predicted proteins | sample JacPinW_OM2H0_O1_FD_188565 | JGI IMG/M metagenome (GOLD analysis project Ga0209624, IMG submission 188565) | Forest soil microbial communities from Algoma, Ontario, Canada - Jack Pine, Ontario site 1_JW_OM2H0_O1 (SPAdes) (version 2) | ecosystem: Environmental > Terrestrial > Soil > Boreal...
ACATGAACTATCTGCTGCTGAAGGCACAGCGCTTGGCAGCCACCAAGACCGAATTCGTCGCTTTCCGGAAAGCCGCGTAGAATGCGCGTTTGTCCAGATTGTCGTGCAGAACCCAATGAAAAACGGCGTCTCTGAGACAGCGGGACGGATGGAATTCAGCTACAAACAGACTGATGTTGTGGGGGGTATGACCCGGCTACTTCTCAAGCGGGCGTAAGATTGGCATAGCGAGCTATGGACCTGGGCCCCTTCGCGATGACTATGCGGGGCCTTTTTCGACGTTTCAGCCATAGCCTACGCGATCATTATTGAGGGACAACATTTACCCTCTAAGGGGATTTCTTTTATGAGTATGTTAAAGGGATATGTTAGCCGTTGGAAAATGCGCGAGAAACCCGAAGAGCACATCATGGACTATTGGTTTGACTCCCACTCCGAGAGGGGCGCTTGCTGGTCCACGCGGCAAGATGCCGAGAATGATTGCACTCTTTTTAAATATCACCATATTCAGATTCCTTCATCGGAAGGTGGAAAGTACGTTTGCAAAGATTTCAAGGTGGAAGAGCGAGCGCCAAACGAGTTCGTTGTATATTGCATCGCCCCGTTCGTTCTCGAAACCAGCGGGCAGGGAGAGAAGCAATAACGCGCGCACGCGCAAGCCGTGGTCTTGGACACCGCGCGGACTGGCCCCGAAGATACATACACTATGGTACGTACATTACTGTGCGGACGTGGTAACATTGTTCCTACGTCTCAATGGCGGGGGGTATGGGTGTCCGACTCCAAAAAGGACAATCGGTTGCGGCCCGACGTGGAGGGTTTTACACATGCGGGCGATGAAAAAGCGAAAGTGAGACGGCGTCTTTAGCCGGGTATGAGTGAGTTTCAGGGTGAGATTAGGCCAGTTCGATGGCCATTTAGGCGGCTTTGAGTTGCCCTTTAGAGCGGACTTGCATAGGGGCACGCGGGTCTGATAAAACGAAGTTCCGCGCGAAATGACCGACCTGCCTACTCCCGAAAACGCTCCCCGTGAATCGGAAGCAAAACCTAATGAGGCTGAGTCGATTCAAATTGCCCAACTGACCACTAGCAAAACTACCACAACAGAAACGACCGCACTGACGGCGACAGAAACCTCCGGCCGTCGCCAAGTGTTTCGAGATATTCGTAGGCAGCTCGAAGAAACCGACCTAGCCAGTAAAGGCGTCCAAAAGCTCTTACTAAATGAGCTAGAGATGTCGGAAGGCGACTGCGAAGCCTTGCGTGCTTATGTCGAGATGTATCACGCGGCGGACAAGAAAGCGGCAATTCTCGAAGCGCGTTTGAAGACTGATACCGGTATGGAAATAATGTTTGCAGTGGGCCTCACTGTCGGGGGAGCATTAATCGGGTGGGCTCCAACACTCTGGGACGCAAGCTCAAAAGGCCCCATCGCGCTCGGGATTGGTGTCATTCTAGTTGTGGGGTCCGGGGTAGCGAAGGCCGTTAAGAGATGAATCGACTCACAATCGTGGGGATTTTTGACCGGGGCGTCGCCAATTCAGAGCGAGTCGCCATCTCCGTCTCCGTGGAAGCAAACCTAACATACTACGCAGTGTTACTCTCGGCTTACACTACGGGAAAAACGGGGGTGTTAGCCGGAAGCAGACTTGCGTACTGGTTCAACCCCGCCATTGTCAAGCCCGGTGATTGGGTGATTCTCTATTCGGGGCCGGGCCCCAACGCCACCGAAAAGCGGACGGACGGAGGCACCAATCATTTCTTCCACTGGGGCTTGCAAAACACTATCTGGCACCCCCCAGAGTCCTGTGCCATTCTAGTAGAACTCAACACTTGGGCAACGAAATGACTAGCTAACGCGCAGATAGTAGGCTTACCCGCTCATGCACGTCCTGTAGGTCCTGGGTGTTGAGATTGGCGTATCGCCGCGTCATATCCAGCGTAGAGTGCCCCAGCATCTTTTGCAGATGGAACACGGACCCACCGCGCCGAAGATAGTTCACGGCGAACGTATGCCGGAAAGCATGGATAGTGCGCGCCGGTGGAACGATGCCCAGCCGCTTGCATAAAATCTTTACGTCTCGGAGTTGGTCACGGCGGCCAAGCCACTGACCTTGATGCGACGGGAAGACCAAATCCCATTTGCAGAGTTGACGCCAACGCCAGAGATGACGCCGTAGCTCAAACGAAAACGGCACAAGACGGTCTTTCGCGCCTTTACCGTGGAGCTTCAAGAGCAGATTGTCGAAGTCAACGTCGGGCCATCGCAGACCCATCGCCTCACCGCTCCGACAACCACAGTCAATGAGCGTGAGGACGAAGACGTGAAGCCGGACGGCGTAAAACCCCTTCGGTTTATGGCGCGCGATTTTCTGAACGTCTTCGACTGAGAACGTGGGTAATATCCGTTGCTCTTCCTTGAGCCTCGGCACCTTGAGATGCGAACAGGCCGCGCAGCATTTCGTCCCCTGACCGCTGGCCCAATGCAGATAAGAATTCACGGCACGGATTCGGCAGTTGCAAGATGTCGCGGTGAGTCCCTGAGCACGCATCCGCATCACGAAGTCTTTCAGCGCGGCCCCATCGGGTGACGGACTGGAAAGCCAATTAAGGCTCTGCTTGTACCACTCGCACGTGGCGGGTGATACGTTGGCGAGATATTTTTTCTCTTGAATGAACTGCTCGAAGCGCGGTTCCATGAATCCTCCAAGACATGGGGTCAATTGACCCGAAGTGAAGTTGAAGGAAACTCAGATAAACCGCTGAGCTGTTTAGATTTGGTCGGGGCGCGCGGATTTGAACCGCGGACCCCCTGCGCCCAAGGCAGGTGCGCTACCAGGCTGCGCTACGCCCCGACATGACTAACAGAATTGATTCTAAAGTACTTTCCAACTTTGGTGCCACTCCGGTTCATGATTTCCGGCCTCGACCGTGCACGAACCGTGCACTTATCCGCTCACTGCACCACGACCGTGCACATTCGTTCACCACTGTCTGTAGCCATTTCGCTCGCCCGTCGGTTGAGCTTCTCCAGAGCTTCGCGCTTCATCTGCAATTTCATCTGCGAATACTTCTTGAAAACTTGCGCATCTCCCTGACGAAGCATTTGAGTCACCCATTCATCGGCTACGCCCCCGGCACTCAGCCGCGTGGCATAAGTGGATCGAAGGTCATAGATTGGGAAGTAGGGAACCTTGGCCCGCCGAAGAGTCTTGTGCCAAACGGTCTTGAAAGTGGTCTGGTGCCCGCTCCGATTCAGGTCGCTCGGAAACAAGAACGGACTGTCCCCCGCGATCGCCATCTGGCGACGAAAGGCTTCGATGGCCAGCGGAGTAAGAGGAACTTCGGCGGTGCCGTTCGGAGTCTTCGAGTCCGGGATCCAGACGACCGGATTCTGAAGGTCTACTTGATCCTTCTTCATCCGAGTCAGTTCGTTGTAGACTCGCAATCCCGTCTCCGTAATGATCTGCACGGCATTTTTCATGTACCCGGGACCGTGAAATTCGATCCGTTGCTGCTCCGACCAGGTAACGTAGTGCGGCCGGAACAATCCGTCAACGATCTGGAGATTGCGACGTTCACAGTATTCGCGCAGTTCGCGTAACTGCATTTCTGGGTCCTGTCCGGCCAGAGTGCTGACACGAGCGTAAAGTGCGACGCGCAGCGGAGAATGAGACGATGAATCTGAGTTGTGCATAGCTCTACCATTACATAGAGCTACGCATAATACAAGGGTATTACGTAACGGTACGTAGTATAATCCTCGAATGGTAAAAAAGAATCCGCACGCAGTCGCTTTGGGCAGGAAAGGCGGCAAGGCCAGAGCGGCAAACCTCAGTAAACAGGAACTCAGCAAGCAGGGGCGGCACGCGGTGCTCGCGCGCTGGGCGAAAAAGAAGAAAGGCTCGGACTAGGGGATTCCGGTCGCCATGCGGGCCGTAGTTGGTGATAATGCGATATTACAACAATTAGACACCCCCGGCTCTTCGCTACAAAGCCTCTAGTGGCTTCAATCGGCATTTATTTCACCCAGCCTTTTGAGCGTAGAAACAGCATGACTAGGAAAACGATCAGGCACACAAGATAGAAATAGAATTTCCTCGTGGCCCACCGCGCCGTGCGTCCCTGCTGAGGCTTCTGGAAGGTTGGCGACATGCCGAAAACTATACGCTTGACGGTTTTCTATGTCATGTCGGGTACAGCATTGGTCCTCATGATCCGAGGTCAAAGAGTGAAATTGATGCGATGTTTCGCCAATAATCACGCAACTCATGAGCTCTTGGATAGGGACCTTACGGATTGCCTACAAAGTTGTCATTGGAATTGCTCGCGGAACGTTCGATGGTGTTACCCGTTGGATCGAGTGACAAACCGGACATTCGGTGACGTTCGATGCATAGTACGCATGACAATCGGCGCAAGGTAACCCGTATAGGACAGATCGACCCTGGTTTTGCGTCGAGTCCTTTCTCGCGGCTGCTTCGCTTTGGTTGGCCATCTCGTTCCTCCGTTAAATAAGAACAGGAAATTCGAATCCGGAAATTGCCTCTCCTCACTATTAGTAGGCTCGGGTTCTACAACAGACGCATATGAGACCAGTTAACCTGTTCTAGACCTGAGCACAATGGTCCCGGTCAGGCCGACTTCTTTAGTGGTGATTCGAACGGGATCACTTTCCCGCGTTGTTCCGGCGGGATCCACTTGACTGCCTTTTTTCGGAAGCTGCTGGGAACATAGAATTCAATGATTTTCGCCATAAATCACCTCTACCTGTTAAAGCGCCAACCGGGTTCGAAAAGTCTCGTTTACGCGAAATTCTTCAGATCAATTCAGATGGCTTCAGATTGGCTCATCTCCGCTCTGCAAGCAGAGGCGGATAATCAAGCACCGGCTTGCGATAGGGTGCTCTGCGCCAGCGGCAAACATGTTTGGCGGGGGCTGGCACAAGATGCGAGTGACACTCTGCGAGTTGACCGGTCGATGAGTGTAAATGGGATTTTTCACCAATTGACTTCAGAAATGCAGCAACTTTCGTACCTTCATTGACGGGGTTGTGGGGAGCAGCAAGGCGCGGGAAATCTCATGGGACCCGCTTGCATTGCCTCTTCTCGAGGCCTAAACTTTCCCGTTACTCTTTTCGACTGAGATGCTTAAATCGTGACGAAAAAACCTTGCGCCTATGTGATAGTTGCTGGCCTTCTTTGCACGCTGATGGCGGGCTGCGGAAGCAACGGCGGTGGTGGAGGTACAACTCCCCCTCCACCCGCAAGTTTCGCTATCACCCTGTCTCCGACTAGTGTGACATTGTCCCAAGGAAGCGCCAGCCAGACTGTCCAGGTTTCTGTGACAGCGCAAAATGGTTTTACCGGCACGGTATCCGTTAGCATCGCCGCGTTGCCTACCGGTGTCACCGCTTCGCCCACGTCCCTGTCGCTCACGCCTGGTGTCTCCGGAAGCTTCGCTTTCTCTGCATCCAGTGCCGCCCTGATCGCGCAGCAAACACTGAACGTGAACGCCACCTCAGGAACGCTTGCGGTCAACACATCGCTTCAACTCACGGTGACGGGCGTTGCAGTTTCAGACCCTTTGCACTGGATTGACGGAACCCTGGTCCATGGCTTCTACGACGAGACTCGCCAGCTCCTATTTGTTTCGAATCCAGGCCTCAACGAACTGGACGTTATCTCAGGGCAGGATTTCTCCCTCAAGGCGCGCGTGCCAGTTCCTCAAACATGGGGAATCGATCAGATGGCGGACGGAAATACGCTTGTGCTCGGAACCCAAGCGCAAGATGTCGTTACGGTCGATGAGGACACTTTGGCAGTTGCTCTGCATCCGTGCACAGGTCTGGATGGCTCTGGTTACGGATTGTTCTTTCCAGTTGTTATAGCCATGGCGAACGGAAAGGTCCTGATGAACGGCCTGGAGCCGGGGGTCGATTCCGACGATATCTATGAAAGTGGTGAGTTTCTATACGAGTGGGACTCGAATACCAATACCTGCTCTCAGATCGAGCCGAAGGCGGGAACAGTTGGCTTTGAAGTCGACAGTTTAGCGCGTAGTGGCGATCACAAATGGGCCGTATTCTCCGCCGACAAGTTCTATCTCTACAGTTCTGATTCAGACAGCCTGAAGTCCGTTTCTGTTGACACAGTCGATCCGCCGAATAATGAGTTCGGGATCCGAGGCTACGCCGTCAACGCGGACGGCTCGGAAATAGCTGTTGCCTCTGCGAGTCAGGTCACTTTTTTAAATAACTCACTCACGGCCCTGGCATCCACTCCTATTCCGGGCGCGTTTCAGACTTCTAGAACAGCCGTTCAGTTCAGTGCAGACGGGCAGACGCTATACCTTCAATACGACATGCCGCTCGAGATTGAGGAAATCAGCGCGAACAGCTATAGCGCGCTCGGTTATATCACAGGCGATGCGCAGATACTGGGCGACGACAACCTGGAGAGGCTACTCGCGACTGATGCGGAGGGGCGCGGCTACACCGGGATCGGTGGTGAGTTGCGTGTAGTGAATCTGACCCAATCCCCAGTGCCAAATCCGACGAATGGCAACGGCCCAGGCAGCCCTAATTGCCCCCCCTTAAACGCTGCTTTACCGCTGAACGCCTCCCAGCAACTCCAACTCATTGATGATTTCTCGGGTGTGAGTGTCTATGTGGGCGGGCAACCGGCGCCATTGCTCGATGGGGGCACTATGATCAATATTCCAGCATCTTCTATAGTGGGGCCAGCCGATGAAGAGTGCATTGGCGCTTATGGGGATGCCTTGGCGGGGCAAGCCGCGGTTTCCTACGGGGTCCAGCCTCTTGCGTTAAGCGCAAACTTACTGCCGCCTACCGGCAATCCTACCGTTTATCTGTATGGTTACGGCTTCTCGCCGAGCCTAGGGGAGACGCCATCGGTGACTGTCGGAGGTGCTCCCGTCAAGGTAACTTCTCTCAGCTATGGCGGACCTACCCTTCAGGGTGAAGCGATCCAGGTTCCGAATGGAACGCCAGGCGAATCCGCCAATGTCGTGGTCTCCAGTTCCGTGGGGAGCGGAACGTTGACGGTTGCGGCGACCTACTACTCCGCGCCGACGATTCTTCCGGCGTCCGGTTTGCTGCAACTTCTCTATGACAGCCATCGCAATCTGTTGTATGCGTTGAAGGCCACCGAAGTGGATGTGCTGAATCCAGCAACGTTGCAATGGCAATCTCCCATCGTATTGCCTCAGCCTGCTAACCCAGTCAGCTACGCTTTTATGGCCCTGAGTCCCGATGGGTCATGGCTGGTCGCAGGATCCGCCGGCGCTCAGATCGCCGTCCTCAATCCGGATCAGCCTTCTCAGGCGCAGCTTCTCACGTCGAGCTTGACTACTTCTCTCAGTTCCCTGACTGTTACGGAATTCGATCAGGTAATTCTGGCTGGACCTCAGGCGGCCGAACTCGATCTTTCCTCGCTGACCTTCACCGCGCTAGACATTATTACTGGAGGCATTATTAAGGCGTCCTCGGACGGGACGCATGTTTACGGGGTAAGTGGTTCTGAAGCTTATTCGGTTGACCCATCGACCTACACAGTACAGAGTGTTGGTTTCGACCTTTATACGAATGGCTTCACCGACATCGCGGTCTTGCCGAATGGCAGCCAGTTTGCCGCGATTTACGGCCCGCCTTTTGCTGCAGGGGACATCGCAGCCTTCTATAACTCAAGCGTGCAATACATCAATGCCAATGTGTACCCGGACTTCAGTCCCCCCGATGACACAAGCGTCATAGGTGCCACGTTTAGTCCAGCAGGGAAGGTGCTGGTCGTGCCCCTCGGGGACTCAATCGAGTTTTGGAATGCTGCTCAAGGTACACTGCTCGGTCGCCTGATGACTCCCGAAGAGTTGCAGGTTTGGGCCTATCCTGAAATAGCGGTATCGCCGCTGGTCGCGCTGGATCCCAGTGGCCAGACAATCTACGCTGTATCCGCCTCCGGCCTAACAATACTGACTTTGCCCGAGCCTTTGGACCAGATACCTGCCGTGAAATGGTCTTCGAAGGCCTCTGGTGGCGCCCACTCTAGATTCCAGGGGTCGCTCGCATCACGCATGGCGGCTATGCACAGTAAACCTAAGAAAATGAGGTTCCCTTAGGGACGCTGTGGTCCGGTTCTGAGTGCTATTGCGATGTTTCAACAACTATCTAAGAAATTGGTAGCGGTCAGTTTGAATTCTGGCGCCTAAGACAAAGGAAAACTATCAGTGCGACCGCGCTAATACCGATGACCGCGAATCCAACCAAGGGCTGCTTCCAACCGAAAAAGATGGCAAATAGAAAAAGGTAAACGATCGACGCAATTTGGAGTCGCCGCCACTTGGGGGTTTTCGACAGAACCCACATCGACCAACCGCCAACCGGGAGAGGTGGAAATGCAAGCAGCTTTAGCCACAGCGGCCAATTTTCTGGGTCGATCATGCTACTACCTCACTGGCATTATGGCATTATGGCATTATGCTCCAATAGTCTCACCGATTCACTCGGCACCTACGAAAACGCGCTTCACCTTGGCAAAAGGCGAACCTGATCCACGAAGATAGTTGACGGCGCTAGACCAAATGACGCGGACGGGCCGTAGTTGGTGATAACGCGATTTTTCACCCATTCACGCGAGATTTATCGCGCCTTTGCGGATGCCAACGCAAATGAGTTGATCGAGGCGGCCATCTCCTCGACTCGTTGTTTGTCAAGGCTACCAAATGTCCAACTGACGACCGATCCTTTCAACAGAGTGCATACAAAGTCCTGATACATAATCTTGCCCTCAGAAGTCTTCTGGAAATCGATACGAACAAAATCCTGACCAGCGACTTTAAGACGGCGCGTATCACGCAGCACGACAACATGGCTCCCGACTGGCAGGGCGCGGACAAAATGGGCCGCATAATCGGAAAGGTTGCTCGGAGACTGTCCAGTGGCTGCGAGCACTATGCGGTCGCGCCACGGCGTTCCATTGTGCTTATCGGCTATCGTCAGAATGAAGGGCCCGGCTGACGGGTTAAAGGGAACCACAAAAAAACCTTGCGGAAGCTGGTACTCGAATCCAAGCGCCGCATTCGAGTAGGTGAGGCCATGTACCTCGCCTCGGTCCCTTGGAGCGGAGTTATTTGTGCCTATACTTTGAGCGAGGGTCGCCATCGGAACGGCCAACAATAGTCCAATCCAGAAGCACTTTCGAGTGCGTTTCATGCGATCAGACTAGCAAATTCCGGGAATTGACCAAGCGAAAAATCCAGATTGTGACGATAGATACAGACACTCTGTTGTAAAACAGGCGATTACGCTCATCCTAGCCAGCCCACGGAGGGGGTTTTGAGTATAATCGCGATATTTCGCCAGTGGCGATGTTACGCTATCGCGTATGAGCGATCAGAACGTGTCGGTCCTGCGATTCCTGAAAGGGCAAGAGGTCTGCCAGATCGCCTTCGGCATGTACGACCTCCAAATTAATTGGGGTGATGGCGGACTCTCTTGCACCGGACGAGTGATTTACACGCCGAGCACTGGGAGCGAGGTCGTCTGGACGGAGGGTCACCCGTTCGATGCAGTACCCATGCTGCGTCTGCTCCAACAGAAGATCGAAGCATTTGATGGTTCGTCGGAGGGGGAACTGAAACTGCGATTCTCGAATGGCGACCGTTTGACTGTCGCACGCGACGATGGACCGGAGCGGTTCACAATCCACCAGATTGGACAACCGCTAATCGTCGGATGACTTGAACTTGAGTGTAATTGCGATTTTTCGCTAGTAATCGCGCAAACTCACAGAGGTCAGGGCGCAGATGGCGCGGCGAGCACTTGCGCACATTTGTCGCCTGACAAAGTGTCGAAATGTGACGTGTATTCTCGGAGCTGACGAAATACATCATCTTCCGAAACCGATGGCTTTATGAGCATGATAGACAAAACGACGACTCCATCCTTGACCACCGTCGAACAAAAATATTGTGTTGCGGCCTCCTTCCCCGGAGGGTTTTCCTTTTTCCAAAGATAGAATGCACGGCCTTCACTACCATCGGGATCATTTCCGGAGGAAATTCCGAAATCCGTGATCACGATCGAAGGCACGACGCTCTTGACGTAGTCTTGGTGTTGCTTTGCCTCAGCAAGAAGAGTGTCTCCGGCCTTTGAGCCTTTGATGTATTTCTTGAAGTCATCCCTATCCCTCACGATCGATTCGTAAGCCAAATTGTCGATGAATATGATGGTCTTGCCCGGATCGTCTTTGTCATTGAACGAAAACGTTTTGCCATCTAGGAAATAGCGAAAACTACTGTCGCCCATAAACATGTAAAAGTAATACCCGGTGCCTTTATTGGGTTTTATGACTTTCGTCTGCCTGTTATCAGGGCATTGCGAATGCAGAAATACCGGGCCAAGCATCAACATCAAAGAGACCAGAAAAACCACTGGCCGAGCTGAAACCACCGAAGCGTTTGCGATCAGCCGATTTGCATTCTGGACCACACTTCCCATCTGAGTGCCTCCGAACCCTACGCGCGGATATTACTCCGAAGTCGGCGCAAATGGCTGTGATATTCGATAGCTGTTGTAATCAGGCGTGGGTGTTGAAAAACTCTTTTCAGGGAATTTCAACGACGAAATTCGTCTGTAAGTTATTGAGTGTTCGTTCGCCAAAGTCGCGAAAATTCAGAGAAATTACTGCCTTGGTTCCTTTTTCAACACCCACAGGAGATTACACTCAGAACCCGGTCGGTTGGTTCCAATCAGTTCGTGCGGTCCTTCCTTCGCAAACAGACCCACTCTTCACGCTCAGCGACCCAACTTGAACTATCGCTCTCCGCCTGATCGCCTAGGTAGCCTCGATCAGCCACTCGAGGAGGGGGTGTCGCCACGCAGACAAGGTTTTCGGTAATCACAACCGTGTCGGAACTGCTCTTGTGCTCTGGTCCAGCCCACACTCGAGCGTGAGTCTGACGCTTCGCACGTCGACACAACTTCAGCAGGTGTACTAGCGTGCACAAACCTTGCACTTATGAGCGAGATTCAGGCCATGTGGGTTAACTTTGAACGAAAAGCAGATTCCCCAAATTGTTGGAAACAATAGAAATCAAAAAAAGGAATGGAACGGTTGGAGTAAATCATTCTGCGCCCAAGGCAGGTGCGCTACCAGGCTGCGCTACGCCCCGACATGACTAGCAGAATTGATTCTAAAGTACTTTCCAACGCCGTTACCACCGCGAACCATGATTTTTTTCCTCAACCGTGCCCTTATGAGCCCACTGCACGGTCACCGTGCATTTTTGATCGCCTGTTTCTTGAGCAGTCATCTCATTGGCACGGCGGTTGAGCTTCTTCAGAGCATCCCGCTTCATCTGCAGTTTCATCTGCGAATACTTCTTGAAGACTTGCGCCTCTCCCTGGCCAAGCATTTGTGTGACCCACTCGTCCGCTACCCCTCCGGCACTGAGGCGGGTGGCATAGGTCGAGCGCAGATCGTAAATGCGAAAGTATGGTACCTGGGCGCGCAGCAAGGCCGCGTCCCAGGTAGTTTTCGGAGTCCGCTGGTATCCGCTCGGGCTTTTATCGCTCGGAAACAAAACGGACTGCAGGGTGAGAGCCGTATATGATCGCGGAACGCTTCGAGCGTCAGCGGCACTTCGGCCACTCCGTTCGGAGTCTTCGAATCCGGAATCCAGACCATCGCGTTCGCGAGATCCAGCAGCTCTTTTTTCATCGGCATCAGCTCCTTGTATATGCGCAACCCCGTCTCGGTAATCATCCTGACGATGTTGCGCAAATATTCCGGAGCATGAGCTTCGATTGTCTGCTGCTCCGACCATGTCACGTATTGCGGCCGGAACAAGCCTTTCACCCTGACCGGAAATTCCACTCCCGCGCAGGGATTGGCGGAGGCGATGGCAGAATCGCTAGGCTGGCGGCTGTATCGCAGGCTTTTGAAGATGGGGGCAAGAGTCTGGAATCCAACGGAGATACCGAAATTCTGCGAAAGGTGTTGGCGCAAATGCAGGCAGCGGAACGAGGTCTGCGACGTCTTGAGGCTGCCTTGAAGAGAGTCGGGCCGGAAGCTGTGGTTCCGACTCTACGCTCCCTGCGACTCAACTCGCTGGAGCAAGTTGACTGTCTGGAAAGTCTGAAGAAAGTTGTTCTGGCGGCTGAGGAAGCAGCTGGGTTAATTAACGCACTGATTCTCCCTGGTAGGAAGAGAAAATCGGACCCTTTCGCCTGATATCCTGATGGTGTTCATTGTGGCGAAACGACTGCGACCTTTCGGCAGGCAGTAAGGTCGCCCGGAGCGGCGATTGATTCTTGAACCGATCCGAAGAGGCTAAATGAGCAGTCCTCACAATTCGACATGGAAAACACGACTCCTAGAGCGTGAGTTCCCAGATCGTTTGTTCGATATCGAGTTTTGGCAGGAGCAGGGAGATGAAGCCATCTTTTCTGCCGCCTGGGAATTGGTGGAGTTAGCTGAGGAAGTCAGCCATGGCAGAAAACCCACACTACAAGAACTGCTACAACTCTTAAACGAATTTCAGGTTGAATATTTGATCGTTGGCGGCTTCGCAGTCATGAAGTATGGGGAGCCACGCTATACCAAGGATCTCGACATTTGGGTACACAATTCGCGGCACAATTCGGCTCGACTCGTGGAGACGCTTACGAAGTTTGGCGCTCCCCTCGAACATGACGGGATTACTGCCCACACGTTCACCGGGGCACAGGTCGTCTATCAGATTGGAATTGCTCCGGTGCGCATCGATATTCTGACCGAAATCACAGGCGTTGAGTTCACCGACGCGTGGACGAAAAGAGTCGGGAGCACTTTCTTCGGGGTTCCGGTCCACTTCATTTCCCTTGACGATCTCATCGCCAACAAACGGGCTCTGGCGCGACAGTGACTTGAAGGACATGAAGCAGAATCCAAAGAGCAGAAACTCAGAAAAGTAAGTCGCTCCCCTTCCTCAACCTTCGTACGTCTCAATAGCCTTTTCACCTTTTCACCCGCTCGACGTTGACACGAGAACATCGTTCTCTGGTCGCCGCTCATTGGAACTTGCGAACCGACATAAGAGCGGAACAACTCTCCTGCGGGTCGCGACGCTAGGTTGGCTGCGGTGTCGGAGAAAAGGCTGGACGAGCTAGTTCCGTTATTAAACTCTGTCGCAAAACCTTGCGAAGCCAGCACCACCACGCCACTTCCATCGACTGGGGGTACTGCTTCAATGCCGGGGAGTGGACTCTCCCGAACTTTCCCGGACTGTCCGCTCCGAGGTGTATACGAGATTCCCCAAATTATTGAAAAACAATAGAAACCAGGATTCGACACGCAATTGTTGGAAGTACTTTATCCGCGCCCAAGGCAGGTGCGCTACGCCCCGACATGACTAGCAGAATTGGTTCTAAAGTACTTTCCCACGCCGTTACCACCGCGAACCATGATTTTTTCCTCAACCGTGTCAAAACCGTGCCATTATCGCGCTCACTGCACGGTCACCATGTCAGACAGCGCACCTGCTTTTTCAGCAGGCATCTCGTGGGCACGGCGGTTCAGCTTCTCCAGATCCTCGCGCTTCATCTGCGGTTTCATCCGCGAATATTTTTTGAAGACTTGCGCGTCTCCCTGGCGAAGCATTCCAACAGCTTTCAGGTCGCAATCCGGGTTGCCGACAAACCGGGAGCGACCGCAGGGTGGTCCGAATCGCAAATTTCTCCGCCAGTTGCGCCTGCCTTGCGCTAAATCCTCGAATACGCTTTGATAAACCCCATGACAATCTCCCGCCGCCGCTACCTGGTGTGGTTCCTCCTCTTTTCATTGGTCACCGTAACCGCCGCTAAGGGTTCCCCAAAGCGCAAGTATCTTCTCTTCGTCGGAACATATACTGAAAAGGAGAGCAAAGGCATTTACGCCTACCGCTTCGATGCGCCATCCTCTGCACTGACTCCGCTAGGCATAGCGGCGGAAGCCAGCAACCCGTCATTCCTCGCGATCGACCCGAGCCACCGCTTCCTGTACGCGGTCAACGAAATCCAAAAATATAAAGATGCCAACAGCGGAGTGGTGAGCGCCTTCGCCATCGATCGTCAGAAAGGCGACCGCCAGACCGGCAAGCTGCAACTCCTGAACGCCGTCGCCTCGCGCGGAGCAGACCCCTGCTACATCGCGTTTGACAAGACCGGAAAGTACGCGCTGGTAGCCAACTACACTGGAGGAAGCGTGGCCGTATTTCCGGTTCAGTCCGATGGCCACATCGGCGAATCTTCAGCTTTCGTTCAGCACGTAGGGTCGAGCGTCAACCGCGAGCGCCAGGAAGGTCCGCACGCGCACTGGATCGAAACTACCCCCGACAATCGTTTCGCAATCGCAGTTGATCTGGGCCTTGATGAGCTGCTGGTCTTCCGCTTCGATGCAAAAACCGGATCCCTCACCCCGAACGATCCTCCCTATGCCAAGCTCGATTCCGGAGCCGGCCCTCGTCACCTCGCCTTTCATCCAAATGGCAAGTTCGTCTATGTAGTAAATGAATTACAGTCCAGCATCAGCGCATTTGCCTACGATGCCAGACGCGGCACGCTGCATAAGCTCAAAACAGTTTCAACCCTTCCCAAGAATTTCTCGGGGAGCAGCGCCGCCGCCGAAATCAAGATACATTCCAGCGGCAAATTTCTATTCGCCTCCAATCGCGGAGACGACACCATTGCCGTCTTCTCCATTGACAGCAAAACCGGCGCTCTAACTCTGGCAGATAACTTCCCCACCCAAGGCAAAACTCCGCGTAATTTCGAAATCGACCCCACCGGCAAGTTCTTGTTTGTAGCCAATCAAGATACTAATAACATCGCGGTCTTTCAGATCGACTCCAATAACGGCCGACTAACCCCTACGAAACAGACGCTCAGAGTCCCCTCACCGGCTTGCCTGAAGTTCCTGGCCGTCGAATAGGAACAAGCCCACTTCTTGAGAAGTGGGGCCGCTCAAAACTGTCTTAGCAAAACAGGGGCCAGCAACGCCGCCTTCGATTCGTGCAACGGAGATGTGCAGATTTCGAGAAGAATACTTCAATCGCATGGCTCACACCTTGCCCCGAATCGCTTCAAGGAGAGCGTTTATATAGATTCTGTCAGCTCATCATTGCGGTGCCGAAATCGGCGCTGCTCAAAGAACACACAAGCCCTCATTTCCCTCAGGCCCAAACTCTGAAAGCGCGTGCCGTTTGTTATGAATTCACCTTTCACGATCGCCAACCATCTACCGACGAGCCGACGAGCCATCGAGCTACTGGATCAAGCCTACCCGCCGCAGAAGATTCTGGAACCGCGGGTCATCGCGCAGCGGGTCGTAGACAGGATCCACCTTAAGCCCAGTCAGGCCATTCGAATGTTGAGCCAATGCCTTTTCCAGCGAGGCGATGGCTTGATCGTTGTTCCCTATGCCGATGTAGGCTGGGACAATTACCATCGGATCCACGAGTTGTCGCTGGTTCAAATCCAGCAATTTATCCAGTGCGTACTCTGCTCTTGCCCGGTTTCCGGCGCGGCCATAGGCGTAGGCCAAGCTCGACCAGTGCCAGGGGTTGTCTCCCGGCATATGTCCTTCGATATCAGCCTCGGCCTCCGCGAACATTCCTTTTTGTACATACGGGGCAAAGATTATTACGGCGCGCGGAAAGCCAGGGTCCAGTTCGCGAACTGCGTTGAACTGAGCGATGGCCCGGTCGTATTGCCGGGAATAATACAGAATTGCTCCGTTGTCGGTGGCGATAATCAGCGAAAGTGGATCCAGTTGTCGCGCGCGCTCACTTTCGCGGAGAGCCTCATCGAAACGGCCCCGCCATGCCAAGTGCTCAGCGTACCAATGATGGCCGGTGGCATAGTTAGGATTCAATTCAATCGCCCTTTTGAACTCCTTTTCGGCTGTTTGCCAGTCATAGTCATGATTTTGGACAATCAAAGCCAGGGCCGCGTGAGCTTCCGGCAGGTTGTCATCAAGTTGTAACGCCCGCAGCGCGGCGGTACGTGCCTGGGATGCAGATTCGGCGGAAGGAGTTCCACTGTAAGTGCCGATCAGAGTATAGCTGGCAGCCAAACCTGCATAGGCCCGCGCGTAGTTGGGATCCTTGTCCGTTGCTTGACGAAAATATCCGATCGCCTCCTGGAATCCCTCCACCGTTCTCTTGTTCCAGAAGTACTGTCCCTTCAAATAGAGGTTATATGCCTCGAAAGCCTCGGGAGAGAGAGTCGGTTGCGGAACGGGAGCAGTCGGCCTGTGCACTCCAAGAGCGCTTTGGATCTCGCCGGAAATTTCTTTCGCGATTTCGCTCTGCACCACCAACACATCCTTAGGTTCACGGTCATACTGTCGGGCCCAAAGGTGAGTCTGGTCCTTCATTTGAATGAGCTGGGCTGTGATTCTCACCCTCTCGGCATCGCGTCTTACGCTCCCCTCCAACACGTACTGCACTCCGAGTTCACGGGCGATCTGTTGCAGCTGTTCTTGGCTTCTCTTGTAGTGCATCACTGAAGTGCGGGCGATGACGCCCATGTGTTCCGGATCGAGGCTCCCCAACTGCGTGATCATTTCCTCCGTCATGCCGTCGCTGAAGTATTCCTGACCTGCGTCCCCGGTAAGGTTTTCGAAGGGGAGAACTGCCAGCATGGCTCGTCCCCCGGACCGGAAGGGCTGGACTTGGAACTCGAACCATTGACGGTAAACACCCCAACCAGCAATCAGAACCAGGACGATGGCTGTCGCAACAATCGATATCCCGAGCACCTGCCTTCGTCGAAACCAGGCAGCCGAATCCTCGCGGACGGAAGATTGCGCCACCGTGGCCACCGCCTCCGATTCCGTATCGAGACCGGTGACTCGCGCAATGACCGGCAAAATGACGGGGGCAATGAAACGATAGCCCTTACCGGTAATTGTCTGAATGAAATGAGGCGCTTCGGGGTCGTCCTTCAGCACTTGCCGGATCTTTCGGATCGCACCGTTAATGCTATTGTCCGTGTCGAAGTAGACGCCCTTCCCCCATATCTTCTCCACGATTTGTTCGCGGCTCACCAACTCTCCTCGCTGTTGCACAAGGAAGAGCAGAACCTCCATGGGAATACGCTCGACTTTGAGAATCCGACCGGAGCGGCGCAGTTGCCCAGCAGCGCAATCGAGTTCGAAATCGTCCCCAAATTTTAGTGAATCTTGGATTCTGGGTGGTTCCAACGACACAACACTCCCCTAATGGTCAGCGCAACATTCTATCCGCTTTTCAAGCTTCCCAACATCGTCATTGTTTCCTGGAAGTTAGCGGGACATGAAAATTAAGAATCCGACAGGCGCCCCGCTATGGTGGTAGCCGCGAGCATCGGCCACACTGCCGCAGCGTTTTGGGAGCAGCGCCTGATTGCCATCGTCGGCGCAACAAATACCCTACGCAAAAAGCCCAAAGGAGATCGCTAAATGAAAAAACAATCTGGAAAGTCTGCTCTTGTGATATTGGCCGCCGTTTTGGGTGTTGCTTGCGCCCAACTTGGATTCGCACAAACCTTCAAGAACGTACCTGTTCAGTCCAACGCTGATATAAGCCAGGTCTCGGCAGGTGGTGACAGCGTATGGGCGCTGGACAACTTCGGAAACGCCTATTTGTACCAGGGCGGTAGCGAGTTCGCTCTCGATAAAAGCCCGGCACCTTTCGTCCAAATCGCGGCCGGCGGAGGAAGCTTGTTCTCCCAGCCGGATGCGATCTGGGCACTGGATGCGTCGCACAATGTTTACACAATCACGGATTCAGGATTCTTCCAGGAGGCCGGGTCCCTCGTCCAAATCGCTGTGGGTCCGGGCTACCAGGACAATTGCCACCCGTATGAGGTTTGGGGAATCAGCCCTATCAGCCAGATATTCAGATATGACTATTGCGATGAGCAGTTCAACCAAGAACCGGGGACTCTTGCGCAGATCGCTGTGGGCGGCGCTGGCGTCTGGGGCCTCACCAGCTCAGGCGAGATCTTTAAGCTGAATTTTGCGACACACTCATTCAATCAAGTTCCCGGGAAGCTCACCCAGATTTCTGTTGGCCCAACCGGAGTCTGGGGAATCGATGCCTCGCATAAGGTCCATCAGTTAAATCCTGTGACACAGAAATTCGCGATAATGCCGGGGATCATCCTGACGAAGATCAGCGCGGGCGGAAACGGGGTTTGGGGGCTAACCGCCTCCGGCGAGATCCTCCGCCTTGATCCCAGCTCGCAGACGTTTTTCCAGGTCCCAGGGGTACTCGAAACGATCAACGTTGGCACCGGCGGCGGCATCTGGGGAACCAGCAGTAACGGCCAAGTTTGGGCGTTCTCTACACCCTAAGGGGCCTCGAGCTGCAACATGCTCGCGGTGCAGATTTCAAAGTGGCGATGGGTCGCGATATCGAGTGGGCCCGAGTGGTTCGTACACAGCGACTCACGGTGCAACCACGACTTTGGTCGCACATACCAACCGATCTAGTTCCGAGCTGCGAAATCGGGCTGTCCGCCTTATACGTACGCGGCGGATAGCCCCTTCCGGCTCCTGAATTAGGACACGAAAATCAGAATTGCGACAGGCAGCCACGCTCATCGCCAATTCCAGCCGGACAAAATGCGGATGCCTTGGAACTCAGGCGGTACAAAAAATAAAGCGTGGCCAGGAGAAATGTTATGAAGCTTAGCAAAGGGCTATACATCGTCGTTCTCGGAATCTCTTTGTGGTGCTCGCTGGCAAGCGCCCAGATTACCTGCTCGTCTGGATCTGCCTGCCAGACGAATTTTGTTCCCGTGTTCACCAGCAACGGAGGCAACGCCAAGGTTGCCGACTCGATCATCCAACAATCCGGATCGAATGTCGTTGTCGGCGGAAATCTGTCCGCGAACGGCTTTGAGATCGGCGGCAACCTCTTCGCCTTCGGTTCGAACGCGAATGCATTTCTCGGCTTAGCCGGTAATTCGACGACCGTTGCTTGCTGCAACACCGCTGTAGGGCTTAACGCGCTTTTGGAGAACGCAAGCGGCTCCCCGGATGACGGGCAAGCCTGACGTAACCCTTTAAGGTCAGGTTTGCCGACTACAAATCCGGAACCGAAAGGCCATGAGTGGGCTCCACGAGGTTGCTCACGAATTGCGGGCGACAAGCGTCCAACTACCCATAGACTAGGTGGAAAAACTGCAGCAGCGCATGCTCGATCTGAACAAAAAATTAAGATCTGTAGGTATAGACGATCGGAGGCGCTATGCAATTCATAGACGATGTCCGTAACCCGGGTTGCATCAGATAGCAGCAAACATTTTCCAAAAGGCAAATGCGTGCGCTTAGAGTGTGATTCGTGATTCACGATTCGGCGGCCTTGTGCCTTGTGCATTTTTGAATTCGCGTGATACTCATGCTGACATGAAATTGAAAACGCTCGTGTGCATGGGTGTGTCGGCACTGTGTTCTCTCTCGGCAGTTCCTCAAGACTCTGTCAAACCGGAACCGGTGCCTATTGTGGTTGAGGCCGCGCGCCTGCTGGATGTGCGCACCGGGAAGTACATTGAAAACGCCGCGGTATGGATTGAAGGCGAGACGATCAAAGAGGTCGGCAAAGCTACCGATGTTGCAGTTCACGTCCCAAAGGATGCGAGAAAAATCATTTTGGGGCGCAGCACGCTTTTGCCCGGCTTAGTCGACTGCCATACGCATATCATGGCGCGAATCGACGAGAGTGACACTGGATACATGGTGAGCCTGGCGACGAAATCGCAGGCTTTTCGTGCGCTCGAAGGTGCGTATAACGCGCAGATTACGCTGAACGCGGGATTCACGACGATTCGCGATGTAGAAACCGAAGGCGCAGGATACGCGGATGTAGCGCTGCGCGATGCCGTTGAACAAGGGCTTGTTGAAGGCCCGCGTATGAAAGTTGCGACGCGCGGAATTGCAGCGGTCGGGCAGTACGAGCCTTTCGGTCTATCGCCGGACCTCGCGGGGTTTCCGACGGGCGCGCAGATGATTAGTGGCGTGGAGGACGCGCGGCGGGCGGTTCGTGAGCAGATCGGGCACGGTGCGGACTTGATTAAGGTGTACGCGGACTGGTCAAATCCAACGCTGACTGTAGACGAAATGCGCGTGATCGTGGACGAGGCGCACAAGCAGAAGCTAAAAGTTGCCGCGCATGCCACGACTGCTGAAGGAATCAAAAACGCCGTCACTGCGGGGGTGGATTCGATCGAGCATGGGACCGGAGCCAATCGGGAAGATCTCGAAATGATGAAGGCCAAAGGAACATTTCTGGTGCCGACCGTGGGGTTGGCTTATGCGTTGAGTGACCCGCAAAGGCGGGACGCGATGTCTCCAAAACAGCGGCAGAGGCGCGAGGCCTTTCGGCAGCAGATGCAGCAGGTGATTCGACTCGCCGACGAACTTGGCGTGCAGATGGCATCTGGATTCGACGCGGACTCTCCTCAAACGCAGGGTAAGAATGCAAATGAGTTGGTAGCTCTGACCGTCGTGGGAATGACCCCGTTGCAAGCAATTCGAGCAGCGACGGTGAAGGCCTCGGAACTGGTTGGCTGGCAGGATCGAATCGGAACAATCGAGGCGGGGAAGTTCGCAGATTTGATCGCGGTAGACGGAG
>Ga0209624_10001229_pt1 | contig 20624 bp, 28 predicted proteins | sample JacPinW_OM2H0_O1_FD_188565 | JGI IMG/M metagenome (GOLD analysis project Ga0209624, IMG submission 188565) | Forest soil microbial communities from Algoma, Ontario, Canada - Jack Pine, Ontario site 1_JW_OM2H0_O1 (SPAdes) (version 2) | ecosystem: Environmental > Terrestrial > Soil > Boreal...
GCCGGCGGTCGATCGGCTCGACCTCACGATCGCCGCCGGCGAATTCTACGCCCTCCTCGGCCCGAACGGCGCCGGAAAGACAACGACGCTACGCCTGGTCGCGGGGCTTCTGCCGGCCGACGACGGCGCCATCGAGATCTTCGGAATCGACGCCCGCCGCTCGCCGATCGAGGCCAAGCGCATCGTCGCCTGGCTCCCCGACGAGCCGATGCTGTACGACAAACTCGACCCGCTCGAATATCTCGAATTCGTCGCCGGCCTCTGGTCAGTCGAGGCGCGTCGCGCCAAGCGGCTCGCGGAAGACTTGCTGGAAAGCTTAGGTCTATGGCCGCATCGACGCGAACGCTGCGAGGGATTTTCGCGTGGGCTGCGGCAGAAGCTGGCGCTCGCCGGCGCGCTCATCCACGAGCCGCGGCTCCTGATGCTCGACGAGCCGCTCACCGGCCTCGACGCCGCCGCGGCCCGGCAGGTGAAGGACATTCTGACGGATCGCGTGCGGGCTGGCGCGACCATCATCATGACCACGCATATTCTCGAGGTCGCGGAGCGGCTCGCGGACCGCATCGGCATCATCGCGCGGGGCAAGATGATCGCCGAGGGGACGCTCGATGAGTTGCGCGCCAGCATTAACGCGCGCGGGGCGACGCTCGAGACGGTGTTCCTCGATTTGACCTCTGAGGCCGGACGAGCCGCATGATTCGGCGGTTGATTCGGTCTTTGGCCGCTTTTCCTCGTTTTGTCCTGCACGATTTGCGCCTGAGCGCGCGCATCCTGGCGTCGATGTTCGGCTCGTTGTCGCTGCGGCAGCTGGCGGTTTTGATCGCGCTCCTGTTCGTGGCGCTCCACATCGCCGCCTACCCGGTCGCCGGTTGGCTTATCGGTATCGAAGACGGCCCCGATGGCGTCACGCGAATCACGGCGATCCTCGCCAGCGGCGCCGCGCTCGTCTTTCCGTGGATCGTTGGCCAGTCGATAGCGGATTTCACCCGCACTCTGTTTGGGCGCTCGGACCTCGAGTTGATTCTCGCTTCGCCTGTTGATGCGCATGCTTTGCTTGCCGCCCGCGCCTTGTCGATTTCGGTCGCGGCGGTCGCATCGGTGGGGCTCATGTTGGCGCCACTCGCCGACGTCGCTGCTCTCAGGGGCCATCCGCATTGGCTGGCGCTCTATCCGGCCCTGCTTGCCGCCGGGCTCGCGGGGACGGGCTTTGCGATCATCCTGGCGATGGGCCTGTTTCTATCCGCAGGCCCACGACGCGCGCGCCTCATCTGCCAGATCGCGGCGACGGCGATCGGCACGTCCGCTGTGCTTGGGGCGCAGGTCGTCGCCATGTTGCCCGAGGGGATGCGGACGACGATCCTGGCGACCCTGGCGCCGCCTGTGAATGCCGCGGGCGCGGCGCACGGCCTCCTGTGGGCGCCGGTGCGCGCCGCGGCGGGCGACCCGCAGGCGATGCTCATCTGGACAGCGTTTGGCGTCGTCGTCTTTGCGCTCGCATGCGTGCTTTTCGGCGAGCGCTTCGCGCGCGCGGCGATCGCCACTGCGGGCGCGCCGGCCTATGCCGGCGCCGCAGCGAGGGGGGCGTCGCGCTTTGGCGCCAGCGCCAGCACCGCCTTGCGCATCAAGGAGCGGCGCGTCGTCTGGCGCGACCCTTGGCTGATGTCCCAACTTCTTCTGCAGGCCGCCTACACGACGCCACTCGCTGTGATTCTCTGGCGCAACGGCGGCCCGACCGGCACGGTCGGGGTCGCCTTCACGCCGGCGCTCGTGGTGATCGCCGCGCAACTCGCTGGAGCGCTCTCCTGGATCGCGCTCTCGGCCGAGGACGCCCCGGATTTTCTCACGACCGCTCCCCTGCCGCGCGCCGTCATCGAACGCGCCAAGATTGCCGCAATCGGTCAGCCGATCGCCCTCATTCTCGCGCTTCCCCTTGCCGCATTGGCTTTCGCTTCGCCGTGGGCTGGACTTTGCGCGCTTCTGTTCGGCGCCGGCGCGATCGCCTCGGCCGCGCTGGTCAATCTCTGGCGACAGGCGCCATCCCGTCGTGGCCTGGTGCTTCGCCGTCATTCACAATCGAAGCTCGTCGGCATAATGGAGCATCTGGTCTCGATCCTGTGGGCGATCGCGACGACCACCGCGGTGATCGGCTCATGGACGACTGTGGTCCCCCTCGCGGCCGTCGCCGCCGTCCTGGCGTTCAACCGGAAGTGGGCGGCTCAAGCGTCGCCGGTGCGCGCGTGAGGCAGTCTGACATCGCCTTGAGCATCTTCTTCGCCTCGGCTGAGTCCGTAACTCTGTCGAGCTCCACCCTGCGATTGAGCGCGCGCCCGTCGGGGGTAGCGCCGGCCGCCACCATTCTTTGAGCGTCGACACCCCGTTCCACGAGGGCCGCCTCGATGGCGCGAGCACGATCGAGCGACAGGTGAACGTTGCGCTCCGGGTCGCCGGTTGAATCTGTATGTCCGACGATCCTCAAGTGCCAGTCAGGAAAGTTCTTCAGCGCGGTCGCTATGTCATCAAGGAGCGATTTTGAGTCAGGCTGAATCGCGGCCTTGGCGCTGTCGAAGTGCAGACCATAGAGGTCGAACCGCTCCTTCGTTTGAAGCGCCTGCTCCATCGTCTGGCGATTGTAGTTGCGCTCCTGCTCCTCCGCAGTTTGCGCCCAAACGGGCGCGCTCGCGAGGGTCAGCAGAGCGATGCTGCTGATGAGCCCGAGCGTTCGTAATTCGGGTGTTCCTCCAGATGCGATCATCGTTCTGCCCTCGGAATGCGCTTGTCTTGACCCAATGCGGCGCCCAGCGACGAACCGCCGCGGGACTAAGCTTTTTCGCGACCTGCTCTGCGCCAATCAGGTCGGGTGTCGGCTTCGCGCCGAGAGCCGCCGCCGTCGCTGCTCGGCGCTGTTGCTAATCGCCGGCGGGGGAGGCAATGAACGCGATCGCTCCCCTGCATTGGTCGCTGGCCTCGCCAAGATGCGGCCTCATACAGTCGGAGATGTTGCCGTATGTCGCCTCGGGACAGAAGTGCTGGATGTCGCCTTTGCACTCCCCGAAAACCCATGCAGCCTTCGACAGCCTCGACGAGCAGCCTACGGAAAGCTGGCTCATGTGCGCCTGGATGCACGCACGAATGTGTCCCTCGCCGGGCGCAATACCCGCGCACATGGACTTGAGATCGACCGTGCAATCCCGGTCTTCCGCTCGAACCGATGCGGTCGAAGCCATGAGCAACAGCGCCGCGCCGAGCGCGAGCGTGTACAATGCATTCCTCATGTCTATCCTCCCTTTCGTTTTTGACGTTTACCGGCCTACTTTAAGAGATCCCAGTTATCCTCGTATTTCTCCACCGACTGGACGTCGATGAATCCGAAAGCTTTCCAAGTGGGCGGCTGACGAAGATGGGTCGCCAGATCGCTGTTCTTGACCACGAAGAAACGAGCAGCCGCCACCGCTTCGGCCCCCAGAAGGACGTACACCGTCACCTGATCCGCACGCTTGGCAAAGAGGTCCCAGCGCACGTACCAGGGCGCCGAATGCACGGTCGTGATGCGAATGGGTTTCGATGGGGACCCGGGCACCCGGACAAGCATGTCGTGCTTCTCGTAACTGGCGCCCGCGAACTCCGCTTCGAATCCGCGTCGCAGCAGTTCGGTCATCACAAGATGCTTTCCCGTGTCTTCTGCGGGAACATGGGGGTTCCGTCTCCTCCTTTTCCTTCCGTCTGGGGTCGCGCGCATTGCGTGGTCCGCCGTACGGATATGCAATTCTGAGTCTGTCGAGTCGCGCGACCTGGCGTTCGAAAGCAGACGGACCCCCTATTGCGCTGGAGCGGTTGCGGCGGGCGCGGCGCCCTCGGGTTTCTCACCTGTTCGTCGCTCGTGGCGCCGCTCATGGCGGCCATGGCGTCGTTCATGGCGATGGGTGCGCCGCCCTTGCCGCCGCTGCATCCCGTGTGTTCCGGTCGCCTCAGCGGGCGTGGCGGCGGTTCCGGCGGCCTCCTGGGCTTCGGCCTCCGACGGCTTCAACGCCGCCGATAGCGCGAAGCCCAATGCCGCCCCGAGTCCGAGCAAAGAAAACGCCTTTCGCCGCGAGATCATTTCCGTTTTGATTCCTTCGTTCATTGGCTGTCTCCCTCCTCACTCACGATTGCAGAACTGGAATGGCGTCAGTTGAACGCGATCACCTCAATGTCCGGGCGACGAAAATTCAGTTGAGTCGAGAGACCGTCCATATCCTGGGGGGTGCTACGGATTGGCCTGGTCGCGGGGGACCAGGAGAGCGGGATGAAGTGGCGGATCGTCGTGGAACTGGCCGGAGCGGATGGCGCCGTCCAGTTCCATGAAATCAGCGTCGGCGGCGCCGGCACGGTCGATCATTCGGTGGAACCGCTGGGGCTGGGGCTGACGCTGGCGGAAGGCAAGAAGACCCTGGCCGGGCTGCAACGCCATCTGGTCCAGGCGCAGACGGAGGAGCATTGCCACAACCGACGACGCTGCCAGGGCTGCGGGGCTCAACGTCCGCTGAAGGACATGCGCCGTCGGCGGCTGGCATCGCTGTTTGGCGTCGTGGAGGTTCGCGCACCCCGTTTCGGTCCTTGCCGATGCGGCGTGGCGTCGCGCCGGACCCTCACCCCTGCCGCGGAGATCATGCCGGATCGGTGCACGCCGGAGTATGAGCGCACCCTCGCCAAGATGGGCGCCCTGCTGCCGTACCGCCGCGCCCGCTCGCTGCTCGAAGAGTTCTTCCCGCTCGGGGACACCCCGCAAGTCGAGACGATCCGTCAGCGGACGATGCGCGTCGGCGCCAGACTGGAACGCGACGCCGTAGCGCCGCCAACGTCGAGTCCGTTGAGCGAAGCGGAGTCGATCACACTCGCCATCGACGGGGGTCACGTGAAATCGGTGCGCAGCTATCAGGTGCGCTCGTTCGAGGTCTTCGTCGCTCAGGTCAGCAACGACGCCGGCAAGCGGGTCATGTTCAGCAGCGTGCCGGCCGAGGCTGATCGGCAGCAACAGCAGTTGCGCGGCGTGCTGCATCGTCTTGGCGCCACACCGCGAACGCCGGTCACCATCCTGAGCGACGGCGCGGATGGGCCACGATCTTTGGGCGAGGCGGCGAGCGTTGGCCCAACCCATCACGTGCTCGATTGTTTTCATCTCTCGATGCGCATCCAGCATGTTGCTCAGGCCGCCAGGGGCTGGCCGGACGCCACGCCGGGCGACCGCGCGGAAGCTGCCTGCCTGGCCGACGCCATCGAGCATATCCGTTGGCGTCTCTGGCACGGGCAAGTACAGCGGGCTCTCGATCTCATCGGAGACACCCTCGTGATACTCGATGCGGCGGCCAAAACAGCATCGCTGCACGCTGCGAGCGCGGGTAAGGTGGCAGGCGTGCTTCGTGGCCTCGAGACTTATGTATCTGGGCAATCCAGTCTGATCATCGATTATGCCACCGCCCGGCGAAACGACGAGCCGATATCGACGGCGACCACCGAGAGTACGGTGCAGCGGCTGCTGCACCGGCGGATGAGCGCCAACCAACAGATGCGTTGGTCGCCCAGAGGAGCGCATCTGATGCTTAAGGTCCGCACCGCGGTCGTTAACGGGACCTTCAACAACGATCACACGACTGCTGAGCGATGGGCCCGTCGCCCGTTTCGCCATGCCGCATGAGTCCCCCCAAGTTTTGGACGGTGTCTCCGGCAACCCATTGAGGCCATGGCGGAGGCGGCGGTCGAGCGCATCGTCAACCCCGTGAATTCACAAATCGGCGCCGGCTCCGACACTACCTTCCAGCCGGCCCTTATCGTTCGGGACACGACCGCCACTGTCCCGCGCAACGTCCGTCAAGGCAAGAGAGGAATGCTGCCCGTCTAGGCCGGCCGCAGCGGGGAGACCTCGGGCAAGGTCCGCTCGACGATGCAGCGGAGCCAGATTATCAGCCCGCGACGTTCCTCGGGGTGCATAGGCGCCGAGTACGTAGAGCTGCGGCAGAACCTTCTGCATAGTGGGAATCAACGGCGCCCACTGTCCGTCGGCGTCGGTCCACAGCAGCCGTTGGCGGCGCGACACCGTCGGGCGTGCGCAAAGCTTGCTTGAGCGAAGCATCGATCGCGTCAACGAGGGTTCGGGGAGCGGTGTCGCTCACAGCTTCGCTCCAGCCTTGGCAGCGTGCCGATCCCGAGCCGTGTGCTTCACGGCTCGGCTACAGTGCAGATCGTTCCAGCGATTGCCGTCGAACGCCGCGCCGCCGGCGAAATCGGCGCTCGCCTCGTCCCCCAGAACCAGGGATATTCGGTCTTGTCCCGGTTGGGCTCCTTGCCGCGGTCCTTGTCCCACTTGATCTTCGGCGTCGCTCGGAGAATACGCGCGCCGTTCGATTTCGCGCCGAGAGGACGCGCCGTCATGAAGGGGCGGATATTTATCCGCACGCCGTCTTGATGTCCGGGTCCCAGCCGACGGGCTGCTCGTGGAGCGGCTTCCAACGGACGAAGATGTCGTAGGGCGGCTCGCCCTCCAGGATTTTGGTGAGTTCTGCGCGTAGATGCTCGGCATGGGCGAGACGCGCATCGGCCCCTCCGACGCCGGCCTTTTGTTCTGCGCGCTGCCGGTCGATCCAGTCGCCGAGATAGGAGTAGATCAGTTTTTCGAGCGTCCGCCGGCCCTCGCCGTTGGGTGCGGCGAGCCTGTGGTAATTGACCAGCGCATGGAAGCCGTCTCGCCGCCCGTCCCAGATGTGCCAGATGAAGGGGCGTTGATGGAACAGCTCACAGTGCTGCTCGAAGAATCCGTCACGCAACCAATCGTCCGGCGACTTGCCGGCATATCCCACGTCAGCGAGAAGGCTCGCAACCGGTTTCGGCTGTTCCTGCATGCGGGTGCCTGCTTCCGCCACCAGGAAGTCCGCGCGAGCGGCGGTCGGTTCCGTCTTCCGGGAGCTCTCCGAAGTTTTAATGGGTCAGCGGGGCCTACAGCATCGACCATGTCTCGATGAACCCCGCCCCTAATAGCGGGCTCACCGAGAGCATCGCGGGCGAGCCGTACACGGAGGAACTGATCGGACCAACCAGCGGCATCTGGGGGCGAGGCGCCGGCGAATATGGCCGTGTCGCCTATCTCCTCTCGGATGGTGGCACTGCGTCCGCGCCGCCCGAAGGGGTCGCCCAGCCAGGCAGGGTTTTGTCCGTGGAATTCTAGCGATGTGCCGTGCGTGTGTCTGACCGCTAGGACGCTGCGCGCCGAGTCGGCCGCTAAGGAGTTCGCACTGAGCGCTGATCGCGCCGTGAGCGGATCCGCAGCGGACAGCAATCTCGGCGGACCTCACTTCGTTGCTTGGTCGAAGTAAGCGGCATGTCGGGTGAGAGCCTGGGATATTGCGAGGATACAGGCGCGCGCCCGCAGGGCGAAGGGGTCCGGACGTGAGGCGAGAGCGTCGTCGAGTTCGCCAAGACGGGCGATCGCCACCGCGCTGTTGCCGCGCGCCATGGCCCTGAGCGCGGCGTCGAGCTCGGTGCTCAGGTTCGCCCGATGGGTGAACAAGCAAAGTTGGATGATCGCGCCGCCCACCGACATCGCAGCCATAAGCTGTGCACGCTGCAACGGCTCCGCTGTGTCCGGTAATACCGAGAGCCGACCGTATATACGGCTTTCCCAATCATCCCGCCTCCCTCGGATCGTGTTGGTGGCCAGACGGCGCAGATCGCGCAAGGTCAGCGCTAGAAGGCGGCGCGTTCGTAGGGCTGGAGCCAGCGGTGCCAGCAAACGAAACGACAGCGCAGCCCCGACGAATCCTGCCAATGTCGCCAATGCCGCGTTATAGAATTGCTGGCCATCGAAGCTGATGGGGTTGGTCGGAGCGACAAATACACAAAAGTATACCGCCACAGGCGTGAAAATTGCTGCCGTTGATGGCTGCGCCATCAGCGCCCCGGCCGGCACCAGAACCAGGCCAAATACGAAGGCGAAGGCGACGAAAGTTTCGAGGTTCGGCAGCAGCGCGAATTCGATGAGCCCTGCGAAAGCGGCAGCGAGGCCGGCCCCCACCACGAAGCTCATGGCACCGGCATGGGCCTGATCGGCCCTCGGGGCGAACAGGATGACGCTGATGGCCGCAAAAGTCATAGCTGAAGCGCCATTAGGCCACGCTGTGATGATCCAAAACAAAGCGAAGGCGCCAATGGTGACAAACGCACGCGCCGCGTTGACGAGAGCCGGTAGCCAATCTGGCACTCCCAGCCGAATGCCCCTGCCGTGAGGAACGGGTCGGGTCGGGTCGTCAACGAGCACCGCCAGCCCGTCGAGCGCACGGATGATCCCGGCCAAGACCTCCGATGTCTGATCGGCGAGCAGTCGCAGCGATGGCGTCTGAGCCGGCAGGGCGATCAACCTCTGCGCCGCCGCCTCGGTAATCCGCCGCAGACCGACAGGATCAGTTATCCAACGTGTCGGCCCGATTGGCGCCGGATCTGAACGCAGCTCCCCTGGCAAGGTTTGCAGGACGGCGCCCGCTTCCTCGCGAGCCTGGTCATCCGGCATCTGAGCAAGGCACACCGCCACGGTGCGCCAGCCGGCGAGCGCGGCGAATAGGCCGGACACGCTCGCCATCAGCGCCGACCTATATAGGCGGAGCTGAGACGATTCTCCGAACGCCTCCTCAATCACCGGTTCGAGCGCGATGACGCGCCGCACGAGCTCGACCCGAACAGGTTGAGTGTCCGGGAAATCAGGTCCGGTCAGCGTCAATGTGTCGGCAAACCGCTCCGAGATCTCGGCGGAAAGGACGGCGAACAGTATGGCGAGCCGGCGCTGGGCGCCACCGAAATCAGTCCCCACGAGTATGATGCCCGCGCAGACGATGCCGATGCAGATCTCACTGCAACGGCTCACGGCCAAAACGAAGGCTTGGCCATTAGGACCCCCGATCGACCCCAGTTCGTCGCTGGCTATGATCGCCGCCGTGGACCCAGCAATCGCGGCCGCTATGCCAAAAGCGTTGCGGAAAACCGTCGCGCCGAGAGCACACGCCGCGCCCCACGATGCGAGACCCACGAGAAAGCCGGCGCGATCCTGCGGAAAACACTTAGTCAGCACCACGATCGCCGCGCCGCCGACAATCGTGCCGATCATGCGGAACCAGCCGCTGCGCAACGAAGCGCCAAGATGAGGCTGGCAAACGAGAGCCGCGGTTGTTCCCGCCCAGTAGGGATTTTCGAGTTGGAGCCAAAACGCGACGTAGAGGGCGAGACAGACCGAGGCCCACAGCCGGAGCCCGAACAGCAGCGGCGGGCCGGCGGCCCGCGCCGCATTGGCCAGAGCCGTCCCCCAAACAGGCAGCGGCCTCTGATTCGGAGCCTGCCCGAGCTGATCGACGGAGTCGGTCATCGAGAACGAGATGAGCGTGGTTCGGCAGCGGTTTTCGCCTGGCAATGACAGTGCGGTAGGCGCCCGCAGCTCGGTAAGTACCGAGGAGCGCACACCGACGCGACATCACGCGGGAAAGAGCACGCCCCTCTTCTCGCCTGCGACTACGAAAGGAGCGGCGTCGATCAAGATGAAAGCCGTGACGGCTGGTCGCGCGGTGCTCTTATTCTTCCAGGTGTGGGTCACGCCGCTCATGACGCCGCGCATGACAATGATGTCACCCTGCTTCATTGTGACCACCTGTCCGCTGTCGAACTCGACATCGATCTCGCCTCAGCACAGTGGTGACCAACACCGAGCCGTCGGCGCGAACGACCGGGCTCTCGAGGAAGTAGTTCTCCAGGAAGTAGGCGACAGGGGTCAGCGCGACCGCCGGGATAGGAGCCATTGTCATGGGACAGCCCTTTCTGAATGATGATTCCGGATCCAGGCCGACCGCGTTGGGATTCATGCGATTGACAGAACCGACAAGGAGCGCACGCCCGGCGCGCCGTGGATGACAAAGGTGCTGGACAATTGCGCGCAGCGAACATGCCCGATGGCCGACGCCCTGGCACGTTGTATTCTGTGAGAAAATGTTAGAAGGGCGGAGGCGGCCTGTTCCGTCAGGCGCTTTGTGATGGAAAGGACGGTGCACGATACATCGCGACTCTGAAGGGGCGAGGCTATAGTTTCGTAGCGCCGATTTCGCAGTCGAGCGGCCGGGGCGAGGATATTGCGGCTGCGGCTCGTCTTCCGCACACCAACCTTCTGGCCCGCCTGATCGGACTGTTTGGGCGCGAGCGCGGGCCACGTGTATGAGTGATCGACGTAACTCAGGATCCAAGGACGTGCTTTCTTTTGGCCCGTTCAGCCTGTTTGCGACCGAGCGGCTGCTCAAGAAGGGTGACGATCCGATACCGCTCGGCGACCGCGCGCTCGACATCTTGATCGCACTCGTGGAGCGGCCCGGGGAAGTCGTCACTCACAGAGAACTAATCTCGACGGTGTGGCCGGATGTGACCGTGGAGGAATCCAATCTCCGCTTTCAAATGGCAACTCTTCGGAAGGCGCTTGGTGTCGGACGAGACGGCGCTCGCTATGTGTCAAATGTTGCTGGTCGTGGCTATTGTTTCGTCGCTCCGATCACACGCTCGACGGCCGTTCGAACGGTTTCGGTTACGGGGATACCGCCGCGACTGACGCGGATGGTTGGCCGCGATGACACTGTTCGATCCTTGGCGGAGCAACTTCAGATGTGGCGCTTTGTCAGCATCGTCGGTCCCGGCGGTGTCGGAAAAACGACCGTGGCAATCTCCGTCGCTCATGCGCTGGTTGATGGATTCCATGACGCGGTTTTCTTCGTCGACCTGGCTGCGCTGACCGATCCTCAACTCGTGCCGACAGCGGTTGCGTCGGCGCTCGGGTTCATGCTGCAAACCCAGGACCCGCTCGTTGGTCTGCTGGCCTTTATTGGCGACAAGAAGATCCTCCTCGTGCTCGACAGTTGCGAGCACGTGATCGGCGTTGCTGCGGCACTGGCCGAACGCGTCGTCAGTGGGGCGCCACAGGCGCACATCCTTGCGACGAGCCGCGAAGCGCTCCGGGCGGAAGGCGAACATGTCCACTTGTTGTATTCACTTGATTGTCCACCCGAGGATGCCAGCCTGACGGCAATGGAAGCGCTCCGGTATCCCGCGGCCCAGCTTTTCATGGAGCGGGCGGCGGCGAGCGGCTATGGCGCCGCGTTGAGCGATATCGATGCGCCGATCGTCACCCGGAGCTGCCGCCGGCTCGACGGAGTGGCGCTTGCGATTGAACTCGCGGCCAGTCACGTCGGCTCCCTTGGGATTCGTGGAACCGCGGAGCTGCTCGACAACCACTTCAGCTTGCTCTGGCACGGCCGTCGCACCGCGCTGCCGCGGCACGAGACCCTGAACGCGATGCTCGATTGGAGTTACAGCCTGCTTTCGGAGCGCGAGAAGGTGGTCTTGTGCCAGCTGTCAGTCTTTGTCGGGGTCTTTACGGTTCAGACCGCCGGCTCCGTTGCGTCAGAGACCGAGGCAGACGAGCCGGACGTTATCGACGCGGTCGTGAGCCTGGTTGCAAAGTCATTAATATCCACGACCGCCATCAACGCATCGACATACTACCGGATGCTCGACACCACGCGCGCCTACGCCGCTACCAAACTTTCAGAGCGTGGCGAAGCGGAGCGGATCGCCCGGCGCCATGCGATCTTTTATTCCAGATTTCTCGAACACGACGAGATCATCCAGTCGCTGTTCGGCGAACATGATCTTTCAGGGTACGCTCCGCATATCGGCAGCGTGCGGGCGGCGCTCGGATGGGCGCTGTCGGACCATGGCGATGTCGCGGTCGGCATCGAACTCGCCACCTGGGCCGCGCCCCTGTTCATCGGGCTGTCGCTGCTGGAGGAATGCAGGGGTTGGTGTGAACGGGCGCTGGCCGCTTTCGACGACGCCAGCCGTGGCGGCAAACAGGAGATCATTCTTCAGGAAGCCCTGGCGACGTCGTCGATGCTCACCAGGGGTCCCAGCGATCAGGTTCGCGCCGCAATCGAGCGTGGACTCGCGCTAGCGGAAGCTTTCCAGGACCGTGCGCGTCAACTGGCTCTTCTCGCCGGTCTGTCCATCTTTTTCACGCGGATTGGCGACATCCGCGGCGCCTTGGCGGTTGCGGAACAGGCTGGCGTCATCGCGCAGGCTGCCAAGCACCCGGCCGGCGCCGTCTGGGCGGAGTGTTGGGTGGGGGGTGCTCACCACTATCTGGGCGACCAAGCCGCGGCACAACTCCATTGTGAGCGCGGCTTGGCGCTCGCGGCCGAGCTTGGCGCCTTCAACGCGAACTTCTTCGGTTTTGATCATCGCATCAGCGCGCTCGTCTTCCTTGCCCGCACCTTGTGGCTGCGTGGCTTCTCCGATCAGGCGCTTAGAATGGTGCAGAAGGCCGTCGGTGAAGCGGCGAGCCGGGATCACCCGTTTCCGATCTGCCTTTCGCTGGTTCATGCGTCGACGTTATTACTGTGGACCGGTGATTTGGCAGGAGCCTGCGACCTCATCGAGCAGCTGATCGTACACGCCGGACGATACTCGCTTGCACCATACCGTGCCGCCGGCATCGCGCTGAAAGGAGAACTTGCCATCGCCCGCGATGAGCCGGAAGCTGGTCTCGATTTGCTACGGAGCGCGCTGGAGACCATGCGCGCTCAACAGTACAATCTCCTGGTCACAGGCTTCGTCGGCGCGTTGGCGGAAGGCCTGCGCAAGACCGGGCAATTCGAGGAGGCGCTTTTCACGATCAATGGAGCTTTTGCGCGCGTGACAAATAGTGGATCGGAATTGGATTTGTCCGAACTGCTTCGGATTAAATCGCAGATTCTCGTGGCACGACACGACCGTGAATCAGCCATGAACTGCCTGACCGAAGCGCTCGCTGTCGCACGCGCGCAATCTGCGCTCGCCTGGGAGCTGAGGTCGACGATGGTCTTGGCCCGGTTGCTCGGCGAAAGCGGCCAGCGCGATCACGCTCGGCATACGTTGGCTCTCGTCTACGGCCGCTTCACCGAAGGATTCGAAACCGCAGATCTCAAGCTGGCGCGCGCGCTCCTTGAGGATTTGCGATAGCCATCTTTAGCCGTCCCCCCCATCCGACGGCCGCCATATCCATTCTTTAATGGCTGGAGACCTGGCGGAACCGGGGACCTCCGGCCGTTCTAACATTTTCTCACAGAATACAACGTGCCAAGGCATGAGTCGTCGGGCATGTTCGTTGGACCGCAACGGTCCGCACGTTTCGAACCCGACACCATGACGAAGTCCTCTGTTCCGCCGAACGCTCCGGTCGCCCTCCCACCCCTGGTGGCCGCCTATGTGAAGCAACCAACAGCTTCGATCTCGAGCGATTGATGGCGACTTTCGCCGAGGATGCTCTCGTCAATGATCAGCTACGAGACCATTGGGGAAAGCCGGCCATCAGAGAATGGGTGAAGCGCGAAATTATCGGCGTGCGACTGACGATGAACGTAACCAAGGTGAATCACACACTATGAGAACTTCATCGTAACGGCCAATGTCGACGGCAATTATGATAAGCGGGGCCTACCCGATCCGCCGGTGCTCGCCTTCTATTTCACCGCCCAGAGCGATTTGATCGTTCAGCTGATCATTCTTCGCAATCGATACGATATCTGAGAATCGACATGCCTGTCGCTGCGATCGTTTCAACCAATGTGCCTCAAGCAAAAGGCCAACAGAATGTACGCAATTGCTTTTGATTTGGACACGGACTCCGCAGAACGGCTTTGCGGCCCCGCATGGCGTACCTGCCATGCAAAGATCGCCGCTGTGTTTGCAGAGTTTGGATTCTCCCGCGTACAGGGAAGCGTCTATTTCGGTGACCAAGACTCAGATGCCGTTGATTGTGTCGTGGCGGTTCAGGAAGCGGACCACAGGTTCGCGTGGTTTTCACCTGTAGTCCGCGATTTGCGCATGTTGCGCATAGACGAGGATAGCGATTTGCGATTCGCCATCAACAAGCGTCTGCGCCTCGGAGACGATGGCGAAGTTGCCTAAGCGGTTAACCTTGGCTGGCGCCCAGCGCACCGCGAAGGTTGGTCGCGGGCGTTGACGCCGAAGTTCTCGGGCGGCGATGGCAGCAATATTACGGCCATTTCCATGGCTCGGCGCTCAAGTCGGTCTGGCGGCGCGTGAACCGGTCCTTGATCGGGTGGCTGATGCGTAAGCACAAGAAGGTGGCGAGCCATAAAACGCGGGCCGCCGAAACGCTCACACGGCTGGCGCAACGTCAGCCACGCGCATTCGTCCATTGGTCGATGGGCTATCTGTCGTAGGATGGATGATGGGAGCCGGATGAGCTGAGAGGCTCACGTCCGATTCTGAAAGGGGCCGAAGGTGAAACTCCTTCAGCCTACTCACCCCTCCGACAGTAGCGAAGCGCTGTCAAGGGACGGAGCCGTCCGTAGTAGCGTCGAGACCGCTGCAATGGCGGAGGAGCGAAGGGACGGCGTCATCTGGCGGGCAAAGAAGATCAACCGGGCGACCGGGAGGAATCTTCCGTGACCTGCAAATCGTACGACATTCCCAAGACCCTGGTCTGGGAAGCTTGGTTACGTGTGAAGGCGAATCATGGAGCCGCAGGGGATCGACGCAGAGACGAACATCGGCCCGAACTTCTACACTCATCGCCGCACCGTTTCGTAGGAGACATCCAGCCCACGCTCAGTGAGCAGGTTCGTATCCGAAGGCTTGGGACCCCAAGGCGGCCATCCGCGTCTGGGGCCGATTCTCATGCGAGCTGCTTCAGCACGGCGACCATGGCAACCAGCACGAAACCGCTGATCAAACCGAGTTGTTCGCAAAAGCCATTCAGCGTCATCATGCGATTGGGGCTGTCTCTGCGCAAAAAGGGTTCAGCATGGCCAGGAGGGTGAAGACGCCAAGAATTCCAGCGCCTAAGCGTCGCGGCCTCAATCCAGCCGTCGACGTGATCAACCGACGAGCTTGGGAAGCAATGGTTATCGAGAGTGGTCGCATGAAAGACCAAGAAGTCCTGGCGAGCGACGGTGGGTTCCGCGATTTCAGAGTCCCGGCCGAGGGAACTGAGCGTTTTCATGACTAGGCTCTGAAGCCCGGCAGACCAGTCACGGAAATGCGGTCACGGAGCCTCAGCACTATCATGTGCCGGCGGTTGGCGCCTTCCTCGGAAAGCTGATCGAACTCGTCGCGCAGCGCCTGCTGGTACGCCGTTGCATTCCAGCCTTCGAACGGAAAGGAGAGGACGTCGTTCACTTTGCAGGCGTAAGGAACATTTATGAAGTCGCTTCCGCACGCACGGACGCTCAACGGCTCGCGGCCTGTCCCGTCTACTTGAGAGAGGAAGCCGAGTTGCTGCAACGTCTCGAGGAGGTGGATAGAGCTGCGCATCCAGTGGGCGTTCCAGCCAATCGCCTTCTGCCCGGTTACCCTTCGAATCGTTTCGACGCTGTCAGCGATGAAACGCATCTCCTTATCGATCGAGAGCTGAAAGGAATTCTCACACCCTTGGCCGTGAGCGTCCGGCTCGTGACTGCGCCGCACAATCTCCGCGGCGAGATCGGGCGACGTCTCGACCGCGCTGCCGATTATGAGCGAGCTGAGCTTGGCTCCGTGCCTGTCCATGAGGTCGAGCACGCATGGGACGCCTTCGTAACGGCCATAGGCGAAGAAGGCATTTGTCGGGAGGTCTGCGACAAGCGTCTCGATTGGATCCGGTATCATCCCGCCAGCGCCCGAGTTTGCTTGGCCGGCTCCCTCGAACACGTACGCGAAGCTCACCACTATGCGCGCACCGCGGTCCCAGCCGGCTGCGTCGAAGGTCAGATGCATTGACGGTCCTCGTCGCCGCGCTGACGGCGCCAGAAAGGGCAACCGCGCCGAGTTCGGCGGAGAATCGAAGCGCACTCGGCAGCGAGCGATGATGGATCGGCCCCCTGCGATAAGTACGGGTCCCGCGGACATGCTAGAAGCGCGCCACGGGTGCCGTCGTCGTGTTCGTTATCGATCAGAGCGACAAGTTCGGCATCTTCGTCAGCCATCATCTTACTGAGGAAGGTTCCTATTTCAATTTCGCGAGCGCCGCTCGCGCGGTCGCTAGTCGGCTCGTGACCGTCCCGACCGCGACGGCGAGAACCGCCGCCGCTTCAGCGTAAGTGTACCCCTCGCCGTAGACGAGCAATACCGTTTCGCGCTGGGCTTCCGGCAGTTGCTCAACGGCTCTCAACACCACGGACGCAGTAATATTCATTTCGGCTTCACGCGCGACGTCAGTTGTCAACACCTCCTCGGGCTCGACAAAGCCGCCGCCTTCACGCCCGCGCGATCGAATCTCATTGAGCCAGATCGACCGCAGAATTGCGAACAGCCACCGGTCCACCCTCGTACCGGGAACGAATTGATCGGCGCGCTCGATTGCGCGCAGACAAGTCGCCTGCACAAGGTCGTCAGCCACGTCGCGCGCCCTCGACAACACGAGTGCGTATCGCCAAAGGCGCGCGAGGGAAGGCTCAAGCCCAGCCCGCACTTCGCGTCGGCTCGCTTCGCTCATGACGGCATTGACGCGTTAACGCGGTAGAGGCGCATTTGGCGGCATTGAATGATGATTCCGGATCCAGGCCGACCGCGTTGGGGTTCATGCGATTGGCAGAACCGACAAGGAGCGCACGCCCGACGCGCCGTGGATGACAAAGGTGCTGGACAATTGCGCGCAGCGAACATGCCCGATGGCCGACGCCATGGCGCGTTGTATTCTGTGAGGAAATGTTAGAGTGGGGAAGGGCCCCGGTTCCGCCGGACTGCCAAGATGCTAAAGGTTGCAGTAGTTGGTACTTGATCTGACGGTCAGCGTCCGGAGATCGGTCGGCTCTGCCTGTCAGGCATCATCAGGCTGCGATCATCTTCTCCTTTGCGAGCGGGATCGCATCAAGGAGGGTGTGGATTGGCGTCTGGCCGAAGCACCATCGTCACTGGTGCGGCCTTTCCTCGTTGTAGCTTTGGACCCAGGAATCGAGATCGCCCTGAAGGTCGCCGATCGATCCATAAATCTTCTTGCGGAAGGCGATGCAATGGAACTCGTCGAGCACAGTCTTGTGGAACCGCTCGACGATGCCGTTAACCCGGTATGAGATCAGCGGCGCCTTGTCGTCCGGCTGTTCCCGGAAGGGAGCCAGCGATATGGTGAGCACGCCCTTCGAAGATGACCAGGGCTCGCACCAAGGCGACCAAGAACCAAGCCGCCCAAAGCCACCAGGCGATTTTCAACGTCCCCGCGATAGTGTCGCGGTAGGGCGCGCCGGTTTGTTGCAGCGGTTGATAGGGAACAATCCCATCGTACAGCGGCAGCAGCAGCAGCAGCGTGAGCAGGATGAGGAAGATCACCCGTGTAACAGCGCGCCAGATGGGCTTTTACTTGAACAGCGTTCGACTTATGAGTGCGCCGAACGCGATAAGGGCAGAGCGGCCGATGAGAGGATCGTGCGCGATCATTGCGACGGTCGTGATCAAGTCCGATGTCATTGCGGCTTCCACCCGCGGCGTCGTGTCGACGCCTCAAATTTCCGTGGCGCAGCAAGATCGAGCGTCAACCGACGCGTCAAAATTCGAACCCTTCCGTTTTGAGACGCCCTCAATCGGCGCGAGGCCGCGGCGGGCGCATGACGGCTATGTCGTTTTTCATCGCGGCACGTCGCTCGTCCGGAGCCGGAGCATCCTCAGTGGTGACAATCGCCCAAGGTAACGGTGACAGTCCACTTTGCCTCTCATACCCGTTCGGGGACTCGCCGCCGCGATATCGGCCGGAATCGAGAGACTGCCCCTCCCCCGGCCCGCAAGCCACCTGCGGCACGGATGAAAATGCGCTCTTGATCACCCCGCCGTCGACGCGCACGGCGGCGCCGGTGGTCGCGGAAGCCAACGGGCTCGCGAGATAGGCCACCATGCTCGCGACCTCGGCTGGCGAGGCGAATCGCTTGATGAGCGAGGTCGGGCGCACCTTTTCGAAGAACTCCTTCTCGAACGACTCGAACGACTTGCTTTCGGTTCTGGCGAGCGCCTCGACGAATTCGTCGACGCCGCGCGATTTTGTCGGGCCAGGGAGCACGCTGTTGACGGTGATCCCCGTCCCCGCGGCCGCTTCGGCAAGTCCTCGCGAGACGGCGAGCTGCGCCGTCTTGGTCATGCCGTAGTGGATCATCTCGGCTGGGATCTGCACCGCGCTTTCGCTGGAAATAAAGATGATGCGGCCCCAGTTCGCGCGCCGCATCGCCGGCAGATAGAGCCGCGCGAGGCGCACCCCGCTGAGCACGTTCGCCTCGAAGAAGCGGACCCATTCGGCGTCGGCAATGTCCTCGAACGATTTCGGCTCGAAGATGCCAAAATTGTTCACCAGAATCTCGACCTCCGGATGGGCTCGGAAGAGCGCTGCCGCCGTGCTTGCGAGACTCAGATCGCCAGCGAACCCATGAGCGTCCGCCCCCGACCGTGACCGAATCTCCGCGATCGCTGCGTCGACGGCCGGCTGCGTGCGGCCATTGACGAGCACGCGCGCGCCTTCGCGGGCAAACGCAGCCGCGATGGCGAAACCGATCCCCGCCGTGCTGCCGCTGACAAAAGCGAGCTTGTCTTTCAGACCCAGATCCATCGCTGCATCCCTCTCCAACCAAAAAGCAAGGGCTCCACTCTTTCACCGCCTTGGCCATCGCATCCTGCTCAGCCGGCGAGGGGCGGCCGAAGGCCAGGCGCGGTTGTGGCCGCCAGCCTCGCTGCCTTGCACGACGAGCGCTTCAGCCCCGCGTCGGACAGCAGCTTTCGCTTCGTCCAGCGTATAGATCGCTTCGACGAGTTCTTCAGTGCTGGCCATGTCAATTGTTTGCGTGCGGGTTCAAAACCGCGTTGGCCTCCTGCGCGGCCTTGCGCGGTTGAGCCGTCCATCAAGCCTCCGATGAAGTCAGGCCGCAATTATCGCATCTTCGTTGCGCGACGTATCATATCGGATTCGGGTCAATGGGCCCGGATGCCTCCGCCCATGATGCCACCGCCCATGAGGCCGCCGCCCGGGGAGGGGCCTTGGCGCATGTTGCTGCCTAAGAGCGGAGCTCCCCGCATGCCGCCGCCTAGGAGTGGCTGCCCCCGAACACCGCCGCCCGCAAGCCGCGAGACATAAGGCCTCACGCTTCTTGGCCCCCATCCGGGCGCCGGCGTTCGGGTGGAATATCCGCGCTCCACCTGGCCCTGCGCCTCGGCGCCGCGATCCAGAGAATCCCCGCCGCGTGGGACGAACGTCTTCCGATCGGGATCGATCCCCTCAAGCTCCAGTAGCGTCCCGCGCGCGACGTATCCGTTAGGATCAACACTATCAAGCTGCGGAACATGCCCCTCTTCGGGTAGCGTTCTGGCGACCGGCCCATCTATCCGCGGAGGCGAGCCAGTCTGAGCCTCGTGGAAACCGCTGAGGATCTCCCGACTGGGCGCCGCTGCGCCATATCGGGCGGCAACCTCCGGGTCACGATAGGGGACGTTGCCCCGGTGGAACGGGTCATGCCGCCACTCCTCGCCGCCGATCGGCCGACGATTCTTGTCGATGAGGGCGAGCCGGTCGCGAGCAATGTGGATGCGATGATCGCGGAAATCTAGGACAACCAAACCCGAAAACAGCGGAAAGATCGGCCCGCTCTCCCACCCGCACGCGCCGTAAATGAGCGAAGGGTCGCAAACCGGCACGTAGATGGTTTCGGGAGTCGGGGCCTCGATCGTAATCTCCCCCTGCGCCGTTTGCACGATTTCTTGCGGGCCCGAAACAAGCCTGCCGGCGAGTCGCGCCCGTTGGCGGAGCCGCTGGACCGCGTCCATCACCGCCTTTGGATCGGCGAGGAAGGCTTCGCCGAGGCGTTCGGCCCACTCGAGCTTGGCGTCCATCATCCGCAGTATGCTGGGAAACGGCGCGAGCAACTTCACGCTCGGGTCCCAATTTTGCTGCTGCAGCGCCGCGATGAGTTGATCGCCCTTGAGCGAGGCATTGCGAGGATCTTGAAGCCAGCGCGCCGCCTCGACCACGTCGAGCGGATAGGTCGCGGCCATCAGGATTTCGCCGAGCAGCTCATCCGGATAAAGCGCGATTGGCGCGAGCATCTGATTGAGCAGCTCGGGAGTCAGAAGCGGCGCGGTCTGGGTTTGCGGCACCTCTTGCCCCTGCTGTGCCGCGGGGGGCGCGAGAAGCGGCGCGCCGGCCTGCGGTTGCGGCGCCTCTGGCCCCTGCTGCGCCGCGGGGGGCGCCTGGGCGTCGGCCGCCGTCGCCGCCACCACTGCGGCAAGAACGGCGGCGGCGACCGCATGGATCAAATTACTCTTCATCACCAGCGCCTTTGCTCGCCTGCCGCGCAACGCTCAAGGGACATCGGGAAAACACCGCACACGCCTCGCTTATTCAGATTGGGCGCGGGCTGCAGGAATCACTTAGTCGTGTGCTGTCGGTGTGGCGTGAGGTGCGGCGCGACGAACGGCAGGAACCTGCCGACTGGCGATCGACGAGGGAGGGCTTCGTCGCGATCAAGGGCCGCGCCAAGCGCTTCGCCCCCACCGCCGCAAATCCACTGCGGCCCGAATTGCCAAATCGGTGATTGTCGCCGCGGGGTCCGCCAGGGGCAGCAACTGAA
>Ga0209624_10001230_pt1 | contig 20622 bp, 18 predicted proteins | sample JacPinW_OM2H0_O1_FD_188565 | JGI IMG/M metagenome (GOLD analysis project Ga0209624, IMG submission 188565) | Forest soil microbial communities from Algoma, Ontario, Canada - Jack Pine, Ontario site 1_JW_OM2H0_O1 (SPAdes) (version 2) | ecosystem: Environmental > Terrestrial > Soil > Boreal...
CGCGCTTCTGCGCGAGCTTGTCCGTGATGTTGAGCAGCCGCCCGAGATCGTTCGAGGCGTGCACCTCGCCGGGGGTGCCCTCGACCTTCGGCAGCCTGTCGAGAAGCGCGCCCAGTTCCGAGCGTAGTTTGTTGACATCGGCGCCCGCCTTGATCAGCAGCGGGCGCACCGTGCCGCCGGCATCGTCGAGCATCGCCAGCATCAGGTGCGCAGGCTCGATGATCTGATTATCGCGCCCAAGCGCAAGCGACTGCGCATCCGCGAGCGCCGCTTGAAATTTTGCCGTGAGTTTGTCTTGTCGCATTCCAATATCCCAGTTCGTCAGTCGCGCCCGATCCAGGCAATCAGAGCGATGCCTAAGCTGATGAGCAGGACCTGGGCCACGCTCGCTGCCGCATCCGCACGGCGGTGCAGACCGGGGATGAGATCGGCCATGGCCACGTAGAGGAGGCTGGCGGCCGCAACGGCAACGGCGTACGGCAGCACGCCGAGCGCCTCGCCCAGCGCGAGGTACGCGATGGCGCCGCCGAGTATGGATGTGAGGCTCGAAGCGAGATTTAACAAGAGCGCAACCCCGCGCGACATACCCGCATTCAAGAGCACGGCGAAGGAGCCGGTCTCCTGGGGGATCTCGTGCACGATGACCGCGATGCCCGTCACCACCCCAAGCTGCATGCTCGTCATAAAGGCGGCTGCGATCAACACCCCGTCAAGGGCGTTGTGAATGCCGTCCCCCAGAAGCACGACCATCGCGGAGGCCCGGTCGCGATGGGCCTGCAGGGCGTCGGGGTCGTGAAAATCCTCTGCCCCGTGGGAATGGCGCCACAGCATGAGCTTCTCGAGGATGAAGAAGAGAAGAATGCCGCCCGTGACGGTGAACCCCACGGTCGCTCCCCGGCCGGGGCCCGCATGCTCGAGCGCCTCGGGCAGAAGGCCGATCAGCGCCGCCCCGAGAAGCGCCCCCGTTGCAAAGCTCACGAGGTGCGGCAGCAGCCGCTCGCGCTTTGCGGCCGGAAGCAGCAGTACGGCGCCCGCAATAGCGGCACTGGCGATGCCGCCCAGGGTCGTAAAGGCGAGAATCGAAGCGAGGACGCTCAAGGGTTCTTGCTTGTTCGAAAGGCGGGCGGCTTGATCCTAACATGGCCCCTACGGCCGTTTGGCCGCCCCATCGAGCCAGATGAGCGCCGCCATGCGGCCGGTCTGGCCGTCGCGCCGGTAGGAGAAAAAGCGTGTCGGATCGGCATAGGTACAAAGACCACCGCCGGCCACCGCGCAGATGCCCAATCCGGCGAGGCGCCGCCGAGCGAGGGCAAAAAGATCGCATTGCCAGCGGCCGCGGGGATTGGCGGTGAAGGCCTGCGCCGCGCCGGCATCGTGGGCGAGGAACGCTGCTCGCACCTCCTCGCCCACCTCGAAGGCGTCGGGGCCGATGGCAGGCCCGAGCCAGGCGCAAAGCTCGCGCGGAGCGACATCGAGCGCGCGCACGGTCGCCTCGAGAATCCCGCCGGCAAGACCGCGCCAGCCGCAATGCGCCACCGCTGCCGCCGATGCGTCGCGCGCCGCGAGGAGCACGGGCAGGCAGTCGGCCACCTGAATGACGCAGACGCGGCCTGGTCTGCGCGTGAGCGCGGCATCGGCACGCGTGGACGGTGCCGCCTCATCGAGATCGAGAACCCTCGAGCCATGAACCTGCTCAAGCCACATCGGTTCGCTCGGCAAGGCAAGCGCGCGCTGAATGCGCCCGCGATTCTCCACGACATCCTCGGGGCGATCACCGACATGCAAGGCGCTGTTCAAGGTGTCGAAGGGAGGCGCGCTCACACCCCCGGCGCGCAGCGTAAACACGGCGCGCACGGCACGCGGCGCGGACCAGTCCGGCGTGAGATGGGCCAGCGTCGTCATCGCTCTTCGAGCGTCGCGAGCAGCGCGGCGAGGTCGTGCGGCAGTGGCGCCTCAAACGAGAGTTCCTTCCCCTTAAGCGGATGCCGAAGGGCGAGGCGTGCGGCGTGCAACGCCTGGCGCCTGAAGGCGGTGAGTGCAGCGCGTGTTTTCTCGCTTGCGCGCGCGGGCAGACGGCGCCGCCCGCCGTACAGCGGGTCGCCCACGAGCGGATAGCCAAGGTGTGCGAGGTGCACGCGGATCTGATGCGTGCGCCCGGTCTCGAGCGTCACGTCGATGAGGGTGTGCGCGCTGTAACGCTGCAGAATGCGAAAGTGCGTGACCGCAGCACGCCCGTCGGGGCGCACGGCCATGCGGGTGCGGACGCTGCGATGCCGGCCGATCGGCCGATCGACTGTTCCTCCGCCTGTCATCACTCCCGTGCACAGGGCCACATAGCCGCGGTGGATCTTGCGCGCCGCGAGCGCCGCAACGAGTGCCGTGTGCGCTTCGACCGTGCGCGCGATGAGCAGCAATCCGCTCGTATCCTTGTCGAGGCGATGCACGATGCCGGCGCGCGGCACGCGCGCGAGTGCGGGATCCCAGGCGAGAAGTCCATTCTGCAGCGTGTGGCGCGCGTTGCCCGCGCCCGGATGCACCACGAGTCCCGCGGGCTTGTTGATGATGACGAGGTGCTCATCGCTCCAGAGGACATCCAGCTGCATGCTCTCCGGAGCGACCACTCCTGCCGGGCTCAGGCGCGCCTTGATCAGCACCTCTTCCGCACCCTGCACGCGATCGCGGGTGCGCGGCAGGCGTCCATCGACCGTCACCGCGCCCGCGCGGATCCACTCCTGCAGGCGCGCGCGGCTGTACTGTGGCAGCGCCTGTGCGAGGGCCTGATCGAGACGCAGTCCGGCCGCCTGCCCCGGCAGCACCAGCGAGTGCGTGCGGAACTCATCCCCCACGGCCGCGGTCCCAGCCCGGGTTGGGGGATTCGCTATACTTCGGCGCTTGCGTGCATCCGCATTCGAATTCAATGAAGGGCCCTTTTTGACCTCATCTTCCGTGAACTGGCGCGCCTGGCTTTGCGTGGCGCTGGCAATGCTCTCCGGCTGCAGCCTGCTGCACCGCCATCGCGAGGACAAGCTCGCGAAGCAGTCGCCGGATGCGCTGTACAAGAGCGCGCATAAGCAGATGACATCCTACGACTTCAAGAGCGCCATCAAGACCTATGAAGCACTCACCGCGCGCTTTCCGTTCACCGATCAGGCGCGCCAGAGCCGGCTCGATCTGATTTACGTGTACTACAAGGAGGGGGAGCGCGAGTCCGCGCTCGACGCCGCCGACCAGTTCATCCGCGAGAATCCGACGCACCCGCGCGTCGACTACGCATGGTACGTGAAGGGTCTCATCGATTTCGAGCACCCGCCGAATGTCATGGAGAAGCTCTTCCACGCCGACCTCACGCAGCGCTCGCCCACCAACGCGCGCAAGTCATTTGACGCGTTCCGCACGGTGGTCGAGCAGTACCCGAAGAGCATCTATGCCTACGACGCGCGGCAGCGCATGGTGTTCCTGCGCAATCGCCTCGCCGATTATGAAGTGCATGTGGCGGGCTATTACATGCGCCGCGGCGCGTATGTCGGCGCCGCGCAGCGCGCGCGCGAGACGCTCGAGCAATACGACGGTGCGCCCGCGGTGCGCAACGCGCTGCAGATCCTCGTCGATGCGAATGATCACATCGGCCTGCAGCCGCTCGCCGAGCAGGCGCGCCAGGTGTACGCGCTCAATTTCCCGAACTCGCAGGCGCCACCGGCAGAGGGCAAGAAAAAGTCGTGGTGGCATTTCTGGTGAGTGTCCCTGCAGGAGCGCTGATGGCGCGTTAAGAATCCTCCCGCCGCGATGACCGATGTCTTCATCTCCTATGCGCGATCGGCCGAAGCCACGGCCCGGCGCGTGGCCGAGGCCTTGCGGGCCGAGGGCTATGAGGTCTGGCTGGACGATCTGCTACCCGCTCACCGGGTGTATGGGGATGTCATCGCCGAACGGCTGGACGCGGCCCGATCGGTGATCGTGATCTGGACGGCCGACGCGGCTCAGTCCGAGTGGGTGCGCTCGGAGGCCAACCGGGCGCGCGCGGCAGGCAAGCTCGTGCAGATGAGGCTGGACGAGGTGCTCCTGCCCATGCCATTCGACACCCTCGAATGCGCCAAGCTCGTGGGTTGGACAGGGGATCTTGATGCGCCCGGCTGGCGTAAGGTGACTGGCAGCGTGGCCGAGCTCGTCCGATCCGGCGCCGAACGCGTTTCACCACCTTCCCCAACTGCCGTTCGCGACGGCGCGAGTCCGCCCCGGCCTAGGGGTCGCCGCCTCTGGCTCAAGGCGGCGGCCGCAGCCGTCGCCCTCCTCACGATCAGCGCCCTGCTCCTCTGGGGCAAGCTGCGAATGGCGCCGCCCGCCCCGCCACCATCGATTCGATCGGTCGCGGTTCTTCCGTTCCGCAACCTCTCGGGCGACGCGTCACTCGATGCGACAGCGCAGGCGCTGAGCGAGGACGTAGCCGACCTTGTTTCGCGCACCGGCCTGAACCAGGTGATGCCGCTGACTGCAGCCTTGGCCAGCCAGGGGCAGTCGCTTGACGATCTTGCGCTGGGACGCAGGTTGGATGCGCGTTTCGTAGTTACCGCAAGCTTGCGCAAATCGACGCCGGGACTTCGGCTGTCCTACCGGATTCTGGACACAACCAGCGCTCAGGTCCTGGTCGCGGGCGATCTTGTGAGCGCAACGCCCGATGTGGCGCTGGCGGAGCGCCGCCTGGCGCTGAGACTGTTCTACGCTTGCGGCAACGTGATGGAGTCGAAGCTCCTTGCTGAAGAGCTGCCGAAGCCCATCAATGACCGGGACCCGATCAACCTTTACGCCCGGCTGGCGAAAGTGGATGAGAACATTCGTCGGGCGGATGTTCCGGAGGCCGAACGGCTGATCGGCGCGGCCGAAGCGATCCCGGAAACCAGCGATCTCAAGGCGATCCTTGAGATGGGGATATGTGAGACCTACGGCGACATGATCACGAATGGATACGCATCCGCGCCCGCGCAGCGCCTGACTTGGGCGCGCGCCGCTCTCGATCAGGGCGCGCGGGCGGCGCAACTCAAACCCAATGCGAGCTCCCCGCACGAATGTCGGGTGTACGTCTTCGCCGCGCTCGAACGCTGGGATGAGGCGATGGCCGAGGCGAGACACATCCTCGATCTGATCCCCAATTCCGCAAACGCCTATCAAGATCTGGCGCATGTGGAATTCATGCGCGGCCAGTTCGGCGATGCGCTCAACGACTTCACGGAATGCGCCGCGAGGCACGAACAAGGTGATCCCAAGGATCTCGGCCTCGCTCATCTGTTTCTCGGGAACTACGCGCCCGCGATCGATAACCTGCGCGAATTCGAAGTGCAATCTCCGAAGGATGCAGGCGGAGCGCTATTCCTCGCCGCCGCCCTGGAACTCGCGGGCCGGCACGACGAGGCTCTCGTGCAGGCGGATCTCTATCGCAAGCTGGCGGCAGATGACGCCGACTGGCGGCTTTTCAGCCAGAGCCATGAGCCCGCCTTCCTAGCCTCGGCGGACGCCATCCGCGGAGCGCTTCACCGTCTCGGACTCGATGCCCCCGCGCCCGCTCGCCCGCCATCCGTGCAGTAGCGACTTGGACTATTTCGGGTGAATGCCTAGCGCCAGTAGCCGTTCGTGATCGGATAGCGCCAGTCGCGCCCGAACGCGCGGCGACTGACGCGCACTCCCGGAGGCGCCTGGCGGCGCTTGTACTCGTTGCGCGCCACCAGATCGAGCACGCGTTTGACGGTCGCGCGATCAAAACCGCGCGCCTCGATCTCATCGACCGACAGGTCCTCCTCGATGAAGGCCTCGAGGATGGGATCGAGCACCTCATAAGGCGGCAGCGCGTCCGAGTCCTTCTGATCCGGGCGCAGCTCCGCGGACGGCGGCCGATCGATCACACGCTGCGGGATAATTGCAGCCAGCGAGTTGCGGTAGGCCGCGAGGCGATAGACGAGGAGCTTGCTGCAATCCTTGATAGGCGCAAAGCCGCCCGCCATGTCGCCGTAGAGTGTGGCATAGCCCACGGCCATCTCGCTCTTGTTGCCCGTCGTCAGCAGCATCTTGCCGGTCTTGTTGGAGATGCCCATGAGGATCAGCATCCGGCAGCGTGACTGGATGTTCTCCTCGGCCGAATCGGGCCGCGTGCCGGCAAACTCGGCGCGCAGCGCCTCAAGCGTCGCCTCAAACATGCCCTCGATCGAAATCGTGCTGTATTCGACGCCGAGCGTGCGCGCCTGCCCGGCGGCATCCTCGAGGCTCATCGTGGAGGTATAGCGCGAGGGCATCATGACCGCGTGCACCCGCTCGGCGCCGAGCGCATCCACCGCGATGGCGAGCGTCAACGCCGAATCGATGCCGCCCGAGAGCCCCATCACGACGCCGGGGAAGCCGTGTTTCCTCACGTAGTCGCGCACGCCCATGACGAGCGCGCGATACACGCTTTGCGCATCGGAGAGTTCCGGCGCGATCGCGCCGGGCACCGGCGTCACGCGTCCGGCGGCGCTGCGCACGAATTCCACCACCATCGTGTCCTCTTCGAAGGCGGGCGCGCGCGCGATAAGCTCCCCCATCGCATCCATGACGAACGAGTTGCCGTCAAACACGAGCTCATCCTGCCCGCCGACGCGATGCACGTACACGACCGGCAAGCTCACATCGAGGAGGCGCGCGCGCACCACCGCTTCTCGCTCGCGCTGCTTGTGAACCTCGTACGGCGAGGCGTTGACGACGATGAGGAGCTGCGCTCCGGCCGAACGCGCAAGCTGCGCAGCCTCGGGCGACCAGATGTCCTCGCACACGAGCAGCCCGATGCGAAAGCCGTGGTAATCGACCACCGTCGGCTGTGTGCCCGCGTGAAAGTAGCGCTTCTCGTCAAACACCTTGTAGTTCGGCAGCTCGGTCTTGCGATGATTGGCCGTGATCGCGCCGCCGGCGATCAAGGCCACGGAATTGTAGATATCAAAACCGGAGTATTCGGGATAGCCGACGATGACATCGACGCCGTCGATCTCGGCGCGCAGCCGCTCGAGCCCGCGCTCGATCTGGCGGCGAAAGCCGCGATGGAAGAGCAGATCCTCCGGCGGGTAGCCGGAGAGGGTGAGCTCGGGAAACACAACGAGGTCGGCGTCGAGCTCCTGCCGCGCGCGGCGCGCACAGTCGATGATGCGGTTGGTATTGGCCTGCACGTCACCGACCAGAAGGTCGATCTGCGCGAGGGCCACCTTTAGGGAATGCTTCACGGCGCTAGCGATGCCTGCGAGGCGTGCTCTTCTTGGCGCGCGCATGTTGACGTGTCGCAATGCGCTTCTTGGCGCTCGCACGCGGCTTGGGTTTTGCGGAGTGCGCGCGAGGGCGAGCGCCCTTTTCCAGCAACTCACGCATCGTCGAGCCCAAAAGCGCCGGTGAGCGCACCGCAGTGACCCCTGCCGCCTCGAGTGCCTGGTACTTCTCCGCCGCCGTGCCCTTGCCGCCCGCGACGATGGCGCCCGCATGTCCCATGCGCTTGCCGGGCGGCGCGGTGACGCCCGCGATGTACGCAACGACGGGCTTGCTCACGAAGCGGCGGATATAGGCCGCCGCGGCCTCTTCGTCGCTGCCGCCGATCTCGCCGACGAGGATGATGCCGCGCGTGCCCGGATCGCGCTCGAAGAGCTCGAGCACGTCAATGAAATTCATGCCGCGCACGGGATCGCCGCCGATGCCCACGCAGGTGCTCTGGCCGAGGCCGACGTTCGTGGTCTGAAAGACCGCCTCGTAGGTGAGCGTGCCGGAGCGCGACACGATGCCCACGATGCCCTTCTTGTGAATGAAGCCCGGCATGATTCCAATCTTGCATTCCTCGGGCGTGATGACGCCGGGACAGTTCGGGCCTACGAGCCGCGTCGCCGACTGCGCAAGGGTTGCCTTCACGCGCACCATGTCGTTGACCGGCACGCCTTCGGTGATGCATACGACGAGTTCGAGTCCCGCATCGGCCGCCTCGAGGATCGCATCGGCCGCGAAGGGCGCGGGCACGTAGATCATGCTCGCCGTCGCGCCGGTCGCCTGCACCGCCTGCGCCACGGTGTCAAACACCGGCAGGTTCAGATGCTTCGTGCCGCCGCGGCCTGGTGTCACGCCGCCGACGAGCTTCGTACCGTAGGCGAGCGCCTGCTCGGAGTGAAACGTGCCCTGCTTGCCGGTGAAGCCCTGGCAGATGACGCGCGTGTTGCGGTTGACGAGGATGCTCATCGGGCACCCTGCTTCGCAAGCGCGATCACTTTCTTCGCCGCATCCGTGAGGTCCTGCGCCGCAGTGATGGCAAGCGCGCTCGCCGCGAGGATCTTGCGCGCCTCGGCGGCGTTCGTGCCCTCGAGGCGCACGACGACCGGCACGGCGACGCCCACGGCCTTCACCGCCTGCACGACACCCTCGGCGATGATGTCGCAGCGGACGATGCCGCCAAAGATATTGATGAGCACCGCGCGCACCTTGGGATTGGAGAGAATGATCTCGAAGGCGACTTTGACACGCTCCGCGGTTGCGCCACCGCCGACGTCGAGAAAGTTCGCAGGCTTGCCGCCATGCAGCTGGATGAGATCCATGGTCGCCATGGCAAGCCCCGCGCCGTTCACCATGCAGGCGATGTCGCCATCGAGCGAGACGTAGTTGAGCTCGTGTTCGCTCGCGCGCCGCTCAAGCGGGTCCTCCTGACTCGGATCGCGCAAAGCGGCAAGATCCGGATGACGGAAGAGCGCGTTCGCGTCGATGTCAACCTTGGCATCGAGCGCGAGCAGCTCGCCGCTCTTCGTCACGACGAGCGGATTGATCTCAACGAGGCTCGCATCGCATTCGAGATAGAGCCGATAGAGCGCGGTGAGCAGTGACTGCAGATCGCGCACGGTCTTCTCCTTGAGGGCAAGCGCAAAGGCGAGGTCGCGGCACTGATAGGGCAGCAGGCCCGCGGCCGGATGCACGGTGAGCGAGAAAATCTTCTGCGGCGTCTTGTGAGCCACCTCCTCGATGTCCATGCCGCCCGCTGCGGAGGCGATGACGGCGATGCGGCCCTTCTCGCGATTCAGCGTCAATGAAAGATAGAGCTCGCGGTCGATGTCGGAGCCTGACTCGATGTAGACGCGCTCGACCGGCAGCCCGGAGCTTCCCGTCTGCTGCGTAACGAGGTTGTGGCCGAGCATGCGCTCGGCGGCGCCGCGCAACGCGGCGAGATTGCGCACCAGCTGCACGCCGCCCGCCTTGCCCCGCCCGCCCGCGTGCACCTGCGCCTTCACCACCCAGAGCGTGCCGCCCAGGGTTTGCGCAACCGTCACCGCCTCCGGTGCGCTCGCCGCGGCGCCTCCCTGGGGCACCGCGATGCCATAGCGGCGCAACAGGTCTTTTGCCTGATACTCGTGCAGATGCATGGTGGAGGGAGCCCCGGGCGGGATAAAGGGGCGGTATTTTCGCGAAATCGCTGCGCTCTCGCCAGCGCGCGAAGATGCTAAAGTCGCGCCCCTCTTAAGGCAGCGCAAGGCCCCTCTCGTCCCAGTGCCGGCCGAATCCGCGTCAGTCCGTCTTCCCCGGCGCGATCTCGCCTGGCGCGTCATCGGCCTCGTCAATCTCTACCGGCTGCTCCTGCCGCCGGTGCTCATCGGCATGCAGTGGCTCTCCGGGCAGGAGGCGTCCCTCTGGGGCGGCCATCCCGGGCCTTTTCTCGCCGCCTGCCTCGCCTACTTCTCGGCCGGCTTGCTCCTCATCGTCGCGCGGCGGCTCGCCTGGCCCAGCCTGCGCCGTGTCGCCCTCCTGAACAGCGGCGTCGATGCAGCCGGCATCTCATTCATTCTTTATGCGAGCGGCGGCGTGGCGAGCGGCTTTGGCATCCTGCTGGTGCTGCCCGTCGGCGCGATGGCGGTCCTTGCGGAGCATCGCGACGCCTTTCTCATCGCGGCCATGGCGGCGCTTGGCATCCTGCTGCAGCAGACCTTCGTCTATGTCGCAGGCTTCGCCCAGCCGAGCGACTTCATCACCGCCGGCGTCATCGGAGTCGTGCTCTTCGGCATCGCGCTCTCCGCCTGGCCGATCGCCAATCGGCTGCGCGAGAGCGAGGCGCTCGTGCTGCGCCAGGAGATCGATCTTGCGAACCTCGCGCAGCTCTCGCAGTACATCGTGCAGCACCTGCGCGAGAGCATCCTCGTGGTCGATACACAGGATCGGGTGCGTCTCATCAACGAATCGGCCGCGCAGATGCTGGGCGATCGCAGCGCCTATCCGGGCGCGCTCCTGGGTGAGGCGTCGCCGCGACTGCTCTATCTGCTCGAGAACTGGCGCCAGAAAGGCATCGATGCCGACAGCGCCGAGCCGACCTTCACTGCGGCCGACGGCGCGCGCGTCATCCGCCCGCATTTTGCGCCGCTCGGCGACTCCGAGCCCGCGCCGATCCTGGTGTTCCTCGAGGATACGAGCCTGCTCGCCGAAAGGATCCAGCAGTCAAAACTCGCCGCTCTCGGACGGCTCTCGGCGAGCATAGCGCACGAGATCCGCAACCCCGTCGGCGCCATGAGCCATGCGGCGCAGCTTCTCGCCGAATCCGCCAATCTTGGAGCCGAGGATAAGCGGCTGACCGAGATCATCACCTCCAATGCCGCCCGCGTGAGCGACATCATCGACAATGTGCTGCATCTTTCCAGGCGAGAGCAGACGCGTCCTGAGCGGCTCCCGCTCGCCGAATGGGTCGAGGATTTCCGCACCGAGTTCTGTGCCACGATGCAATGCCCGAGCGAACGCCTTACGATCTTCCCCATCGATCCACAAATCGAGGTGCGGGTGGACTCAAGCCAGCTGCACCAGGTGGTATGGAACCTCTGCGACAACGTACTGCGGCACACCGACGAGAGTGTGCCGATCGAACTGCGTTATGGACGCCTCCTGGGCGCGCGCCCCTACCTTGAGATTGCCGATCGCGGCCCCGGCGTGCCGGCCGAGCACGTCGAGCGCATCTTCGAGCCATTCTTCTCGAGAGGCGACAGCGGCACTGGTCTTGGGCTTTTTCTCGCACGCGAGCTTGCGCAGACGAACGGCGCAACGCTCCTCTACGAGCCGCGCGCGGGCGGCGGCAGCATCTTTCGCCTGGTGTTCGCCGACCCGCAGCGCTGGGTCAACGCATGAGTAAGCCGGTCGTCCTCATCGTCGATGACGAGCCCGATCTGCTCGAGCTTGTGAGCCTGACCCTCGGACGCATGCAGGTCGCAACCCAAACCGCGCGTGACATCGCGAGCGCACGGCGCCTGCTCTCCGTGGAGAGCTTTGATCTGTGCCTGACCGACATGCGCCTGACCGATGGCAACGGACTCGATCTCGTGGCGTGGATCCAGGAGAACCACCCGTCGGTACCTGTCGCGGTCATCAGCGCGCACGGCAACATCGAGTCCGCGGTGCGCGCGCTCAAGCTCGGCGCATTCGATTTTGTCTCCAAGCCCCTCGACCTGGGCGTGCTGCGCAAGCTCGTCGGCAGCGCCTTGAAGCTGCGGCCCGGCGCGGATGGCGCCACGACGCTCACGATGCAGGGTCCGCGCCTCATCGGGCGCTCGAAGATCATGCAGGAGTTGCGCGAGATGATCGCGCGCGTCGCCAGAAGCCAGGCCCCGGTGCACATCTGCGGGGAGTCGGGCACCGGCAAGGAGCTCGTCGCGCAGCTGATCCACGAGAGCGGCGCGCGGCGCGAGGGACTCTTCGTGCCGGTCAACTGCGGCGCGATCCCGGCCGAGCTCATGGAGAGCGAGCTCTTCGGCCACAAGCGCGGCAGCTTCACTGGAGCGGTGGCCGACAAGCAAGGCCTCATCCGCAGCGCCGAAGGCGGCACGCTCTTTCTTGATGAGATTGCGGACCTGCCGCTGCACATGCAGGTGAAGCTGCTGCGCGTGCTGCAGGAGAAATCCGTGCGCGCGGTCGGCGAGCAGCGCGAAGAGTCCATCGACGTACGCTTCCTCTCGGCCACACACAAGAACCTCGCCGAGCTCGTCGCCGAGGGACGCTTTCGCGAGGATCTCTTCTATCGCATCAACGTGATCGAGATGCGCGTGCCGCCACTGCGCGAAAGAAGCGAGGACATTGCGGACCTTGCTGAGACGATCCTGCGGCGGCTCTCACGGCGAATGGGCACCGAGGCGCCGCAGCTCGACAAGTCGGCGCGCCAAGCGCTCGAGAGCTATTCGTTCCCCGGCAACGTGCGCGAGCTGGAAAATATTCTCGAGCGCGCGCTCACGCTCTGCACGGGAGATGTGATCAGCGCCGAGCACGTGCGTCTGCGCGGCGATGCGCGCGCGGGCTCCGACAGCACCGACGCTCAATCCTCGGGTGGCGCACTCGGGGCACAGCTCGAGGACATCGAGCGCGACGCGATCGTCAAGGCACTCGAGAAGACCCGCTACAACAAAACCGCCGCCGCGAAGCTTCTCGGCATGAGTTTCCGCGCTCTGCGTTACCGGGTGAAGAAGCTCGGGATCGAGTAGCCGTTCGAAGGTGACGCTCTGCGTCACTTTCTGACGTGCCGTTGCGCAGGCCTCGTCACTGTGTGATGCATGCACGCTCACGCTCGTGCTTAAAGTGCAATACTATCAACGAGTTGAACGTCAAAAGCGGTTTGGCACGCCCGTTGCACTACTTCCCGCGGGGCATCGGCCCGATCATTTGAAGTCACAGATTCCAATTCAAGTCAGGAGAGGTTATGAAGTCGGTTCAAAAAGGTTTTACGTTGATTGAGTTGATGATCGTTATTGCGATCATCGGCATCTTGGCGGCGATCGCCATTCCGGCGTACCAGAACTACACCATCCGTGCCCAGGTGACGGAAGGTCTGTCGCTGTCGGATAACTTCAAGACGGCAATTGCCGAGTTCTATCAGAACAATGGCACCTTCCCCGCCGGCGTGTCAGCTACCGGCAGCGCGACGACGATCCCGATGCCGGGTGCGTCCGTGGGTAAGTATGTGAGCGCGGTCACAGTGGTGGCGGGTGGTAACATCCAGGTCACCTACAGCGGAAGCCAGGTCAACAGCAAGATCAAGGGCGACGTGCTGATCGTTCAGCCGGGCACCGACACCAACGGCGACGTCGTGTGGGTGTGTGGTTTGGCGACCTCGCCGACGGGCGTGACCTTGAACCAGGCGAATGCCGGTACGACGCTTGCAGCGCAGTATCTGCCGTCTGATTGTCACTCATAAGCCCCCGGGCATCTGCCCAGTCGATACAGAAGCCCCTCCGCATGGAGGGGCTTCTTCTTTTGGGAAACCAGTCACGCAGACCCCGCCCGCTCTTGTGCGACCATGTTGCGGATTTGACAATTGCCTCGGGTATCGCATTCGGTAGACTGGGGTCCTCGCGCGCGCAGGTGCTACTCGTAAGTTAATGAACGATAACGCTTCTCTAGCAATGGTCGGGAGCTCGCGCTCCGGGCTCGGTGGCCTACCGCAGCGCCTGGTACAGGATGGCGTGGTCGAGGAGGCCGCGATGCTGCAGGCGCTGCAGACCGCGCGCGAACGCAAATCGAGCGTCGTGACCCAACTCGTCCAGAGCGGGGCCGCCAAGGCGCGCGACATTGCCATTGCCGCCTCGAATGAGTTCGGTGTGCCGCTCTTTGACCTCGACGCGCTGGCGATCGATCTCGACACCGTGCGTCTGGTGAGCGACAAGCTGCTGACCAAGCACCGTGTGCTGCCGCTCTTCAAGCGCGGCAAACGCATGTTCCTCGCGGTCGCCGACCCCACGGACACGCATGCGGTCGATGAGATTAAGTTTCAAACCGGCCTCGGCGTGGATGCGGTCGTCGTCGAGGATGACAAACTGCAGCGCGCCGTCGACAAGGCGATCGAGCAGCACGAAGCGCAGATCACGACCTTCACCGAAGAGGACGGCGTCGACCTTGAGAACCTCGAGGTCTCGGGCGGCGAGGATGAGCTTGAGAAGGTCGTCAGCCGCGATGATGTTGAAGATGCGCCGATCGTGCGCTTCATCAACAAGCTCATGCTCGATGCGATCCGCCGCGGCGCCTCCGACATCCATTTCGAGCCGTACGAAAAGATCTACCGCGTGCGCTTTCGCATCGATGGCGTGCTGCGCGAGATCGCCCAGCCGCCCGTGCAGCTCGCGGGCAAATTGTCCGCGCGCTTGAAGGTCATGTCGCGCCTCGACATCGCCGAGCGCCGCGTGCCGCAGGACGGCCGCATCAAGATGCGCCTCTCCAAGACGCGCGCCATCGACTTTCGCGTCAGCACCTGCCCGACGCTCTTCGGCGAGAAGATCGTGCTGCGTATTCTCGATCCCGCGCAGGCCGCGATGGGCATCGATTCCTTGGGATACGAGCCCTTTCAAAAAGACCTCTACGTCAAATACCTCGCAAAGCCCCAGGGCATGATCCTCGTGACCGGTCCCACCGGCAGTGGCAAGACCGTGTCGCTCTACACGGGGCTCGTGATGCTGAATCGCGAGGACACGAATATCTCCACCGCCGAGGATCCTTCCGAAATCAATCTTCCCGGCGTCAACCAGGTCAACGTCAATCCCAAGGTGGGACTCACCTTCGCCGCGGCGATGCGCGCCTTTCTGCGCCAGGACCCGGACGTCATCATGGTGGGCGAGGTGCGTGACCTCGAGACGGCGGAGATCGCGATCAAAGCGGCGCAGACCGGACACCTCGTGCTCTCGACGCTGCACACCAACGATGCACCGCAGACCCTCACGCGCCTCATCGACATGGGCGTCAAGCCCTATGCGATTGCAACCTCGGTGAGCCTCATCATCGCGCAGCGCCTCGCGCGGCGGCTTTGCATGACGTGCCGGCAGCCGATGGAGATTCCGAAGGAAGCGTTGCTCAAGGAAGGCTTTGGTGAAGAGGACGTCGCGGCGGGCCTGCGCATCTACGGCCCCAAGGGCTGCACGAGCTGCAGCGACGGCTATAAGGGCCGCGTCGGCATCTACCAGGTTTTGCCCGTCACCGACGCCATTGCCCGCATCATTCTCGCGGGCGGCAGCGCGGTGGAAATCGGCGCGGAGGCTGCCAGGGAAGGAGTGTGGGACTTGCGTCGCGCGGGACTGGAGAAGATCAAGGCGGGGCTTACGAGCATTCAGGAAGTCAATAGCATCACCGTTGAGTGAGCTGAGGTTTAAACGCACATGGCACAATCAGCCACCGCAACCGTCCGCACCATCAAGCGCGACCTGCCCTTCAAATGGGAAGGGCGCGACAAGAAGGGCAAGCGCCTCAAGGGGCGCAGCCTCGCGACCGATGAGGCCGCGCTGCGCGCCGACCTGCGCCGTCAGGGCATCGCACCCTCCAAGATCCGCAAGCAATCAAATGCGCTCAAGTCGGGCGGCAGAGTCACGGCGCTCGACATCGCGGTCTTCTCCCGTCAGCTTGCCACCATGCTCGCGGCCGGCATTCCGCTTGTGCAGGGCTTCGAGATCGTCGGCTCGGGGCACGAGAAGCCGAAGATGCAGAAGCTGATTCTCGACATCAAATCGGATGTCGAGGCGGGCACTTCTCTGCACGAGTCCCTCGCCAGGCACCCGCTGTATTTTGACGATCTCTACATCAATCTCGTGGAGGCCGGCGAGCAGGCAGGCGCCCTCGAGGGACTGCTCGACAAGGTCGCCACCTACAAGGAGAAGACCGAGGCGCTGAAGAAGAAGGTGAAGAAGGCCCTCTTCTACCCGGCCGCGGTGCTCGCCGTCGCGGTCATCGTGACGATCATCCTTCTGCTCTTCGTGATCCCGCAGTTCGAGGCGCTCTTTAAAGGCTTCGGCGCCGACCTGCCGGCGTTCACGCAGATGGTCATTAATCTGTCGCGCTTCGTGCAGGCTGAGGGGCTCTTCATCGCCATCGTCGTGGGCGCGCTTGCGTACGCGTTCTTCTACTTCAAGAAGCGCTCCAAACGCATGCGCGAGTTTCTCGACCGCGCGACGCTCAAGGTCCCCGTCATCGGGCCGATCATGAACAAGGCGGCGATCGCGCGTTTTGCGCGCACGCTCTCCACGATGTTTGCCGCCGGCGTGCCACTCGTTGAGGCCCTCGAATCCGTGGCCGGCGCTACCGGCAACATCGTCTTCGAGAACGGCGTGCTCAGGATGCGCGACGAGGTCGCCACCGGCCAGCGCCTGCAGCGCGCCATGGAGTCAACCGAGCTCTTCCCGAACATGGTGGTGCAGATGATCGCCGTGGGCGAGGAGTCAGGCTCGCTCGATACGATGGCCGGCAAGGTCGCAACCTTCTACGAGGCCGAGGTCGACAACGCCGTGGATGCGATGTCGAGCCTTCTCGAGCCGCTCATCATGGTGATCCTCGGCGTGCTCGTCGGCTCGCTCGTGATTGCGATGTACCTGCCCATCTTCAAGCTGGGTTCGGTCGTCTAAGAAACGCGCATTGCCACTGATCGACGTCTTCGCCACCTCGCCGACACTCCTCGTCGGGGCGTGCTTCGTCGTCGGTCTGCTCGTCGGCAGTTTCCTCAACGTCGTCATTCATCGCCTGCCGATCATGCTCGAGCGGCGCTGGCGCGCCGACTGCGCATCGCTCGCGACGCCCGGCGCAAACATCGCGGCAAGCGCGGAGCCCGCCTTCAATCTCGTCGTGCCGCGCTCCGCCTGCCCCGCCTGCCACGCGCTGATCACGGCGTGGCAGAACATTCCGCTCGTGAGCTACCTCGTGCTGCGCGGCCGCTGTGGCGCCTGCGGCGCGCCGATCAGCGTGCGCTATCCGCTCGTCGAGCTCATCACCGGCATCCTCTCGGCAGCGGTCGCCTTGAGGTTTGGCTTTGACCTCGCAGCGGCCGGGGCGCTCGTCTTCACCTGGTTCCTGATCGCCCTCACCTTCATCGACATCGATCATCAGCTCCTCCCCGATGACCTGACGCTGCCGCTGCTGTGGCTCGGAGTGCTCCTGAGCCTGTGGGCGGGCGGCACAGCCGATTCGATTCCGGTCGGGCTTGCCTCAAGTGTGGGCGGCGCCATCGCGGGGTATGTATCCTTGTGGGGCGTTTATCAGCTCTTTCGCCTGGCGACGGGTAAGGAAGGCATGGGCTACGGGGATTTCAAGTTACTCGCGGCGCTTGGCGCCTGGCTCGGCTGGCAGATGGTGCTGCCGATCGTGCTCGTGGCCGCGGCGGTCGGCGCCATTGCGGGGGTGTTGCTGATTGCGTTTCAGGGACGCGATCGCGCGACCCCGGTCGCCTTTGGTCCCTACCTTGCCGCCGCCGGCTGGCTCATGATGCTCTTCGGGCACGATCTCGTGCGGCGCTACCTCGGGCTTTTTTCGGCACATCCGTGAAAGGCACGGTGTACCGGGTCGGCCTCACCGGTGGCGTCGCCAGCGGCAAGTCGACGGTGACTAAAATCTTCCGGGGCTTTGGCGTGCCGATCATCGATACCGACGAGCTCGCGCGCGATGTGGTCGAGCCGGGGCAGCCGCCGCTGGAGCGACTGGTCGAGCGCTTCGGCCCTTCGATCCTGACTCCCGACGGTCACCTCGACCGTCCGGCGCTTCGCACCCTCGTGTTCTCCGATCCCATGGCGCGCGCCGACCTCGAGGCACTCATACATCCGGCCATCGGCGCCGCCGCGGAAGCGCGCTCGGCGGCGGCCGGCGGGCCCTACCAGATCATCGTTATTCCGCTGCTGGTGGAGAAGAGTCTCGCCTCGCATATGGATCGCGTGCTGCTCGTCGACTGCGATGAGGAGCTGCAGATCCACCGGCTGCGCGCGCGAGACGGCGCGACCCTCGCCGAGGCGCGCGCGATTCTGAATGCGCAGGCCTCGCGTACGGCGCGCCTTGAGGTCGCGCACGATGTCATCACGAACGATGGCGCGCTGAGCCAACTGCAGCCTCAGGTGAGCACACTGCATGCGCAGTATCTGGGGCGCGCCGGCGCAGCTGCGCCCTGAAGGCCCGCACCGCGGGCGTTTACGGATCACATGCCCGTCAAGCAAAATAGCCGGATGAAGGAGAACGTCGCACACGCAGCCGTCGCCGCGGCAAAGACCGAGACACTCGTCTTCGAGCAACCGCTGCACGAGCGCATGCGCACCTTCCTGCGGCTCGACTTTCTCTACAACCAGGCGCTCTATCACAACGAGGTGGCGAGCCAGTGGGGCAGCCGCGCCGCAGTCGCCTGCCTCATCGACATTCTCGCGATCACCACGCGCGGCGATGTGCGCTCGGAGGTGCTGAAGGAGCTCGAGCGGCAGCTCAGCTCGCTCAACGAGTTCCAGTCGAAGCCGGGAGTGGATAGCGGGCGGCTGCGCTCCGTGATGTCAAACCTGCTGCGCCTGCGCGCCGAGCTCATGAGCGCGGGCTCAACCTTCCTGCAGCCGATCCGCGACTCGGAGTTCCTGAGCGCCATCAAGCACCGCAGCGCCATTCCCGGCGGCACGTGCGAGTTTGACCTGCCCGATTTCTACTATTGGCTCTCGCAGACCGCCGAGTCGCGCATGCGTACCTTCAATGAATGGCTCGGCATGCTGCGGCCCTTGTGCGATGCGATCGCGGAGCTTTTATGGCTGACGCGTGCCAACGGCCGCGCGCGCGAGGAGACCGCGCTCGGCGGCTCCTTCCACATCACCTTCGAGCGCGACACGCCCTACCAGCTGCTGCGCATCGCGCTGCCGAGCGCCGCGGGGCTGTACCCGGAGATCAGCGGCAGCCACTATCGCTGCAGCGTGCGCTTCTTGACCTGGAATGGCATGACGACGCGCGCGACGCAGGCCGAGCGCGATGTGCCGTTCACGCTCACCTGCTGCCTGTAGCGCAGCGCCGCCTCTAGAATTTGATCTTGCCGCCGCTGGCGGGCGCGGCCGCGCCCACGTCGGGCACGACGATGCGCGAGGCCGCCTCGCGGCGCATCTCGCGCGCCTCGTCAATCGCCTGCTCCAGCGCCGCCTTCACCGCGGTCGGAAACTTCGCGATCGCATCGTGCAGCGAATCCGCCTCGATGTCGAAGGCGAGGGGGAGTACGCCGGCGGGGGTGAGAAGCTGCGTCTGCCCGGAGTAGAGCACGTGGCGCGTGCCGTCGGTCTCACCGGCGGCCGTGACCGGCGTCATGCGGCGGATCGTCCCGGCATGGCGGTCGGTAAAGGTCTCCTCGCGATACAGGCTCGTCGGGTCGAGATTGATTTCCGGAAGATCGGTCGGCGCTGCCATGGAAGTCCTGCAAACGGTCGATTAAGAGGGGCGCTCATTGTACAGGCGCTGCAGCGCGGCGCTGAACGGGACGTCGGCCGCGAGCATGTCCTCGTCATGAAGTGTGGGTGGCAGCACCCATTTCAACTGCTGGCCATCAAGGCCGATCGGCGTGCCGCGGAACTCCTCCACCACCCACAGCGCGATATCCACGCGCCGGTCATCGTAGTCGTGGACGAGGCGCATGAGGCGTCGGGCCCGCACCAGGGTGATCCCGAGCTCCTCGGCGAGCTCGCGCGCGAGTGCCGCCTCTTCGCCCTCGCCGGGGTTGAGTTTGCCGCCGGGAAACTCCCAGCGGCCGGCGAGGTGCTTGCCGGGCGGACGCTCGCTGATCAGCACTCGCCCGGCATCATCATAGAGCGCCGCCGCGACGACCCGAACCGTCGGCCGATCCGATGCGCGGCGCTCATTGGACACTCGAGAGCACGCCGTGGCAGTGCTTGTACTTCTTGCCCGAGCCGCAGGGACAGGGCTCGTTGCGGCCGATCTTGCGCTCGGATCTGACGAAGGTGCTCATCGCCTCCGCCGCCGAGGCGGCGGGCAGGGAAGGACGCACGGGCGGCAGGCCTTCAACGCCCGCACGCGGCACGGCCTCGGGAGCCGGTGCCGCGGCAGCGGGCAGCGCGAGAGCGGAGTTCGCCTCGGCATGCTGCGCCTGCAGAGCGCGCATCAGGCGACGCCGGCGTTCCTCCTCCTCGCGATCAATCTGCTCCTGCGTGCGGATCTCGATCTTCGCAAGCACCGTGACGGTTTCGAATTTGACGCGCTCGAGCATCGCCGCGAAGAGCTCGAAGGCCTCGCGCTTGTACTCAAAGCGGTAATCCTTCTGCGCATAGCCACGCAGGTGAATGCCCTGACGCAGGTAGTCCATCGCCGCGAGGTGCTCGCGCCAGTGCTGATCGAGCATGCGCAGCATCATCTCCTTCTCGACGTGCCGCATGACATCCGCGCCGGTGCGCGCGACCTTCTCGTCGTAGGCGGTGTTGGCGGCCGCGACGATGCGCGCGCGCAGCTGCTGCTCTTCAAGCTCGGGCTCCGCGGCGATCCAGGCGGCCGGATCGATGTGCGCATTGAAGTCCTTCTGCACCGCATCCGTGAGAGCCGTGAGATCCCAATCGGAGGGCGAGGCGCTCTTCGGCATGAACTGGTCGACGAGATTGTTGATCGCCTCCTCGCGAATGCCGCGCACGGCATCGGAGAGGTCGCTGCGTGCCATGATCTCGGTACGCTGCTGGTAGACGACCTTGCGCTGATCGTTGGCGACGTCGTCAAAGAGCAGGAGCTGCTTTCTGATGTCGAAGTTGTGCGACTCGACCTTGCGCTGCGCCTTCTCGATCTGGCGGGTGAGCATGCCGCTCTCGATCACCTCGCCCGCCTTCATGCCCGCCATCTGCAGCAGGCGCTTGGTGCGCAGCGGGTCGCCGAAGATGC
>Ga0209624_10001231_pt1 | contig 20616 bp, 41 predicted proteins | sample JacPinW_OM2H0_O1_FD_188565 | JGI IMG/M metagenome (GOLD analysis project Ga0209624, IMG submission 188565) | Forest soil microbial communities from Algoma, Ontario, Canada - Jack Pine, Ontario site 1_JW_OM2H0_O1 (SPAdes) (version 2) | ecosystem: Environmental > Terrestrial > Soil > Boreal...
GATCGTTGGCTGTCAGGCTACCGTGCTGAGCAATGCTGCTACGGGCAGCACTACGGTGCCTCAGGTCTGGATTATCGCGGAAGACACTGTGCACGCAGTTTTCAATACGTCCTCGACCTCATTCAACGGGGATATCTCGTGGCGGTGTGAAGGTCAGCTGCAGTAGCCAATCAAACCCCAACCTCTAAAGCAGGGGATTTGGTTGCGCTGCGATATGACTTAAACCATACAAATCTAGGGCCGCGCTTCTTATTTTTAGGGATCGGAGGAATAGTCGTCGCGAGACTGCTCAGCCCAAGAGAAATCCCATAAAGCATCCAAACATAGGGACGCAGGTAGCTCGACTCGATCATCAGAGAAATCATGGTGATCCAGAGGGCTACCTGAAACGGAATAACCGCGGGTTTGTTCTTGCACTGCTTGAAAATGAAGCGCAGAAGCACCAAAAAAGCTAGCAGCCCGACGATTCCACATTCTGCGGCCATCTCTAAAAATATGTTGGTGGCGGGCATGCTAACGTCGAAGTCATCTGCTGAGTTGCCAAGGATTGAGAAATCTGCGGCGCGGAAGTGAAGGTCGGTGAAGTTCTTAAGGGCTCCTAATCCAACGCCAAAAAGAGGATGGTCATGCGCTGCCCGATATGCGACCAAGACTCTCTGTAGGCGATTACCCCCGATAAACATCGCGATCGATAAAACCGAGTCCAAGCCATCAACATTCCTTACGGTATAGACGATGCCTTGCGCACGGTCATTGAACTCATAGGCAATCACGCCGAAGACAATAAAAACTGTGGCCGCCGCAAGCACGTATTTGATGCGAACCCGCTTCATCGCAATGAGTACTCCAGCAAACGAAAGAATCACCCAAAGAACCATCGAGACAGACTCAGAGATCAGAATCGCCGTCACGATAAACATCCCGTCCACGATAAATGCACGTTTCCTTCCGGTTAGGAGTCTATGGAAGGCGATGCAGTAGTAGGGAATCAGGGCTATAGCCCAATAGGAGGCTTCGTAAAAAGTGAAATGGCCGCGTCCCTGAAGGCCGGAAATGCGAAGCGGGATGGTCACGATTACGGTGATCCGGTAGACCCAAACCAGCAGGCCGACCGTTCGCAATCCTATTGCCCTCGTCAAGCGGTACATGCTCCCCATGATTGCGAGGCACACTATAACGCCAAATAGGAATTTGAGGCTGGTGCTGACATCAGTTGAAAGCACTACAGACGGCATCACGCAGCCCACGAACAGCGCGCCCAGAAGGGCATGTTTCTTGTTTACATGCAGCCTGTTTTGTAGCAGGACGGCTGCAAAAATGAATGGGAATACCAGATAAGCGACCTTTAAAACTGCTCCCCCGACGGGGACGGCCGGATAATCCAGAAAACAGACAAACACTCCAACTACCCACAGCAGGGTTAAGGGCCTAGGCATACCCCTTTACTCTATCCCACCTTTGAACCACAGGAGAAATAAATGAAGCTATCCAAATTAGCCGCAGCCTTCGCAGTCCTGTTTTTGTGCGGCGTGCTCTTAGCGCAGACCGGGGCATCTCCTATCACTAATCCTCACGTCACGTTCGTAAACTCGAACGGACAGCCGTGCTGGGGGTGCACATTCATCAGCTATGCTGCGGGAAGCTCTACTCCGCTAGCTACCTACAAGGACGAAAACCATACCATAGCCAATCAAAACCCGCTATCTCTCGGGGCTACTGGTGGCGCTGATGTTTGGATGCTGGCAAACACAGCCTACCGGCTGCGGCTGGTTGATGCCAACAATGCGGTGGTTTGGGATATAGACAATATTACCGCTGGCGGCGGCGGTGGCAGTGGCCTTCCCTCTGGTACGGGCCTTGTTGCTGTGACGGCAGGAGTTGGAGGACTGGCTACACCAAACACCATACTGACTCAAGCCGCTCTCATTCCCGGCGTGGCAGGGCCAAATTACTTCTTTGGCGACTCACTTGTTGCCGATAACGGATCTGGGGATGCTGGAACTTCGAAGCAGATGGCCAACCGGCTGAGCAATGACATGCTGGGGCAGAAGTATATGTTCGCGCTTTCTGGAACATATGAAGCTGCGATCAATGCGCAAGTTTTCACCTATTTCCCGGTGAACTATAACACCTTCGCCAATCTCCCAAAAGTATTTATAGACGGCGGAACTAACGATGCAATTAACGAAACGGTAACCACCGGTTCGATCAATAACTACACCCTTGAATACAACGCGATGATTGCGTGGATGAATGTTCCGCTGGTCAATAAAGTCTATGCCACAACTGCGACTGCAACAGGGACGTGGACGACGTTGAATCAATTTCCCCTCGATGCGTCCAATGTCGGCGGCGAGAAGCAGTCAACTACCAACGCGAGCACCCTGACTTTCAGCATCCCGGCTTCAGGAACTCGAAGCGGCATCTATTACGGAATCCCCTCAGCGGCCAATGGGGGAACATTCACCTATTCCATCGACGGCACTTTGCAGACCGATGTGTGCAGCGGCACAACGACCTTTAGCAGTACGGGTTGCAACGGAGTTGCGGTAGTTGGCGGCCTCCCAATCTTTCGTCAGGATTTCCCGGTAACGGCGGGAACGCACACCGGAGTCGTCACCGTAACCTCCGCAACGTCAGGCTCAAATATCGTTTACATTCTGGGCGTCGATGTAACTCCGACCTCGTTCACCGGCCAGCCTATCGTCATGGCGTCGGGCGTCCTCAAGGAATATCTAGATGCTAATTCAGCTACGTTCGCCGCATTCGACACTGCGCAAGCAGCAGTGATGTCCTCGGTTTCATCGTGGGCGGCGGCTTATCGCGTTGACGTGCGCGGCGGCACTCCGGGGGTCAATAGCACAACCGACATGCAAACCGGGCTTGCGGGTTGCCCCGGTGGTCTACCCCCGCAGCACCCTAACTCGTGCGGCTATAGCCACTATGTGCAGACGACGGAAAATATGGCGGCGGCAAACGGTCTCAACATCTTCTATCCGGGGCTTGGCGTAAATCCCAGCATCACCACTGGAGCGTTGCAGGTGGGGGGCATCGTAACATCAGGGTCGGTGCCTACACGCTTGGGTGCTTTCCAAGTTGGAACCCAGGCGGTAGGTACTTCGATCAATGCGGCAAACCCAAATATCTTCAACACCGGCGTACCCACGGCAACCAGCTTCGCCCAACCAGCCTGCTTCTTTTCCACGGCAACATTCACCGTCTGCACTGGATTCACATACGACGCGGTGAGATCACAGGTTGCAATGGCGCTGATATCTCAGTACGAGATGGGATTTCAGCACTGTACGGGAGGCCTGACTGGCGGACCTACGGGGTGCCGATGGGATCTATGGTCCGATCCTACGACCGGACTGATCACCAGCACTATAAGCGGAACCACATTGGGGACGGCCATCGCTTCGGCTGCCACAATCGCCCCATTGACCAACATGACGCACATAACGGGGACGGCTGCCATCACCACCATCACCCCAATTACAACGGGCTACAGGGGATGCGTGAAGCTCATCCCCGATGCGGCCTGGACCCTCGCAACAGGTGGGAACATCATCCAGGCAAGCACTGCCGTGGTCAACAAGATCATGGACGTCTGCTACGACGGCACAAACTGGTATCCCAGCTACTAAGGAAGGGCCGGGGAGACTCGGCCCTATTTGTTTGCAAGGAGGAGGTATGCCAAGCAACATGCAAGTGCGATATGCGGGCAGGCCTCTCACGCCTCGCGATATCGAGGTTATGGAACTCGTCGCAGAAGGGCATTCTAACCCATCAATTGCACAGCAACTAGGGATCAAGCCGGAAACAGTGACAAAGTTCGTCGCCCGAGTCTTCGTGAAACTCCACTTCACAAGCCGGATTGAGCTGGCTGCAGCGGTGTGGCAGAAGAGGCACGAGGCAGAAATAGCCAAGATCCACCAGCACTACATGCAATCCAAATAGGAGAACACCATGGGATTAACCGAAGACCTTATCAAAGGCCACGAAGGCCTGCGCCTGAAAGTCTATTTCGACACCAAGGGCCTCCAGACTATCGGGTATGGCTTCAATCTGAATGCGCCTGGCGCTGCTTCGATCTGCACGCAATTGGGGTTGGATTACGCAGGGCTGCGAGCTGGCACGCTCTCATTGACTCAAGACGAGGCGAATGCCGTGTTCCAGTATCAGCTAGGCATTGTGCTCTCGCAGGCCTCGAGGATATTTCCGAATTATGCCTCCATGCCTGAGAAGGTAAAGGCCGTGGTCTGCGATCTGCTGTTTATGGGAGAGGCTACATTCCTCGAGTTTCACCAGACGATTGCAGCATTGAAGGCTTACGACTGGAAGGCGGCCGCGGATAACCTCGAGGATTCGCTCTGGTATCGGCAGACTGGCACTCGAGGGATTGAAAACGTCGCACTCCTGAGGTCCGCATGAAAAGCGCAATCGAAATCTACTGCCGTTTATGCCATGCCCAGAAATTTGAGATGTGCAAGAACCCCGATGGCTCAACTGCACCACGCACTCATTGGCAGAGGTTTGAGGATGCGGAGGCTAGTTCTTCGCTCTCCCCTTGCTGTCCGCAATTATCAGATGCCCTTGCTGATTCATCAGGTCAAGCATGACCTGCTCCATTTGATTTATCGCCATTTGGCGGGCTTCCTCGTCGGATAAGGATTTATCCTTCAACGCCTTATAGGCTAATACGAGAAGGCGATAGTCCAATGATCTGAGATTCACTTCTTCCTCCGGCTCGGTCCCTTTGGATCGGGCTCTTTTGTCTCTAGAGGGAATATAAATCCCTCAGCGCGTCCCAACCTCAAAAGCCCTTGCCTCATCACTCCAGAGCCGTCTACGCCCAAATGGACCTCCAGTGCGTCTCGCAGTCGTTCCTCGTCATCAGACAGGCGCACTGTCATGGGGTTAGGTCGCTCAATTTGTGCCATGTCATTGATTATCCACACCTTTAGAAGAGAGTTTGAAACCGGTTGTGGGGTGTCTACGACTTTTGTGGTACATTCATGGTCTTACGTGGAACGTATGTTATCCGACATAAGGTAGTTGCTGATTACCAAAGATGTGACCTTTTGGAACAGCAGTTATATGTACGAATCATTCCGCCGATAGTAGCTTGCAGTAACTTGCACTACTTCGAGGAATGAATCATGGAACTGCTTTCTCCTGTAAAACACACCTTTGGCCATGTCGATTGCCCCGCCTGTGAAGCAACAAGGAAAGACACATTGGGCCAAGATCCTGATTCACTTTTAGCTGATAAATTCTCTGTCGCTGCCACAAAATGGCTTGCCACCCGCAAACCCTACCTTAGAGATCGAACATTCTATATGTACGGGCATCATATTGAAACCTTGGAGAAGTTTTTTGGTGAATTGCTCGTGGGGAAGATCCATCTAGGGCTTCTGCGCGAGTACCAGAAAGCGCGAATAAACAACGCAATCCCGCTCCCCGATGGAGAATTCAAGAAGGCTTGGCACCGCAAGGCGGGAGCCTCAGTCATCAATCACGAATTGTCCATCATGCAGCAAATCCTCAAGAGGTCGGGCAAGTGGAAGGCAATCGCCCACCACTACGAACCCCTTCCCCTGCCCCCTGAACAGAAGCCAAAGGTGATGACAGAGCAGGAAGAATACCGCCTGTTTGACGTCGCTGCCAGCAGCGCAGAGTTCGAATTGGCCTATCTCGTCTCCAGCCTATCGGTCAACACGACGGCCTGCGGATCAGAGTTGCGTCATGTGCGGCTGCGGGATGTGTCAATCAAAGGCCCGGGACCTAAATTCGTTGTTGACGCTTCCACGTCCAAGAACGAATTCCGTGGCCGAACCATACCTCTCAATCCCACCGCAGCCTTCATCATGTCGCGCTGCCTCGCGAGGGCAAAATCTTTGGGCAGCATCCTCCCCGAGCATTATTTGTTCCCTAAGCGCATCGTGCGCGGTACGTGGGACCCGAATCAGCCTGCATCCACCTCATGGCTGCGCAGCTCGTTCAAGGCGATGCGCGAGGCTGCCGGACTCCCCTGGCTGACTCCGCACTGCATGAGGCACCAGGCCATCACCAAACTGCTGGAACTTGGCACCCCACCGGAGGTAGTGAAGGGGATCGCCGGTCACATCTCAGAGAAGATGATGAAGCATTACTGCCACACTCGGTTCGCGGCCTCGCTTGATGCCCTAAGCAAGATCGACTCCAGCATGAGCATAAAATCCAGTAAGATGCACTGTAGGCGAGCGTAGCTCAATCGGATAGAGCACGAGCCTTCTAAGCTCGGGGTTGCAAGTTCGATCCTTGCCGCTCGCACCATTCAAGCCCTCTAGAAATAGGGGGTTTTCTTTTGCCCATAAATAATTATTCAAACATCAGCTTTTCACTTGACTTACCTATGCTGATGGCTCAATATCATCCAGTAATCAAAATTCAGTGGTCATTCCTGAACTTGATAGCGCTTCGGTCCTTTGTCATCAGCATGTCATTCTGAGTCATGAACTTAGAAGGCTGATGACTGAAGTTATAAGACCCGAATAGCTGAAAAGTTCCCGACTGACTACTACCCGTCGGGGCTTTGCCATGTCGAGCTACTACACGCAGTATCCCGAAGTTGATAGTCATCAGCATAGCGGATTGGGGATCAAACCCGAATCCAAAAACTCCCTACAAATCCAAACTACCCCCGCATCAGCCGATGGCGCGTTGCTACCTACGTTGATGCCCAAAGGAAACAACAATGACGCACACCGGAACAGTGGATCGCATCTTTCGCGGGACTTTCTGCTTTCTCAAAGTGGATGGCAAAGAGGACCATTTTGCCCACAAGAAGGACTTCATCCAGCCGGAAGCGATGAAGGTGGGGCAGGCGGTGACGTTTACTCCAGTGGAGATTCACGTCCCCGGCAAGTCCAGATTCGCAGCGGTGAACGTTCAGCCGATTGCCGCATGACCAAACTCTCCTACCAGTTCAACCACACCTCGCCGACCAAAATGACCTTCGAGATTTCAGGGCTTGCCGCACCTGAGCCCCAGAAGGTGCGCTTCGACAATCAGATGATGCCGGTGGAGGAAGTAGTTTCGATGCTGCTCTGTTCCGGCATGAGTGAGCAGGGAGTATTGGACTGGCTTGAGCGCCGAATGGAAGTTGGGAGATTCGCTCCAAAGGTGCGGGCATGACACACAAAGTCAGATTCGACGGGCAACTCCTGCCAGTGACACATGCCCTTGACCTCTTGATGCGGCAGATGGATGCAGAGCAAGCCGCTGCCTGGATCTCTCGCCGCATGCAATCAGACCGCTTCATTGCCATACCGGAGGCAAACTGATGAACGCCAACGGTCAAAACCTCCGCTCCCTCCACAGCCAGTACATCGCCAAGCTACGGCAGATTGCAGTCAACGCAACGGCCCGCGGTGAGCACGACAAGGCATCCCGCTTTAACACTCTCGCTCAGCAGTACTCAGAGGTGATCTAGATGAAAACTCACGAACAAATTGCCGGGTATCTGAAACTCACCAGCGCCCACTATTACCTTCGCCTGCGCCACGATCCAAGCCCATGCCTTGAACTGCGGTCCCTGCTGGCTAAAGAGATGACCTACGAGGTGCTTGGCATCGCCAATGGCCTGAAGTCGCTACTCGGCGGCAGATATGACGGGGTGGCAGAGTGAACAGCTATCCGAATTACCCCATGAGCACAAGCGCCTATGACGCAGAGCAGTACTACGGCCATCGTGAATCAAGCTCTATCGAGATGCTGGAACCTACATGCCCTGAGTGCAGCAACGAAGTTATCAGTTGGGGCCTGATGTGTGACGAGTGCCAAGCAGGCGTGCCGGACATGCATGAGTGCGAGACTCCGCTAAGTGCCGTGCTCTGCTTTGCGGCTGCGTTTGTCTGCTTTCTTATGTGGGTTGCAGTGATGGTGGTGGCTTCTATATGAGCGAACTGATGAAACAGGAATTGCCCGCCCATTTAGAAGTTTCCACACCTAATGCTATGCAGCTCATCCAGGCAGCTATCGATAAGGGATTGAATGCGGAATCGATCGTTCGCCTAGCTGGACTAGAACGGGAAATAGTCAACTATGGAGCAATGGTTCAGTTCAACGAGGCCATGCAGCGCGCTCAGATGAAGATGCGCAGGATTGGGGCAGATGCAACCAACACCCAAACTAAGAGCAAGTATGCCAGCTACGGCAAACTGGACAGTGTTCTTAGGCCCATCTACTCGGCTGAAGGATTTGCGCTATCCTTCAACACCGCCGATTCTCCGCTCCCCGAACATGCCCGAATACTCTGCGATGTTTCACGCGGGGGACACACGAAGCACTACCAGATCGATATGCCGGCAGACGGCAAGGGTGCCAAGGGCGGGGACGTAATGACCAAGACACACGCTACCGGAGCAGCGGTCTCTTACGGAATGCGCTACCTGCTGAAGATGATATTCAACGTTGCCGTGGGCGAGGATGACGACGACGGAAACGGCGGCGGCAAAGAGATGGACTTGGAAGAGTTCGACCGCATCAAGAGCCTGATTGAGAACGCCCCAACAATCACTGCACTCAAAGAAATCTATCTCTCTGCCGTAAAGAATGGTACGGCGATAGGTGACCAAGCTGCGGTTCGTGAGTTCGCCAGGACTAAGGATGCCCGCAAGCGCGAACTGGATGGAGGTGCAGCATGAATATTCACCCAGCACCCCAAGGCAGCGCGGCGTGGCTGCAGGCAAGAATCGGATTGGTGACCGCCTCACGCATAAAAGATGTGTTGGCGGTCCTGACCCGGGCGAGCAAGAATGGCAAAGCTGGTGAGCCAGCTGCTGCACGCATCGCTTACCGCGCAGAGCTTGTAGCTGAACGCCTGTCTGGACGCAGTGAAGACCATTACGTGAGTCCCGAGATGGACCATGGCACGGAATATGAGCCCATCGCACGCTCAGCCTATGAGATTGCAACCGGAACGATGGTTGACACTGTGGGCTTGGTGTATCACCCTACGATGCCATTCTCTGGTGCGTCTGCTGACGGACTGGTAGATGACGACGGCGCAGTAGAGATAAAGGCACCCAAGACGACGACCCATCTGCGCTGGATACAGGCTGGCATCGTTCCCGAAGAGCATCAGGACCAATGCCTATGGGTTATGGCCTGCTGCGAGCGTCAGTATCTCGATTTCATAAGCTATGACCCGCGCCTTCCTGATGGCCTCAAGATCTTCATCGTCCGCATGGAGCGCGACGAAGAGCGCATAAAGATGATCGAGCAGGAGGTTGCAAGCTTCAATGCAGAGGTGGAAGCGGCCTGCAATGCGCTGAGATCGAGAGTGCGGACGTCGCCCCCTGCGCCTATTGATACCCGCAGCGATTTCGACCAGTTGATTGCCATGATCGACCGAGAGGAGCTTGTTCCGTGAAGAGATTTTGGGACCGGGTAAATAAAACGGAAACATGTTGGCTTTGGACCAGCTGCAGACATTCGGCCGGATACGGGGTTATATCCATAAACAAGAGGGTTTGGTATGCACACCGTCTTGCTTATCTATTCGCAGGAAGATCAATACCTGAAGGGTATGACTTGGATCATCTTTGCAGAAACCGTATATGTGTAAACCCAGATCATTTAGAACCCGTTACGCACAAGGAAAACGTTAGACGAGGAACTGCTGGAATGCACATGATAGAGAAACAAAAGACAAGGACACATTGCAAATCTGGGCATTTTGTAACTCCTGAAAATACTCGGATAAAGGGTAACTGGATGACATGCAGAATTTGCCAAAGAGAATCCCAGCGCGATCTAAGGAGAAGAAGGTCGGGAGGGACAGCAGCATAATGCTTGACGTTCAGAAGCCAAAGAGAAGAAAGCGTGAACACATTCAAAAACTTATGGATGGTCGAGAAATTTGCCATTCGGCAACCGGATGGAGCAGGAGACGCCGGCAGGTCTTCGACAGGGAAAATGGTTTATGCGAGCGCTGCATGACCTTCGCTCCGCTCCACAACACCGAATACGCCTTTGCAGGGCATGCGCATCACGTGAATGGACGCAAGCGCAACGACGACCGTATGGAAGCACTGGAGTGGTTATGCGGGCATTGCCACGCTGTAGAGCATCAGCCACTAAAAGTTTTACCAGCCAAAGTGAAAGAGGAGGCAGTTTGAATAAATTAAGTGTTGGCAGTGAAACTAAAACATGGGTATTCGGGAAAGCGGCTCCGGGTTGGTATGTGGCCCGGAGTACCTGGAATGCGGAATACGCCAAGCACCTTGAATCTCTCGGATACGAGGTTAAGCAGTCGATAGAAAAACCAAAGGAGATATCTTGAAATCTCCCCACGCTGTAATCCTTCACCTACTTAGTAGGAATGTCTACTATGCGCCCCATGAGGTGCAGCTCCAACTCACTCTCTGCGGATGCCATGTATCACCTGAGGCAACGACAGCGAGGATGCGCGATTTGCGCAAGCCTCAGTATGGTCGGCACAACTTAGTGAAAAGGGTTCGCAAGGGTACTGGATATTTCGAATACTGCATCTCCAACCAGCAGCAAGAGGCGTAAGCAATGGGACGCATCCGCACGATCAAGCCCGAGTTTCACGCACACGAGGAACTGTCATCGTTGCCGGCAGAGACTCACCTGTTCGCCGGCGCTCTCGTGAACTATGCAGATGACTACGGATACTTCAATGCCAACCCAGTCTTGGTGAAGGCAGGCACAAACCCTCTACGCATCGATAAGACGAAGACTGAAGACCAGCTGGAACAACTTGAACGTATTGGTTACATCGAGGTACGCCGCAGCGGAATCAAGCACTACGGCCGAATCCTGAAGTTCGATGAACACCAGAGAGTTTCCCATCCTTCTCCGTCGAAGATCAAAGATAAGTTTGAGTCGCTCCCGAAATACTCGCGAGAAGTTCCGGAGAGTTTCGTGCCTGAAGGGAATGGAATGGAACAGGGAACAGGGAATGGAAAGGAACATGAAGTATCGAGTACTTCGTACTCTCACCCCGAAGCTTCGCTTGGGGCAGTCACGAAGCTTCATCCCGATTTATCGATCTACGAAGCCTATCCCCGTAAGGAGGGCAAGGGAGCTGCTATGACGGCAATCAACAAGGCCGTGGCCCGGCTGGTGAAAGGCGAAGCACCACATGCACCGATGGTGAAGATCGATGCACAGCGATACCTGATGCGCAGAGCTCTGGAGTACGGGCGGTCACCTGTGGGCAGGCAGCCGGACAAAACCAAGATTCCCCATCCGGCGACTTGGTTCAACCAGAAACGATACGACGACGACCAATCAAACTGGCACCACACGGAGACTGCAAATGGAACTTTCAAGGGTAAGACCGAACACAGCCTTGACGCAGCAGCAAGGGTTATCCAAGCAATCGAGGATCGTGCTGCTGCTGAGCGCGTTCGGAGTGATGAGACAGGCGAAGCTGGACGACCAGGATTACTCAGTCTTTGCGGCGAGTCTGGAGCATCTGGAGATGGCGGACCTACAGGAAGCGTTTCGCCTTATGTCCTTGAAGCCTCGCGCTGAGGGCCAGACAGCATTCCCTGACCTTGGAACTATCTTGGAGGCAGTCAGGGGCGTAACGAGGGCGCGGGGGGATCGTAGGGCCATAGAGGAACTAAACCGGGTGAAGGCACATAAGGACGCTCATCCTGAACTCTACGAGACCCCGGCCGAGGTGAAAGAGATGGCGGAAAAGATCGCCGATAAGTTTGGCATCAAGGCAAGCAAGGAAAAGCCCCGGGAGTTTGTCGTCGCCAACCCCGATCCGGTCAACTGCCCCCACTGCGGAGAGATGCTTCCTTTAGGCGCTAACTACCGCATGATGGAGCCGGCAGAGATGCACCGGCTTGCCGATGTGATGACAGAGCTTGCAGTGATAGCAGAGCGCAACCGCTCGATGCCTCGGCTTCCGTTAGGTGATGTCGTAGAGGAGGTAGCGTGATACCTAGAAAGCCAGTACTGCTCTACTGCTCCAACCTTCCGCGCCTGCAGATTGCAGCCTATGTGCTTGAGACGCGCTGCACATGGGCAAAGATAACTGCCGTGCATTTTATGCAGGATGCATTGGCTCTTGCACCGAAACAGTTTGATTGCATTGTGATGCTGGATGGCAACGGAGTTGAGGACTTGATTCGTGTATTCGAGACGGCGCGAGTGATCCTTGTGTCTCCTACTCGATGGATGTACCGGGCAACGCAGGCAGGGAGGCGAGTGCCTGAATCGGATGTTGCGGCCTTACTTGCAGCGATGAAGGTAGTTGCGCAACGCAAGCGCGGCCCTAAGAGTCGTGTGTACCAGATGGCGGTGGCCGCGTGAGCAAGTATCTTAATTTCACGGTGTACATGCGTGCCGAGCCTCAGGGCTCAAGCAAGGCTTTCGTGATTCCCGGAACCAACCGGGCAAGCGTCACCAGCGCAAACCCGAAGATGAAGCCTTTTCGTTCTGAGGTCACTCGCATGGCGATGGCAACCATGTCTGAATTTGGCTATAACGAGCCTCTGTGCGACAAGAAGACCGCGGTTGAGGTTGCCATCCAATTCAATTTCATCAAGCCTGCCAGCGTGCCAAAGAGCAGGGTACGGCCTGTCGTAAAGCCCGACATCGACAAGCTTATACGCGCAATACTTGATGGCTTGACCGGAGTTGCATTCAAAGATGACGCACAGGTGGTCAAAGTAATCGCCTCGAAGAACTACGACAGTAAAGAATCGGTAGTAGTCACGGTTTGCGACCTGGAGGGCGTTGCGTAGATGCATAAGACCTCAGAGAGCACCTACTACACCCGATATTTGAAGGGTGAGCACAGGGTAGACGGATGGCAGTCAGAATGGCAGAAGGAACTAAAGCGCCGCAATGCTGAAGAAAAACTGAAGCCTGTTGCGATTGCAAAAACGAGCAGCCTAACCCGCAGGTAAGGAGTAACACCTTGAAACACATTGTTGGATTTAGCGGAGGTAAGGACTCGACGGCGCTCATCCTTTGGGCGAAAGAGAATCTGTCTGATTTCACCACCGTGTTCTGTGATACAGGATGGGAATCTCCAATCACCTACGCCTACATCGAAGAGATTGATCGCACAGTTTTGGGCTCATCCCTTGTCACCTTGCACAGCAAGAAATATCGAGACATGGAGGATTGTTTTCTGGATCATCAAATGTTTGCCAATTCATTTGCTCGCTTCTGCACAGAAGACATGAAGATTGATCCGCTTCACGAGTTTTACGCCTCTCAGGATGACGAGGTTACCGCCTATCAGGGAGTACGGGCAGATGAGAGCGATAAGCGCCGATCCGCTACCGAGGAGCAGTGGGTTGATGCGGCAGGAGGCTATACCATCAAGCGCCCACTTTTGCGGTGGTCGGCTACCGAGGTGTTCTCTTCAATAAAGTCGGCTGGCCTATCTCCGAACGCGCTTTATCTGATGGGACTTAGTAGGGTTGGTTGCTGGCCATGCATCCACGCCTCGCTGCGCGATATGAAGTCTTATCTCGTGAGCACCCCAGAAATCAAGGAACGATTGATCGGAATCGAGAAAAAGATGCGCGATAAAACGGGCATGAACGACAGGACATTCTTTCGCCATGGATTCATCCCGGAAAGGTTCTGTTCTGTCGTCACAGCAAAAGGCCATCGCATCCCGACTGCAGAGGATGTATTCCGCTACATCGAAAGCGTCGATGAAGATCAGCTCCCCATGTTCCCAGCACGCTCCTGCATGAGCGTATACAACCTTTGCGAGTAACCCCCACTAGAAGGAGTAAGGATCATGGCAAACGATATTTTGATTTCACGAGAGGCGCTTCAGTCAATCATGGCCGAGGCTGCAATTAGCAGATTCAAGAGCAAGCTGGAAGGCTACTCTTCGCCCTTGGATTCTATTGTCGAGGACGCCTTCAAGATCAATTCTGACGCAATCAGGAAGGCCGTTTACAAAGCGACCTCGGATGTTGTCGGATCGGAAGATTTCTCCGCTCAGCTCACGCAACACCTGAACCACAAGCTTGCAAACTTGGTCATCAACAAATGCGCCGGATTGGTCGAGAAGTCCTTCGCGCAACTGATGCAGGACCAGACGCTCCGCACCAAGCTTCAGACCGCTGTGATTGACATTATCAACAAGGAATCCGAGTAAGTGAGTATTGATCGAGCTGTATGGCGCACAGATTGCAGTTGAGTTGGGAAGGAGAGTTGAGGGTATGAGCGAACTGACGGTGCTGGAACTTCTAGAGCGCATATTGGATTCGAAGTTTGAAGCTGATAAGTGGGCGCACGAGGCTGAGCTGATGTACATCAAGTTGGGTGGCCAGAAGCAATCATTGATTGCACCAACGCTTCGTGAACGTATTGCAGCAAGAAAATCTGAATCGGCAGTCTGCACCTAAAGGGGAGAGAGAATGACCGAGAGAATTGATTGTAAGCAGCACGGAATCAAATATGGCTACTGCGAAGAGTGCGCGTTCCCCAATCCGGATGGGCCAGCCGAGGGGATAGCGACCAAGGAGGATGTATGTGCGAATACTGCGGAGAGGAATGGGACCTGTGCCCAAACTGCGACGGATTCCCCTCATGTGGAGACTGCTTCTGTGACGAGTACGACGGAGACGACACCAGCCAAGATGAATACGACGGTATTCAATGAATCACTGCATGCGGCAGCATTGGCGTGTGGATGCAATAAGCTCGGGAAGTTCCCCTGCTCTATCTGCAAAGACGCATGGCATCAGGCATGGGATATAGCAGAAGGAAAGATTTCACGTCCGGTAGAGCCTGCCGCCCCTGTTGTCCAGATTGGAGACAAAGAGCAAGCTGAAATGGAGCGGACATTTGGAGTTACCGATCCAATTACGAGCAGTGGGACAGCCGAGGAGACGGATATGCAGAAGCAAATGAATCACGATGCAGGTCTAATTTCAACGCTCATGGATGACGTGAAAAGACTACGCAAAGATCGCGATGATTGGTGCAGAAAGTATTTCGAGATGGAGCGAGCCCAAAGTCGCAGCATTGACCAGAATGGCGAACACATCAAGCGCATCCAGCGGTTGGAGCGCGACAAGGATGAGTTGCGGAGCGAAATCAAATCCCTGTCCTCGCAGCCTACCCCAGTAGTTGTCAGGCCAGACATGCCCAAAGCTGTTCCCTTTAGGACTCGGCCCGATGGAGGAGAGAACTTGTATTACCGCAAGCATGAAATTGATGCTTATATTCTGTCGCTGACCGCGCAGCCTGCCCCACTCCCTGACGGTCAATACGGTCCTCCAGCAGCGGGGTTCACGCACGATCTGAAGGTATGGCCCGAGTTCTACCAACCCATCGCAGAGGGGCGCAAGACATTCGAGTTGCGCAAGAATGATCGAGACTACAAAGTGGGCGACAGACTGCACCTCCGCGAGTTCGACCCACACGCCGCTGCATATACCGGGCGCAAAGTTATGGTGGAGGTCAAGTACATCCTTCATGGCGGTGCATTTGGGATGCCTGAAGATGTTTGCATCATGAGCATTGCGAGTTCCGCTGCACTCCCTGTAGGACAGAAGGAGACGAAGTGACAGTCGAAATTACCAAAGCGTTTGGCTATCGGATTATCGACAGCAATGGATGCGTTCTGGCTGCATCCATGAAATCGCTCGCTCATGCATAGGCAAAACTCGCAGCAAAGGGAGGCACCAATTGAGCACACGACAAGAAGGGGAATTGAAGGTAGGGCAAGTTTGGATATGGAGTTCATGGAAGAGAGAAATCTTGAGCATTGGGGATAGAACGGTTCACTACGCTTCGACTGGCAGCAAAGGTACAAGGATGAGAGTTACTTATAAGGGCAAATTCCAAGATTGGATAAGACGCACTGAAGCAAAGTTGGAAGAGGAGAGCTAAGTGGCTAATCGACGACAGCAAGTTGGGGATGAGGCACTAGAGAAGATCATTGCAGAAGCAGGTCATGCTGCTGATTTCAAGAAGAGCCCTATGCTCAATTCAGATCAGAATGACCACAACCGAAGTCAGAACATACACGCTTGGCGCACGATACTTGCTCCGCCAATTGCAAAAGCTGTTCTGGCGTCCAAACTCCCCGCAACCGTTCCGCCAGAGGACGAGACTACGCTATCGGCGAAGCAATTTGAGGAGCAGGCAGACAGAATCGTTATGGGCGAAGCTATAAATGGCGATAGGTCGTGGCATGAATTCGCAAGGGATCAAACTACAAAAGTTCTTTCTCTCGAAGCCGAACGAGACGCACTGAAGGTCAAACTCGCGCAGTCAGAGGCCTCAGCTACAACGATAGAAAATATCTTATCCGACACTCAAGATCGACTCGCAGCAGTAGGGCAGGAGACTCCTCAAGAGATTTGGGAGAGAGCTTACCGAGCGGGATGTAAGGCCGGAGCGTATCACTTGATGATCGATGGAGTTCCACCCTACACGCCCCCACTGAAAGCAGGCCAGATAGGAGAACATCAAGAATTCTGGTGCATAAAGAAGCAGACCGATGGCGAACGTTGTGGGCTGCAGTGCGATCATTGCGCCATGGCAAGAGTGGAAGCCGATGAGCGGCGATAGCGATTTCATGAAGGGATGCAGGGTAGGAGCCGATTCTGTCCTGCATGAGCTTTACAGCGCTATCGCCGAGTTGGAAGAGTCGAGGTCCGATACATCCTATGGCAACGGCCAGCGGTATATTCTGCGTGAACTTATCAGCAAGATGGACCTGAAAATACCGGACATTTTAGAGAGGAAGGCGAGACGATGAAGGGCCTGGAAGAGTTGGAACGATTGGCAAATGCGGCGACAAAGGGACCGTGGATAAGCACCGGGAGTTATGTATGGACCACGAAGGGAAATGGCGTTATAGATATGCCATTGACGCACGGATACGATTCTGAGTTATATAAGAAGGATGCTGATTACATAGCTTCCTTCTCCCCAGACGTCATCCTCTCCCTCCTCCGCGAGTTGCGGATCGCACAGAGGACTTTGGATCTGGCCTGCACAGAAAAATTCGTAACTAAAGAATGGATCGATTGTCTGAAACGCAAGGCCCAACTCGAACTCTATCCAGAAACGGAGCAACCATGAAAGAGATACAGGATTTTGAACAGGTAAAACGGTATTACTGGACCCCCGAAGAAATGCAGGAAGATTCTACCGGATCATATGTTGGCGCACCCGACTACGACGCCCTTCTTGCCTACACCAAAGAACTGCATAAGCAATTGGAGTCGAGATACGCAGAGGGCTATGCCAAGGGATACCACGAGGGCCGCGAAGACGGGGAAAATGGGGGGACACGCACGGTGAAAACGCAGGAGTTGATAGAAGCGGCTGAGGAAGCAATCAATCGGAACGGGCAATACTTTTATTCGGAAGTGCGCTCTCGACTTGTGACAGCTGCCGCAGCGGCCCGAGCCTATGAGGGAGGGTGGATAAACTGCAAGGAAAAGTTGCCACCTACCGAGACGGAAGTTTTAGTGGTCTACATCGACAATGATGAGCAAATCCAGACCGAAGCAAGGATTATCAGGGATCATTGGTTTGCCGAGACAGGCAATAACTACATTTTCAATGTAACGCACTGGAGGCAGAAGCTCCCCTCTCCTCCCCTATCAGTAGAGACGCCCAATGAGGTGCAGAAATGAAGCGTGAGAAAACCACCAAGGAGCAACTTTTCGATATAGAACGTAAGCTTATATATCTTTTCCTGAAGGAAGAAAATAACCGGAAGCGCATGTTGGGCCTATTTATTCGTGCAGTAGAGACGCCAGGGGTGCAGAAATGAACGAAGTAACCCGCAAATTAGCCGGCATGTTCATGGTTTCGGAAGGCATAACAATGGGCGAACAGATATCCGCATCCCGAGTGCATGACCTGTTAGCCAAATTCGAAGGCATGACACCTACGGATATCTGCAAGAACTACGAGAAATTCATGAACGCATTAAAATCAGCGCGAGTAGAGAAGGAGCCAAGCTGATGACAGCGACTGAACTCATGGATTGGATGTTCCCAGAAGCTTGCGGCTCAACTGATCCATATTTCATGCAGTGCGAACTTGATTACGGGCATGCTGGTGTTCATAAATACACGATCGAACCTCCTGAAGAATATTGGGAAGACGATATCCCCGACGAGGTGACCAAGTGAGCGCAATAATGAATCTCGGCACAGCTATTCGGAGAATACGCATCGCTTCCAGTTATTCACAAGATGGACTGGCCTATCTAGTCGGATGCCCCCGGTCCTATATTTCCAAGGTAGAGAATGGTCATACCGTGCCTCAACTGGAGCAGATATGCAGGATTGCAGAAGCCCTTGGTGTGAGTGCATCGAGCATAATCCGCGATGCTGAATGCTTTGTACCTGAGCAGATACCGCAAATTGCTTGTTAGTAGATAGGTTTCACGCAATCATGTAGTTGCAAGACTACTAAGCCCTCCCCCATGCCTCATGGCTCCGAGAGCCAATAATCTCGGCCTACCATTATGACCAAGAACCATCGTGTCTTGAATATCACTCGGGGATTCTCCCTGAAGCGTGGCGCTGTGGAACGCGCTATTGAGAATTGCTCCGTCACGTGGGTTGAATATGGCGTGAGCATTCGTGATCTTACCCTGGCAGAGTCCATCGCAGCTCGCAACGATCAGGCCAGACGGCGGGAACCATTACCCTTTGCGGAGCTACCGGGAGTGAAATACGAGCCCTGCATAACCGGCAAAGAAGCTACCGGGCGCGAAGGCAAGTTGCTTTGGGAAGCTCACGATTTTGTGATGCAGGCTGCATAGAGATTTATTTCGCAGTATACCAGGAGAAACTCATGACATCGTTTGAGAATCAGCAAAAATCGTATCAGGCTAAATCCCTTGGAGCCGCAATCTGCAAGCCTTCTTTCCCTGTTCCTCAATATGGTGGCGACTGCGCGATGCAGACAGCAGAAGGACTTTCCAGTTCTACTCAGCGCCTCCAATCGCTGGTGCGCGAAATCAATTCGGCGACGTGGAGCCTACGCGATTTCTTTGGGATGAGCGTTCCTGAAGGTTGTGGCCCTGATTGCCCTCGTCCTAGTGGACATAAGGCAGAAATTGACGAACTTGCGACTTCGGCCCGGGCCTCGCTGGAAAACGTTCAAGTGATTCTTGACCATCTTCGCTCGTAAGCACTTAAACGCTGGGGAGGAGGTGATCTTTAGTCTCCGCACTGAGGGATATGTCTTAGCATGTCCCTTGCACCAAATGAAGCGCCACACTTGGGGCACGGTCTGAGAACAGTTGGGCGGCCGCCTGAATAAACCCTGCGCGCTTCATTGCTCCACTTGGCTACTTCTGACTTAACGACTTTCCGCTCCCCTTTATCGAGAGAGCGGAGCCATTCGCGTATTTGATCGTGATCGTTCATTTACAAAGCTCCGGAAAGAGCGCGGATACGAAGACTCTGCGCTGAAGCATAAAGCTGATCGTATTCCATCTTGGATGATGCGATAAAGCATGCACGCTCGTAGTTCGAAGCTGCCTTGCAGAAATCCATTGCCTTCTCTGCTTTCGTAGCTATTGTGATGTACTTGGCGACTGTCATTGTATTTCCTCCATGAACAACAGATTATACAAACAACTGTTGTATGTCAAGAGTTATTTGCAATAAGTATGGATTATTTTGAGGAGGCCATGTGATGGACATTCTTAAATCCGAGGTCGCCCGCAATATAACCGGATACTTCCTTGTTATTTCTGGGATATTCTGCATCGTCTATGGCGGCCATACTTCGAATGCCGTGTTGATTGACACCGGCAAAGGACTTGTAGGTGCATCCCTGCTTGCATTCCAGATGAAGCGTTCCCCTGACGGCAATACCACCACGACATCGGTTACCGTGCCTCCCCCTTTGGTTGCGGAGCCTATCGCAGGCCCAAAGTCTTAATGCTTCCCCATTTCTGGCAGAAGCGCACCTATGACCATAATGCAGAGCGCGAGAAGTTCCTGAAGACGACCGTAGGCGCGGCATCGCAGCCCCATTTGGTTACCAAGATTGCAACACAGCAGTCGCCGGCAGCCCCGGCAGGAGTATCTATGAGCTTTCTATCGACAATCGGCAAGGACTTCAAGGCGGTATTTTCGTGGCTCGGCTCTGCAAAGGGTCAGGCGGTTGTTGCAGGCACAGAGAATCTTGTTGAAGTCGGCGCGGCTGTTGCTGGTGTAGGCGCTCCGGTCCAGGCAGGCATCACCCTGCTCAATAACTGGATGGCTGAGATCGTCAAGGCTCAAGCCCTCGGCGAGGCTGCGGCGGCTACCGCAACGGGCGAAGGGAACACTACCAAAGCTGCGGCTGTCCTGAATGCAATGGTTCCCCAGGTTGCAGCGTTCGCACAGACTCAGGGCATGTCGGCAACGTCCGCTGCAAACCTGAATCTCATCAATACCTCGCTCGTGACGGCATTGAATGCGCTCGGCGCGGCGACCAGCACCACAGCGGCTACCCCGGCAGCGTAAAGGAGAAATCATGATCAAGCCAACAGTTGGTAGAGTAGTTTGGTATCATCCGGCATTCACCCCTGACAGTGGATCGAACGAGCAGACATTAGCGGCTATTGTCTGTCATGTTTGG
>Ga0209624_10001232_pt1 | contig 20606 bp, 24 predicted proteins | sample JacPinW_OM2H0_O1_FD_188565 | JGI IMG/M metagenome (GOLD analysis project Ga0209624, IMG submission 188565) | Forest soil microbial communities from Algoma, Ontario, Canada - Jack Pine, Ontario site 1_JW_OM2H0_O1 (SPAdes) (version 2) | ecosystem: Environmental > Terrestrial > Soil > Boreal...
CTGCGATTTCGCCAATACGAGTAAGGAAACTCTGCTTGCAAGCAGCCATCAGCATATTGGCGACGTGCGATCCGCGCTCGCGTTTATGGGAAGAATTCTCGCCAAGGCAAGCGAGGTTCACGACCACGACAAGATTAGCGACATTGATGGTTTCCACCGTGACTTCGTGACTGGATTCGTTAAGACATCGTGGTGGGACAATCACCGTAAGGTCAACCGCCACCACTTGCTGCAGGCTGATGGCGTTCCCGCAGACGTGAATCTCATCGATGTGCTTGACATGATTTGCGATTGCGTCATGGCTGGCATGGCACGCTCTGGAAGCGTATACCCGCTAAACATCGATGCCGAAGTGTTGCGTCAGGCCTTCGATAACACTGTGGAGTTGCTCAAATCTCAAGTGAAGGTAGTAGAGTAAGTGCCTGATAAAGACTTCTGCCTCGTTATACGCTTCGTCAACAGTAAAGGCTTCGTCAGCTCTGCCATAGACTTTGTCGAGGGTGGGGCTGGCGAGTATGACCATACCGAATGCCAGGATGTGGTGACGAATGAATGGATCGGCGCACATGACAATGGCGGGTTCGAGCGCAGGCCATGCGGCTATATGAAGCCGTCACGCGAACGCCGCTATGCGATCCCCTGCACGCAGGAAGAGTACGACCGTGGCATGGCATGGCTGAACTCTCAGATTGGCGTTCCATACAATTTCATGGACATCCTGGGCATTCTGATGCACAAGGATCTTACGTCTTCGGGCCGCTTGATCTGCTCGCAGGCGATGTTCTCGTACATCTATACGGCGCTCGGCCGGCTGCCACTCAATGCGCTGCCTGAGAATGCAAACCGCATCACCCCTGAGACGCTTCACCTGAGTCCATTACTGATCGGTCACTGCACCTACAGCTTCCCGGAGCCCAAATGAACTGGACTGATTGGGGGCCGACCATCATTGCAGTTATCACGGCAGTATTCACCGCTGGCATGATTGCAGGCCGTATACGGCATCAGGAGACGGCATTGCTTGAACAGCATGGGCGCCTTGACCTGCATGATGTGAAGCTTGAGGTGCATGCAATAGCGATTGCCAAGTTGGAGTCATGGAAGGAAGGCTACAACGCTGGGGCTACCCGAATCGGCCTACATGGAGGCAACCAATGAAGTCATTCCTACGCAAATGGCTGGGCCTGACTGAGGACTTGGACAAGCTGAATGGCACACAGTATGAGCAGCACATGCGGATATTGGAACTGGAGCGTCATGTGTCTGAGTTGGACCCTCTCCGCGACAAGCATGGAAGGTTCACGAAGTAGCTAATCAATGGGAAAGCCTGAAAACACGCCACCTAACAAGCGAAAGCTTACACCCGAGATGGAGTCTAGAAAGTGGAAGCCGGGGCAGTCTGGCAATGCAGGCGGGCGTCCCAAGAAAAAGCCCATTACGGAGATGTATGAGCGCATTCTGAACAGTCCAGAGAACATCGCAGCCATCGAAAAGGCTACTGTGGCAGCCCTACGTAAAGGCAATATGGCGATGGTGTTGCAGCTTCGGGAGATGGCTGACCGTACTGAGGGCAAGGTGACGTTGCCGATTGAGGCCGATGTGAGTGTGAATCTAGCCGATGCGATTGCGCAGGCGCGAAAGAGGGCAGGTCGATGAAGCCAAAACTATACAAGCGGTTTGGAAGATGGAATATGCGCGAGGGCGACAAAATCACAACCATCTGGTCTGACTGGGTTGGCGAAATTACCATTGCCAACGCGATCGACTACTTCCGCAGTAAAGCGAATGCATGAAGGGTGGCCTTGCTGCTGAGGAATTAGAACTCGCCACTGACATTGGCAGCTTCAGCTTTGACCCTCCAGGGCTAGTTCGATATGCATTCCCCTGGGGATCTGACAGGCTAAAGACTCCCGGCCCGCGTTCATGGCAGGCAGACATTCTTGGGGAGATTCAGGATCACCTGTCCAACCCTGATACGCGCTTTCAGCCGTTGCAGATTGCGGTAGCTTCCGGCCATGGTATTGGTAAGTCTGCGCTGATCTCCATGATTATGGCGTGGGCCATGAGCACCTGTGAGGATTGCAAGGTTGTCGCAACAGCAGGCACAGGGTCGCAGCTCAACACAAAGACGGTGCCAGAGGTGCAGAAATGGTTCCGGCTGGCGCTGAACTCGCACTGGTGGGACATCAATGCCACCTCAATACGAGTCAAAGACCCTAATCACCAGGCTCTTTGGCGCACGGACTTTGTTACGTGGTCGGTGCAGAAGACAGAAGCATTCGCCGGTCTGCACAATCAGGGAAAGCGCATCGTCATCATCTTCGATGAGGCAAGCTCGATCGATGACATCATTTGGGAAGTTGCAGAAGGCATTCTCTCAGATGAAGACACGGAGATTATCTGGATCGCGTTTGGTAATCCCACGCGCAATACAGGCGAGTTTTACAGGGCTATCACTGGTGCGAATCGTTGGAAGACGCGGCAGATTGATTCGCGCACGGTAGAGGGCACGAACAAGACTCTGCTGGATGCTCAAATCAAAGAGTGGGGTGAGGACAGTGACCGTGCGAGGGTACGTATACGGGGTGAGTTCCCGCGTGGTGGTTCTACTCAGTTTATTTCTGGTGAGGTTGTTGCTGCTGCCCGCAAGCGCATTGTTGATGGCTATAAGGCGATGCCCGTCATCCTTGGGGTTGACGTAGCGCGGTTTGGAGACGACCGATCTATCATCTGCCGTAGGCAAGGGCGCAAGGCTGATTTCATCGGCAAGTTCTACGGGATCGACACCCAGAATCTAGGCGGCAAGGTGCAGGAGATGATTGACCGTGAGCGGCCGGACGCGGTTGTGATCGATGGTGATGGCATTGGCGGTGCAGTGTTCGACTTTCTGAAGGCCAGAGGTTACGACCGCAAGACCGCAATGGTTGAGTTCCATGGTGGCGGTACACCGACCGACCCGCACAAGTATCTGAACCGCAGGGCTGAAATCTGGGGAGAGATGCGGGACTGGCTAGAAGGCGGGCAGATACCCGACGAGGCAGAGATCGAGACAGACCTTACCGGCCCGGATTATGGGTATCACCCCACAAAGGGTTGCTTGGCTCTGGAGACGAAGGACGATATGAAGTCTCGCGGCGTCGATTCTCCTGACTTGGGGGATGCGCTGGCAATGACATTCGCTGTGAAAGTTGCACCACCTAAGCCAAAGCAGCAGGGACCGAAGCCGACGCATTCGGCATGGAGTTGAGATGGCGAAGTTAGAGACCGTAGTAGGCAAGGGAGTTCCGACGAGCAAGTTTGGTGCGCCCGCTAAGCAGCAGGTAGGCAAAGGCACGCTGAGCGAGGCGTCCGCCGCAAAGATTCGAGCGAAGGCAACCCGCATGTTGGGAGCAAAGTAAATGCAGAAGGAAGAGCGCCAGCTCAGGACGTTGATGCGTCTGGCCCCGTCGATTCGGGATCACAAGGACTTCGAAACGAAGCTGACCACTGCGCCGCCTCATCTGCGCACCATCATTTATGAGGCGTGCAAGCCGTTCCTGAAGTTCGAGGCGCGGCCATTGGATCGTTATGTGGCTAGTGCAGGACGTATGGCTGAGCGCGAAAATCTGCCGACGATGGATGAGCACGGCAACCTGCACGAGTTCCAAGCGGTGCAGGTCGGGCTTGCCGAGTCAGTTGCAACTGAGACCCTCACATTGGTATGCCACAAGTGCACCCGAGAGGATAAGTTCTTTGCTGTCGGAAAGGAGACCAACGTGGATGTGATCATGAAGGCCCGCGTCGATGGCTGGATCTACAACTATTTGGCGGATCCTCCGCATGAGATTTGCCCCAACTGCCCGACGTCGCTAAGGACAGACCGCTTCGATGCCTGAAGAAACTTTCACTGATTTCATGGTGCGTTGCCTGGAGCAGCAAGACGCCGTCACCTCGGCTACTCTCATCGTTCGCCGTTCCGATGGAACGATAGGCTATCGCTGTTTCAATCAAGAAGTTGCGGATACGTTGGGACTCATGCGTGTAGCGTCGCTTTCTGTCGAGAACGACTTGATTTCAGGATGGAAGGAATAGATGCCTGATAAAGACTCCGACCTCGGAACCGGCAATGGCAAGCTGCTCAAGAAGATCCGCCAGCGGTATGCATACGCCATGGATAAGTGGCGATACAACCGCGAAGAGGGCCAGAAGAACATGCGGTACGTGTCTGGCGATCCTTGGAGCGAAGAGGACAAGCAGGCGCGTAAAGGGCGTCCTACGGTATGCCCTGATGAACTGAATCAGTACGTTAATCAGGTCGTCAATACAGCCCGTCAGAATCCCCGCGGCATCAAGATAGATCCAGCCGGCGATGAAGCGACAGAGAAGCTTGCCGAGTACCGCGAGAATCGCATTCGGGCTATCGAATATGCCTGCAATGCTTCCCAGGTGTACGTCAACGGGCTGCAAGGCGCGGTAGAGCGCAACATCGGCTACTGGAAGGTAAGCCGCACGTATGTTTCTGATGATTCAGACGAGCAGGAAATCATCGTTCTTCCGGTGCAGAACCCAGACACAGTTCTGATCGACCCCGACTATAAGGAGCTTGACGGCTCGGATATGAAATGGTCGTTCGAATTCGAGCGCATTCCACTGGAAGAGTTCGAAAGCGAGTATCCAGATGCTGAAAAGCGGAGTTTCTCAGCCGATGATTTTGGTGATGATGCTGGTTATTGGTTCGATGGTAAGGCTATCGTTGTGGCCGTTTACTCCGAAGTTCAGATGTCGGAGAAAAAGGTAGGCAAGAGCCAACGATCGGTGTTCCGGCGATCTTCGGTGAAGCAGTACAAGACCAACGGCGTAGAGATTCTTGCAAAGTCAGAGCAGCCTGGTCCTTACCTGCCAATCGTTCCGGTATTCGGCAAAGAATTATGGGTTGACCGCGGAGAAAGCGGTGGCGGAAGTTCGGCGCAACGCATTCTAAACTCTCTTGTATCGCTTGCGCGTGACCCGCAGAAGGCGTTGGCGTATGTGATGAGCGCCATGCTGGAGAATTGCGGCCAGCTTCCGAAGTCATCCTATGTCGGAGCAGTTGGGCAGTTCGAGACCGACAAGGATGCATGGGATACGCTGAACTCGATCTATCACCCGTATCTGCAGTACGACATGATTGTTGATGCGGCAAACTCCCCGCTTCCTCCCCCGCAGAGACTTCAGGCGGCACCTGACTTCCAGGCTTATAGTGTGGGCACGGACATCTGCCGGCGAGCGATTCAAGCCGCAATGGGTATCAGCCCTCTGCCGACTGCTGCGCAGCGCCAGAATCAGAAGTCCGGCACAGCGCTGACCAAGATTCAGTCGGAGCAGGCGGTTGGAAGCTACCACTTGGTGGACAGCTACGACCGGGCAATCAAGCTTACCGGCAGAATCATGAATCACTGGCTTTCTGAGACCGACCTTGGCGAGACAACTCGACCAGTACGTGAAGCAGACGGCAAGCACAAGCTGGTGAAGATCAACACGGATGCGGCGGTGGTCGAAGATGACCATGAATACCACTTCCCGATTGCAGACGATAAGGGCCGCTATCAGGTAACAATCAGTTCCGGTCCCTCGCATGAGTCGCAGCGCGAAGAGGGCAGCGAGTTTGTTGACACGCTGATGCAGAATTTGCCAAACATGGCTTTCCTGTCTCCGCAGCAGCATGCGCAAATCATCGCTCTCGGCATAAAGTTGAAGCAGCTTGGCCCTCTTGGCGATCAGATGGCCGAGATTATCAGCCCGCAGAACAATGGAGCGCAGCAGCAGTTGGCGCAGATCCAGCAGCAAGCGGCGCAACAGCACCAGCAGATGCAGGAGATGCAGGCTACCCTCCAGAAGCTCATGCTCGAGCGTCAGGGCAAGGTGATTGAGATGCAGGGCAAGGCGCAGGCACAGGCCTTGCAGCATCAATTCGACATGTCCGAGGCCGATAAGGACCGCGAAGTCAAGCTGGCTGTGGCCGAGATCGGCACCAAGGCGCAGATTCAGACCGAGCGCGAAGGCATGGTGCATGATCTGGAATCGCAATTCCATGATCAGGCTCATGATGTCGCAATGGCTACTGTGCAGCATGGCCAAGCGCAGCAGCTACAAGAGCAGCAGGCGGCTACGCAGTCGGCACAGAGCGCACAGGACGCGCAGCAAGGCCAAGACGCACAAGTAACACAAGCCGCGTTGCAGCCATCACCCACAGAATAAGGAGCTCGGGAACGACCTCGTCAGGCACGGCGGGGCATACCCAGGAATCGCTGCCTGGATGGAAATTGTCTTCCATGTTCCTATGACCCCGGCAATGGGGTGAACAGAAGGCACCGGGCGTCTTTGTGCCACCAAGTTTTGTAACCCGCTGACCCGGCGTAAGGGTAGGAGCCACAAATGAGTGAATCGACGGCAGTAGCGGAATCGTCCTCCGCGCCAGTAGTAGAAACCTTGGAACTTCCTCGCAGTGGAACTCCTGACTACGCCGAATGGCGTGTCAGCGGCAAGTTACCCGAAACCAAGCCGAAAACTGAGGAATCGGCATCCTCTGACACTCTGATAGAAGAGACGGCCGACGCCGGGGAAGCGACCGCCCCACAGAAGAAGCAGGAGAAACGCAGGCCGGATGCGGAAAGCCGAATCGCCGAGCTGATAGCCGAGAACAAACGGCTGAAGGCAGAGCGAGAGGCCAAACCCGCAGATCAGACCAAGCCTGATACCAAAGCTGAACCAGCGCAGCAGTTCACCCGCCCCAAGCCTAAAGCAGAAGACAAGAACCCAGACGGAACTCAGAAGTACGGAACATATGAGGATTTCGTTGAAGAACTTGCCGACTGGAAGGCAGAACAGCGATGGGATGCAACACAGCGCGAACAACAGCAGAAGACTCAGGCACAAGAGGTGCAGGCGAAGGTAAAGGAAGCCGAGGCGCGATATCCGAACTTCAAGGAGATCGCGATTCCAACGGTCGAAGCCATTCTGAAAAATCAGGACATTGCCCCAGTCGTAAAGCAGATGCTAAACGACTCTGATGTGTGGACTGATTTGATCTTCACGATTGGCGGCGACCCTGATGCGCTGGCGGATTTCGTTGAAATGGCGAAGTCGGCACCAGGCAAGGCTATTCGCTATATCGCTGCTACCGAAAGGCTGATCGCTGAGGAACTGGACAAAGGCACGACTGAGGCTACAACCACAGGTCGTGATGCATCCGGCAAGTTCGCAAAGGCTGAGACGACTCCTGTAAAACGTGGGCCCGAAAGTGCAGCAGAGCCGCCTCTCGAAATCGGCAACCGGGGAACCGGAACGATGGATGAGGCAGCAAGGGCGCTTTCCGACATTGAACGCGGCAATCCGAACGCGGTACGTGCCTGGATGAAGGCTGAAAACGCAAAGGATCTACGCCGCCGACGCGGAGTGTAAATGGCAAATAATTTCCTCAACACGCAATGGGTTGCGTTGAAAGTCCTTCGTCTGCTGCTGAACAAGCTGGTAGTTGCGGAGTACTTCAATCGCTCGTGGGAAAAAGAGTTCCAGAAGGAGTTTGCTCCTGGTTCTCAGGTTTCCGTCAAGTTTCCGCAGCGCTTCACTGTCAATGACGGCATGGGCTATGCGCCGCAGGATATCAACCGCTTGCAGACCCCGGTTAATCTCGACCAGTGGATGCAGGTTTCGTTCGAGTGGGATGACTACGAGAATGCTGTAAAACTGGAGCGCTCGGAGGAAGAACTTGAAGAGCAGTACTTCGAGCCCGCCGCCGCCGCTCTTGCGCAGGAGTGCGACTCTCGTTGCGCTCTGTGGGCCTCTCAGAATGCCAGCATGACTGTTGGCGCTTTGGGAACCGATCCAACCTCGGTGGCTACCTACTACACGGCACGTCAGCGCCTTGAAGAGAATGCCGCTGGCGTCCTTGGCAAGCGGGCGATGCTGATTTCCTCGAGCATGATGACGACCTTGGGAACTAACATCACCACGATCTTCCACCCCGCCGACGAAATCACGAAGGCATGGAAAGAAGGCGTGATCGGTGAACTCGGCGCGTCGATGTTCTATGAATCGCAGTCGCTATACTCGCACACTGCCGGAACATGGGCGGCGGCGGTTACGGTAAACGGGGCGAACCAGAGCGGAACCTCGCTGACGGTTAACTTCACGGCTGGCGACACGGTTACGGTAGGAGACAAGTTCTCCATTGCCAACGTGAACCTTGTCAACCCCATGACCCGGCGCATTCCCGGCAAGGCCGTGAACAAGGTCTTCACCATCACCCAGGCACTTACGGCGGTTGGCGGTGGCGCGGATGTGATCAACTTCCTGCCTCCGATCTACGGCCCCGGTTCGCAGTATCAGAACGTAGATTCACTGCCAGCTAATGCGGCAGCTTTCACGCTCTGGCCTGGAACCACTAACCCCAACGGTGCGGTCGGTACGATCGGTCTCAACCTCACCCGCCAAGCCTTTGCCCTCGTCGGAGCCAAGCTATATGTGCCGAAGGCGGTAGAAGAGAGCGGAACGGCGCAAGATCCTGATACCGGTCTCTCGGTGCGCAAGGTCAAGGCATGGGATCCTGTGCGATCGGTGCAGGTCAACCGCATGGACTCTCTCTTCGGTCTGGGCAATCTCTATCAAGACAATGGCGCTGTTTGCGTCGTGGGAGCATAACCATGAAAAATTTCCTCAAACTGCTCATCATCCTTGCGGGGGTCGGTTCGCCGGCCTTCGCTCAGACCTCCCTCACCGCAACCACGCTTGGTAGCGCAGTCAACGCTATTAATCAGAGGACTATTCAGCTGGCCTCTGCGACAGGCGTGGTTGCGCCCTCTGCCCTAACCGGATCTGGATCGGAACTGTTCATCGATTCCGAAGCCTTCACAGTAACTTCTGTGAGCGGAACCTATGTCACGGTGACTCGTGGCGCATCTGGCACGGCGGCTTCTGCGCATGTGTTGGGTGCGATGGTTCTTATCGGACCTCCGCAGGCGTTTATCAGCACTCCGTTCGATCCGGCCGGAGCGTGCAAGGTAGGCGCTGGTATCTTCCAGTATTCTCCGCTCATCAACGTCAGAACGGGGAATGAATGGCTATGCTCTACCATTACCGGTAAGGTCGTCCCTGGATTCAGCAACGTAGCTGGTGTACCGCAGGTAACAACTGCGGTTGCTTCTGCGGCTGGGTTGGTTACTCCGAGCGGTCCTTTGTTCCACATCACCGGCGCACTGGCCATTACGGGGTTCAATATCCCGGTTGGCTTCGACCCGAAAGAAGGTGGGACGATCTCCGTTATCCCGGATGGAGCATTCACGACCACGACCGCAGGCAATATCGCTGTGGCTTCGACTGCTGTGGTGGGCAAGGTGCTCTCGTTCACCTACGACGCGAACACGGCTAAGTTCTACCCGTCCTACTAACCCAACAGGGCGCATCTTTCGGGGTGCGTCCCTCTTTTTTGGAGCAATCATGGCAGACGAAATCCACCCCGCCGAAGGCACGATGGCGATTCATCCCGACACCCTTATCGATGGCCAGCCCGCACCAGCACAGGCCACCCACGAACAGATTCCCTTGGCCGTCAACGAGCCGGTAAAGCCGCAGCTCCGTCGTTTCGTTGACCAAGATCCGCACGGCTTCAAGAATAAGGGTCTTGGCGATCTGAGCAAACTCCACAGCTTCTAATGCCCATCCCTGAACCATCCTCCTCCCGCCCCTCAAATCTCACCAAACAGCAGCAGCAGGACGCCCTTGCTGCGTGCTATGGAGTAACGCCCATGCCGACACAGCAACTCTCTGAATCCGAAATTGCGCATATGCGCACACTCTTGGCTCAGCATGACTCTGAGAACAAGAAAGTCACCATCCACGATCTGAATCATCCTCCGCGTGAGCCGTATCGATTTCAGAAGTTCCCCATGATGGTCTACGACCTCCAAAACAGTTATCCATCGCAGGATAAAGTTCGCCCCAAGGCCAATGGCGCGGGCGTGGAGACTGTCCATATCCCGGCCAAGGTTGTGAGCCGATTGGTGCAATCCGAAGATCAGTTACAGGCCGCGCTTGCGGATGGATGGGATGAAGAGGCGCCAGCATTCAACGAGGAGCGTGTAGAGCCGCTGTCGGCACAGTACTCGAACGAGGCTGGACGCATCGACGCGGAGATTGAAGCCACCCGCCCCAAGCGCCATTACAACCGGAAAGTTGCCTAAGTGACTGCGAACAGCATAACCGTAACTGCTCTCTCGCTCATCAATGCCTCCGCGCAGGAAATCGGCGCATTGGCAGCGGGGGAGCAGTTGTCGAACGATGACCTTGCATGGGTACTGCAAAAACTCCAGCGGGTTATCGACAACTTCAATGCGAAGCGGACGATGGTGTACGCGAACACCTTCACCGCATTCACGCTGGTGGCCAACCTAACGCCGCACACCATTGGTCCGACTAGTACTTTTGTGGTCAATCAGCGCCCAGTTGAAATCCCCTCTATCGGCCTAGTGCTTAACAATACGACTCCGGACACGGTAGAAATCCCCTTGACGCCGCGGGATAAGGACTGGTGGGCAGCTCAGCGCGTCAAGAACATCACATCTTCAGTCCCAACCGACTTTTATTATGAGCCGGACTGGCCGAATGGATCTATCTACTTCTGGCCAGTACCAAACGCAGTCAACAATGTGCTGATCCAGCAGCGGACGGTCATCGGAGAGATTACGACCCCCGCTCAGACTTTCTCCATGCCTCCAGGCTATTGGGATGCCATCATTTACACGCTTTCTATAGCAATTTCACCGTCTTTTGAGCGACAGGTGAGCCCCGATTTACGCCAGCTGCAGATGGAATCTGTTCGCGCAGTGCAGAGCAATAACATCAAGTCGCCAAAGGCTGACACCGGAGATAACGGCATGCCGGGAGTCGGCGGACGAGGCGGATTCAATTATGTTTCAGCACAACCGGGCAGCGGTACTCGATAAGTGAGGATCGGATTTGTCGGTCCTTCGTATACGGCGCGATCGACCGCGGTAGCAGACGAAGAGTGCATCAACTTCTTTGCGCAGTCGGTGGAGTCGCAGGCTGCGATTGTCCCAAGCAAGCCCTATGGCGGTCAGTCGGCGGCTGGACTCAAGGCTTACTTTTGGACACCGGGGTTATCGGTATTCTCCGCGTTTCCAGGTAGCCCAGTGCGCGGTCAGTGCTGGACAGGCAGCCGTCTCTTTGTGGTCGCAGGCGACACGCTCTACGAGGTTACGAGCACTGGAGCGCAGACGGCCATAGGAGTTGTGGGGAGCGATGGAAAACCCGCTTCCCTTTCATTCAACCAGATTCAATTGTTTGTGGTATCCGCTGGGCAGGCGTTCTGCTATACGCTTTCCGTGCAGGCTTGGGCAGCAAATACCGTGTTCGCCGTCGGCGCACTGATTCTTGACGGCGCGGGGCATATCCAGAAGGCTACGGCTGCAGTTTGGACGCCGAACACGCATTTTGCGGTGGGCGCGGAGATTGTTGACGGCAACGGCAACGTGCAGAAGGCTGCACAGGCGGGTTGGGCAGCCAATACGGTATTCGCCTTAGGTGCAGAGATAGTTGATCCGCAGGGCCACGTTCAGAAGGCACAGGGAGCAGGATGGTTAGCGAATACCGATTTCACTCTGGGCGCAGAGATTATTGACCCTAACGGCAACGTGCAGAAGGCCTTTGCCTTTGGATGGTCAGCGAACATCGTATTTGCTCTCGGATTCGAGATTGTTGACAGCAATGGAAATGTTCAGAAAGTAACGACGGCAGGAACCTCTGGCGCGACTGTTCCCGTCTGGAATACCTCAGGAACGACCGCAGATAACACCGTGGTATGGACCTTCCAGGCGAGCGCCGCAGGTAGCGCGGGAACCTCGGGAGCGAGTGAGCCGGTATTTAGTACGAATGGAGCCACGGTGGACGGAACCGGAACGCTATTCTGGGTATTTCAAGCCAGTGCGGCCGGGAAGGCTGGCACCTCGGGAGCCGCGCTCCCATTATTCAATGAATTCGGCGGATTCACCCCGGACGGAACCGGAACGCTGGTGTGGTTGGATCAAGGCGTGGCCGTAGGTGCTGGAACTTCAGGTACGACGGTGCCAGTCTTCGGCACCGCAACGATAGTGGACTCTGGCACACTGGTATGGATCTTCCAGGGAGCCTCAAACGGCAATGCAGGCACTTCAGGCGCAGCCGAGCCCGCCTTCAATGACGCAGGCGGTAACACGCCGGACGGCACAGGTACGCTCGTCTGGGTAGATCGAGGGCTGCAACTGCTGAATGTCACTTCGCAGTTTACCGGTACGCCGCTGAAGGTCGATTTCTCGGACAGCTTCTTTATCGTGATGTTCTCCAACAGCAACAAATTCCAGATGTCGCAGGTATTGGACGGAACGACATGGCCAGGACAACTCGTAAACGAGGTCGAAGTCTTCGCAGAGAACATCCGGTCTCTCATCGTGAATCATCGCGAGCCGTGGATTTTCGGAAGTCTTCGCGCACAGCCGTATCAGGACACCGGGAGCGCGGAGGTTTTCGATGTAATCCCCGGCACTCTGATTGAAAAAGGCTGCGCGGCGACGTTCGTTCCGTGCCGATTGGATAATTCGATCTTCTGGGTAGATCAGGACGAGCGCGGTGGGTTGTCGGCCTGGCGCTCGAACGGATATACCCCTGTGAGAGTTTCGACCTATGCGGTTGAGACTGACCTCGGCACGAACTCTCAAGCGAATATTCAAGCCATGACGTCTTACGCCTACGTGGACGCCGGGCATATTTTCTGGGTGCTGTACGTCCCCAGCTCAAGCTGGTCATGGGTCTTTGACGTAGTGGAAGGCCTATGGCACAAGCGAGCATCATGGAACCCGCAGACTGCAACATTTGGGCCGCATTTTAGCTGGAACCACTCGTATGCGTTCGGCATGCACCTGGTAGGCGACTGGAATTCTGGAAACCTATACCAGATGAGCATGGCAAATTTTCAAGACAATGGCTCCAATATCCAGCGCGTCCGACGGACTCCTACCATCTTGAACGAGAATGAACGGATTTACCACGCTGAAATCATGGTGGACTTCGACATAGGGTTGGGCCCTCAGCCTCCCTTGCTTGACGGAAATGGAAACCCCCGGCCACCTCAAGCAATTCTTCGGTGGAGCAATGACCGAGGTAAAACATGGTCCAATCAGCATGTTCAGGGATGCGGTTTTGCTGGGCAGTACTTGGCGCGGGCTATCTGGCGACGATTGGGACAGTCTCGCCACAGGGTCTATGAATTGAGGGTTTCTGATGCAATACCTTGGATCATCGTGGATGCTTATTTGAAGGTGGGGTCATGAGTTCAAAGCCCATCGTTTCGGTAACAACCCCAACAGGTCCGATTGTCGATCCGCAGAGCGGGCAGCCTACCTTCGCGTTCACGAAGTGGCTGCAGGGTATCGGAAATACGATCAATCTGGCGTTTACCGCACAGGGAACACTTTCTGGGAATTCAATTCCTACCCCCACGGCAGATACATTAGGCGGCGTGACGACTGCCGGACCTGCGACAAGTGAGTGGATCAATCAGATTGACGCGACCGGCACGCCTCATTTGAGTCAGCCTGCATTTTCGGACATCAGCGGAACCGCGATCGCGGCCCAAGTCCCTGCACTTTCGGCACTGAATGGAAGTGTTACACCCTCGCAGGTGCCTGCTCTATCGCAGTTGAACGGAGCCGTAACGCCTGTTCAGGTTCCTCCGCTCTCCTCCCTGTTGGGCGCGGTTACTCCTGTCCAGGTTCCGCCTCTCTCTGATTTGTTGGGTGCGGTAACCCCGGGACAGGTGCCAGCTCTTTCCGCCTTGAATGGGAGCGTAACCGCGACTCAAGTTCCATTGCTTTCCGCCCTGAGAGGCAGCGTTACGGCGGCCCAAGTCCCTGCACTCTCCGCGCTCAGTGGGCAGATTACCGAGGCGCAGCTTCCAGCTGCGGGGATCACGGTCACAATTACTACCGCCAAGCTGACAACGGCCGGCACAAACGGATCCATGACTTTCACAAACGGAATTTTGACGGGACAGGTACAGGCCACATGATCGATATATGCGCAGTAATTGAACGCGAAACCGGGCAGAAGGTGACCGAAGATACCCCACTCGATGAGCTCAACGTGGATTCTCTGGAATTCCTCGACCTGCTGATTGTCCTCGGAGTGCCAAATGATGGCGAATACCAGACTGTCGGAGATATTGTGAAGGTGACAGCTTGATTTCTGTCCAGACAGAGACATGGAAAGCGATCGATGCAGAGATTGAGGAAGTAGCCGGTTATCATTGGCAGGAGCTTGCCCTCGACAAGCTCTTGTTTCAGCGCGATCTAGACCACGAACGCTACCTGAAGATGGAAGAGCTGGGGATGATGCACGTTGTCACCGCCCGCGCCGATGGCAAGTTGGTTGGCTACATCGTCTGTTTCGTGATGCCACATCTGCACTATAAGTCTTCCGGACTCGTGGCTCTTGCTGACATGTACTTCATCCTCCGCGAGTACCGTAAAGGCGGACTGGGCGTGCGCATGTTTCGTGAGATGGAGCGAGGCCTGAAGCAGCGCAACGTTATTAGAGCGCACATGAGTTGCAAGGTGCATGAAGACCACACGAAGTTATTTGAGGGAATGGGGTGGACTTTGACCGATCTGACTTTCAGCAAATTGCTGGTGGAGGGTAAATGAGCGTAACTGGCGGAATCATCGCGGGCGTTGGCCTTGCCGGATCGATTGGGGGAGCTGCGATCAGTTCCAATGCCGCAGGAGACGCCGCCAGCACCCAAGCCACTGCCGCCGATCAAGCCGCACAGCTCCAGTACCAGGCATCGCAGAACGCTCTCAACTTTCAAGAGGGCGTCTATGGGCAGACACAAGCCAATGAAGCACCATTCCTCGCATCTGGTGAAGCTGGGCAGGCCAACCTTGATTATCTTCTAGGCATAACTCCCCCGACCACTCAAGGCGCGGCGGCGGGTACGCCGGGAGCATATACCGGTGCTGGTGTTGGCGTGGGTGGGACTGCCACCAACCCCGCTACGGGAACTACAAACCCCGGAACAAGCCCCACTACAACGGGATCTACAAACCTCAGCTCGATGGTAAATCCGAGTCTTGGAAACTTCGGATCACTGTTGCAGGGGTATCAGGGAGGACCATTTGTTGCGCCTACGGCCGCGCAGGCGCTTGCGGCCCCCGGGGAACAGGCTCAGCTTCAGCTGGGCGAGCAAGCTCTACAGCAATCTGCTGCTGCAAGTGGTAGTTTGCTCACCGGAGGGACGGCGGAAGCCATCAATGGCTATGCGCAAAACCTCGCCTCCACTAATTACCAAAACACCTACAACAATGCGTACAACACGTATGCGTCAGGGTACAACCAATTTCAGAACCAGCAGACCAATGAATACAACCGGCTGTCCTCGCTAGCTGGCGGTGGACAGGTTGCCGCCAACACGCTTGGAACTCTTGGCTCAAGCGCATCAAGCGGAGTGGCCAGCAACCTTACCGGCACGGCGAGCGCAATCGGTCAGCAGCTCAACAATGCGGGGGCGGCCAACGCGTCAGGCATCGTTGGTGCGGCTAATGCCTACAGCGGGGCGCTGAGCGGCACAGCTGGCAACCTCAGCAATCTTGCCCTATTGAGCTCTCTCGGATCCAACAATCCGAACTCGTCAAACTATCAACTTCCGACCGTGCCGACTGCGGGCATGAATATGTATGGGGGCTAAATAATGGGATCTATACCTCTACCAGCGCTTGACCTCAATAAGCCAGCCGCATCGCCTGACGTGCTGGAGCAGTACGGCCGCCTCATGCAGCTGCAGAACTCTCAGCGACAGTCCCAGCAAGCGCAGCAGATGGCCCCGCTACAGCTCCAGCAGGCCCAACAGAATGTGCAGACAGGTGCGGTCGAACTCCAGCAGAAACAGCAGCAGCAAAAAGACCAACAGGCCATGACTTCGGCAATGCAAAGCTGGGACGGCAAGGATTACAACCAAATCATTCCGCTGGTGGTGAAAAATGGCGGTTCTGCTCAAGCTGTGATGGGTCTCAAAAAGAACATCCTCGACCAGCAAACGCAGATTGCCACCGCCGCCAAGGACAATGCCGATGCCGCGAACGCCGGAATTATGGCGACGACCAAGAAGAACGACCTCATAACAGGCGCTCTTTCTCCACTGCTTGATTCGAAGCAGGTTCCTGATGCTCAACTTCCTCAAACTCTGCTATCGACCGTGCAGAGCTTAGCGCAGCAAGGAGTATTGGACCCACAGCATGCGCAGGCGGCTGCGCAACTCGCCCAATCGGGTGATCCGAACGCTATGCGGCAGGGCATCGACACCTTTAGTAAGACACTCACGGCGCACTCGCAGATCGTAGAGGATGCACTCAAGAAGGCCCAAGCCAACTCTGCACAGGCAGAAGCGGACAAGGTGAAGGCCTCCACCGACCCTACCAGCCCTCTGTATTCGCCAAGCCCTGCGGCGGTAGCTATGGGTACGGCTCCGGGAGCGCAGCAGATTCAGGCGGGAGAGGTGCGGCAGGCAGCCGCAAAGGCAGGCGCAGAGGAAAATGCACGTATGCCGGGAGAGATGGCTCTCGCACGTCAGCGGCAGGCGCTTTCGCAGGGCGACCCAAAGGCTGCAGCGCAACTGCTGGTGAGCGGCGATGCTACGCTGTCAGAACTGAAGGCACGGGGCGCAACTCCTGAATTCATTGCCAACACGCTAAATGCGGCCCATCAGTTGAGCGGAGGACAATACAACGCTCAGGCGGCAGACGCGGAGTTTCAGGTTGCCAAGTCACCGGCGAACGTTGCTTTCTTCGGATCCGCCAAATCCCTCACTGACCCGGGAGGTACGCTCGAACAGCTAGGAAAGGCCGGGAAGCTTCTTCCGCAGAGCCAATTAAAGGCGCTCAACACTATTGCCGATTGGGAGAAGGCTGCCACGAGCAATGGGCCGCTCGCCCATTATGCTGCGACAGCCCTAGGAGTAGCGGACGATTATGCCAAGGTCATGGGGGGAGGCGTTGGCAGCGACTCGTCAAGACAGGCAGCGCTAGATCTTGCAAAGGCCAATGCCGGCCCTGATGCTCGCGCCGGGGCTATTAAGGGTATCCGCGATGCAGTCAATTCACAGGTTCAATCCCGCATTGGAAACAATTCAGTGCTCGGGAGAATGTATGGAAGTTCCTCGACATCCGCACCGGCGAAGGCTGCCCCGTCAGGGCCGCCTCCCGGAGCAACACACACTGCACCCGGCAGTGATGGCAAAAACCACTATACGAACGATAAAGGACAGGATTTGGGGGTTGCACCGTAATGGATGCCGTAACTCTGGACCTCAGCAAGGCTCAGCCTCTTCCAGCGGCTCCGGTGCAACTCGACATGAGCAAAGCGCAGCCCTTGCCTCAGGCAGAGGACACGCGCAGCCTATGGCAGAAGGCCAAAGACAATTTCAATGCGGCCACGCAAGGCGCGAAGCCGGGAGACGGCGCGGTGAAGTCTTTCGTAGAAAATGTCGGCGCGGGCGGGGGAGACGTTGTAAGGGCTCTCGCTCATCCGATCGACACAATCAGTTCCATGGTGAGTACACCAGACCCGATGCTCCGGTACTTCTCTGGAGACAAGGACGCGGTTACGCAGGAAGCAAAGTCTATGCCGGGCGTAGCTCGAACCATTGGTCAGGTTGGGACTGGCACGATCATCGGCGAAGCTGGTGGGGCGGCTCTTCGAGCTGTGCCGAAAGTTACGAGAGCTATAAGTGATACAACAGGCGCAGCCATCGATGCGGTTAAATCTAAGTTAGCTGGACCTCAGCCCGATGTAATGCCTTCTGCGGCAAAGCTCCCCCTGATAGCGCAATCTGGAGTAGAGGACATATTTAGGGCAGCTGCCCCCACAAGCAAGAACGCTGGATTTCGCGAGAACTTAAACGTGGTGGCCCCCGATCTGGCGGATATTGCCAGAAAGGTGGATATTTCCGAGGCCAAGGGCGGCATCATCAACCCAGATATGCGTGTTCGGGCGACGGTGGATGCTATCCGTGATCATTTGAACGATATGGCACAAAATGAGCGGGTTCCCCAGATCGAACGCAATGCACAGAGTGTAGTAAAAGTAGGGACTAACCCTAACGCAGTCCGCGGACTGGAATATCTGGAATCAACAGCGGGCGACGTGGAGGATAGTCTGCTGGCGCGTAAAGCTCTGGATGGTGGAACCATTAACGTTGCTGAGGCTGACAAGCTGGCAAAGGTTGCAAACCAGACACTACTTTCCTATGAGCGAGCGACTCCAGAGGCAAAGATGCAGCTTCAGACCGCCAACCCCAAGATAGGCGGTCTGAAGGCGTTGGATAGTGACCTTACGGATAATCTAAACGGAGTTCTCCAGTCCAATGGGGAAAAGGGGCTCTACTCCTACGAGCGCCGATATGCAGGGCTTAGTGCGGTCCTTGACCAACTCCAAAGCCGCATGAATGCGACAGAGCTAAAGCAGCAGGGAGTATTTGGTACTGTAGGCCAAATAACTCGTCCCATTTTGAAATTGGTAAAGGAGGGTCCTTCCGGCGTACCTTCTGCAAGTCAGGCGGCAGTATCCGATGTCAATATAGGGAGAACGCTTCAGAATGGCCTGAAGAAGCTAAAGTCTAGCGGGATTACGGCATACGATCCAACGCAATATCCTACACCGAGATCTCGACCACCTATGTTGCTACTCCCTGATCAATCTGGAGCAAAGATACCGTTGATGGCTCCTGATCCCGGGATGAGCGCGGGCGAGCGCTCAGCAGCATTGAATCAATGGTTACGCCAGCGCCAGCAACTTGCCCTCCCGGCACAATCAACGCCCATCAGGCTTCCGACGTCAAACCCGTAACCGAACTGGTCGTTTTACAGTTCGTCTTTTATCGGAATGATGCATAAGAAACAAGCGGATCTGAGATCCTACCCAACCAAGCCCCCTCGTCACCAAACCTAGCACGATGAATCCAATAAACGCCAACATTATTCCACCAGCTATAGCAAGCATAAAAGACCTCGGATTCTATTTTCACTCGGCGCACGCGTTCTTTGCCTTGTCCAGGTCTTCCCTTGTGTAGTGAGGATCAAGAATAAGAACACGTCCACCCTTCGCTTTTATTTTATCTACTTCTTTGTCTTTGATTTCGCTGCGGAACGATATGCCAGCAGGATAGTTGCCTGCTAGATAAGTGAGCATATGCTTCTGGGCGCTTCCTTCTCTGCTCCAGCTTCCGATTCCTGTGGCCGGTGCATTAGCGGCAAGAACGACGCACGGCGATGGCTGAGCGATGGCAGGCAAGTAGCAGAGCAACAGTAGGACCAAGGATTTCATAGGGTTTCAAGTCTCTCACCCCTCAAAGGAAATATCAATGATAAAAAAACTGCTTTTCGCGGCTGCGATGCTGTGTGCTTACGCAACGGCTCAAGTCCAGGTTGCGCCAATTGTTAATCCTCACGTCACTTTCGTAAATGCTGCGGGAGGACCTTGCTTCGCTTGCACCCTCCAGACCTTCGCGGCTGGCACGACGACGCCACAGGCCACCTACACGGACGCCACCGGCACCTCGCAGAACAACAACCCTATCGTCCTAGACGCCTCGGGCGGGGCAAATATCTGGCTCGGACCGAATGCCTATAAATTCGTGCTGATCGACTCCACCGGAACCACAATCTGGAGTGTTGACCAGGTGCCTTCGCTGAAATCATTGCTGGCGACGATCCAAATCAGCCCAAGCCAAGTGACAGGAACGGCGGTTGTCCAGAATCCTTCGGTAACCCAGACAGTGACGCAGCCGGTGAATACAAATTTCAATGTGCAAACGAGCGGTACCGGAGCGCTTCAGCACAATGGCAATGCGGTAGTGGATACGGTACCAGCCGCGGCGCAGACCGTCACGCAGCCTGTAAACACCAATGTAAGCCTGATCACCAGCGGTACCGGAACTGTGCACCTTGCGTCTATCGAGCACACGATATACATGACTCCGGGTACGGCCGAGACGCTGGCGGCTGCTTTAGTGCGCCTTGAGACTCTGAGTGCGGGTGCGGGCGGAACGATCATTATTCCCACTGGGATTATCCAGTCGGGCGGATTCAGCTGCACCGTGCCGAATGTAACCCTCATCGGCTCCGGACGCCCCGGCTATAACACCGGATTCACGGCAATGGCCGGGGGAACGATCATCCAAGGCACTGTATCAGCTTCTCAAGGGTGCAACCACTTCGTTGTGAAGAATCTCGGCGTAGATGTTGGCTCGGCGTGGGTTGCTGCCGGTAATGCGGCTACGGATGCTCTATCAATTTTCAATAACGGGCAGGTTGTTGGTGCTACTCCCCTCGATGGGGTTCTGGTCGATAACGTGTCGTGCTTGGGGTCGAGTCTTTCGGCGGCCTTCCACTGCATGTTGGTGGAGAATGTCACGAACTCCATGATCCACAATGTTGTGGCGATTCTTAACCAGCACGGAATCATCCTGAAAGGCACTAACTCACATATCGACGGTTTCTATTCTGCGGGCCATTCGGTTGATTCGGTAATCGTGAAGTCGGACAACTATG
>Ga0209624_10001233_pt1 | contig 20598 bp, 16 predicted proteins | sample JacPinW_OM2H0_O1_FD_188565 | JGI IMG/M metagenome (GOLD analysis project Ga0209624, IMG submission 188565) | Forest soil microbial communities from Algoma, Ontario, Canada - Jack Pine, Ontario site 1_JW_OM2H0_O1 (SPAdes) (version 2) | ecosystem: Environmental > Terrestrial > Soil > Boreal...
AAAAAAATTTAGTCTCAAAAACGTTGAAACTGCTCTGAAGTGGCTCAAGCGTAAAAATTATCAAAGTTTATCAGCATACTTTAAACGATCTGAACAGATCTTTGGGGGTGCTTATGCGTAACTACTGTCTAAAACCGATAATTTCTAGTTCCTTACCCGTTTGAGAAAGATCCATACCTTGCATTGCATAAGGTGCTGCCAAAAGTAATGCTATGCTTAATGCATAAAAAATATTTTTCTTCATAAATTCTCCTTATAGAGGTACATGGGTTTTTATAGCCTTACCACAAGGCTATTTTCTAATTGTAATTATAGCATAGATTTTCCCTTTAAATCAAGGGGTTTTTGCAAGTGTAAGTTATCTCCTAAAGGGGGAGAGAGTATAAAAAAAGAAGAGAGCAATAAGGTATAAGTAGGTATAGATTTAAAAAAAGAGAGAAGCGTACACAAATACTATTGTATACGCTCTAAATGCTTACTTGTCAGAATTTCTTGTGCTAGCCTTTGATAACAATTATCTAATATACGCTACGTTTTCTAACTCTTTTTGTAACGTTTCAACAATATTTTTTAAAATTTGTTTTTTATTAAAATCTGTTTCTTTTTCGGCGGAACCTTTTAATAAGTTAAGTATAAACTGAGCTCTCTTCCAATCGTCGTTATCCATTGCCTTTTGAAATGCTATTAAAGAATCCTTTTCCTTTTGTGTTAGCTGTTCTTTAAGAATCATTGTTCCATGTGTTTCGCCGTGTTCCATGCTATAAGTTGCACATGGTGCCGCCAAGAGCAATGCTATGCTTAATGCATAAAAAATATTTTTCTTCATAAAATTCCCCTTTTGAGTAGAGATAATGGGTTTTTATAGCCTTACCACAAGACTATTTTCTAATTGTAATTATAGCATTGATTTATCCCTTAAATCAAGGGTTTTTATATGAAGAAAATATAGTAGTGGGAGGGGGGGGGTGAATAAGGAAGGGAATAAGGGAAAAAGGGCACTAAAAAAGTGCCCTAGCAAGATTAAGCCGTATTATTGTGCTTTTTTTATAGTTACTTGAGGTTTGCCTTCGGTGCAGTTAATAATTAATTTTATTTTGTCTTGTTTTAAGTTGATATCAGCTAAAGGAGTTTTAATAACTCTATCAGCAGTAGATATAGCATAAATTGTGCCATTTTCTATGCTGTATTCTTTTATAGTAGGATATGTTGCATACGGCTGCTGGCCGGCTTCATCACTTACTTTTATCCAATAATTTTTTGCGTCGGTTAATGGTACATTTGTTGGATAATACTGGACTGTTTTATTGGTATTAGTAATACGCTGATGATATACATTGGTGTCTTCTTTAGTAACGGTGACAATATACTTGAATGGTGCTTTTTCTGCGCAGCCAACTAATTCTACTGCAACTAAGGCGCCTGGTTTAACAGGAACAGGGATTGGCTTGGCATAAGGGCTTTGTGGGGATCGAAAAGCTGGCACTGGAGATGGTTTTACTGGTATTTTCATTTTTGCTTGGGCTGATTCTAATTTCTGGCTTAATTGTTTGAATGTTTCTGGGTTAGCATTTCTTAGTTTGTTAAGAAATGTCTGTGCTTTCGAAAAATCGCCACTGCTCAGAGCTGTATTGAATCCTTCGATTAATGCCGATTGAGCAGCTTGCATAACTTCGCGTTGAGGGAATGCTTCGCGTTTGCTTGTTTTTGTAGCGTCGTAGACAGCGTTATATTCTTTCGATAAGTTTTTTGCCAACTCTTTATCTATCTTGCCAACTTTATTGACGGTTTGTATCGCTTTGTCCCAGTCTTGGTTTTGCAATGCTGTATCAAAATCTTTCAGAAGCTGATTTTTATCTGGGTGCTCCATTCCTACTATGGGAGATGTGAGGACCAGTACCATTATTATTTTTGCAATAGCATTTCTCATGAGACTCCTTTTTTATGAATGAATGAAATAAGAATTAATAGTGTTCTTTTAGAATAACTATCATAGTGAGTTTTCTCAATGCAAGAGAAACTATTTATACCATCTGTTGATCAGCCATCTTTTTGTAATCTTTAAAGAAGTTGCGAGCGATCTCGGCAGGGATGCGAGAAGTACCTGCATGCTCAACCAGAATCACCAAGGTTAGTGGGCGCAGATCTTTGTAAGAAAAATAACAGACAAACCAGCCATGCTCTAAATATTCCTCACCCATATCTCGCTTGTCTAAAGAGCTCATTTGTGCAGTACTTGTTTTTGCATATATTTTAATATCTTTAACCACCGATTTTACCCCACGGCCGGTTCCTTGATAAACCACCTGTTGCATCGATTGTTGCAAGAATTTACGGGTCTCCAAACTCACCGTCAGTGGCTCCTTACAAATTGGTTCACTGAGCAAAATGCGAGGCGTTACTAAAAAGCCACTAAAAATTGCCGATATCATGCGAGCAATTTGAATAGGAGTAACTAAAAGATAACTTTGGCCAATAGCAACTGACAATGTTTCTCCCGGCCACCACTTTTCCTTTTTTACTCTTTTTTTCCAAGTGGTGCTTGGAATAAGTCCCTCTTTTTCTGCAAAAATAATATTTGTTTTTTGCCCCAGACCAAAACGATACGCGTAATCAGTAAAAAGATCTATGCTTACTTTTTTTGCAGTCTCATAAAAAAGAATATTGCACGAATGCGCCAATGATTGCTCAGTAGTTAAAAGCCCATGACCACTGCGATTATTGCACCAATATTGCCGATTGCCAAATTCAGAATAGCCTTGGCAATTCCAGCAGCTATCTTGCCGAATGATATTGTTTTCAAGCATGGCACTTACGGTAACCAATTTGAAGATAGAGCCGGGTGGGTAGCAGGCATTGAATGCTCGATTTAAGAAAGGCTGCTTTTCTTGGAGTGTCAGCCAATCATTTTCCTGCAGGGGATCTAAAAAAAGCGTAGGATCAAAGTTGGGGCGTGATAAGTGGGCAAGCAGGCTGCCATCTTCAGGATCTAAAATGATGAAGGTTCCCACCAGATCTTCAGGAAATATTTTCTCCACAATTTTTTGTAATTCAATATCAAGGGTGGTTTGAATGTGCTGACCACATGAAGGTTTTTTGATCTCAACCTCTGATAAATTTCTGCCAAATGAGTTGATAGTTTTTAATTTTTGGCCCTTGTGCCCTTTGAGCATATCTTCAAATATTTTCTCAAGTCCCATTTTGCCATAAATATCTACATCTATTTTGCTCAAATAACCAAGCAGATGGCTGGCAAACGATTTATAGGGATAATAGCGCTTGAAATGAGTGGCGATGTTAATATTTTTATTGTCGGTAAGCTGCTCTGCAATTTTACCCAGTTGATCAAAAGGGATATCGGTTGCGATTAAAAATTTTTGATAGCAGCGCTCTGCATATTTGAGCTGATCTAAAAGCTGCGTATCTTGTAATAATGGTTTGCCGATGATGATGGAAAGAGTGTGCAGGGTATTAAGCTGTTGTGTGCTGAGTTTGGCATTGCCCGTTCCGTGCCAGACGATATTGGTGGTTGGCCGATTGGTTGCCAGCAGATTGCCATAGCGATCGGTGATATTGCCGCGCAACGGCGTGGTGGTCTCTACACGGAGAAAATTTTTTTGGCTTTTGGTATAAAAACTTTGTTGTAAAACTATTTGCAAATGAATCAATCGCGCGAGCAGCAATACAAAAGTGATGCCCAATAGTTGAGCAGCAATTTTTATTTTGGGCAATAGGAGCGCAGATTGATAGTTCATGGCATCTTCTTCGCTTTAAGAGTAGCGTTGAATGGATGAATCGTGTCACACAATTTTGCCAGATCTTGCAAACTGACGTGCGTATATTTTTCCGTGCTTGCTAATATTTTGTGGCCCAGCAGTTCTTGTACGGTGCGTAAATCGGCCCCTTGGTTGAGCAGATGGGTGGCAAATGAATGGCGTAATTTGTGCGGCGTGATAGGCCGTTCGAATTTAAGAAACGTACTAAACATGCGAATAATTCTTTGCACGGTACGCTGCGTGATCGGTTGATTGCTGCTGTTGATAAAAATATGCTCGTTTTGGTGCATGATTTTTGGCCGCTCATGCTTGAAGTAATTAAGTAACCGTTCGTATGCTTTTTGTCCAAAAAGTGCGATGCGCTCTTTTTTGCCTTTGCCAAAAATACGGATAGTTTTATGAGTCATGTCAATATCATGTGCACGGATTGCAACCAGCTCTGAGCAACGAATGCCGGTTGCATAGAGAAGTTCAAAAATTGCTTTATCGCGAGCTGGTTTTTTGGTGGGTAGCTGATCATCTTGAACGCTATCAAGAAGGTAAAAAATTTCATCAACACTTAAAAAGAGTGGAAGCTTCTTATCGGGCCGTGGCCGCTGTAGCGCGAGTTTGAGCGGGATGCCTTGGCTATTTAAAAATTTCTGGAACGATTTAAAACAGGAAAATTTACGCGCAATCGTACTTTTATCGATTTTTTTATGAAACAAATTAACCAAATAGCGCTCAATTACTTGGCGTAATGAAAGATTATCTTTTTGCTCGTGTGCTAATGCAAGCCAAAAATTAAAGAACTGATTGAGATCACTTTGGTATGCTCTTTGCGTATGAACTGAAAGATTTTTTTCAACTTTCATGAACAGCAAGAAATCATCTTTGAGTGCTATCAGTTCTGGTAAGTTCATTGTTTTATCCTACGATACATTCTATTTCAATCAAAGCGTTTTTGGGCAGCTGTTTAGCCGCAACACAGCTGCGTGCCGGCTTGTGAGTACCAAAATAATGTGCATAAATAGCATTAACTGGTGCAAAATCGTCCATATTCACTAAAAAAACGGTTGTCTTAATAACATTGCTAAAATCTTTGCCAGCAGCAGCCAAAATTGCCTGTATGTTGTGGAAGATGTGATGAGTTTGTGTTTCTATGTCAGGCGGCAAGATCATAGTAAGTGGGTCAAGGCCGAGTTGGCCGCTTAAAAAAACGAGACCATTATAGGCAATTGCTTGGCTATACGGACCTATCGCTTGCGGTGCATTATTGGTGTGTATAATTTTCATATTTTTATTCTTTTTTTAGATTGCCTTGTAAAATTTTTTCGACTTGTGCTAAGCAGATATTCTCTCTCCGTTCGCCTCGACGGAGGCTTCGAAGAAGCCGATTGGAGAGGTTTAATATCTATTATGGGGTTAATTTATTTTTTTGGAGGTATTTTAATGCCCTGAGCATACACAAAATTAGTTAGATACGTCTAGTTATTAAATCTTTATTTAAATTGAAACTTCTCCATTCGCCCTACGGGCTCCATCGAAGCGAACGGAGAAAATTAATATTCTTGTTTTTGAGCGGTTAAAGATTAAGGGTTTAAGATATGGGATAGATTAGCAATCTACGTTATCAAATTATATTCTTTGCATCGCCGATTGACTGAAGAACGATTAACACCCAAAAAGGTGGCTATCTTGTTTTGATTTTTAAATTTTTGCCACAAAAGAGCCATAATTTTGTGATCGCGCAATGCATGTTTGCCCAATTGACTTGCTTGTAAAAGCTCTGGATCAGTGATTTCGTATGACGGATTAAAATGAACCTCTTGTTCGATATTATTCTTTTTAGATTTTTCCAGTAAAATTTTCTGCACTTTGGTTTTAAGATCTTGCAAGCTGATTGGCCGTTGTTTAATAAGTTTGAATGTCTCTTTTTCTGACAATTCTAAAAGATTTTTAAACTCACTGGTTTTGAGCACCTGCTGCGTGTATCCTTGCGCTAGCTCAGTGAGCTCTTGATCAGGAAGCTCTTGCAATGATGGTAATGCAAGGCATGTTTTTTTTAATTCATTAAAAAGTGTTGCTGAAAAGGTGCCTTCTTGAATGCAGCGTTCTAAGTTTTGATTGGTGGAACAGATAATACGCACTGAACTATTAATTTTGTTATCGCTTTTAAAGGGGCGATAATAGCCATATTGAATAAATTCGGCCAAATATTCTTGTGCTTCTAAATCAAGATGCTCAATGTTTTGTATAAAGAGCGTGCCATTACCGTTCAATTTTTCGAGCAATGGCCGCTGCCCTGAATAGTTACCAAAAATTGGGTTGATGCCAAAGAGCTTACTGGTGACATCTAAAGAGTTAGTGGCTGCGGTGAGCGTGAGTGTGTATAATGTTTGGCGCATGTTAATATGATGCAATAATTCCGCCATTGGCATAAGATCTGCTTGGGGCATATCAAGTAAGGTAGCTTTTTTGCTGAGTGCTGTTTGCAAGAGACTGATTTTAAAATTGAGTAATATTTCGCCCGTGCCCGGAATCAATTGATTAATCAGTTGTCCTGATTTAGTGGTTTCTAAATAGAGCAGATAATCCCATTGGGTGGGATCTTTGAGGAATCCAACTTGTTTGGTTATGATGTCTGCCATGTCTGGATGGCTGATGGTGAGAATCACATTGTTATGTTCTAAATTTGAAACACCGCAAATTATTAATTGGGTGCCATCAACATCTTTAATGAGCATGCTCTGTGGAGACTTATATTCAGAAACTTTTTTGGCAACCTCTTTTAATGCTCTACTAATAGGATGCCCCTCATGGATATTAACATTGCATTTAATAATCTCTTTTGCCGTTTGATTGGAATAGATGAAACGGCGGTTTTTGTAAAAAATAATGCCAATCTCTTTTTGCTTACTATTTTTAAGAAACGAGCGCAGGCTTTCTTTGTATTGCCCGATCTCTTGTTCTTTTTTATGAATCTCTTCTTTGAGCTCTTTTTCTTGATGAATAAGCAGCTCGAGATTTCTATTTTGTAGCAAATTAATAACATTGCCTAAATAGGTTGCAAAGACAAGCATCTGATCATATTCTGTTTTGCTATAAAGCTTATTAGGCCGCGCATCCGATTCAATTATGATGAAGCCGATAATGCGCTCTTTCTCAAAAATTGGCAAAAAGATTTCTGCATGGATTGTATCCAAAAAGGCAATAAGCTGCGTTTGAATCGGCTCTTCTTGGTAAAAATTGCTAAATAAAAGTTCGTCATAAATAGCAATTTTATGATTCAGAAAATAACTGACAATGTCGGGATTATGATTTAAAAACTCTTCAATGGCTGGATCGAAGCTGCTTTGTGTGGGTGCATTTTTATAAAGGCATGTTTGTAAACCGATCTTGATTTTTTTATGACTAATACCAAACGGCTGTTTAAAAAAGGTGTTGGTAATTTGTATAAGTTCACCCAGCGAAGTGGCGCTACTCAATTGCTCCAAGATAATTTTGAAATCATCAATAAAATGGAATGGCTTTTTTGATTCGACATGGCCGATAAAATTTAAAAAACGGAGCAGCATAATATGCCGGATGCAGTAATAAACAATGTAGGTAATAAGCAGCGATGAGAGACCAACAATCGCATAATGATAATGATTAGTGCCATTAAAATTAAAGGCAATTAAAAGTTCAATAACAAAATAGGGCATTAAAAGATATTTAAAGATAACGGTCATTTGTTGATGTAAAATCTTAGGAAGTTGTTTTGATCGAATGATACAAAATGCGCTGTACAAGCTCGGGATGATGAGGAATAAGAAGATGTAAAAAATAGTATATTGCATGAGCCGTATCTCTATAGGCGCCGTCGGATTAGTGACATTTAAGAGGGCGATGTTTCGCTCTGTTGCAGACGTTAATTCAGTACTAAAGAGTGCCAAGTATGCATACGCACTAAAAAATCCTGCGCTGATCAGCAGCGTTATTTTGCCAAACAAAGAAAGTGTAGGCTGTTTTTTGGTTAAGCATTTTACAAAGAAAAACAATGATTGATACTGAATAACTAAGAATCCCCATGCAATACGTACACAAAAAACCACCATTTGATACGGCATTTGAGGAATAAAGAGCGTATTGAGTAATTTAATACCCCACGCTAATTCACCACTGGTGGACCCAGTTAAAACCATAATAAGCAGCAAACATGTTTTTTGTGTTGATGGCGATCGAAAAAGGTGTGATCCTAAAATTGCGATTAAAATAATTTTAATGGTGGAAGAAAGAATAACGGTCAAGAACAAGCATTGTGGTGTATTAAAAAAATTGAGCACACTAAGCATTTTGTTGATCTCGTTATAAAGAGTGTTTATACTACTACCTCGTTAAGTAGATAAAAAATTATCTATTTTTTTCAATACTTTAAATTTAAAGGGACGACCATGGTTAGTTTAATTAGCTTGGCGGAAATTGTAGTACCATTAGCTCTCGCTCTTTTTGTGTTATTCAGATGGCCACCAACGTCATGATCTCATTTCAGGTGAGGCATTCTAGCATAAGTTGAGCAGAATGATAATAGCAACTACTCTAAGTTATATTCTTTGCAACGGCGGTTAATTGAGGAACGGTTAACGCCAAGAAAGGTTGCAATTTTATTTTGATTTTTGAATTTGTTCCATAACATTGTCATAATGCGTTGGTCACGGAGCGCATGTTTACCAAGCCGTACTGCTAAAATCAGATCTGGATCTGATGTATCGTAAGCAGGATTAAATTGTACTTCGTGATCAATTGCATTTTGTTTGGATTTTTGCGCAAGCAGCTGCTGCACACGAGTTTTGAGCTCCACTAAGCTTGCCGGTTTACTCGTCACAATTTTATACTTGTCTTTTGGATTAAGATCTAACACATTTTTAAAGTCGTCAGTTTTTAATGATTGTTCTGCCAAGCTTTGCGCTAGTTCTGTGAGCTCATTATCGGGCAAGGTGAGCAATGAGGGCATACTTAATGAAGTCTTTTTCAGTTCATTAAAAAGTGCTGCTGAGAAAGATCCTTCATGCACCAGTGTCTGTAAGTTATGATTGGTGGAACAAATAAGGCGCACGTTGCTCTGCATTTTTTGACTGCTTTTAAAAATACGATAGTAACCATATTTAATAAATTCAGCTAAATATTCTTGTGTTTCCAAATCGATGCATTCAATATTTTGAATAAAGAGCGTGCCATTGCCATCAAGCTTTTCAAGCAGTGGTTTGCTATTTTCTGGATTATTGCCAAAGATTGGATTTATGCCAAACAGTTTGATCGCAATATCAAAGCCTTTGCAAGGGCCTTGTAGGGTGAGCACATGCAACGTGGTGCGCATGCTAATGTGATGCAACAGTTCAACGGTTGGCAGCAAATCATCAGCAGCCATTTCCAGCAGCAATGCTTTTTTAGTTAACGATGCTTGTAACAAATTTATTTTAAAGGCAAGCAACTGCTCGCCAGAGCCGGGAATAAGTTGATTAATAAGCATGCCTGGCTTAGTGGTTTCAAGATATAAAAGATAATCCCAGAGGGTCGGATCTTTGAGTAAATTAATCTGCCGTGCGATGATGTCAGAAAAATCAGGATAGTAGACGGTGATGATCACATGATTTTTTTCTAAGTTCGGCACGCCAGAGATCACAATTCTTTCCCCATCACTATTTTTTGCGATGCAGCTTTGGGGCGATTTATACTCTTCAACCTGTTGCGCGATAGTTTTGAGTGCTTTAGTGAGCGGTGAACCTTGATTGGTATTGATATTTATTTTAATAATCTCTTTAGCAGCTTGATTTGCGAAAATAAAATGGCGCTGCTTATAAAATATAATACCGATATCTTTGTGTTTATTATTTTTCAAAAATGAATGGATGCTCTCTTTGTATTGATTGATCTCTTGATGTTTTTTATACAACTCTTCTTTGAGCTCTTTTTCTTGATAAATGAGCGTTTCTAAATTTCTGTTTTGGAGCAAATTGATAATATTGCCCAAATAACTTGCAAAAATAAGCATCTCATCGCGCTCAGTCTGCGTATAAAATTCGTGCAAACGTGCATGCCGCTCAACAATGATATAGCCGATGATCGATTGGTTTTTATAAATAGGTAAAAATATATCGGCATTGATACTATCCATGAATTTAAGAATCAGCGTGTCAGCTTCGTTTGGATCGTAAAAGTTGTTAAATTCAATCTCATCATAAATAAGTATTTTTACTTTATTAATGCACTTTTCAAGTTCAACATTTTTGATACTTAAAAATGTCTCAGCCAGTGTTTCAGTATGAGATAGTTCAAATTTAGGGCTCGAGCCTTCAACCAAATTTATTGTGCGAATATAGAGCCCAATGCGTGAATGAGGGATACCAAATGCTTCTTTAAAAAAAGTTTGATTAATGTGGCCAAGCTCTTTGACGGTGCTCGTTTTGGCAAGCTCTTCTAACGTATCTTTAAAGCGGTCGATAAAATTAAACCGCCGATGATCTTGTACATGATTTTGGAAATTAAGGAACCGAAGGCCCATAATTTTACGTGCACAAAAATAAATTGCAATAGTGAGTAAAGTGGTTGAAATTCCAATAATCGAATAACAACTAGTAAAGTAACCTGTAAAATAACTAAACGGATAAGCGAAAGGATAATATTGTATAAAATCTAATAAAAGACGAGGAACTATTAGAAGACGGATAAGAATAAAGAATTGTTTTTTTAAAATTCTTGGTATTCGTTGAAGCTTTATTATTGTTAAACAGACATACAAAGTAGTCGGCATAAGTATAAAAATGGCATAAAGGGGAAATAAACCTTGCATTAATAATGAGAACCAAGGTGCAAAACTTTTCAATGGGTAAAATGTAACTAGTGAGGATAGGATAAAATAAATACCAAAAATAGTAGTTATAAAAATGAAAATTTTTTGACGTAAAGTAATGGTCTTTCGAGGATCTACAAGATTTTCAAGAAAGAGCGCTAATGATTGATACTGTAAACTAAAAAATACCCATGCGCATTTCATGAAAAATAAGATAATCAAATATAAAGGTGAATTGAGTTGAATAGTAAAATATTCTCTTGCTGATAACAAAATCCAAGCTATATCTTCAAAAGAGGCGCCAATAAGTACAAATAATAGATAATTACGTGATATAGCTAGGATTGGAGAATAATTTTGTTGTTTAAACAATATAGATAAAACATATAATTTTGTCAGTAAAGAAATACTACTAACAGTTGCTAGAAAAGGGTAACTACCAAAAAAAAATTCTATAAATGTAAAAACGTTATACATATCGTATATTGATATCAAAAAATGTAATAGTTATAATAATAATTAACTTATTTGTTAATTTGTTTAAATAATAACCCGGAGTCTTTTTATGTACGAATTTTATAATCATCTTAAACGTAATTTATACAATAATCTAAGCTTAGTTATGGGACTTATAATACTAGTACAAGTTTTCTTTAACGACGGCCCCCCAATAAGTGGCGGATAATAAGAGCTTATCACAATCGCCAATTTTAACAAATCGGGCCTTTAGGCTATAAAAAAAGGAGGGTATAGTGGATAATCAAGAGCGAGCTCTTGCGATAATTAAGCTATTACGGAAGGCAACGGTTGGCATGGAGGCGCCTGCTGCTGTGCAAATTATACAAAAGTATGGAAAAGAGCCATTTTTAATACTGATTAGTTGCCTTTTAAGCCTTCGCACTCGTGATCCTGTCTCTTTTGCCGCTTCGGTACGGCTTTTTGCTTACGCCAAAACACCAGCTCAATTGCTGGATCTTCCCATCTCTCAGATTGAAAAACTGATCTATCCAACTGGGTTTTATCGTCGAAAAGCCCATCTATTACATGCAGTGAGCCATGAGCTCATAACCCGTTTTAACGGCAAAGTTCCCCGTACGTATGATGAATTAATTTCTATCAAAGGGGTTGGCGGCAAAACGGCTAATTTGGTGCTGGGCGTTGCTTTTGATATTCCAGCCATTTGCGTTGACACGCATGTTCATCGCATTTCCAACCGCTTAGGTTTGGTAAATACAAAAACAGTAGAGCAGACCGAACAGGCCCTCAAAGAGCTATTGCCGCCTCGCTACTGGATCGAGTATAATCACCTGATGGTCATGTGGGGGCAAAATATCTGTGTGCCAATCTCGCCAAAATGTTCCCAATGTGTGCTCTTGCCATTGTGCCCACAAAAAGGGGTTACCACGCATCGGTAATTTATTTTAAACCCATTAAGCCCCACAAAAATGTGTTATTTCTATGTTATTTTCCTACGGGGAATAACAATATGTTGGAGGTTTTCTATTTGTAACTTTTGATAAGCTGATGGTATTTATATGGAGAAAATAAGCTCTTATAGGACAAAGTTATTGAAAAATTTAAGTTCAGCTTGACTTTAATTGATATTTAATTACTCTTGTATATATATGGAGGATAAAATCATATGAAAAAGAATATATTGGCTTGTTTTATGCTTGGGTTTTCTAGCGTATGCGCTATGGAGCTTTCCCAAGAGCTTAAAAAAGATCTAAGTGAAGTAAAAATCATTAGTCAAAGTAGTCCTATCAAGATTGAAAAAGGATTTGGGCAAAACTTTGACTATTCTTATTTTTTAAAAGAAAAGGATATTCCAGAAAGCAATGTCTCTGATTCTGCCTACAAAAGACGACTAACCTATTTCAAGAATTTTTTATTTGATTACGTAAATGGTTATACCAAGCTTAATTCTGAGACTGACGCTGTTGAAAAGTCTGGAAGCATTACAGGATTTTTAAAAGATTATGCAAATTCAACAACCACATTAAAAGAAAAAGCAAAATCGATTCCATACTTATTGGGAAATCCAGTCACCAACTTTCTTCCCGAATTAGCAATTAAAGATTCTCCTCCTATTAAAGTGCCGATACAATCAAAGCCTGTTATCGCTTCGGCTCCCTATAGCGTTATTGAGCCTATTATTTTTCATCCACATACTCCGCATTTAACAAAGAGGTCAGATGGGATAGTTGAATTTAGGCCCGTTATAACAAGACAACAAGGCCAATATTATGAATTTCATCCATTAACAATAAAAAAATTTGATGGGCAACTATTTATATTTGCACCATGCGTGCGTCGAGAAAACAAGCAAATTCAAATTCTTAGCAGGATGCCATGCTATGTAGTTAGAGATCCTGATGCAGAAAGTCTTTGTTTTACCTTAGCTAAACTTGGTTTCAGTAATGATGATGCTTCAGTTGCTCAACGAGAGCAGGTGATGCAAAATCTTATGGGAAAAGGAGTGAGCGGTGAATCCAAACGTATTCTAGATGTTCTCAGGTATGATGTGGCCTTGAGAAAGATTAATGCGCTAGCTAAACAAGAAAAGCAAAAATCGAAAAGTAGCCCTAAAGAGAACGATAAAAAATCATTTGATAATGTCCTTAAGCATTGCCCACATATTCTATCTTTACGGTCACTGCATCAGCGTTTGCTAGAAGGCACGAATGAGTCACCTGACATGATACTTAAAATTGAGCAAATTTTGCTTGATGGTGGCTATCATTATGCCGAGGCGTTGGATTCTTTATTGCCAGAATATGCGGCTCTTTATCAGCGCATAGACAATGATCTTAAAAATCTTAAAAATCAAAAGTCGGTAGAAACGCAGGAAGAAAAACAGAAAGAAAAAGTCGAGTCTAATGAGGCTAGTCAACCAATTGTGAATATCATAGAAAAAAACATTATAGACTTAACCGGACCCGTTATTGTAAAACCCGTTCCGCAAGAGATTAAATATGCAAAACGTGTACATCGATGGTTCAAAGATAATTTTATAAAAAATAAAAAAAATTCGAGCATCTTTTACCATACGGTACTCCCAATATTGGCAGATCCTATTGTTATTCAGTATGGTGAAAAGTCAGAATATGATAATAAAACACATATAGGCCAAAAGGACAGTCACTACACTATTGCCGGTAAAATTACAAATGATGAAACAGGGGAAGAATCGTATTGCATCTTTAACTTATGTCTTGATCCAAAGGGAATCTGTTATCATCGTGATTGCAAAAAATGTTCATGGGAAGAACTACCAACAATATTGAGAGATGGTATTAAGGTAGAGGATGTAGATTATGAAGAGGGTTCTGAAAAGTATGAGCAAGCAGCAGAGGAAAAACCAGCGATACTTCAAGAATCAAATATATCCGCAACCATCTACAACCCTGCGCACAAATGCAAAATAATACTATTTAAATAGAGGTATAATTATTATGAAAAAAATAATACTTTTATTATTATGCTCTCTTTTGAGCGTGCCTTCTGTTTTTGCTGAAACATTATTTTATAAGGCAAATGGTGAGCCGATACAAAATGAGGAACATGCGCAGTTGTATCGCATCATGCTTGAAAATCAATTTCCTAGCAGCGTTGTATTCGGTTCATATCAAGAAAATGAACAAAAGGCGATGCAAGAACAAATAGCAAGAAAGTTACCTGCGTCAAATATAACATGCAGTTTTATTCCTACGACGCTGTATCACTTATTTTGCCTAAAGTTTATGCATGATAATTATGATATTATCGAGCAAGCAAGTAGCGGCATTTTAGCAAAATATAAACATCCCTACTGTAACCTAACATCAAATATACCATGGAACGATATAGGCGCTGACTTTGAAAACGTGAATACAAGACCTGATATGATTGCATTCCATGGATCAATCAATAATTATATTCTTGATACGCTGAGAACTCATAATCTTACTACTCCACAAACGCTCGAAGATTCTTTGAAGATAATAGATACTATTGATTTCTATCTCGAACAAAATTTAGCACTTAAAAAATTTTATAACACTATAAGAATTAGAATTAATACTTTGATTGCCCCCAAACTCATAAAAGATGTTATTGCAACAGAATATAAAGCGCTGGCAAGCAATAAATTTCTTCTATATCGCGGAACAAAGACAGTTGATCATAGTGTGCCAAAATTTCATTTAAAAGAACTGAAGCAGGGGCATGTTGTTACACGTTCACTTTCATTTGGGTCAAGTCTTCATGGCGGTATAGTATTTGATCCAACTGCCTGCGCACTTTATTATATGTCAAATTATATTGGTTATGCACTTATGATTGATAAAAAAGATTATATGCTGGGATTGCTTGGCAATATGTTTTTTATCCCGCCGCTTATCAGTTTGCTTGATTTGATAGGATACGGTGAATATTTTCATGCGCGAACTAAGATTATTGATACAGCATATAAATTAGGTTTCGTATTTATTAATTATCCAAATCTAGAATGGTATAAATTGTTTGTTTTTCGTTATGAAATTGCGGCTGGCATGCCAGAGCGAGCCAAAGAGATATATCAAAATATGCTGCACTACATTGAAAAGAATCACATCATTTTAAAACAATCTTTATCAGCTAAGTTATAATTTTTCTATGTACGTGGAATACAAGCACTTAATGGTCATGTGGGGCCAAAATATCTGTGTGCCAATCTCGCCCAAATGCTCTCAATGCGTTTTATTGCCCTTGTGCCCGCAAAAAAGGGGTTACGGTGCATCGGTAAATCTATTGGCGTGCAAGTACTAAAAGCTGCTCAACATTGTTTTGTAAGTTTTGCATGATGCTGTACGTTTGTAAGCGAGTAGCAATTGGTGCTAGCTTTTCTAACCGCTTGCGTTCTTTTTCTTCTTCTTCGCACTTTAATTTTTCATATTGTTCTGCTTCTTGCATGGCTTTATCATAAAGCCAGATGCGGCTCTTTTCACAATGCTTAGGATGAAAATGGTGGTATTGGACATCGCAGTGTCTAATAGTGTGTTCATATGAGCCAGGACCACAGCTGATGTGACCTCCGTGTTTAAAATATTTAAAAAGTCTCTTGAAATCATCTATAACGGAAGTCTTAGTTCCTGGATTATCTATAAGTCTGTATTTTGAGCTACTAATAATAATCTCTCTGGTGATATCATCATAGGTAAAAGGACTCCTGTTAAAAATAAAGTTTAACGGTAAAAAAAGCGAACCGGAATAATTACATTCTTTATAGCAAAGCAAGAATAGGTCACCTTGTGGGATTGTTACATGGTGCCTTTCTTCTTGCTCTTTATGGCTACTTTTTTCAGAAAGATAAAAAATAAATGATTGTTTTGTGATGATAAGATCTTGTATCTCCATTGCGTGCATACTGAGCAACGCAATCAGTGCGTAGATAAAAATAATTTTCATAAACATGGTTATTTTCTTTGTAAGATAAGAATATCATTAATTTTTATCTGCTTATTTTGGTTATATGTGGCTAAGCGCAAAGCAATTGGTGCTAGTTTTTCTAACCGCTTGCGTTCTTTTTCTTCTTCTTCGCGCTTCAATGTTTCATATTGTTCTGCTTCTTGCATGGCTTCAATATATATTGGTAGACGGCTCTTTGGACCGTGACCAAAAGAGGTTTCAATATAAGAGCCATTGTTAGTAAAAACTTTCTGGATAATTTTATGATCGTAAAGTTCTTGATTATGGCTCCTGCTCACATTAGAAAACTGTGGATTTTTTTTAAAATATTCAAAAGCTTTTTTAAAAAGCTCTAGGATAGATAATTTGTGTTCTGGGTTATCGACTAGTTTGTATTTTGAACTGCCAATAATAATTTCTTGCGTGATATTTTCGTATCTAAAAGGTGTCTTGTTGAAAATAAAACTCAACGGCAGAATAGTGCCACGTGGATCAGGATTAATTTTTTTATAGCATACCAAACTTGGATCAAAAGGTGGGATTTTTACGCTATATTTTTTTTCTAAGTCTTCACGCACACTTTCAGAAAGATAAAAAATAGGGGTATCAACAATCATGTGAGGCGTAATAAGTTCTTGTACTTCCATTGCCTGAATGCTGCACGGAACAATTAACATACTGATAAGAAGAATAAATCTCATAAATACCTTTTTTTAAAAAGGTTACAATGCATCGATGAAAAACTTTTGGAGAGCGTCATCTAGTAGTTTTATGCCTTTTTCACGTTCTAATGAGATAAGAAAAGCGGGGTTAATACTGGCAGTGTCCAGAATGGCGTATGCTTTTAATTTTTCCAATTGCTTGCGTTCTTTTTCTTCTTTTAATTTTTTATATTCTTTTGCTTTTTGCATAGCTTTACCATACTCCCATATGCGGCTTTTTTCTCCATGAATGACATACGATTGGCTACCATCAGTGCGGGTATCGATAATTTTATGAGCGTAGAGTTCTGCATTATATTTCTTTGGTCCATTATTTTTAAAATACTTAAAAACTTTTTTAAAAAGCTCGACGGTAGATACGCGATATTCCGGGTTATCCACCAGCTTATATTTTAATTTTCCCATGAGAATCCCTTGCGTAATCCTATCGTAGGTAAAGGGTGCTTTGTTAAAAATAAAACTTAAAGGCAGCATAATACTATGAGATTCAAGGCTATCATTTTTAAAACAGATTAAGCATGGATCAAAAGGTGGAATTACGGTGCCAGATAACTTTTCTAACTCTTTGCGTTTATTTTCAAGAAGATAAGCCATAGCAGTATGAGTGGTAGGACTTGGGATAATAAGTTCTTGTACGCCCATTGCTATGAATTGTGCTGTAGAGAACATGCTTGTTAAAAAAATAGTAATTTTGATGCTTATCATAATCAAAGACAACTTTCTTAGTTTGAATTGTGAATCAAAGTAGCTATTAAAACTTTCAAAAGTATACTCTGAGGTTTGTGAATTACAAGGTTATTTTTTGCAGGAGTAGTGGTGCAACCACTCCTGCACCTCGTGCACCCGCATGCTGCGGGACTGCTACAACGCTCGTATATCGGTCTTACTCCACCGGCTGCGCCGGTACGTAAACCGACGTCTCGCTACCGGAATTTAACGCTTTATCATTGAACTACATTTGCAAGCTAAGAAGCAGGCTCGCCTACGAAGAGGATGCCTCGAAGTCACGGAGACTTGGGCTTGCCTGTACAATGTTCCTTATCTGCTAAAGTAGTATCTTGGTGAGGGTATTGCGCCAGGGTCTTGCCAGTATGGACTTCGAAGCAAAATTCTTCGTGGGCAAGACATGGGTGACAGTGATGAATGTAAAACATAGATAAAACGTTAATTCCTGCCGTGCCAGGGCCGTAGCTTGCCGAGCCGGAAGGCCCGGATAAGCGACGGCTGGGCCGCATTCGCCGCGTACGCGAAAATATTTAAGAAAAATTTTATTTGCTATTGAATTAACAATTGTTGAGTTCTTTACCTTTTTGCACAACCTGCTCTAAGGTTAGCCCAAACTCTTGTTTCCCATCATTGTGCCGCAGTGTGATTGTATTGTTATCAACCTCTTTCTGGCCAATCACGAGCATCCATGGAATCTTTTCTTCTTGTGCCCGTTTAATTTTGCCAGAGATCTGATCCGATGTTTCATCAAGCTCTGCGCGCAAATCATGCTCTTTGAGTTTTTGCGCAATAGCTTGCGCATATGGCTTTTGCGCATCAGTAATCGTGAGTATTTTTATTTGCAGTGGTGCAAGCCAGAATGGCAGATGCCCTTTGTAATGCTCGAGCAAGATTGCAAAGAAACGTTCAAGTGAGCCATAGATTGCCTGATGGATCATCACTGGCCGTTCGCGTTCTCCAGAGCTTGCAATATACGAGAGATCAAAATTTTCTGGTTGGAAGAAATCGATTTGAATGGTGCCGCATTGCCATTCGCGGCCCATAGAATCTTTGATGCGGAACTCTATTTTAGGGCCATAAAATGCGCCTTCGCCGGGAGCAATAGTGTACGGAATTTTGATTTTATCCAGTGCATTGGTGAGTGCATCAGTTGCTTTTTGCCAAAGCTCGGTGGAGCCCATTGCTTGTTCAGGACGTGTTGAGATAGTCACATCAATATCATGAAAGCCAAACTTTTTGAGCATTGCGTAGGTCATGTTGATAATAACAATTACTTCTTGTTCTATTTGGCTTGGCATGCAGTAAATGTGTGCATCATCTTGGGTGAATGCACGCACGCGCATGAGGCCATGCAGTACACCCGAAAGTTCATGGCGGAACACATGCCCATACTCTGCAAGTTTAAGCGGAAGTTCTCGATAGGAGCGTGGGCGTGTTTTGTAGACCAAAATTGAGCCAGGGCAGTTCATCGGTTTAATTGCGTAGGATTGCTCATCAACATCACAAAAATACATTTTATCTTTATAATGTGCGTAGTGGCCTGAGCGTTTCCATAATTCATCTGAGAGCATTTGCGGTGTGCTTATTTCTTGATAATCGTGCTCTTGTTGTAACTTACGCATGTAATTGGTCATGAGATTGATAACCAATTTGCCATTGGGATGAAAAAAGGGAAAGCCGACTCCTTCTTCGTGAAACGAAAAAAGATCAAGCTGTTTGCCCAAGCGCCGATGATCATATAGTGCCGCTTCTTCTTTTGCTTTTTCATAATTTGCAAGCTCTTGTGCCGTGGCAAATGCGATGCCACTAATGCGCTGCAATGCTTGCTTGGAGCGATCGGCGCGCCAATATGAGCCGGAGATGCCGGTTAATTTAATATTTTTTAAAAGGCCGGTGCTTGCAACGTGTCCGCCTTTGCACAGATCATAAAAATCGCCTTGGCGAGCAATACCAACCGTATCACCAGGAATATCGTTAATGAGTTCTAGTTTAAAGGGATTGTTGACATATAATTTGCGTGCTTGCCCCTTGCTCATTTGTTCATGCGTTAGTGGCAAATTGCGCTCAGCAATCTCTTTCATGCGCGCTTCAATGCGTGGCAAATCGTCTTCTTTAAAATTGCGGGCTGGCAGCATATCATAAAAAAAGCCTTCAGGAGTTGCTGGACCAATGGTTAAAATAGTATCAGGGTATAGTTCCATAACTGCATGTGCTAATAAGTGCGCTGCAGAGTGACGAAGTGCTATATTACTATCAACATGTTTCTTTGCGTCCATAAGCAACCTTTGGGCTATTAATTAAACGATTTAGGCCTCGAAGGCCTCAGTATAGCAGATTCTGTAAAATAGTCAGGACATCGTTGCATGTATCAAGGATAATGTCGTGGGGGAGAGAATATAGTAAGCAAGACTGGATTTTTGGTGGCAAAAGTTCTCAATAGAAAAGCTCAAGAAAATAGAATTCTATTTTCTTGAGCTAAATTTATAGACAAATTTAATTAAATCTACTTTGCAGCAAATGGCTTTATATCTATAATGTTATCTCCGGTGCCAGGAGTTATTTCAATCAAGCCATAAGCGCCAGATATTTTTGCTAACTCATCAAGATCGGCTGCACTAATCATACCAATAGTAGCATCTCTGTCTTCTTTAGAAGTTGGTACTGACTTGCCAAATTTATCTTGTGAGGGCTTTGGCTGGTAGTCATAAGGGTTTCCTGCAGGCCAAATACGTATATTAACCGGGTATTTTATAAGCTTGACTGGAATTTCTAAAGTCTGACCTTTGGGGAATGTAAAGGTTTCATTATTCTCAAGAATATCAAAGCTATACTTTTCTGGTTCAATAGTAGGCCGATAAATATCTGTATTAAAACGTACGCGCATATAAACTTTGTCAAAGTTATTTACAATTCGCAGATCAGTTCCTCCATTCTTTATATTCCCTCGGTATTTCCTGTCATCAGGTGCTATACGTATTGAAGGTATTTCTCCTCCTCCTCCATATTGCTGATTACCTCGGAATTTAGGTATTTCATATTTCTGACCTGGTACGATTGTAGGGAAATCAGGTTGCATCGCGAATGCACTTGCCGCCATAAGTAGTAATGCTATTGCCATTAAAGGCTTGCTTACACAGTG
>Ga0209624_10001234_pt1 | contig 20582 bp, 25 predicted proteins | sample JacPinW_OM2H0_O1_FD_188565 | JGI IMG/M metagenome (GOLD analysis project Ga0209624, IMG submission 188565) | Forest soil microbial communities from Algoma, Ontario, Canada - Jack Pine, Ontario site 1_JW_OM2H0_O1 (SPAdes) (version 2) | ecosystem: Environmental > Terrestrial > Soil > Boreal...
TCTGGGCGGCAGCACAATGAGCCGCACCGAGAGCGGCACAGGCCATGAGGAGCTTGGCAATATTCATGAATGAATTCCTATCGTATTGATTTACCTGTTTTGATTCACCTGTTCAAGATAGCGTTTTCCGGGACCTCGTCATCGCGGCAACTTTTGGCTACTAGGCGCACGAAAATACGCAAACGGCATCCACCAAAACCGTCTTCTGATTGATCGTCAGATTGAATGCCATTCCTCGCCCTCTCTTATCCTCAAGCTGGCAATTCCAGCAGGACCGCAGCCGCCAGTCGAGATCGTTCGTTCTTCTATCGTGCGTTTCCTCAGGGTGGATAGCAGCTCAGAATTGCCAGTTCGTCGCTAACGAATCAATGATAGTAGCAATTCCCTGGCGCGGGCCGTGTAAACGGCCCCAGGCGGCTAGTTCTGCATTTGCATCTGGTGAATTCTGTAGTCATTCTCCACGCTTGTCCTCCGAATCACCGTTAAACCCTCGCTACCACGCAAGAACGTTGTTCCCGCGTCGTTATTGACCACAGTATGCTTCACCTGGGCAATAGTGGCGAGCAGTGTCGGTTCAGAAGGAGAGGAGATGTCAATCACTTGATAATCGCGCGGTGTGGCTCGCACGTAGTTGTAGGGTTCGTTTCACGATGAGGAGGCCTGATTCCCCAAGCGCCTCCGTCGTCCCACCTTCGGATAACGCATCGATGATATGGAGTGATGGAGACTTCACTTTGTGCAGATCGAGTACGGCAACCGTTCTATCGTCACGAAATCGAACCAGTTCTCCGTGACCGTCAAGGGGACGTACGAAATCGAAAGCACCTGGTCCGTTCACCGCGCTTGATGCTACGAATTTGATTTTGCTCGGATTAGTGACGTCGAATACTGTGAGCTGCGCGCCATGCTGCTGCTCCACATAAAGATAGGTAAAGCCCGCACCGTCCGAATAAAGAAAAAAGGAGTTTCCAGGTATTAGGGCCTGTTCCGGCAAATCCTTTGGTTGAACGACGATCAGCTCATTCGTCCTTGAGTGAACCTCGGCATATGCTTGTACCGCCAGGAATAACGACGCCGTTACCGTAATTACAGCGCGTACGATGTTAACGTGCTTCATACTGGATCTCCCTTTCGATTCTGAGTATGTAACTGTTGTGTATATGCCCGTCCAATTCCAATTTCTTATGGGCGATAAAGAGACCCCATGCATTGTCTACGGCCGGGACGAATGGAATACTCATCAATACCTTTTCTGAACAATGCGGCGTTGCTTCTCTGGTCTTTCCACCAGGTCCCTACGCAGGGCGGCTCTGGCGCGTAACAAACGAGACTTAGTTGCGGCAACAGAGAGGCCTGTGAGCTCGGCGATTTCCTTTACCGAACTATCATTCGATTGATGAATCTCAACCACATTTCGCAGAGTCGGCTGCAGACGGCAGATTGCTCGCCTTAAGTGTTCTCTTCTTTCGTGCCTTACATAGAGTTCATCAATGTCATTCGTGTGGTCCGCAAATTCTCGGGTTTGCCACGTCTCACCGTCCGTGATCTCCATAGAAGTCTCAGGATGAGCACGCTTCCTACGTAGAGTCATCAGCGCGGAATTGATCACGATACGCGTGAGCCAAGTCGAAAATTTTGCCCTGCCATCGAAAGTGTTCAAATGAACATAGGCTCTCATCCACGCTTCCTGAATTACATCTTCTGCATCGTCTCGGTTTTTCGTGATCCGATAAGCCACCTTGAATACTGTGTTCGAATGTCGCTCCCACAGCTCCGCAAACGCGGGGCGATCCCCTAACTTAGCCGCCCCCACAAGAATTTCATCGGTTGTGGCAGCCGCGAGGAGTTTCGCGCTGATTTCGTCTTGCGATCCGCAGATATTCATGAGTTCCTTTGTGTGGATTTGTGCGATGCGATGGAGGCTCGGATGAATAATGAGTGCCGAGTTCTTTGGCGTGAGTAGATGATCCTTAGCAGGGTCTCGAATGGGTTCGCTCGCCATTGCCTTCTCTCCTATTGGTTTCTGAAGCCTATGCTGCGCTTTACTTCGTTGGAACTGCATGACGGTTGCTCAGGCGGTCAGTTTTGCTGCGATGCGCTCGGCTAACCTCGCGGTCGAAGTGCGCCATCTTCTCAAGAAACCAGATGTTCTGGAGCAACGCCGGACCCGTTCGCCAATTGTTGCGATGTTCTGGTTATCGTCGACGGGGGCGCCGAATTCTGTGGTGAGCTTCTTATCCATATGTACTCTCTGTGGTGCTTTAGGTTGTTAAGCTGGTCTCGAAACAGCGCCAGCCCGTTTTTCGGTTGCGCCCGAAACTACCTGGTCGAATTCGGAATGGCGAGGGGAACATGACAGGCCGCCGCTATATCTCGGCAACTCTAGTTGCATTCTGAAAATATGCACGTACTATTCCAAATCTGCTTCTGCCTGCTTTCGCGTCAGGAACGTTGATTTTGCGTCGCTTGCCCGATCTTGTTGATCGCCACGCCGCCCTCACCTCGTGACGCGGAGATGACGCGGTGTCGAAGCCATGACAGAGTAGTGCTTATGTCTGGCGGAACCAGAGGATTTGAGAGTTGAAAAGAATTCTCAGATGAACACCCCTGAGAACGATTCGAACGAAATCCTCACGTACGGATTAATGAGCCTCCATCGGTAGCGAAGCGTGTGCTTGGAATGGCACGATACTTCCATTCGATTGCGATATGGTGATTGCCAAAATCAATAGTTCGAATCTGTGTGGTGCTCGAAGAACGATAGATCCAGAATGGTGAAAAGCATCCGAAGTGTCCAGATCTCGACAGCTGTCGAAGGAGTTCCGACACTAATGCGCCAGAATCCGTTCCAGCGCTGATCCCAAGAAGCCGTACGGGATCTAGGAAGAGAAGTTGAGCAAGGGCAGGACCGCGTATGAAGGCAACCGTCTCATGCCCCCCGAGATGCGGCGCATGGACCGTAGGGAGTGGCGCAAACACTTTCCAGGCCCTTACTGTCTTCATCACGGGTAAGGACAAAGGGGAGCTTAGTGTACCTCTGGGATCATGTTTACCTCAGGCGAAGTCCGGTCCGAATTGCGGGCGTGTCATCAATCCCGATTCCGGCTCGTCGATTCTGGACTCGGAGCGGCAGAAGCGAATTACGCTGCTATTCCTGCAGATCTGCTTGAAAGGATATTCATTGTCGTTAGAAACACGCGGAGGACCGAATATGTCTCAGACTTCGCAGCCTGAGATTGGCCATAAAAGTGCTATTAAGCAACATCAGAACCGATGCCGAATCGGGCGGTAAGGGCTGAGACAAGGAACGTACGAGAGGCAAGCGAATCTTATCTTCCGGTTTATCAACCACCGCCGCAGGAGCCCCCAATGACGGTACAAACCCAGCTCCCGTTAACCCACAGCAACCAATACAGCGCGGATTCAGCCTGTGGGCATTGCGACGGAGTCATTCGTCACGAACCATGGTGCATAACGCAAAACCCTAGCGTTCAGTACGCATATCAGGTCGTCTCAGACCCCTCTCACTTGAGCCCTGGAGACCACCTCATCTTGCATGCTTTAGGTGCTGCATGGACAGCAAAAGGATTCTGCCCAAGCTGCGCTAGTAACTAGACCGCGAGAGTAAGCACCTGGTAGAGACTCTAGAAAGGCGGGCCGTTAGGTGTGGTGTATCAGCAGGTGATTACCTTAAGGCCTGATCTGCTGATGGGTGGTTTGTGGAGCAGCCTGCTGTGCGATCGATGCCAGTTGTACTGGTGAGTCCAGGGCAGGAGTTCGTCTCTTCGTTCTGCTGAGTTGTTCTGTTGAGTTTTCGTAGCGGCGTGCGTACCCAATTCCTTACGACGCGCTGTGTCAAATCCAAAGCCGAGAAGACGTTTGTTTCGAAGTTCTTTCGCACCAGCTCGACGGGAATCTCAGACATCGGTCCTCCCTCGCCGATGCCAGCGTTATTCACCAAGATGTCAACTTCAATTTGAGCGCGTTTGTGACATCATACGCGTCGAGCAGGTCGAGTTTCTCGACTGTTAGTGTTTTGAGGCCGAGCGAGTCAGCTTTTCCACGCAGAGCTGTGACTTGTGGCCAGGTCTGAATAGCCGCTATTACGTTGTGCCCTTTTTGCGCTAGTCCGAGAGCGGTGCCCTCGCCAAATCCTGAACCGGCTCCCGTGATCAATATCTCTGACATCTGAGTGACCTCTCCTCTCTTTAGCTAGGCTTTCAATGCAGATTCACCACTTTGAGCGACCGCATAATCTTGAGCCACCTGCCCCCCTGACACGCCGATGCTACCGATGATTTGTCCATCGACGTTCTTGAGGGGGCCGGCAAACGTTACGAGGTTGCCGTTGGTGAGCTCAAGTCCATGCGCATCTGCTCCCGCTTTGCTGTAGTTATCCAGGGTCTGAGTCTCCATTTCAAACAGGGCCGATGTCTTCGCTTTCTTAATAGCCACATCGATCACTCCAAGCCATGCTCCATCCATGCGATGAAATGTTTTCAAGTGGCCTCCCGAATCAAGAATTGCGATGCAAACTGAAATTCCGAGTTCGTGCGCCTTCAGTATGGAAGCCTTCAAAACGCGCTCCGCTTGCTCCGTCGTAATTTGCATACCCTCTGCTCCTTAGGGGTCAAGTAGGACGACTCGGCGACCATAATATCAAGAGTTCTATCCCTTGGAAGCTCCAGATGTCGATGGAACCTGAAGGCTGCGGTGAGTCTACTTTGACCCCGTGTTCATTGCTGAAGCCCGATGGGCGGTGACCCTTAAGAGCGTCGCAGCACCTAGGTTCCTACCAACGGACCTAAGTCCCCTAGATTAGCGGATATGGCTAAAACGAATACCCTGGATCGTTTTTGACCGTCGATTCACGCCAATCCAATCGTAATTCTCCCTGAGACCGGACGAGTCGGTCACTAAGAACAAATGCGGATTTATTTCTGATATGTTGTCAGGCAACGGTTTTGCGTCTGACAGGGAGATTGCACGTCCGTGATAGCACCTGACCTCATCGATCGACTGGCGGAGCACAGAACTCTGAGCGGAGCCTCCCGGACCGAGCTCGAGTGGCTGGCAGCGCACGGATCCATTCGCAATCTGAATACGGGAGACGCCCTGAGTATGAAGGGTCGGCCGGTGGAGGGCCTTTTCATCATTCTTTCCGGACGACTGGTCGTGTTTGTCGATCGTGCCGATGGACCGGACAAATTTATTGAGTGGCGTGAAGGAGATGTCACGGGTCTATTGCCGTATTCACGGATGGTGAGTCCGCCCGGCGATGTGTGCGCGCCCTGGAGCCGGTGGAGGTTTTCGCAATACCCCGCGAGTATCTCAGGTCGATAACGCGAGAATGCTACGAAGTCACTACGATTCTGGTGCATAGGATGCTCGACCGCGCCAAGCTTTTTACTTCCAGTGAACTGCAAAACGAAAAGATGATCTCCCTGGGCAAGCTTTCGGCGGGTTTGGCGCACGAGTTAAATAATCCATCGTCGGCAATTGAGCGTTGCGCAGCGATGCTCGAGGATCGTCTTGCAGAGGCCGAAGGGGCCACGCGCGATCTGGCTGCAGTCGCATTGAGCGATGCTCAGGTACCCTTGCTTTGTCTTCATGTCTTCGTTCCTATTGTTTAGATTGCAGATCCGCAGCTTACCCATTGGGACGAAGTGTGCTGTGTAAATACAAAGACCGCGACAGGCGCCGGTTCCAAACACACGTGAAGGACGTGAGTGGCCGGATTCAGTAGGAAGGCAAGGTCGGAGCGACACGGCGCGAACTGGACTGCTGGATGAAGACTCTGCCCAGCCGCGGACGTGAGCCATGGAGGCTACGATCTTCGGTGGCTGGGTCCATGATCATCTACTTCCGCACGCGGAGAAGGTCAAGGTAGCTCACCCCCTGATGCTGCGGGCGATTACAGCGGCCAAGAAGAAGAACGACCAGATCGACGCCAGCAAGATCGCCGACCGGATCGGCTCAGGACTATTCCAGCCGAAGTGCTGTCATTGGATCGACGCGAGTGGCTCGTCGAGCCGGAATCCAGATGGCGACCAGCGCGACTGCGCTAAGAAGCAGTGGTGTGACGACAAAGGCAGTGGGGTCCCAAGCCTTGACTCCGAATAGGAAGCTGGCCAGGAAGCGCGTCAGCCAGATAGCCCCACCGATACCGATGACCACGCCAATGAGAGCGAGTGCCATTCCCTGACGAAGTACCATGTTTCGGATGCTGGAAGCCTGTGCCCCGAGCGCCATGCGAACGCCAAGTTCCTGCGTGCGCCGTTGGACGGAGTAGGCCATAAGGCCATAGACGCCGATTGCCGCCATGAGCAATCCAGACCCTCCAAAGATGGTTAGGAGCAGCATATTGAAACGTTGGCGCGAGGTTGTGCGCACCAAAATCTCATCCATGGTGCGAATGTGCGCAACGGGCAGACCTCCACTGGTTTCGCGAAGGGCGGCAGAGAGGGGCGCGACAAGTGTATGTGGGTCCACGTTGCTGCGGACGACCCACCATAGCGGCGCAACACGGGAGTTGAGAGCAGTTTCTGCGTCGGGCATCTGGGAGACAGGGAAGTACATGGTCGGACGCGGATCGCGATTGAGGCCGCCATCGTGGGTGTCGCCAACGATACCGATGATCTGACGCGGCGGCTCGACAAAGACAGGGCCCATATTGACTCCCGTCCGAAGGCGGTCCTTAAGCGGATCGGCTTTGGGCCAGTACTGTTTGGCCATCGCTTCGTTGATGATGATGACCCCAGGGGAGGCGCCATCATCATGCTCGTTAAAAGTGCGGCCACGCAACAGAGGGATTTTGAAGGTGTCGAAGTAGCTCCACGATACGGAGTAGTAGCCTCCGCCCCCGGTAGAGGAATCATTGCCCTTGGGGCGCCCTACGATGTCGAAGGGTACGCCAAAACCGCCCTGCAGCGGGAGACAGCACGCTGCGGCGGCGTTGGTAACTCCAGGAACCGCCTTGAGACGCTCGGTTCCGTCGCGGATGACCTGCGCGACGCCCGCTGTCTTCTGGAAACGGTCGCCGCTGATCGACATGGCCATCGTGAGCACATTGTGGGTATCGAAGCCGGGATCGACCGCCTGCAGCTTCAAGAAGGTGCGGATAAGCAAAGCCGCTCCGATTACGAGGATCAGAGCGAGCGCCATCTCACTTACCACGAGGAAGGAACGGAGCTTGCCGCCGCGAAAGCCAATACTGGAACGGCTGCTGCTCTCGTTGAGGGTAGCGGCAAGGTTGGGGCGGGATGCGCTGATGGCAGGAACGAGGCCGAAGAGAATTCCAGTGAGAACGGAGACCCCCACGGTGAACAACAGTATGTTTAGATCGAGAGTCACGGCCGAGCCGTTTTCGCCCAGACGAGGAATGTCACCGGGACTGATGTTGAGCAGCAGGCGAACACCGACAAACCCTAGAACAAGGCCAAGGAACCCGCCGGTCAGAGAGAGTGTAAGACTCTCGATGAGCAGTTGCCGGATGATCTGTCCACGTCCGGCGCCAAGAGCGGCCCGAGTGGCGAGTTCGCGCTTTCGGGCCGAGGCGCGCGCCAGCAGAAGGTTGGCAACATTGGCACAGGCGATGAGTAGAACGAAGAAGACGGCCCCAAGCAGAACCAGGAGCGAAGAACGAGTATCGCCTATGATCGATTCCTGTAGCGAAGCGATACCAAAGCCGTCCTGTGGGGCGAGAGCGTCGCTGCTATAGGTGCGGCGGAACTGATCACCGGCAAGCCTCAGCTGGGCGTTGGCTTGTTGCAGCGTGATGCCCGGTTTGAGGCGCGCCGTTACTCTGAAGTAGTGGGCCAGGTCCCGGGAAGCGAGATCGAACTGATAGGGCAGCCAGAGATCGCCGGCTGGTTCCGTGACGAATCCGCGGCCGATCACACCGACGACAAGGTAGGGCTGGCCGTCAATCTGGATCGTTCTTCCAACAATATTAGAATTGCTGCCGAAGCGGGTCTTCCAGAGACCGTAGCTGAGGACGACGACATGCCCCCCGTTCGGGCTGTCCTCTGCGGCGGTGAAGGTGCGGCCAGCGATAACCGGTGCGCCAAACATAGCGAAGTAGTCTGCGGTGACGTGAATACCCTGTACCTGCTGAGGGTTGTCGTTGCCGGTGAGGTTGAGCCCAGCGCCGCCCCAGTCGTACCCTGCGACTTGCTGGAAGATATTGGTCTGCTGATGCCAGATGTTGAATTTCGGCACATTTGCGCCGGGAAATGATCCCTGGGGTCCGGTGTTCATCAGTTCCACGAGGGATTGAGGGTCAGGGTAGGTAAGCGGTTTGAGCAGCACCGTGTTGACAACCGAAAAGACTGCTATGTTCACGCCGATACCTACTGCGATCACCAGGATGGCGATGGCCGTGAATCCGGGCGTCTTGGCGAGGGAGCGCAACGCGAAGCGCAGGTCGCGCCAAGCAGCTTCGAGCCAAGGCACAGAACGATAGCGCCATATGCGCTCGCGTGTTGCACGCGGATTGCCGAACTTCAGGTGTGCCTGGCGGTGCGCTTCCTCCGAAGAGAGGCCTCGAGCAGCATTTGCGTCCTGTTCGTGAGCGAGGTGAGATTCAATTTCCTCGGCCAGATCCGCGTCTTTCTTTTCCCGTTGCACGAAGCGGCGTAAGTTCATGAACGTTCTCCTTATGCTTACTTGATCGGTTCACCAAGAATGAGGCCGATCGCGCGCGTCATTTGCCGCCATCGGCTGGTCGCAGCGGCAAGCTCCTTGCGGCCCTTCGCGGTAAGGCGGTAGAACTTTGCCTTGCGATTGTTTTCACTAATGCCCCACTCTGAGGAGAGCATGCCCCGGTCTTCAAGGCGGTGGAGAGCTGGATAGAGCGATCCTTGCTCGACGTCCAGTGAGTTCTCCGATGTGCGTTCGATAACCTCTGCGATCGTATGCCCGTGCGCAGGGCCGATGACCAACGTGCGCAGGATAAGCATGTCCAGAGTGCCTTGAAGGATATCGCCGGCCGCCGGTGGTCTTTTAGGTTCCATGTTCGTGCTCCACTCGAATAACTATGCAAGAGAATTTATACTCCACTCGGATGGCTATGGGAAGCACCTTGTCGGTCCCGACAAGAGTGTCTTGGCAGCGGGACTATCCGAGATCAGTTCACTGAGGCTAGCTAGTTAGACCAGAGGACGGAAGTGGCCGCATGGTCGCTCTCCGGAAATTGGGCAACGCGTCGCTTATGTCAACTGTGGCAAAATCGCCTTCTCATTCAATGAATGCTGAGTCTGTTCGCAACGGTCTGATGAGCGTTAGGCCGTCGGATTCTCCAGTATCTGCGCTAGCGCATGCAGTCGCTTGGCATCCTCCGGATTCTTAGCGGCCGACGCATCCGTTTCCACGGACGCTACCATCCCATGCAACTTTGCCAACTCCTTCTTACCAAGGTGCGACTTCTGCGTGCGGCCGATCGCCTTATTTAGATCTGCAATCCGCGCCGACGGCAGCGCTTGCGAGCGCTCTAACTGATCCACGTATGCTCGCGCTACCGTCAGTCGAGAAGGCCATGTAATCTTGGGCTGGTTCTGCACGTTGAGCTCACTGAACTGCACAAGGTTGGCCGCATCGATCTCATTCTGTGTCAGAAATTTGGTCGGCACCAGCTTGAACACATCCAGCCCGCGTGCGATCTCCGACCCATAGATGTAGCCGTTGTACCAATACGCGGACCAGTCCCCACCCAAAATCAACGTCTTGGCATCGATGGGGCCGCGATCGAAGTAGGCGATCTCGTAAGGATGCGCCGCGTCTGTGAAGTCCATCACCGAAATGCCGCCTTGATACCAGGCTTGAACCTCGATATCACGCCCGGGAACCGGCAGCAGCGAGCCGTTGTGCGCCACGCAGTTTTCCGTCTCCGTCTGGGCGGCCGGCATCTTGTAGTAGCTGGCAAACGACAGCTTGTTGTCTTTCAGGTGGAAGATCGCGTCAGCTCCCCACTTGTTCGGGTCCGTTGGACGGCAGCGCGGCTGCAAACCGCCGCCCCACTCATCAGTGAACACTACCTTCGTTCCGTCGTTCGAGAAAGATGCCGAGTGCCAATACGAGTAGTTCGGATCGTTGACCGCATCCACGCGCTTCGGATGCACAGGATCCTTAATGTCGAGCAGGATGCCATTGCCCGAGCAGGCCCCAGCCGCGAGTCCTATCGCCGAAAAGACCGTGATGTCATGGCACTGGTTTGTGTCCGCAGGCTTCTCTGCCGTCTTGTCGTGGCTTCCGCCATTGTTTAGCCCGTTCAGAGTACCGGTACGCGCATCAATAAATACTCGCGGGCTCGAAACCACCTTAGCCTGCTGCGGCGCGGCGAGCGGGATCTTAATCACATCGATCCGGAAGAGCGAAGTATTCGGGTCCTTATCTGGAGTCTCCCCAGAGCAGCCCGCAAGCTCTTCTCCCTGCCGCACAAACGAGGTTCCCGAAACATAGATGTAGACGTTGTCCTTATCGTTCGGGTCCACCACCAACGTATGCGTGTGCGACCCGCGGCAGGTCTGCACCGCCGCTACCTGCTTCGGATTCTTAATGTCCGAAATATCGAAAACTCTCACACCGCGAAAACGATCCGGGCTCGCGGTCGGAATCCGGTGGTCTTTCTCATGCCCCGGCTCCGGGGGAGGCAGCGGCGGGAAACCCTGCGCTCCGCAGTCTAGCCGTCCGTTCGGCATCTCCACCGACATGAACAGCAGGTTCGCATACACCGAGACATCGCCCTGTCCCCCCGGACATACCAGCGAGGTAATCAGCGACACCTTCGCCGGGTTCGAAATGTCATAGAAATTCACCCCATAGAAGTTGCCCTGGAACAGGTGCGTTCCCTGGAACGCAAAATCTGAATTTGCGAAGGCCAGCTGAGCAATCACGAGCTGCATAGGTTTCGGCATCTTAGCCCTGTTGCTCACACCGAGCAGGTCCAGACTCTTCTGAACCGCCGGATCGTCGGGTTCAGTGGACGAGAGCTGAAACGCCTGAGGCTTCTTCACAAACGCGAGGTGCTTCATCCCCATCGCGGCCTCACCCGCGTCGTAAAGCCCTGGCTTCAGCCCCACACGCGGATCGTTCGTCGTCGAACCCGTCATGCCGGCCGGCAGCGGCACAGGCGGTTGCGGCGCAAACGGATCCTCTTCCTCTTGTGCCGCTTGCGCAGCCGGAGCAGCCGGAGCAGCCGGCGTCTGTCCCTGCAAAACTCCCCAACTGGAACACACCACAGCCGCGCCAAAAGCCACACCGGCCAAACGGAAAGCGAGAGCGTGCATACGGTTCATCGTTTCTCCTTCAAGATGCCTTGCATAATTCCAATCTCTGCCCTTTGCGTGTTGTCCACATCCGTCGCAAAGTCGAACAGGTCAGCATCCTGGCCCGCACCGGGCGTATCGAAGAGCTGCCTGACCATCACCAGCGCCCCATTGTGGTGCTGCATCATCCCCGTCAAAAACAGCCGGTCGAACTCCGCGCCCCTGGCCTGCCGCAGCCCGTCCATCTGCTCCGGCGTCAGCATCCCCGGCATGGCGTGCATCGGATTGCCGCTCATATCCATATCCGGCATCCCCGGCATCGCCATCGACACGGGCTCCCCGCGCGCCAGCAGCCACCGCTTCATGAACTTCATCTCATCGGTCTGCGAAAGGCTGATCCGTGCCCCCAACGAGCAGATCTCCTTGTTTTCCGTGTGCGACGGAATCAGTGCGGTCATCTCGACCGCCTGCCCGTGATGCATGATCATGCCCTGCATAAATTCGATATCAGCCTGCGACCGTTGTGGCGCCAGCGCAGTTGTAGAGGGCGGCAGCCTCCTGCTTGGAGTTCCTGGAGCGCCCGGCTGCACCACCGGAGCCGAACTCGGTTGTGCCTGTTGAGCATGAACCGCAACGCCCGGCAAGCTGCAAAGCGCCACAGTCGATAACCATCCACAGAACGTTGCAACCGTGATCACTATAGTGTGCGGCTTGCGGCCGCGACCAATAGAATCGAACCTCAATTTTCCCATTGCGCCGGGCATATTCAGTTCTCCCACGGTATCATGGCGCTGCGAGTCGCTAGAGAACAAAGCCAATCTCCGCAGCGCTATATCGGAGGGCCAGTCTGTGAGTTGCATTCCGGTTAGACGGATAGTTTCGCGGTCTCCTTTGCCGAGAATTTCGTAGGCAATCGTGATTCCGTTGGCCTGCACATTTCCCTGACGAGAGATACCGGATGCCCTAAGCGGGCTGAGAAGAGCCAGACTCGCAACGATGCCGATCAGCGTGGACGCGATTTTCATCTTGCCTCCTCGTCAGTCGTGCGGCTCCTGAAGGTACCGATCACTACCATTGCGAGCCCCAATTGGTGGGCCGGGCTATTGAGCTTCGAAAAGCCGACGGAAGAGGATGCCGACTCCATTTGCCTCTGTCTACACTTCAAACGACACCTCGCGGTGTCGCCCGCAAGACTCGAGGTCAGAATGGATTCGCTACTTCCTTTTCTGTAGGGCTCTTGCATCCCCTAAAACATACCGGTTTAGCCCGGCGCTCTCCGAGAAGCCGATTTCGTGGGAGTAGTCCGCACCGGTGGTTGGAGATCTGTCGTCGCCAGGATCTGATCTGACCCGCGGGACAGTTCTCCGTAACAGTTGCTTTGTATTGCTCCGGGTACGGTTCGGCCTCATGCGTTGGCTGAGGGCCGGCGAAGGTAAGCGATCAGCAAAGTTACCGCAAGCAGGAACACGAGAAACGCAGTGGGACGGTGAAGCACGGCCGCGTGGATAACAATGTGTCCCACTAACGACACGGAGAGCACCGCGGCTCCGTAGAAAGCCTGCCGCGGAAAGAAAAGCGCGACGGCGCTACCAACCTCTAGGACGCCGAGGAAGTAACGGAGCCATTGTCCGAAGCCAACCTGAGCGAAGAAGCTGACCATTTCGGAGACTCCGAAGAGTTTGGAACCTCCAGCGAAAAGAAACAGGCAGCCAGTCAGAATTTCCAAAACCCAGGCGACGATGGTCAAACCCCTGCTCGATGAAGCCGAGATCACGATGAGTTCTCCCTTCGTGGCTATCCTATAGCGTGTCCATCAGCCGACGTAGACGGTAGGGAGTTCGCGCCGCGCTCGCGGATCAGTGCAGGAAAATTCGCTGGAGGGCAGTAAGCTCCCGAGTAGTCTGCAAACGGGAAGTAATCCGGCTATTTGCTGCTTGCACCGTCACTCGTAATCGATCCATCACTTGCCTTCAAATGGTCTCGGCTAGGCCGCCCTTTCCAGAATGGCGCTCTATGCCATGCCGGGTGCAGGGTGCCGGCCAGCAGGGCGATGCCGATGCCGACAATAGCTGATTCGGGATATCCGAGTTTCAGGGTCGCTTCAACGACCACAGGGGGTTTGAAGAGCTTCATTCCGCCATCCACCAGCAGAAAAAGGGCGGCCAATACGCTCAGGACGCGTGAAGCCAAAAGCTGCTGGTTCGAAATCGAGGCGTAATTCGTCGTTGTCATGGTGTCGTCTCCAAGGGGGTTCGGTTGAAACTGCGTGAGAAGACATCAGTTGTTTCTCCTGCGAACTTTTGGACTTGTGCTCGAAGCGGAAATCATCGATGCTCGCGAAAAACATGCGGCGTAGCCCTAGAAAATCTACGCAGGAAGCCCTGCTACGGCTTCCTGCACATCGGTCGGGAAGTCCGAGAATTCCTACACCTGACGGACTTCGATCACGTCGGTGCCCGCACCGGGGCAACGCGACGCCCATTCAATTGCCTCTTCTCGCGACCTTACCTGGATCATCCAGTAGCCACCGACCACCTCCTTGGCCTCGGCAAAGGGTCCGTCGGTCACTTTCGCCTTGCCCTCGGCAAAGCTGACGCGCGCTCCCATTGAGGGCGGGTGCAACCCGTCGATTGCCAACAGCACGCCGGCCTTACGTAGAGATTCGTTGTATTGCATCATCGCCGCCACAGCCTTGGCACTAGGCATCGCGCCTGGCTGGGCCTCCGCATAGCCCTCGGGATCATCAGCATCATGAAGCGCATGGTTGTACCTCCTGCAGTTTCTGGTTTGCAACGCGGACCCGCACGATCTCGACCGGACGGACACTCTCCTCCCTTCGACGGCCAGCAAGGCTTCTCAAAAATCGACAAGTCAGTAACTCTGATTTTGCGCAGCCGCTTCTCGCAACTCGGCCTTCGCAAATCCATTCCTGGCTCGAATATCTGGCGGATCTCAGTTTCACCATCACCCGCCACGTTGAGGAAGTTCTTGACGCATTCGATCGCCGCTTCTTTCGACTTCGCTTGAATCAGAGCGAAGCCGGCCACCAGTTCCTTCGACTCGGTGAAGGGGTCGTCGATCACGTTGAACTTTCCTCCGGAGAGCCGAATGCGCGCACCCAGCGTACTCGGCAGACAGCCCTCGGTTGCGAGTAGCTCCCCGGACTTCATGGACTCCTCTATCAACTTTCCCATCTTAGCCATCTCCTGGCGGGTCGGAGGAGTGCCCTCAGGCAACAAACCACCATCAGCAGATCAGGCCTCAAGCTAAATCACCTGCTGATACACCACACCTAACGGCCCGATATTCGGGGAGACACCGACCGCTCGGCTTGAAGCCGGATTATGGTCGGGGGAGATCCAGCAGCACCACATTCGAGCGCTCCTGCACTCGTTCGATGACAACTTCACGACCGTCTGGCGAGATGTCAAAGTCGCGAATGTCGAATTCGGGAGTGAGGTTGGTCAACTGCCGCTCGGCACCCGTCTCCAGGTCGATGAGCCAGAGGTTCTTATGTTGAATCTCTCCTCGCAGGAGCACGAGTGCCCGTCCGCCAGGCAGGAAGGCCAGGTGTCGAGCCCCCCGGGTCAGGGTCAGGGCTGGCAGGGGATACGGTGCGGCACCGGCCGTGACAGCTTTCACAGAAAAGGTGGTGCCAATGTCGGGTCCCGAGTAGACAACAAAGCGGCCGTCGGGCGCCCACACAGGATCGACCGAGTACTCCCGGACAAAAGCAGCAGGGGAGCCGCCGTCGACCGGCACGCGGAAGAGGTGGGGGACACCGTGATCGTCGGCTGCCGAGGTAATAGACCGGCCGTCGGGCGTCCATGCTGGAGCGCCCTGCAGATCGAGCGAATCGGCAGCGATCCGCGCGTTCGTGCCGTCCGCCTGCATCACGTACAACAGCGTTTGCCCATGTTGCCGGACCGAGAATGCGACATACCGTCCATCGCGGGAGATTGCCGGGCCGCCAAAGACTCGCGCTCCCTCGCCGCGCCACAACTCTGAGCTTGTCCCGTCGGCGAGCTTCCAGATGCTCTCGCCAGTGCCGGCCGCAGAAACATACAGAAGATAATTTGGACCCAATCGTGGGGAGAATCCGGTGCTGGTCGTCAGCGCGATCCGATCAGCCTCAGACACCTCTGCGGGCGAATCAGAGATCCGCAAGCGCCAGAGCGTTCTATTAGGAGTTGCGCGCGTAGCAACCAGACGGCGACCGTCCGCGCTGGCCGCCAGCGACGTGTATCGGTCAAGCCCAGAGGTCAGCCGGTGGGGGATGCGGCGCTCGACGTCCATGCTATAAAGCCATTGCCCCGAACCATCGGGATCGCTGGCAAGGTACATCAGCGTCCGCCGATCCAATAGCACCGGATAAGTCACGCGCCCAACATGTGACGTGATCCGTTCAGGAGTTCCACCGGCTGGACGAATGCGCCAGATGTCCAACTTGTCTGGGAGTTCGCCCTGAACAAAGTAGAGGAATGCCTTGTCGGTCGCCCACAACGGAAAGTGACTGTGGAGCCCGGCCGGCGCAGTGAAGATCGGCCGATTCTCCGATCGCACGTTGCCGTCTGACACGAAGAGCGGGTCTCCGGGTCCTGGTGTGTGGTACGCGAGCAGCGAACCGTCGCGGGACCAGTCGAACTCGGCCACCCCTTCAAGGTATGGCCTCGGCTCGCCGCCCAGTGTAGGCACTGCCCATATGCCGATGTTGCTCCCGCTCGAGCTGCCTGGCTTGCGAACTCAAAACGTGACGAGAGATCCATCGGGTGAGAACCCCAGGGCTCGGATCGATGGATTAGGGAGTCCCAGAGCACTGCCGTGGGTCAGGTTATGAAACTCGCCCGAACCGGCCTGAGTCACCCAGACGTCCATGTGTCCGTCCCTGTCCGACAGAAACGCCACGAAGTGGCCGTCGCGCGACACCGCGGCGGCCTGCTCCAATCCATCGAAGTCCGTGACCGTCTGAAATCGCGCGTCAGCGATGGGGTTTCGCCAGAAGTATTCCCCCTTCTGAAGCCAGAGGCCTGCGCCAGTCGTCAGCGCGACTCCCACCACCGCCAGCGCTAGAACGAACCTCCATCTGATCAGAAAGGCTGGTTTCGCCGAGGTCTGCGGCGCTGCAGGGGGAGTGGGCGTCGGGACGTTGTTCCCATTCTCCTGCCCTAGTCGAAGATTTCGGCTGCGCATCCACGCATCCAGGTCCGCCCGGGACGCATAGACCGAGCCCATCCTGTCATGCACGTGCCGGTGGACGGGCATCCCCTCCCGCTTCTCCCAGCGCTGGACTGTTGTCACGTCACGCTTGAGGTACGACGCGATCTCCTTCCACGAATCCAGCCGGTCTTCAAGGGGTCTCTCGGATGGCGGTACGCCAACGGACGGTTCGCCCATCACGCTCTCCTGGTTGGTCCGCGTTTGTGACGACCAAATTGTAGCCTCCCCAGCCCGCAAAGGCACGGCAAAAGACTGCATTCGACTGCAAGTTGAGGAGTTACCGCGATCCTATTCCTTACCGCTTGAAGGTACCTGCCAACGTGTCCCATTGTGTCCGCATGCGTCTCCATCCGGCGACGCCAGAGAGAAGAGGAGATCGACATGAGACGAAGACAGATGTGGTTGGTGTTGGTGTTTTCTGCAGCGATCCTGGTGGCGACCCACCATTATGCGGGAAAGGCCTGGGCCACAAGCGCCACTACGGGGTACAAGGGCACGACGCTCTATTTCGGCACGTTACAGGAATTTGAAGTCTTCAACCACGCTACAAAGAAATCGCTCCCTGCCGGGTTCGAGGGTAACGTGTGGCTATCGTTGCAGAAGACAAAGGGGGCGTCGGACCTATATATACAGAGCAATACCTGGGCGCCTGTCACGATGGGCGTTGTCGCGAGCACTGGCTGGCACACGCATCCGGGCCATAGCCTGATCATTGTCACCGCTGGAACTTTGACGGAGTACCATGCGAGCTGCGAGCCGCACGTTTATCACGCAGGCGACACGTTTGTCGATCCCGGCGAGGGCGAAGAGCACATCATACGGAACGAAAGTTCAACCGAACCGGCAGCGAACATTGCTGTCCAACTCGTTCCGCATGATCCGCTGAAGATGAACCGCCGGATCGATGTGCCACAACCAGAGACCTGCCCGAACATTTACTGATGTGATATGCGATGAGGAGACCCCGGGGCAAGCGCCTCGGGGAACTGTGGGTGCCCTTGCAGGATACTTTTTTGCACGACTCACCGCATCCTTGACGAAGGCAGATTGTCCGGCGTGGCGATACTAGGCGAGACGCGGCTGCCGGTTCTTTAACTCCTGGAGCAGAAGCTCTACGCGGTCTTCCTGCTCGATCGCTGCGAACCTATCCTCAAGCGAGTCGTCTTCCAGGATGCTGTGCGCGGCATTGTTCGTCGCCTCCTGCTGCAATACATTCGACCGCAGCCTGTTGAGAGTCGTCGACTTGTGCTGCACTCCGGCGATCGCTCTGGCGGTGTTGGCTTTGCCGACGGTGCGAGCTCGCCGATGCTGCGCCACCAGCATCTCGCAGGCGGACTGGGTCTCCAGCAATTTTTGCTGCAATTTCGAGAAGGCATTGCGCAGCGTTTCGGCTTCTGCAGTCTGATCCTCAAGCTGCTGCGCAAAGCCGTTGGCTAGATTTTGATGACCGAGGCTACGCGCCAGCGCGGCGCGGGCGAGATCGTCCTGCTGCCTGTTGACGGCGAGTTCGGCTTTGCGATGCCACTCGTTCACGGAGTCTTCGTGCTCCTTCTTCTTCTTCTGTAACAGGTGCTGGTCTGCGATGGCGATGGCAACCTGCGTCTTCACTTGTAGCAACTGATTTTCCATATCGAGCACCAACTGCCTTGCAAGCTTCTCAGGGTCTTCCGCTCTTGCGATGAGGTCATTCACGTTAGCGCGTAACAGGGTTCCAACACGTTCGAGTAGTGCCATTGGGTGCCTCCTTGCTGCGGATGTTGCATGCGTTGCGGTTGTGGGGGCCGCTGCTAGGGATGAGTCCGCAGCGGCGTGCTGGTTAGTTGGATGGCTTGGCTTCTCCATCCGCCATGGGTTTCATCGCCTTGACGTTGGCCATCAGATCGTGCAGGTTCATGCCGGAGAGTGCTTCGAACAGCGCGGGAACCTGCGCAGCGATCTTGGTCATTTCGCCGGTGATCTTGCTGGCACCGGTAGTGACGTCGTTCCCGGTAGACACGATGGTGATCTTGTCCACCTTGCTGAGCGGCTCCGCCATAGCGCGTACCACGTCGGCCATGTTGGTAATCAGCTTGTCCACGACTGCCGCCTGTGTCCATCCCTGGTAAGCCTCGGCCTTGACGTTCATGGCTTTGGCTTCGGCCTCGCCCTTCTGGAAGATGATGTTGGCCTCGGCCTCCCCCTGCAGCTTGGTGGCGGCGGCGCGGCCTTCGGCCTCCATGGTGATGCGTGCCTTCTCTGCGGCAGCGATATTCTCGATGCGCTGGCGTTCGATCTCAGAGCCCTTGAGGATGGTAGAGATCAATTCCTTCTCGTGGCGCAGGATCTCGGCCTCCTGCACTTTGACCTGCTGCTCCTTCTCAATCTGCAGCACTTTCACCTGCTCGGCGACGACCTTCTGCTGCATGACGTTGGTCTGCAACTCGTACGCCTTGTCTGCCTGTGCTTCCTGCCGCCGGCTCTGCTCGGTGAACTGTGCCTTCTGGATGTCGAGGTCGCGCTGTGCCTCTGCCTGCTTGGCCAGCGATGCGGTCTCAGCGATGACACGCTCCTGATCGGCAGAGGCCTTGGCGACGGCTGCCTCGCGGAGTGCGATGGCGCGCCGAATCGCGGTATCGCGCTCGGCTTCGGCTGAAGCGATCTCCGCGTCGCGCCGAATACGCGCTACATCGGGACGTCCCATATTGGTGATGTATTCGTTCTTGTCGCGGACCTCACGGATCGTGAACGAGATGACTTCGAGGCCCATTTTGCTCATATCATCCAGGCAGGTGGAGCGCATGCGCTCGGCCACCATCTCAGGTTCCTTCACAATCTGTTCGACGGTGAGCTGGCCGATGATGCCGCGCAGATGGCCCTCCATTACGAGGCGGATCAGGCCCTCGCGCTGGTCGGGAGACTTGGTTAAGAACTGTTCCGCGGCGGTGAGAATCGACTCTTTATCAGAGCGAACCTTAATCTGTGCGACAGCCTCAACGGTTACCGCGACACCCTGCTTGGTGTAGAGGTCCTGCTGCGGCGCAACGTCAAAGCTCATTAGTTCCAATGAAAGCTGACGGCTGTTTTCAACGACCGGGAAGATCACAGCGCCACCGCCCTTAATAACCCGGGGGCCGCGAAAGCCATAGACGATGATGGCTTCGTTAGGACCAGCTTTGCGAAACATCTTGCCCATCAGAACAGCCAGGGCGAGGGTCGCCACTGCGACCAGACCAACAATGATGATGACCGAATTCGACATAACGTTCCTTTTCAGGCAGCGTACGAGAGAGTGGTTGTGTGCTTGCCTCACTAGAGTGGTTGGCGTTAGCAGGGCCCTCGGGCAAGCGAGACCGCCGGTTTGCAGAGCGCACGATCAAGATGTCATTGGTCCTCCAGGACGCTGTTGACCGGGTCTGTGTTGAGGTCGTCCCACCGTCGAACATAGGCCACACCGCGTTCATAACGGATGACGACCACCTCCGTGCCACGTTGGATGCTGCGGCCATCTTCGCTACGTGCGGCTGAACATCGCCGTGCTCCGGTCTGCGAGAAGAGGATCTCGCCGATCCCTCCACCGTCGCGAATGCTATCGCTTACCTGTGCGAGGACGCCGGTCATCTCAGTGTCCTCCGCGGTGAGGACGCGCTCACGGGGGAGCAGCACCTTGAAGAGAACGGCCCACAGCAGAGCGGCTCCGACGATGCCGCTCAAAAGCGAAAGGAGCAGGACCAAAGGTGCGATGAAGACACTGTAACGATGTAGAAGGTAGCCGGCTCCGCCGAACCAGCAGAGAAATGCGGTGACAGTGAAGCCATTGACGCTGGAGAGACCGTGCGAATTGCCTCGTACTCCTGCACAATGCGGAGTAGGTGTTGCGTGACCGATGTGGAGACGCCCAAGATGTAGATGAGTGAAGCCCCCGAGGACAGAGGCCACGCTGAGGACGAGACCGACGCCGAAGCAGACGAGATAAAAGGAGTCCATGGTCATTGTTTGCCACGCTTACTGGGGTTGCTAGAGGGTATAAGTTTGTGTTGCGTCGTGGAGGCTGACCCAGGTTTCACTGGCTGGGAAGCGCCGGCTTCGGGGCGCAGCACCTGGAGCAGGCGATCCACTAATGAA
>Ga0209624_10001235_pt1 | contig 20570 bp, 14 predicted proteins | sample JacPinW_OM2H0_O1_FD_188565 | JGI IMG/M metagenome (GOLD analysis project Ga0209624, IMG submission 188565) | Forest soil microbial communities from Algoma, Ontario, Canada - Jack Pine, Ontario site 1_JW_OM2H0_O1 (SPAdes) (version 2) | ecosystem: Environmental > Terrestrial > Soil > Boreal...
ATCTGCCGATTCACGCGATGTTTCTGATTGTGAATGGAGTGTACCTGGTCGAGAACCTGAGGCTGGAGCAGCTCGCCGCGGCGCGCGCGTATGAAACCGCGTACATCATGACTCCGTTGAAAATCGAAGGCGGCACAGGCTCGACCATCGATCCGATCGCGGTGCGGTGAGGTTTTAGTGGCGCATGCTTTAGCTTGTGGGGTTTTGGTCTTGCAAGTACTAAAACCCCACAAGCTAAAGCATGCGCCACTGGTTCTGCCGTCACACTTTCGGCCGTATTTTACAATTTCGAGAAATTTTAGGTAAGAACTACGCTGACGTTGGGGGTTCCCCGCCGCGGGCGACTTTGCGGGGCTGAACAACTTCGAGGTCGGGATTTTCCGCGGCGCGTTGCCGAACGAGCGTGATGAACGCGGCGGAGGAACGCGGCAGCGTGCGGTCGCGCCGGTAGGCTAGCCCAAGCTCACGCCAGAGTTCGGCGCCTTCCAGTTCGACGAGTTTCACTCTGCCCGCCGCCACTTCGTCGCGGGCAAAAGACGCGCTGATCAGCGAAATCCCAAGGTCGGCGGCCACAAAGCTTTTGATCATCCCGATGCTGGGCAGCTCCATTCTGACTTTGAGTTCCGTGTTGTATTCACGGAAGAGTTTGTCCAGTAGTCGCCGCGTGTGACCGGTCTTCGGTAGCAGCAGAGGATATTTCACGACGTCGCTGATGTGCGCCGACTTCAGCTTGGCTAAAGGATTCTTGGGGCTCACCATCAGCATCAAGCGGTCGCGATAGATCGCCTGAACCTTCAAGCTGGGAGACTGGACCGGCAGGCTGAGTACACCCACATCGAGAGAGCCGTTCTCCAGCTTCTCCACGATCTTATAAGTGAAGTTGCGATAGATGCTGATCTGCACGTCGGGATATTTGCGGCAGTATTCTCCAAACACCTCGGGCAAAACATAAAGGCAAGTGGCTTCGTTGGCGCCGACGAGGAGCGTTCCCCGCGGGGTGTGCCCATGGTCGGCGACCGCTACCAGCGATTCGTCGCGCAGCTTCTTCATGCGCAACGCGTAGTCGTGAAAAACCAGGCCAGCCGGAGTCAGCTTGACAGTTTTGCCCGAGCGGTCCAGTAGACGATCGCCATACTCCTGCTCCAGTTGGCGGATTTGCGCGCTCACCGCCGATTGCGAACGGAACACTTTCTCCCCGGCGCGCGAAAAGCTGCCTTGCCGGGCGACCTCCAGAAATGTGATGAGCTGATCGAAATCCATGCAGTTTTTAGTTAGGAGATTATAGCGAACTTCTCATCGAACTGATTCAGTCAAGCGATTCCGTAAGCGCTGGCCCGGCTGGGAGCGTGCTCATTGCACGACTGGTCTTTCGGAAGTGAGAAGTTTGTCGCGTCCATAACTGCGCGCTTCCTCGGTGGCGAGGCGTGCGAGGATCGAAGCCCAGGTCTCCTCGATCGAACACGGTGGCACGAGAGGCTCAACCCGAAGCAGCGGCAAAGCGGAACAGGAAAGCAGATCAGCCGCTCGGATGCTGCCGGTGAGTTGCAAGTGTCGGCGGAGAATGCGGCGGAGGCATTGCTCTTCCTGAGGCTCGAGAGTTGCAAACCGAACCGAATCTCGGTTCATGACATCGTCGTTGAAAGGGTCATCGGCATCGGCCCGTAACAGATAGGCTAACCCGCCGGTCATCCCCGCGCCCATGTTCGCGCCAGCAGGACCGAGAATCACCACTACGCCCGCCGTCATGTATTCGCATCCGTGGCGGCCCACGCCCTCGACCACTGCGAGCGCGCCGCTGTTGCGAACTGCGAATCGTTCTCCCGCCCGGCCCGCGACAAACAGCTCTCCGGAGGTCGCCCCATAGAGCACCGTGTTCCCAACCAAAACATCTCCCCGCGCGGAGGCTTCCGCTTGTGCGTTGATGGCGATGCTGCCGCCGCACAGGCCTTTACCCACGTAGTCGTTGGCTTCGCCGGTCAGTCGAAAATTCGCGCCTGAAATCAGGAATGCGCCAAAGCTTTGTCCGGCGGTGCCGAAAAACTCGCACTCGACTCCCGCCATATCCAATGCCGAACGTCCAAACGACGAACCCAGGCGCCGCAAAACCTCACCACTGAAGTGCGCGCCCACCGCTCGGTCCTCACTCGTGATTTCAAAACGATAAGGACGGATGGAGAGCGATTCGAGATCGTCGACCACACGATTCAGCTCGACGTGAAGTGCGCTCGTGTCCTCATGAGGACACGGAAATTGCGCGGGTGGATTAACAATGGGCTGCAACAACGAGAACATGCTTCGTTCGGCTTCTGCCGAACGCGGCCGCAAGCGGTCGACCGCGCCCAGAAGTTCGTCGATTGATCCAGACCCCATCCCGGCCAGCAGTTGGCGGACGTCTGCCGCCAGCCCGCGGAAAAAAGTCTCGACCATCTCCGGATTTCCGGCAAAGCGCGCGCGCAGAGTTTCATCCTGAGTAGCGATGCCGACGGGACAGGTGTTGAGGTGGCATTGGCGCGCCATGACGCACCCGATCGCGAGCAGAGCGGCGGTCCCAAAGCCGAATTCCTCGGCACCCAGCAGAGCGGCGACGACCACGTCGCGGGCGAACTTGAGCCCGCCGTCTACGCGCAGCCGCACACGAGCGCGAAGACCCGCGCGCACCAGCGCAGTATGTGCGTCCCGTAACCCAATCTCCCAGGGCAGTCCGGTGTTCTTGATGGAGGTGAGCGGCGACGCGCCGGTGCCGCCATCATGCCCGCTGATCGTAATCACGTCCGCGCCGGCTTTCGCCACGCCGGTGGCGATCACGCCAACTCCGGAACTCGAAACCAGCTTTACTCCGATACGCGCATTCGGATTCACGGCGCGCAGATCGTAGATCAACTGCGCCAGGTCCTCGATGCTGTAAATGTCATGGTGCGGCGGCGGGGAGATCAACGACGTTCCCGGGACAGCGTGCCGCAGACGCGCGATGTAAGGTGTGACTTTCGCCGAAGGCAGTTGCCCGCCTTCACCTGGCTTCGAGCCTTGCGCCATCTTGATCTCGATTTCGTCGGCGTGCACCAGATATTCCGCCGTGACGCCAAACCGCGCCGACGCGACCTGCTTGACGCGGTTGTTCGCCTCCGGGCGTTCGTAATAGATGCTTGGATCTTCACCGCCCTCGCCCGTATTGCTGCGTCCTCCCAGGCGGTTCATGGCGATAGCCAAAGTCTGGTGCGCTTCGGGCGAAATCGCTCCCAAGGACATAGCCTGGGTGCTGAAACGGCTAAGGAGTGAAGCTTCGCTTTCCACGTCATCTAAAGACAGAGGCTGCGCAGCACGCACCTCAAGCAAATCGCGCACGGCAACGTTTTTCCGTTCTTCCGAGAGCACAGCCAAAGCCGCCTGATTCTCCGCAGTCGGCGACTTGATGTAGCGATGCATTCGCCGCACCAGTTCCGGCGAACTCGCATGCTGCTCTCCCTTGTGGCGGAAGCGATACAAGCCGGTATCGCGAAACTCCGCAGCAGCAGACCCGAACCCCGCAGAGTGACAAGAGATGCAATCGCGCAAGAGATCGTCTAGCGTTTTCCCACTGAGCGTACGGCCGGCATCTTCGAAGAACTCGTCACACACCGCCGAATCAAGCCCGATGGTTTCGAAGATTTGACTGTTCCGGTAACTGCTCATGGTGGAGATTCCCATGCGCGCCAGCACTTTGCGCAGGCCTTTATCAATGGCAGCGCGATATCGTGCGGGCCCATTGATATCGGCACGAGCCGCCAGGCCCATTGCAAGATACGGATGCACCGCGCTCGCTCCCGCCGCCACGAGCAGGGCGACGTGATGCGTATCGATAACCTGGCCGGTCTCCACAATCAACGGGACATTCGACGCTCCCGCTGCCGTCATCACTCGCCACGCAGCCGAAACCGCCAGCAGTGCAGGCAGGGCGGCCCGCTTGTCGCTCAAGGCCCGATCGCTCAACAGGATCGCTCGGCCAGCTGCCGCTGCAGTCGATGCTTCTTCACGAATCCTGCCCAGAGCTTGACGGGCAGCCTCAACTCCTCCTTCCGCCTCAAAACTGAAATCGACGCAATGGATCGTCAGCAGCGCTTCGGCCAGCGAGTCCATTTGTCCTGCATCGAGCAGGGGAGAATCCAGTTTCGTGTCCTTGCCGAGGTAAACGTCGAGTGACATCACATGGCTTTCACGCAGCGGATCGATGGGCGGATTCGTAACCTGGGCAAAGCGCTGTTTGCAGAAATCCCACAGAGGGCGCGGCAGGCTCGATAGGAATGCCGGGGGAGCGTCATCGCCCATGCTCCACAACGGTTCCTGACCTTGCTCGACCAGCGGCTGAAAGAGCATCCGGAACTGGTCTTCGGTCCAGCCAAATGCCGCCATCCAGCGGTTGGCGTCGATGACATTTGGCGCGGTTTTGTTTTCCGCTGGAATCAAGGACGGTGTCCGGCTATCTGCCACGCTCACCAGCCGAGCCACTTCGTTCGGCCGGAAAAACGTTCCGCTTGCCGGATCGGCGATCAGCATCTCGCCCGGGCCAAGCCGCTGCCGTTCGATCACATGCTTGTCGGAAAGATCCGTGATGCCGACTTCCGAGCCGACGATCAGCAACCCATCCGAAGTCAGCGTATAGCGCAGCGGACGCAGGCCGTTGCGGTCAAGCTTGGCGCCGATGAGGTGTCCGTCGGTGAAAAGCAGCGCGGCTGGGCCGTCCCAGGGTTCCTGCAGAGGAGCGCTATTGGCGAGGAACTGGCGCAGACCGCGGTCGAGCTGCTCATCGTGTTCCCAGGCCGGCGGCACCAGGCGCAATGCCGATTCGGCAACGCTCGACCCGCTCCGCACCAGCGCTTCCAGCGCATTGTCGAAACTCGCGGAGTCGCTCATCCCAGGCTGCAGCAACCTGGAGTTCTCCGGCAGTCCCAGCTGGCGTCGCAACCCGGCCCCACGCGCTTGAAACCAGCGGCGATTGCTGCTGATAGTGTTGATCTCGCCGTTGTGAGCCACAAAGCGAAAGGGTTGAGCCAGTGACCAACTGGGTTGTGTGTTGGTGGAATAGCGCTGGTGGAAAACCACAAACGCGCTTTCGAACTCCGGATCGTTGAGGTCAAGATAGAAGGGAGCCAACTGCTCAGGCGTAAGCAGTCCTTTATAAACGATAGTTCGCGAAGAGAACGAGCAGTAGTAGCCGGCGTCGGAAATGGTTTCGAGTTCTTGTCGCAGGCGGAATAGCTGCAACTCGAAGTCGAAAGATTCGAGTCCGGAAGACTTCGACTCGGGAGACTTGTCGCGAGGAGCAACAAAGCATTGCCGCACCACCGGCAGAGATTCACGCGAACGTGGTCCCAGGATGGAAGAATCCGTGGGTACGCTGCGCCAGCCTAGAAATGAAAGGTCAAATTTCCCGACGGCAGCTCGAATCGCATCCACCGCCTGATCTTCTCGGCCACGCTGAAGAAACACCATGCCAACGCCAAACTCATCAGGCAATTCAATGCCGTCATCGCGAGCGACCCTGCGGAAGAACGCCTTCGGAAGCGTGACCAGCAAGCCGGCGCCATCGCCACTGCGGCCGTCGGCGTCTACACCGCCGCGATGGGCCAGCCGCGACAAAGCCTCCAGTCCGCGCTCGACCACAGCATGAGACGCAGGTCCGCCCAGTTGGGCGATGAAACCCACGCCGCATGCATCATGGTCCGCCGAGAAGGTGAGGCGACTCTCCGCCATACTACTTGTCTAACCTGAAACACCCAGCCAAGTACAATCGTCATTTTCGATGCGGCCAATGGATTTTTCTGCACATGCTGCAAAGCGTTTTTCCAGGGTTACGCATGACGTTCCTATATCGTGAAAGGTTGGAGTTCTCCATTCAGGTAAAATGACAACTCTTGCCGCGGTCAGCGCTCCCATGGTCAATCTTTCTGACATTCAAGCCGCGTTGGCCCGAGTACGAAAATCAATCTACGTGTCTCCCTGCACCCGTTCTGAAACATTCTCCGAACTAACCGGCAACTCGATCTATCTGAAACTGGAGAACCGGCAGAGAACCGGCGCCTACAAAGAACGCGGCGCATTGAACAAGCTGCTAAGTCTCACGGCGGAGGAACGTTCTCAGGGCGTGATCGCGGCCTCGGCAGGCAATCACGCGCAGGCCGTCGCCTACCACGCCTCCAACCTCGGGATTCGGGCACGAATTGTCATGCCCCTGGCGACTCCGCTGATCAAGGTGTCGGCCACTCGTGGTTACGGCGGTGACGTTGTACTTCACGGAGCGAATTACGACGAAGCCTATGAGGAAGCGCTGCGCCTCAGCGCGCGGGACCACCTCACCTTCGTCCACGCTTTCAACGATGATGTGGTGATTGCCGGGCAGGGCACTCTGGGGCTGGAACTGCTTGAGCAGCATCCCGACCTCGAGGCGGTTGTCGTGCCCATTGGTGGAGGCGGATTGATCGGTGGCATGGGTTGCGCTTTGAAAGAAACCAATCCGCGTATCCAGGTGATCGGAGTTCAGCCGGCGCGGTTGCCTTCCGTGAAAGTCGCCCTTGCGGAGGGAAAACCCGTGACCTTGCCTTCAGCGGTGACCATCGCTGACGGAATCGCGGTGCGCCGCGCGGGCGAACGGACTCTTCCACTGATTCAGAAATATGTCGATGACGTCGTCACGGTCGAGGAAGAGGAGATTGCCAACGCAGTCCTGCTGCTGCTCGAAAGAGAGAAGATACTGGCCGAAGGAGCAGGTGCCGCGGCACTGGCGGCTCTAGTCAATCGCCGCAGTCCCTTGATTCGTGAGAAATCCGGCAAGAAAGTTGTCGTAGTCGTGAGTGGCGGAAACATCGATGTAACTCTCCTGGCGCGCATTATCGAGCGCGGCCTGGTCAAAGATGGGCGACTGGTCCGCCTGCGCGTCCATCTTCCGGATTATCCCGGTGCCCTGCATAAAGTTACCGGCATTCTCGCCCAACATCGCGCCAACATCGTTGAAACGTCCTACGACCGCGCCTACCACAACGTGAATCTGGGAGACACCGCCATCGACATCACCATGGAGACTCGCGGTCCCGACCACATCGCCGAACTCATCTCAGCCCTCGGCGCCAGCGGCTACACCCACGAACGAATCCTATAATCGGATTCGAGAATACTTATGTGGGGACAGCCGCCTTGGCTATCCGGCTAGCGGACCGCGCCGTCGATAATGAACTTGACGGTTGAGACCTAAGCTTCCCGATAACCAAATTCGGTTGCTTACAAACCCAAGAGGCGTATCCTTTTTAGGGGCTGGGATCCGGGCCCGTCTAATCCCATGCCGCCTTAGAACTCAAGTATCTATGGAGGTAGCACTATGACTTCTGGCATTCTCACCTCGCCCGGAATCAAAGCTCCCGGCGACTACATTGAAGACGTAATGATCAGTGTGAAGGCGAAGAACCCCGCCGAGCCTGAGTTTCACCAGGCGGTACGCGAGGTATTCGATTCTCTCCGGTTAGTTCTAGCCAAGCATCCCGAATATCAATCCAACCGCATCCTCGACCGGATCGTCGAGCCCGAACGCGTTCTGATGTTCCGTGTCCCTTGGACTGACGATCAAGGAAATGTGCAGGTAAACCGCGGCTTCCGAATTGAGATGAACAGCGCCATCGGCCCCTATAAGGGCGGATTGCGCTTCCATCCCTCCGTGAACCTCGGCATTCTCAAGTTTCTGGCTTTCGAACAGGTATTCAAGAATTCGCTGACTACGCTTCCCATGGGTGGCGGCAAGGGCGGATCGGATTTCGATCCCAAAGGTAAAAGCGATAACGAAGTGATGCGCTTCTGCCAAAGCTTCATGACCGAACTGCAGCGCCACATCGGTCCTAACACGGACGTCCCCGCTGGCGACATCGGTGTAGGCGGACGCGAAATCGGCTATCTCTTCGGCCAGTACAAGCGCCTGCGCAACGAATTCACGGGCGTGCTCACCGGCAAGGGCCTGAACTGGGGCGGATCGTTAATTCGTCCAGAGGCGACCGGCTACGGCTGCGTGTATTTCGCCGAGGAAATGCTGAAGAGCCGCAAGGACTCACTCGACGGCAAGCTCTGTCTGGTTTCCGGCAGCGGCAACGTCTCCCAGTACACCATCGAGAAGCTGCTCGACCTGGGCGCGAAGCCGGTGACCGTATCAGATTCAAACGGAGTGATCTACGATCCGGACGGCATCGATCGCGAGAAACTGGCTTATGTTCTGGAGCTGAAGAACGTGAAGCGTGGCCGTATCCGTGACTATTCGGATCGCTACAAGAAGGCGATCTTCATGCCCACCGACGTGAAGCTCGAGCACAGCCCGCTATGGAATATCAAAGCGGATTGCGCTTTCCCCAGCGCCACGCAGAATGAGATCACCGCGAAGGATGCGGCGAATCTTATTAAGAACGGCATCAAGGTGGTGGCTGAGGGCGCCAACATGCCAAGCACACTGGAGGCGACCAAGCTCTTCCTGGATGCCAAGGTTCTCTACGGTCCGGCGAAGGCGGCAAACGCGGGAGGAGTAGCCACGTCAGGTCTCGAGATGTCGCAGAACAGCGCGCGCATTTCCTGGTCGCGTGAAGAAGTGGATGACAAACTGCACAAAATCATGATCGCCATCCACCGCAACTGCTACGAGACGGCTGAGAAATACGGCACGCCCGGCAACCTGGTCAACGGCGCCAACATCGCAGGCTTTTTAAAAGTAGCCGACGCGATGCTGGATCAGGGACTAGTGTAGAAACGAGCATGTAGGGATAGCACCCCTGAGCCTGCCCTGAGCGGAGCCGAAGGGGCTGTCCGGCCGGGCAAAGCCCGGCGATTGCATGCAGTATCAGAAAAGCGGGGTGGGCTCACGTCCGCCGCGTCCTTTTTATGAGGCGATGGAAGTGGAGAATCGTGCTGGCGGCCGTCAATCTTCTTTTGGCGATTGGCATGTCCGCTGTCGGCATGCGCGAATACGCTGCGGATCATCAGTTGCATCCTGGGTACTTCTACCACGGGAACCGTTACTATGTCCCCACCGCCCAGTGGATAAGCTACTGCCTGAACGCCCCCGCCCATCTAGTCGCAAATATGTTTGATGATTTTGCTATGCGCTACCACTTGATGCCGTCACGATGGTTCGGCGTGTGGTGCTTCTATTTCGTCCATTACGAATTCTACGCCGCAGTTTTCCTCTTCTGGTGGTGGATGGGGTGGAAGGTCGACGCAAAGATGGTTTCCCAAAACTGCAGTGCATCTTGGGGAATAGCTGAATCTTTGGTCGGCCTCTGCGTGGCCGTGCTGCTGTTGTTCTATGGGAGCGTCTATGTTTGGCGCACCGATACAATACGCTCTGTCGCAGGTGCGACTGTTGTATGGGGCGGCGTCCTAATGTGGTATTTTCTGCTGCGTATCTCGGTAATTCTGCCGCTTCCCGCAGAAGGCCTGGCAAGATAGAAGTCATTCAATGTCCCTCCGCCCCATCACCGAGCCTCTCCTCGACGCCGAAACCCGCCTCGAAGGCTTCGACAACCTGATGCCCTTCAAGGTCCAGAATATTCTTCTGGTCTCCAGCCTCTACGACTCTTTCATCCTCCGCGAAGACGGCCGCCTCAACGAACTTCTGATCGACGAATCGCTCGAACTGAACCTGCAGCAAATCCCCGGCATAACACATGTTTCAAGCTGCGCCGAAGCTCTGGAACTGGCGCGCTCGCAGCCGCGCTTCAACCTGATCGTCACCAACCTCGCGGTAGGCGACATGACCGCGGCGCAGTTGGCACGCGGGGCCAAACGTGCGGGCCTCGATGTTCCCGTAGTCGTGCTGGCCTATGACTATCGCGAAGTGAAGAACTTCGTCAGCCGAAATCCCGTCACCGATATCGAGCGCATTTTCCTCTGGCAGGGCAACGCCCGCATTCTTATCGCCATCGTCAAGTACATCGAGGACAAACGCAACGTTTTACACGATACGCGTGCCATGGGAGTGCCCGTGCTGCTGGTAGTGGAAGACAACATCCGTTACTACTCGTCGTTCTTGCCGGTGATTTATACCGAACTGATCAAGCAGTCGCGCCGCGTCATCCAGGAGGGCATCAACGTCGCCCACAAGCTGGTGCGCATGCAGGCACGCCCGAAAATTCTGCTCAGTTCGAACTTTGAAGACGCGGCCCAGTTAGTGCAGGAGTATCGCGATTACCTGATCGGCCTGGTCTCAGACGTGGAGTTTCCCTGGGAGGGCAAACTCAGCCCCGAGGCGGGCTTCGAGCTTGCCCGCCTGATGAAGGCGCTCGTACCGGACGTCCCGGTAGTCCTGCAAACCAGCCGCACAGAGTTTCGTCCGCGCGCGCTAGCAGCCGGTTATTCTTTCCTGCGAAAGCGTTCGCCCACCCTGCTCAAAGACCTGCGCCGGATTCTCACCGAGCAATTTGGTTTCGGCGACTTCGTATTTCGCCTGCCGGATCTGAAAGAAGTAGGCCGCGCCAAAGATTTGAATGAGCTCGAAGAACAGTTGCAGACGGTTCCGCCTGAAAGTCTTACCTACCACGCCCAGAGCAACCACTTTTCCCACTGGCTCATGGCGCGGACCGAGTTTGCTCTAGCCGCCAAGCTGCGACCGCGCAAGGTCTCTGATTTCACCGGTCCAGAACACCTCCGTAGCGATCTGATCGACTCCATCAACGACTACCGCCGTGAGCAGAGCGAACTGCTTATCGGCGACTTCAACGCCGACACGTTCAAACCTTCAGAGACAGGTTTTCTGCGAATCGGCGCCGGCTCGCTGGGCGGCAAGGCGCGCGGCCTCGCGTTTGTGCGCCATCTCCTGCGCAAGCACCGCATCACGCGCCGCTTTCCGGGCATCCGGATCGCGGTGCCGCCTGCTCTCGTTTTGGCCACGGATGCATTCGATCAATTCATGACCGAGAACAACCTGCTCGACTTCGCTTTGCAATGCGAAGACGATGCCGAGATTCTGCAGAAATTTCTAGCCGCCCCGCTCTCTGCAAAATTGCAGGAAGACCTTAAAGTGTTCCTTGCGGAGGTTACCTATCCGCTAGCCGTGCGCTCCTCGAGCCTTCTCGAGGACTCGCAATACCAGCCTTTCACCGGAGTCTACGAAACCTTCATGCTGGGCAATCAGTCGGCAGACCCCACCGTGCGGCTCGCGGAGTTGATCGACGCCATCAAGCGGGTCTACGCCTCTACTTTCAGTCGCCACGCCAAGGCCTACGTGCGCGCCACGCCTTACCGCCTGGAAGAGGAAAAGATGGCGGTGATCGTCCAGCAGTTGGTGGGCACAGCGCATGGGCAGCGTTTCTATCCGGATTTCTCCGGCGTAGTGCGTTCGCACAATTTCTATCCTGTGCCGCCGATGACCTTCGCCGATGGCATTGCCGCGGTGGCTTTGGGACTCGGCCGGGCCGTCGTCGACGGCGGAAAATGCCTGACCTTCTGCCCCCGCTATCCGCAAAGTCTGATGCAATTCTCCTCGGTGGACGACATCCTCGCCAACTCGCAGACCGAGTTCTGGGCGCTCGAGTTGAATGGCATCCCTCAGGGGCGTCCCGGACATTTGCACGAACGCCGCTTCGGTCTGGATGCGGCCGAAGCCGACGGAACGTTGCTTGCCGTTGGTTCCACGTATTCGGTTGACAACCAGGCGGTGTACGACGGCGTGAGCCGGCCAGGCGTACGCATTGTGAGTTTCGCTTCAATGCTGAAACACGGATTGTTTCCGCTGGCCTCTATGCTCGAGATGTTGGTCAAAGCCGGGGAAGATGCTCTGGGTATTCCCGTAGAAATCGAGTTTGCGGTTCGTGTGCCCCGGCAGCAAGGCGAAGCGGCGGAGTTCGGCTTCCTGCAAATTCGCCCCCTAACCCTTTCGCGCGATCACCAGGACTTATTAGTCGACAGCGTCGAGCCGCAGCAGTTGCTCTGCCAGAGCAGCAAGGTGCTGGGCAACGGCCGCATCGAGAACCTGCAGGATGTAGTGGTCGTCGATTCGCAGCGCTTTGAGCGCGGCCGCAGCCTGGAGGTGGCCAAAGCCGTAGCTCACTTCAACGGCGTGCTGAGCGCCGCCAATCGCCCGTATCTGCTGATCGGAGTAGGACGCTGGGGATCGAATGATCCCTGGCTCGGAATTCCCGTGGAGTGGGATGAAATCTCGGGCGCGCGCGTTATCGTCGAGGCGGGATTCCACGACTTTCGTGTAACTCCCTCCCAAGGCAGCCACTTTTTCCAGAATCTCACCGCATTCCAGATCGGCTATTTTACGGTGAATCCCGATGCCGGCGAGGGCTCGGTGGATTGGGAGTGGCTGAACGAGCAGCCCTCGGTGGACGAGGACGGCTGTGTCCGCCACTTACACTTCGATGCGCCGATGCGCGTGATCATGAACAGCAGGCAAAGCCGGGGAATTATCTTCAAGCCGGCAGCGGCGCCCCCATAACGCGGGTTCTTGCCGCGAATTTACGCTGACTCCCCAACCGGAGGTGCAGCCAACCTTGACGATGGGCCGAAACCGGTTACTGGAACGCGCGCCAAACCACCTTTACCCGGTCCATATCTTGCGCGTTCAGGTGACTCCCTCGCCCCCAACTGCATCTTAACTGTTAAAGTGGAAAGAGAAGTTCCCGCGCTTTCGACGCGATCGATAAGCGACATCTTAATCAACTGGACCTGGAGTCATCATAAATTTGAAACTGAACTATTCAGCGTGTGTGGGCCTACTAACCGTGTCGATCTTATTCTCTGCGGCCTTTTGCGCAGGTCAAACCGCCCCTCAACCTCAAACATCGGACCCTGCCCAATCGGCCCAAGTGCCCGCGGCCAGTTCTTCGACGCGGGATAAACCCGGAAGCCAACCGTCTGCCCAGAGTAACACTCAGGATCCAGGCGCGCCGGTCCAACCAGATACAAAGAAGGCCGAAGATTCAAAGAAGAAGGACGACCGGATGTTTTACGTAATGCCGAACTACTTGACCGTGGACGGTCAGGCGCAAGTGCCTCCAGTCTCCTGGAAAGAAAAGTTCGCCATGGCAGCCAAGGGCTCCTTCGACCCTTATGAATTCACAGTCGTCGGCATCGTTGCAGGCGTTCGGCAAGCGGAAAATTCCGATCCGGCGTTCGGGCAGGGAGCGAAGGGATACGCGAAGCGCTATGGAACGGCTTTCGCCGATCAGGTGGATGGCAATATCATGGTAGGCGGCGTTTACCCGACGATACTAAAAATCGATCCGCGCTATTATCGATTGGGCAGGGGGTCGGGCATGCACCGCTTTGGCTATGCCATCGACCGTATTTTCATTGCTCGAAAAGACTCCGGGGCTCACATGTTCAACGTTCCCGAGTTCCTCGGCAACGCAACGGCGATTGCGATTTCTAACGTCTACTATCCTGCCGTCGATCGCAGTTTTTCGTCGAACCTCTCGGGTTGGGGAGTGCAAATGGGTATCGACGCCTTTGGAAATGAGCTGAAGGAGTTTTGGCCAGATATTCACGGCTATTTGCAGAACAGACACGCCCGCCACCTGGAGAAACAGCAGCAGAAAGCAGCCGACTAACCCTTGCAATCTGGATTCCACACTCGCCCGTTTCTGCCGGTGGAGTGCATCCAACGGCCAATTCAAGCAATCCAAGTTTGGGTGACTGGCAGGAATTGGGAAACGCGCAGCAGATAGGGCCCGAGCAGGAAAATACGGATGTTGGGGGGACGACTTGAAAGCATTTCGATTATTTTGCATGGCGGGAGCACTGACCGGGATGCTGGCAGCGGCCCCTGTTCAAGCTCAGGAACCAGCGAACTCGCGCAAACAATCCCAGGAGGGAACGGTACCCTCGGATCCGGACAGCGTTTCGCTGACCACCAATGTTGCGCTGACCGATATTTCGCTAACCGATGTTTCGCAAAACCAGGACCCAGCGCAAGCGGGCAAGACAACAGATCGCAAATCCTCTGTGCCAGACGCGCCCAGCGCTGCCTCAGCAGACACGAACCCCAATGACCAGTTTGGAAAGCAACCGAAGAGAATTCTGTGGATCATCCCCAATTACCGGGCGGTCAGCGCCAACACGCATTTGCCTCCGCTGAGTTTCAAGGGTGAACTCTGGCTGGCGACCCAGGATACGTTCGACTACTCCTATTTCATTTTAGTGGCAGGGCTCGCCGGAATTGACATGGCCGGCAAGTCGGAGCCAGGGTTTGGGCAGGGCGCTGAGGGCTACGGCAAATACTACTGGCACAACTTTGCCGACGGCGGTATAGAGAACTACATGACGGAAGCAATCGTTCCAGTGGTGACGAGAGAAGACCCGAGATATTACACCATGGGCAAAGGCGGATTGGTTAAGCGGACCGGTTACGCGGTAACCAGACTGTTCATCACCAGGACCAACTCGGGAAGGAGCACTTTCAATCTGTCGGAGATCGTTGGGGCCGGGGCGGCCGCAGGCATCGGCAACACGTATTACCCGGCAGAATCCAACCCGTGGGTGAAAACCTACCAGCGTTGGGGAACGCAAGTGGGCTTGGATGGAGTGTTCAACACGCTAAAGGAGTTCTGGCCCGATATCAATCACGCGGTATTTCACGGAAAATACTAATTCCGCCTTAGCCGCGCTGTAAATTACTCCCCGACTTTAAACCCGGAGATTCAGGCTAAGAAAAGGCGGCCGGATTATCGGCCGCCTTTCCGGTTGAACGGTTCCCTCTAGAAATGAAATCCGATTTCGCCCGTGAGCGAGCGCGGCGTCACATAGTGCGTCCCGCTAAAGGTTGAAAGAAAGTTATAGAGCGCAAAATGGTTCGCCAGGTTGATGACGGTCAATCGCGCGCTCACTTTGTACTTGTCTCCATGGAATAAGTTGTCATGGCCGACCGACATGTCGAAAAGACTCCGCGACGTAATACGCGGCGGCTTGTGGTCGTCGTTTTCGGTGTTTGGGGCAGGTACTTGTATTAGCGCGGAGCCAAACGTCGATGCCGGGCAATTGAAAGGCAGAGGCGCCGTCGGGGTGGCGCGGACTCCGTTGCAAGTGAACCCGGCCTCGGACTCCTGGTCGGCAGAAAGCGGAATCTCGCCCACGTTGGCAGCGCCCATGCTGATGTTATTCACACCACCGAGGACGAGCGATCCCGGGCAATTGTTCGGCGCGAGCTGCCCGAAGCAGGGAGTTGCCCCTGCGACCAGTCCGCTGTCATACCGCCAGTTGAAGCCGACCCAGGGGCCCCGCTTCCACGGCTGATATTGGAGGTGAGTCGTCTCGTTGAACTTCTCGTCGTGGTCAATGCGGAAGGGAAGCCCGGCAGCAGTCGCCACTGTTGCACCCGCTCCACCGATCTGCGGCTGGAAAAAGCGCGCTGCCACGCTGGAAAAGACCACGAGCGCCGAGAAGCCGTGGATATCTGGCACGCTCACGCGCCCCGCATATCCGGGAATCTTGGAGTTGTGCCATTCAATCGGAAACGTGATCGGGGTGTTGCCGAGCACGCTGAAGTCATAACCATTGTGTGTGTACTTCGAAATCCACTCGCCAGAAAAGACCAGGTACTTCCCGAACGCCTGCTCGATGCCGGCATGGAATTCATTTCGAAAGCCGGGACTCAGCGCGCCGCTCGATGAGCCGCATAGAAGAAGCGGGTTTAAGACCGCATTTAAGCATCCGATGCTGGAAAGAATCAGATTTTCGTTGAAAGGAGATTCCAGGGTGCGTGCGTACGAAACGCGAAGAATCGTATTCCTCCGCTTGATATTGTAAGCGACCCCAACCCGAGGCTCAGCTTGCCTTGCGGTCGACAGACCATTGTAGAAATCGCCCCGCAAGCCAAGGTTCAAAGACCAGTTTCCCTTGGTAATGTTGTCACGCACGTACAAAGCAAGTTCTTTCACGTCGGTGTGACCATCGAAGGTGAACGGGGTTCCGCCACGCGTCAGGTCGAAAGGCAATAGAGTTGGATTAAAGTTGGGGTAAAGGGGGGAGTTGGGTGCGTTCAAGTTAGCGGCAGTATTCGGCTGTAACGCACCGGCGCATTGGGCGGGATCAGTGATCCCCGGCGCGGGAGCCGCAACAAACGGGAACGGGTTCACAGCTGTGACAGTTGCGGCAGTGATGCAGGGTGCATTGTAGGTTGGATCGACGATCCCGACGGTGTCATTTTCATTGAGGAATGTCTGCTGATAGACGACTCCGGCCTTGATTTGGTTGATCCCTTTGACGTAGGAAAGATCGGATCGAAGCCCCGCGTTGGTCAGCGTCCGGTTCTGGCCCACGGACTGTCTCTGCAGGCTCGGTGGCCCGAGGTCCGCGAAGGCGTCGCCGCTGGGATAGTAGTTGTAGTCGTCACGGCGCACGAATGCGCCGAGCGTGTATACGGCGTTCGCGTTCAGCACATGCGTCCAGGAAGGCGCAATATTGAACGACCCAATCTTGGATCGCTGATCCGTCGGTCCCACGATATTCCCGTTCGGGTCGCTGCCGGCAAAGGCTGCCATTTGCGGTTCGATCCCAAAAAGCCCATTCCACGGCGTCGCGTTTTCGGCATCGAGGTTATTCGGTGTCTGGAACCAGCTTCGGTTGTAGCCGAAGTTCAAGTGAATCGAGTCGGCCGTCGTGAGTTGATAGTCCACTCGGTCGAAGAGGTTCTCTTCGTTGCCTTTGTCGTGGAATACGGCGAACTCTGGCGGATCCAGGAACCGGCCTGTATTCAAGCCTCCTAGAGAGATGAAGTTCCCCCACTTCTTGCCCCCGTACGCGACATCCGCTGCCACGTTCGACGTCCCGAACGTTCCATAGGAAGTGGTCACACTCCCGTGAGGCGTTGTCACACCCTGACCTGAGCGCGTGGTCGCAACAATCACAACGCTGGTCTTGCCTCCGTATTCCGCCGGCGGCGCACCCGAGATCACTTCCATGGATTCAATCGAATCGACAGGAAGCTGGTTGGAGAATACTTTGCTCTGCTGGTCGGTAATGGGCTGTCCGTCGATAGAAAACGAATTCTCCGCGTGGTCGCCCAGTCCATGGAACAGGCCGTTAGAGTCGGCCGCGATTCCCGGCGTCGAAAGAGTAACCAGCGAACTCAGTCCCGATGTCGTGCTCTCCAAGGGAAGCCTGTCGAAATAGCTTTTGTCGATGTCTGAGTGGAAGGTCGGATCGTTCTCCAGCAAGTCAGCCGCCCCAGCCTCGACCGTCACCGAGGTTGTGGACCCCGACACTTGGAGTTTCACGTTGACGCTGAGAGGCACGACGGAGCGGACCTCCACGTCCTGTGAATTATTGCCGAATCCGGTCGCGGTCACATTCATGTGATAAGGATTGAAAGGCACGTTCGGAAGGCTGAAGTTCCCGGATTTATCCGTGGTGGTTGAGCGGTCATAATGGCTGACCGGGTTGTGAATCTCAACGGTTGCATTCGGCACGACGGCGCCGTCAGGGTCTAAGACGGTACCGGTAATGGAGCCCGAGCTACCGCCCGATTGCGCGTTGACCACAACACTAACCATAGCGAACGAAATGATAAGAATAGTGACGATTAACTGCTTGGATGAAGCAAGCATGAATTCCTCCTGGAATGAAATAAAGAAATAGGGATCGGCCCGGCAAATGAAGCCGGAGCTTTGCACGTCGAACCAGCGAATCCTTGGTCAGAGCGCCTTGATCAATGGGAATCCCTAAACGGCAGGAGGACCACGAATGCCCAATTCAAAAACACTGAGCCGGGCGTTCGCGATAACTTCTTCTTCTTGCAGCAGTCCGACCGCGGCAAATACGGGTCGGGCATGGCTGCAGCTGGCTGTGGGCGTGGTGGTGTGGGCCACCACGCAGATTGAGCAGGAACTCGATTCGGTCTGGTTGGGATGGTTGTGAGTAGACTCCGCCATCGCCGTCCACAACATCAGGGACAGGCAGAGCCACGCCAACCATCGAAAAGTAAACCGCATGCGTTCCTGCATTGGGCTAGATTCTTTTTAGCTTATATCGGTTGTCTTGCACAAGGCAATGCCTGGCAAGTTACTATGGGTGTGGACTCTTATGTTGGTCGTTCGAGGGCGTGCACGCAATCTAAAGTCACATGCGGAGGGAATGAATGTCAGAACCAACTTATGAAGAACTCAAAGCCCGTCTATCCCAGTTAGAAAAAGAAGTCGAGACCAAGAAACGCAGCGGCGACCTGATCTTCAAGGTCGGCGAAAAAGGCGGCGTCAGCGTCTACGGATTAGGCCGTTTTCCCGTCACGCTCTACTACGAACAATGGAACCGCCTGCTCGGTGCCGCCGACGACATAAAGAAGTTCCTGGAGGAGAATAAGTCAAGATTAAAGCTCAAGGAACAAGGCTGAGAGAGACGTCAGACGACCTCAGACGCCAGACCCTAGATCCTAGACCCTGGACCCTAGACCCTAGACCCTGGACCCTGCGTACCTGCACTTCGAAAGTCTGAAGTCCGAGGTCCGACGCCCACGTTAGACCCTGGGTACCTGGACTTTCGAAGGTCCGAAGTCAGAGGTCCGACGCCGGCATTGCGTTATAATAAAAAGACTGTGCCCAAGTACTCCATCGTCGTCCCTCTGCACAACGAGCAGGAGAACGTTACCGATCTCTACGATCGCCTGAAGGCTGTAATGGAGGCCGCAGGCGAGACCTTCGAAATCGTGCTCGTCGATGATGGTTCGAAAGATCACACATTCGCCATGCTGCGCGAGATCGCGGCCGTCGACAGCCGGGTAACGGTCGTAAAGCTCCGCCGCAACTTCGGTCAGACGGCCGGCCTGGCTGCCGGTTTCGACCATGCCCGCGGCGAATACATCATCGCCATGGATGGTGATCTGCAACACGATCCTGGCGATATTCCGTTATTTCTGGAGAAGATTGCCGCCGGCTACGACATCGTCAGCGGCTGGCGCAAGGTTCGCGTCGATAATTTCTGGATGCGTCGCATTCCCTCCCGCATGGCGAACTGGCTGATGGCCAAGCTCAGCGGCGTCGACATTCACGACTTCGGCACCACCTTCAAAGCCTATCGCCGCGAGGTCCTCGACCAGGTGCCGCTCTACGGCGAACTTCATCGCTTCATCCCGGCGCTGGCCTCGTGGTATGGCGCATCTATCTGCGAAGTGCCCATCCGCAATGTGAACCGCGAGCGCGGCACCTCGCATTACGGCATTTCCCGCACCTTCCGCGTTTTCTTTGATCTCATAACCATTCGCTTCCTGCTCCGCTATCTTTCCCGTCCGCTGCATTTCTTCGGAACCTTCGGTCTGCTCAGCCTGTTCGGGGGCAGCGGCGTAGTAGCCTGGCTGGGAGTCGAAAAATTCCTGCGCCACGTTCCCGTAATGGCCTCGCACGGCCCGCTCATGATGCTTGCCCTGGGCCTGCTCCTCGGCGGGCTGAACCTGCTAGCCATCGGCCTTCTCGGCGAGATGCAAGTCCGCCACTACCACGAACCCCGCCACCGCGCTCCTTATTCCGTCGACCGTGTCCTCCGTTCGCAAAACGAAGAACACAGCGTCTCGGAGTAGTAGTCACCTCATACACAAGTCAGTGGAAGCGATATCGCGTCGACTAAGGCGTGGGGTGACGCATCTTAATCGCTGGACATCCCTATTCTTTATAGACAAGCGCAGGCCCGCTGACCTTATGGGCCTTAAGGGCGACAGATACCTCGACGCGGTCCCCGATCTTGACGAACGGGATACCTTTGTTCATCCCGTAGTCCTTACGGTCGAAGGCCATTGTTCCTTTAATGCTGCCCTCGCCTGTTCCCTTGCCGGTGAGAGTGAGGTTCAGCGTCTCGGGCTTGGAGACACCTCGAATAGTAAAGGTCCCCTGCACATCGAAGGTGTTGGGACTGGTCTGCACAACCTTGGTGGAGTCAAACGTGATGTACGGATCTTCACTGGCGTTGAAGAAGTCTTTGCTCTTTAATTTGTTGTCTTTCATGCCGCTTCCGGTATTTACGGAGTCAGCATAAATTTTGATGTTAAGTACGGCTGAAGTGACGTCCGTAGACGGAAAGGTGAGCGTGGCCGCCCACTTGTTAAACCTGCCGTCGATGGCCACGGAAGCCTTCACGAAGAACTTAACGTCGCTTTCTTCAGGGGTGATCGTGAAAATCGGAACTTGTGCTTGGGCTACCGAGGGCAACAGTGCCGACGCCAGAAGGCAGAAAACTGTCAATCGCATGGAATCACTCCTTGAAGGTAAGCAGCACAAGGATCTAGATTGCGTCTAGGCTATCATGGCCGTCGGATACTATTTGCCAGTGACGGGAAAGGTCGCAAGAAGAGAAATTGCCACCGAGAACAAGAGCGCGACGAACGTCGACGAAAACATTAAATTCCAGACCTCCGAATGAAGCTCCCGAACCCTCCTGCAACCCCGGCGTATAATTTGCGCTTAAGCCTCTTAGGAGCGCCGGTCATCATGGCACAAACCACCCAATACGAACTGCAACTGGCTCGCCGCATGTCGCGCCTCGGCACCGAGACAGCTTTCGAAGTCTTGAACAAAGCGCGCGCGCTCGAACGTCAGGGCAAGAGCATCATCCACCTGGAAATCGGCGAGCCCAACTTCGACACACCC
>Ga0209624_10001236_pt1 | contig 20564 bp, 20 predicted proteins | sample JacPinW_OM2H0_O1_FD_188565 | JGI IMG/M metagenome (GOLD analysis project Ga0209624, IMG submission 188565) | Forest soil microbial communities from Algoma, Ontario, Canada - Jack Pine, Ontario site 1_JW_OM2H0_O1 (SPAdes) (version 2) | ecosystem: Environmental > Terrestrial > Soil > Boreal...
GGCATTTCTTACTTTATAATGAATAAATAGGGCCCGGTCAACCTGTTTTCGGCGCATATACGCCGGGGGACATCTGTTCGCTGGGTTCAGTCTACGAATAATGCGGTCGCCGACGGGTACAGCACCAGGGCAGGGCATGTCCGATAATCCGACCAATCAGGAGTCGGGGCTCGCCTCGACACCGCTGAGGTTAGATCTCGGTAATGCGCGACCAAGCGGATGTATATTCCGGGCAATGGTTCCTCATCCCATCCGGCCGACTGATCCGCGAACGTGGCCATGGATTTTCTACCTCTGGCTTGCGTTCGCACTGGTCGGATTCGCAAAACCCGTCTGGCGTTGGTTCCAACGCAAACGGGCGGAAACCTGGCCTGCGACACAGGGCCGTGTTGAGTCCACCGAAATAAACGCCACCAAGGGATTTCGCACGAGTACTTCCTCAAATACCTCCACCGCCTCTTTTGAGTACATTTATGAAGTTGCGGGAGCGAAACATAGCGGGACGTACAAGAGGCAATTCGGAACAGACGAAGAGTCTGACGACTTTCTTCGGAACCTCGTGGGAAGGGACGTAAGAGTTCAATTCAATCCAGAGCACCCCACTGATTCCTTCGTACTGGACAGCGCGATCGACTCTCTATTGTCAAGTCGGCCGCCCTCGGCGGCGTCACCCCTGGAGATACGTCGCTACTGGAATCCTCTCCCAGTTTGGCTCGTTCGCGTTTCGCCCCTGTTTGAGGCCCTTGCGATTATAGGGTTCGTAGTGAGTGCTTTGGTCAACGTGGGTACCTTGAGTTCCCGATGGAGTCCACCAAATTATTTCTGGGTGCTCCACGTCGGTATTTTCTTGGTCTTCTTTCCCGCCGTGTTCGTGGCTCAAAAACGAGTGGGCAGCACCAATCGAAAGGATTTTTGGAAGGTCGTTCTCAAAGATGCGCCCGACTGGATGAAATATTTTCTTTACGCCGTATTTGCCTATGTTGCTGCGATAGGTATTCCGCCCTGGATTCGGGCACTACAACAAACTCCTGGCACGCCGCGCACGGGTTCCGGTGATTGGACACTGTTTTCCGCGACGTGGATGGTGTTTTATTGGGCGTCGTTCGCCATTCTCTATGCGGCGATGAAACAGGAGCGGCTGCGCCCGCGATGCGTCAAGGGCCATCCTGTGCCACCCGGCTCCAATTTCTGCAGCCAGTGCGGACAGCCCATGGTCCGAACCTGAACCCCGTCTGTGGCGGCAGGCAGCCCGAAAATCACCGCAAGCAGCGTGATGTAAAGAATCCTTCCTCAGCGGAGACTACCTAGATGGAGGCGAACCACGGTCACGGTTTCTCGACTCCGCCAAGATGAGATGTACGCAGAGGCAAGTTCTCTGCATGGACCAGCCATTCAGAGGCTCGCCCGTGGATATGAGTCCGATCCTGATAAGCAAAAAGATCTGCTCCAAGAAATACACATAGAGTTGTGGAAGAGCTTCGGATTATTTGACAGCCGCTGCAGCGTGCGAACCTGGGTTTATCGCGTGGCGCACAATGTCGGAGCTTCGCACGTAGTACGCAGTCGCCGCTTAAGCTCACGGTTAACGGACCTGGAGGGGCTAGAAGCCGAAATGATCGGAATCGACGAGGCACAGGTTGATCGGGAGCTTGTGGCTGCGAGGATGTTCGATCTTATTCACCGGCTCAAACCCCTGGATCGTCAAATTATCATGCTTTACCTGGAAGGAGAGACAGCGGGACCCATAGCAGAAGTGACCGGGCTATCTGCGGCTAACGTGGGCACAAAGATACATCGGATCAAAAAGGCACTTAAGCAGAAATACATGGAAGGAGCAGCACATGAGCGAACCTGATGCGCCGAAAGGTGAAATGTCGCAAACTGTCTGGAGAGGGCAGGGAACCGAGCAGCAGAGTAGGCAAGTTGTGTTATCGCCCGACCAGTTGTGTGCCATGGCGCGGTCGCGAGCAAGATTAATAGCCCATGTACGGACAGCCAGTGTGGTCGTCCTTGCAGCGATTGCCGCAGGCCTTCTCTACGACCTGTACAGACTCGACCAGCCGTGGATCAGGATCGGAGTGGCATGGACGCTGTGCATCGTCGTTTACCTCTTCGGGCCCGCATTAGAAAACCGGGTGCGACGGGCTGACGTTAGCGAGCCGTGCATTCGCTTCCTCGAAAGAGAGCACGAGGAGAGAAGGCGTCATTATCTTCGTATCCGGAATCGCTTATTTTTATTCGTTCCGGGCATACTCACGTGTTGGTTTGGCCGCGCGCCCGCGATAATCAAAAGCTCGTCTGCCTCTGGCTCCGCTCCCCCGTGGCTATTTCTAACTACTGCAGTCGCTCTGGTCCTGGTGTGGTTCGCCTTCGGGAGAGCGGCCCAAAAAGCTGCTCGGGAACGCGACGAAATTCGCGGCATTGCTGGCTATTAAATTGCCGGGGCCCTAAAGGAATAGCCGAGAGTACCTCGGTGGGGGTAGTCTGAGGGCGCGAGACGCGCCCAGCAATCACGCGCGACGCTTCTTCTTGTAGCGCCGCAGCGCGGTATTGATCACCGGATAGGCGGCTTTCGGCGCAAGAATCTCATCCACCTCCACGGCCTTTCCTTCGAGTTGCTTGTAATCCTGAAAAAATCGTCGCAGCATCGTCAGCCGGTGCGTGGGGATTTCGCTGATCGTATGGTAATCGCTGAATTCCGGATCGGAGGTAGCCACAGCGATGATCTTGTGGTCCTTGTGCCCGGAGTCCACCATGGTCATCAGGCCCACGGTGCGCGCCTCGATAATCGTCAACGGCTCTACTGCCTCCTGGCACAGCACCAGCACGTCCAGCGGGTCGCCGTCCTCGGCCAGGGTCTGCGGAATAAATCCATAATTCGCGGGATAAAAAACGGCCGAATAGAGAATCCGATCCACTCGCAGCAGCCCGCTCTTCTTGTCCAGCTCGTACTTGACGTTTGACCCCAGCGGGATTTCAATCACCGCGTTGATTCCGTACGGCAGATCATTGCCGGGACTTATGTCGTGCCACGCATGGGCCATGGTTCCCCTCGCTTGCTCCGCACTCACCGACTCTACCAAAGGTTCCTATTTGGCTGCCATGCAAAGGGAAGAGGTCTTGCGACGCTGCACGCGAAGGGCTGCATGCCGGGTACGCACATGTTGGCTCGAGGCGTGCGGGGTCGCAGGCTATCGTTCGAGGGATTGTCGTCGCACACGATCGCAAATAGCAGATCACACGTTGGACTGTACTGCTCCGCGAATAAGTTATTCACAGACGGCCCACGAGCACTACGGCGGGAACCCGTCCGCCATCCACTTGGCGAATAGTTCGATTCGAGATTGCGGCCAAGGACCTTCGCCTTTGGGTGGTGGCGGCGGCATTACTGGGCCGCCGATTCCACGAATGCGATCGTAGATTGCGACAGCGTGCGTCTTGACGTCATCGTAACCTCCCAGGTCGAACCCTTTTTTCATGCCTTGAATGTCTCGTTCCGTAAAGATCGGGCGAATATCCTTTTGAAAGCTGGTCGTTTTCGTCATTGCGCCTCACAGGGATACGAACGGAAGAAGTGCAGGTATACGGTGAGTAGGGGCGACGTAGGCAGCGATGCCTAGGGAGAAGCCACCAAGATGCAGTCGAGGGTGGATAGCACGGCCGTAACGGATGCTGGCCACCAAGAAAGCGACGTTGGACAAGACGGCGAAAGCGAACCCTCCGGCGACAAGGATCTCCCCGAAGAGACCGCTTGAACTCCAACGGGCGGGACCCAAGGTTACGTAAGCCAGCACGGCGGACCCCACGGTGACGGTGACCGCGGTCGCCGCAGTGTAGCCCGCCGCAAAGCCCACGTTGGCGTGCACTAGAATCAGTAGAAAAGCAATCGCATATTCGGCCACGACGACCGCGGCGACCAGGGCGCGATAGCGAGGATCCGTGGGACCGAAGAATTGCGTGACCAGGAACAATAGGGTGGGGATGAGCACGTTCGCCAGCGCGGCGACCCACAAAGCCGTGCAGAGAATACGGCGGCGCAAGCGAATATCGGCGGTATCTTGTGTTGGACTCGCTGAGACGCCGGCTGACATGAAAGTATTGGGCGGGATTATACAGCAGGAACGGCCGGAGTGGTCCCCGTATTGCGCCCAGCTTATGTGTCGTGGCTCGGCAATCAAGTCAGCAGAATTACTTCTGGGACAGCAGATATAGGTCAGCGTGGCCGCTGGGACGCGCATAGACGACGGTGGTCAGATCGCTCGTAAAGTCATAGGCGTTGCCACCGAAGGAGAGCGGGAATGCGAAGGGGACCGTTAGGACCACTTGCTGCGGGCCTGTGAGTTTTCCGTCGTTCCACGGCTGGCGATAAATTTTCACCTCGCCCCGCGAGGGGGTGGCGAACTGGAAAGCTTTGCCGTCGCGAGTGAACGTGGCACCGAAGGTAGCGACACCCGGCAAGAGCACCGTGCACTTGTCATCCGCGGTCGAATACTCGTAAATGCCTCGCTTTTCACCAGCCCAAACCGCGCCAACCAGATATTTTCCGTCCAGGGAGACATCGAAGATGTTCCCGCAATCGGAAGCGACTTTCTTCGGGTTCGAGGCGTCTGCGTCCGCTTTCCAGACGGTCGGAATCGACGAGCCCTTTTCAAAACCGGTCAAGTATAGGAATTTTTCGTCGCGACTCCAAAAGAGCGTAAAGATCGCCCCGCCGGTCCCGAATATAGGCCGAAGTCCGCTGCCGTCAGCCGCCACGATGTAAGGTACGTCCGTTTTGCCGCTCTCCGAAATCACGAAGGCGAGATGAGTGCTATCGGGCGTCCAGTTGGTTGTTGCGAGCGACTGGCCGGACGCGATTTTCACCTGGTTGCTGCCGTCGATCCCGCAGACCCAGAGTTCGGTGTGGTCTCTCGAAGGCGTGGTGATGTACATCACTTTCGTCTTGTCGGGCGATATCGCGGGCTGGGTGGCGTTTTCCGAGGCGATGTCAGTGGATTGCTTGGACTGAACGTTGTATGCGGTCAGAATCCCACTGGACTTGCCGCTCACGAAGAAAATGCCCTTTCCCGCGGGATCATACATGGGCGATGAGTCGGGCCCGATTCCGGAAGTAATCTGCGTCGACGTCTTTTCATCCAAGTCGTACTTCCAGATATTTGTCAAGCCGTTAACGGTCCTGCCGACCAGCACGCTTTTCCCGCTTTCGGCCCACGAGAGGGCGCCGGATTCGGCCTCAATTGTCCCCAACTCGACCGACGTACGGCTGGACAGGTTCACTTCGTAAGAGTGAAAGACCGGAAGTAAAGTAATCGGATCGGAAGTGAGCACGAGCAAGCGCTTTCCGTCGGGGTAAGCTAAGATTTTCCTAGGGCGAAGTTTCGCGGCATCCATCTTGAAGACTTGTTCCTCATTCAAGCCAGACTTATCCGCGCGAAAGATGCCAGGGCTCTCTCCTTTCAGGTAAAACACAGACGCTCCATCGGGAGATGGAACCAGCGACACTCCAGAGGCGATACGAGTCGGTGTTCCGCCAAGAGTCGGGATGGCCCATTCCTCATCGTTTGAACGGGTGCTTGAGTAGTAGATCTGGGTCCCATCGGGAGAGAAACTGTCGACGAATTTCTCGCCCTCGTCGTTCGTCAGTTGCAGAGGCTCGCCTCCCGATGTGAGCATGACGAACACCTGCGCAACGCCGGCAACCTGCGAACTGAATGCCACGGTGTGGCCGTCAGCTGAAAGAACGGCGCCGAACATCGGCTTGTCCCAGTGGCTGATTTGACTGATCTTCGCGGGTCCTGCGGGGTTCCTGGAGTTGCTCCAGAAGTAGTAAATCACGCCCGCGGCTGCCAGGAGCACCACGACGACCGCGATTACCGCGTATTTATTCTGAGCGGGCGTAGGAGATGCTGGTATCGCGGCGGATGAGCTCTGACTTCTGACGTCTTCCAACGCAGGGACCACAGTCGCATTCGTCGCTGCAGAGGAGGCTCGTTTGGAGTCAGAATCCCGCCGCAAGCGCTTCAAATCCGCGCGGATTTCCGAGGCGGACTGATACCTGAGATCACGATCCTTTTCGAGGGCCTTGTTGATGATGTCCTCAAGCTTTGAAGGGAGCTCGGGATTCAGGCGCACCGGAGCCGTGGGCGCACGATTCAGAATAGCGTCCGTGATGACGCCGGAGGTTTCACCGCGGAATGGCGCTGTTCCGGTAGCCATTTCGTAGAGAACGACTCCGAACGAAAACAGGTCGGTGCGGGCGTCTAGCTCCTTACCCCGAACTTGCTCGGGCGACATGTACGCGATCGTGCCCACCGCGACGCCAGGGCCCGTGAGATCGCCTGCGCCGAGTGCATGGGTCTCGGTAGCGCCGACCGTCACATTTTGGACCGTGGGAAGGCGAGTTTGCTTCGCGAGGCCGAAGTCCAGAATCTTGGCGTGGCCGCGTTCTGTTACGAAAATATTGGCCGGCTTGATATCGCGATGAACGATTCCTTTACTGTGAGCGGCATCGAGTGCGTCTGCAACTTCGATGCTGAGATCGAGGAGCAGTTCAAGATCTATGGGACGCCCGTCGATCGTATGTTTCAAAGTGTGGCCCTCGAGACACTCCATGGCCAGGAAGGTCTGCCCGCCGTCTTCGCCGACGTCGTAGATCGTGCAGATATTCGGATGATTCAGCGCCGAAGCAGATCGCGCCTCCCTGCGGAATCGTTCCAGCGCCTGCGGGTCGGCAGCTAATTCATCGGGGAGGAATTTCAGGGCTACGGGGCGGCCGAGCTTCAGATCTTCCGCTTTGTAGACGACACCCATTCCTCCGCCGCCGAGCTTTTCGATAATCCTGTAGTGGGAAATGGTCCGGCCGAGAAAGGACGACGAAGAAGACGACATAAGGTGGACATATTAACAGGGATTCTTGCGGCCTTGTGCGCTAAGTCCTGATTGATTTAGCGTAAATGTCGCTACTGGGAACAACGCGTGTGGCTATACAGGTCGGGACCTAGGCCGCCACCTCGGAGTCCGGTTGCTGCCGGCGGAGAGACTCGGCGTTTATGAAGACCGGCCGTGGCATTGCGTGCCGATTGGGGGTGGTGTACGGTACCCCGAAGGGGAGCGCCCGATGCTGGCCACGCTTCCCTCATCGTACAGGTGCCGCGGCGCCTGAAGCGTTTCGCATCAGTCCATGCACAGCTAAGAATGCAGGCCAAACATTCCGTGTTTCGCGGGGTCAAATTCGGAGCAGTCGGCGCTATGCTATTCGCGACGGCTGCCATGCACGGTGCAACGGTCGTTCCTCAAAGCACCGTAATTCCAGTTCGTCTGGACGCTGCGCTTTCTTCACGCAAAACCAAACCGGGACAGGTGATAACCGCCCGAATCATGCAGGACGTGCCGCTGCCCGGCGACATCAAAATTCCCGCAGGCGCGAAGCTGTCGGGGCAAGTCACTGAAGTGCGGCCGGCCACCGGCCGCGATGGAGGTAGTATTTCGTTTCGATTCGACACCCTGCGGCTCCCGCATGAAAACGTGCGACTCATCGTGCATATGCGTGCCATCGCCTCGACGATGGAAGTTCGCCGTGCGCAGCTTCCTGTAAATTCCGGTCCGACTGGATCCGAAAGCTCCTGGACGACGGTGCAGATCGGCGGCGATGTCGTCTATCGCGGAGGCGGCTCGGTCAGGAGCAGGTCTGGAGTCGTGGGCAAGCCCGTTGAGAACGGCGTTCTCGGTCGGCTGGACTCAAATCCCGGCCGGGGATGCGGGGACGACGGCACGGGCGAGCGCGCACAGGCACTGTGGCTGTTTTCGTCGGATGCCTGCGGAACGTATGACCTGCCCAGTGTGACTGTCGTTCGCGCCGATGTTGATGCGGAGAGTGCCACTACGCGAGAGATCACGCTACGCTCGACGAAAGGAGACGTCAACGTGCGAAACGGAGCCGGACTGCTACTCCGTGTGGAGGCGCCCTGATTCGGATCCTCGAGAACCAAGAGAGGGCGCGCTCCCGGGCCTAACGGGATTTGCGTGGCTTATTGTTGCGCCATTGCCTGCATCAAAGCGCCGACGTACAATTCACGACACGTGCCGGATACTTCCTCCATCGAAGGCCGCACCATCTCTCACTACAGCGTCCTGGAAAAACTGGGCGGCGGAGGAATGGGCGTAGTCTACAAGGCTAAGGACACGCGCCTCGGTCGCATTGTTGCTCTGAAATTCCTTCCAGACGACATTTCCCAGGACCGGCAAGCCATCGAACGATTCCGCCGCGAAGGCCGCGCTGCATCTGCGCTCAATCATCCCAACATCTGCACGATTCACGATATTGGCGAGTTCGAAGGCCGCCCATTTATCGCCATGGAGCTGCTCGAGGGTCGGACGCTCAAGCACCGCATTAGTGGAAAACCCATCGAAGTGTCGGAGCTCTTGGATATAGGCATTCAAGTCGCCAATGGGCTGGACGCGGCCCACGCGAAGGGAATCGTACACCGCGACATCAAGCCCGCGAATATCTTCTTGGTGGAGCGCGTGCAAGCGAAAATCCTGGATTTTGGCTTGGCGAAAATTACTCCTGTGCGCGGACATGCAGACGAATCCGTAGGCGCTTCATCCGCGCCCACGCAGACAAATGCGCTCAGTGAAGAGCGGCTCACGAACCCGGGCAGCTCCATGGGCACGGTCACCTACATGTCGCCGGAGCAGACGCGGGGTGAAGAGCTGGACGCCCGCTCGGACTTATTTTCGCTCGGTGTCGTGCTCTACGAGATGGCCACTGGATCGGTTCCATTCACCGGCGCAACTGCGGCAGTCATTTTCGACGGAATCCTGCGTTCGACACCCACTCCTGCGAAGCGGCTAAACTCTCGCCTGCCCCCGGCGATGGAAAACATTCTCGGCAAGGCACTCGAGAAGGACCGCGAGATGCGGTATCAGAGTGCTGCTGAACTCCGCGCCGACCTGAAGCGCCTCAGCCGCGACATTGAGTCGAGCGGCGGGACCGCTGCTGAAAAGGGCGTTTCGAGTCCTGAGGCGCACGGACTACCAGCCAAGCAAAAATCAGTGGCCGTACTCTACTTCGAAAACCAGAGTAGCGCGAAAGAGGACGAATACTTCCGTGACGGGATAACGGAAGACATTGTCACGGAGCTCTCAAAGATCGCGCTGCTGCAAGTCTTTCCGCGCTCCGAAATGCTGGCATTCCGCGACAAGCCGGTTACGGCACAACAGGTAGGGGGGCAGCTCGGCGCCTCCTACGTGATGGAAGGTTCCATCCGGCGCGCCGCCAACCGCGTGCGGATTACCGTACAGCTCGTGGAGGCCTCGACAAGGCATTCGGTGTGGGCCGAGCGCTACGACCGGCAACTAGAAGATGTGTTCGCGATCCAGGAGGAAATCGCGCGGAGCATTGCGCAGGCACTGCGCATCACGCTGACGCCGCAAGAACAAAGGGAGATTGCTCGCAAGCCCACTGAAAACTCGCAGGCCTACGACTATTACCTCCGAGGACGGGGCTATGCTCGGCGGTGCAGCCGGCCGGACTTGGAATACGCCGTGCAGATGTACGAACATGCCATGACGCTAGACTCGCGTTTTGCCCTGGCCTATGCGGGCCTCGCTAACGTCTGCGGACTTTTCTACGACTGGCACGAACGGGATTCCAAGTGGCTCGAAAAAGGCCGTGGTGCCTGTGAGCGCGCCCTGGCGCTGGAACCTGAGCTGGCCGAGGCCCTGGCTGCTCGCGCCCGCATCTATTGGTCGCAGCGCAAATACGACGAGGCGATCCGAGACGCTCGTGCCGCACTCGAGCGCAAACCCGACTGCGAGGGAGCTTACTGGACTTTGGGACAAGCCTTGTTCGCCTCGGACCGCTTTGAGGAGGTCGCCGCATTGACGCCTCGCGGTTTGGAACTTTGCGGCGACGACTACAACATCTACGTTCCATTCCTACTCGCGGCGGAACGCTTGGGGCACCTGGAGTCCGCGCGCCAACTGCGCCAGCAACAAAATCGCGTCTTTGAAAGACATCTTGAATGGGTTCCTGAGGACACTCGCGCGCGCATATTGCTGGCCAGCAACTACGCGTGGGTGGGCAACGAGGTCGAAGCGATGCGGGAGTTGCAAAAGGCAGTTGCCCTGCGCCCAAATGACTCGAACATCCTTTACAACGCCGCGTGCGTGTACGGAGTCCTTCAAAAGGCAGACGATGCCCTCGCACTGCTTAAAAGAGCCGGTGAGGCGGGCCTCTCAGCTTCGGATTGGTGGGCGCGGGACCCCGACTTGGCTTGCCTGCATGGCAATCCAGAATTTCAGCGACTGATCGAGGAAGCCAAGAGGAAAGCCTAGCCGCTCGCGGGCCATAATTCTGGCGAATTCGCGATCCCAAGTTCCGGTGACGGCCGCCTGAGGTGGGCGATTGCCTCTGGCTCGCCCGCCTATGCATCCAGAGTCGATCGCCGTCGCTTGCCACACCTGCGCATTCAGTTACCTACTACGGCTTGGATCGTCCTTAGGATCGACGTAGTTAAATTGTAGGGGAGCGATGCCGTGGACTTGCACAACGACTTCTCCGCTGGCCATTGCGTAATGATGCATGTCGGGATCGAGAAAGGCGAAACTACCGGCCGGGAAAGCTCCCATCTTGCTTTCGTCGAAGTGGTCCCCCATTCCAACCTTGAAGGTCCCGGAGATGACAGTGACGTTTTCCCGTTGGGGATGCCAATGAGGTGCGATGCGGTATCCATCGGGCATCTTCAAGCGCACCGTGTAATCACCACTGGAAGCGGCGGGGTTGCCCTCGAGAACCGCGAGTTGCGCGCCCGGAGCCACGAACGCCGGTGCAGGACCGTATGGAATTGCATCAGGCGTGAAAGCATGTCTTTCAGAGGAAGTGGTCTGTGCGCCACTCATAGAGAGTAAACCCGCGCCGTACAACAGCCCGACCAGCACGAGTGTGAGGTACATGTTCCGCTTCATAGTCCTGCCTCCGTCGTTAGATTTTGACCGGCGAGAATATTCCTCCAACCTTTGAACGCTTTCAATCGAAACAAGATAACCCTTCCGTATCTTTTGTATATCGTCGTAAATCACTCACTCTTAAGGGATAATACCCCCGGAGAGCCTTATGCGGAGTCCAAAACGGGCAGTCGGTCAAATCGAACTGGACCTTGGGCGCTATGAAGTTCGCCGCGACGGGCGGCGAGTGAAGCTTGAGAAGAAGCCCATGGAACTGCTGATATTCCTGGTTGCCCGGCGAGAACAACTGGTTTCGCGCAAGGACATCGTTACCAAACTTTGGCGTTCGGATCTTTTGATCGATACGGAGCCAAACATCAACAATGTCGTGCGAAAAATTCGGACAGCTTTGGGCGACAACTCCACTAAGCCGCGTTTCCTTGAGACTGTTGTTGGGAAAGGATACCGATTCATTGGCCCAATACGCGTGATCGATGCTCGTTTTCAGCAATTTGAATTCGAACAGTATCCGGCCGACCAGGTCAATCTGGAGCGAGCTCCGGTGTGGGGCGAACGCTCGTCGCTAGCTGTGTTGCCGCTATTTCTTCTCGGAAATGTATCCGACGACCAGGAGGTGAGCCTGGGCTTTGCAGACGGGCTGGTCTCGCGCCTCGGAAATCTACAAGGCGTGGACGTTCTGCCGACCTCAGCGGTACTAACCGTGCCGGTCGAGGCAACAACCTTGGATATTGCCTCACGCCTGGGTGTCCGTTTTGTGGTCCGCGGCGCCATTTGGGAATCGAAAGGGCAACGGCGGCTTTCGCTCGAAATGTTTGACAATCGTTTGCAGCGCGCTTGCTTCGCGCGGAAGTGTGATCTCGACCTGGAACGTCTGTCCGACCTTGAGGATGATATTGCGAGGCAAATTGCGGGCGCACTGAATAGGTCATTGCCTCCGCTGGTTGTCCAAGGCCGTCCCCGGCACAGCAAGGACCCGCTGGCCTATACCGAATTCATGCGCGGGTACCGGCTCAGCTCGTCCGGCGATCCTGCACTGCTGGATGAAGCAGCCCAACGGTTGAGCGCTGCGGTCACGCGGGATCCCGCTTTTTCCCTTGCCCATGCGACACTTTCGCTTGTGTGCGCAACGCGCCATTTCGAGTTCGATTCGGCAAACAAATGGTTGGACAAGGCAGAGTTCCACTGCCGCCGGGCGCTTGAACTGGATCAGGACTTGCCCGAAGGACACGTGGCCAAGGCTTTCCTGCTATGGGGACCGTCGAAGAACTTTCAACATCTTGAAGCAATTGCCGAACTGCGGCGGGCGCTCTCTCTTCAGAGCAATCTGCCTCATGCTTACAACCGTCTGGGCACGATCCTGGCGCATGTGGGTCTTCTCGATCACGCCCGTGAAATGTACGAAAGAGGACGCGCGTTCCATCCGAAAAAAGCGGTCAGTCACAGCATCGTTCAGGTCTATATCTGGAATCGCGAATACGATCTGGCGCGGGAGGAGATCCAGGCGTGGCGCGCCGAGACCCCCAGCAACAAGTATCCCCTCTACTTTGCTCCTGTGCCGCCCATGATGGCAGGCGATTGGAAAGAGGCGAAACGACTGCTCGATGAAGCAATGCAATCTCTGCCCGAAGAGCCACTTATCGTCAGTCTGCTCGGTGTCTTCTATGCCTTGACGGGCAACCCCAAACGGGCGCTTGAGTGCCTCACTCGGGCCTGCGCCAGCCCAAAATCCTTTGGGCACGCGCACCATACTTGCTATCAGGTCGCCTGTATTCTCGCGATTTTGGAGCGGCCGGCCGAGGCTTTTGAGTGGCTTGAGCGGAGCGTCAGCACCGGATTCGCGTGCTGGCCGTTTTTTATGAAAGACCCGTGTCTCCAGAATCTGCGCGGTCTCCCGGAATTTGAAGTCTTGGTGGGCTCGTTGCAGGCGAAGTATCCCGACCATCTGGGATTACTTTAGCTTCGAGCCTTGTCCCGATGCCGTCCACGCTCGACCGGAGCTTGGCGCCTAAACGCCAGGGGGGCTTGCGCTCACAATCTGGTCAGATATAGGGTTGAAGATCTGCTGCTGAGAGGTCCCCGATGAAGGCTGTGGTGCTGCGTGAGTATGGCGGTCCCGAGAAGCTGAAATTTGAAGACAAAGTCCCGGAACCGCAGATCAGCGGAGGTACGGTACTAATCGCGACAGCCGCTGCGAGTGTTAATCCGATTGACTGGAAAATACGGTCGGGACTACGGCAGAAGGATTTTCCGCTGTCGTTTCCCGCAATTCTGGGCCGCGACGTGAGCGGTGTGGTGCGGGCGGTTGGCACAAATGTAAAGCACTTCAAGGCCGGCGACCGCGTTCTTGCACTTACCTACTCGACCTATGCGGAGCTGGTGGCGGTAGACGATTCCGACGTAGCCCATCTTCCGGATGGCGTGGACCTGGCGGACGCGGCCGCGATACCGCTGATTGCCCTTACCGGTGACCAACTCGTGCGGCTTGCAGCAAGCGTGAAAAAAGGACAGGTTGTTCTGATATCGGGGGCGCTCGGCAGTGTTGGGCGCGCGGCGGTGCATACGGCGAAAAAGATAGGCGCGCAGGTGATTGCAGGTGTTCGCGGGAAAGAGCTGGATGACGCCCGCTCCCTTGGTGTCTTTGATGCGCTCGCGATTGATGACGATACAGCGATTGAAAGGTTCCGACTTGTGGATGCGATTGCCGATACCATCGGCGGCGAGGTCGCAGCGAAGCTGATCGCTAAAGTGAAGCAAACCGGCTCCTTTGGCTACGCGTCGGTATTGCCGCAAGGCACTGCGGCCCAGAATCCGACAGTCAAGATCACGCGCGTGTCTACGCAGCCTGACCCGTCCAAACTCCGGGAGTTTGCCGATGACGTGCGTGATGGCAAGTTCGTTCTGCCTATCGGTCGCCGGATGCCGTTGCGTGATGCGGCAGAAGCACACGTGCTAGGGGAGAAGGGCGGCATCGGGAAGATTCTCCTGCTGGCCCCGGACTCTCAACACTGATCTCTGATCGCCGCTGGCGCTGCCGGAAACTAGCCACGGCGGTCCCGTTCTGTTCTGGTTGCCCGCGGCTTACCCGGTTTTAACTGGAATCATCAGCGATGCCACGGCGGCACTTGCCAAGGACAGACCTGCACTGATCAACATTACGATCCGGAATCCAAAGACAAACGCATGGGAAATGGAAACCCGGATCAGCGCCGCTGTATCGGGATCCAGTCCGGAAGGCAGGTCAAGTCCGGCGAGCCTGATTTCGTTCGATTGAACATACTGGATAATGCCCGGCGGAATTGGTGCGACGGCGAGACTACGATTCAAGCTGGAACTGAACAATTTCACCATCACGATTCCGAGGATCGCAACGGCAAGTACGCCTGCAATACGGGCGACAGCGTTGTTGACGCCCGAGGCGGTCCCAGAACGGTCCTGCCCTACTGAACTCATCACGACCGTGGTGAGTGGAGCCACGCTAATCGCCATCCCCAAACCAAGAACAAGGAATGCAGGGAAGAATGCTTTCCAATAACTGGCTCCTACACCGGGCACGGTGAATAGAACGAAACCCATTGCCGAGATCAGCGACCCGGCGATGAGTGGGGCCCGCGCGCCATAGCGCCCGACCAGACCACCGGACCAGCGCGACAGAAAGAACACCAGCAGAATTAGCGGCAGGGCGGCAGCGCCGGTTGCAGTTGTCGAGTATCTCTGCACCTGGATAAGGTTCATCGGGAACAAGAAAAAGAAGACTCCAAGAGCGGCATACAGAAACAGAGTGAACAGGTTCGCGCCACTAAAACTTCGTGATTCAAACAGCGCCAGCGGAGCCATGGGCGAACCAACCCTGGCCTCGACGTACACAAAACCGATCATGCAGGCAAAGCCAGCGGTCAGGCTCCCGAGAACGCGAGGATGGGCCCAACCGAGGCTCGTAGACTCAATGAGCCCGTAGACCACGCCTCCTAACCCGACAGTTGCGACCATTGTTCCCAGCCAATCCACACGCCTGGTTGTAGCGCTGCGGCTTTCGGGAATACTCCGAAGTGAAATTGCGATTACTGCGGCTGCGATCGGAGCATTAATGAGGAAGGCCCAACGCCAAGAGGCATGCTGGATCAGCCAGCCGCCGAAAGCCGGACCGGATGCTGATGTAATCGCAGTGAACCCTGACCAGGTACCGATCGCTTGGCCTCGGGTTTTCTCGTCGAAACACGCGCTGATGATTGACAGGCTACCGGGCACCAGAAAGGCTGCTCCTACGCCTTGAATACTTCGGGCGGTCACGAGTTGCTGTATGTTCAAGGAAGCACCACAGGCGATAGAAGCAGCTGCGAAAATCCCGACGCCGACCAAGAACATCGATCGGCGGCCGAACAGGTCACCGAGAGAACCGCCGACAAGAATCAACGCTCCCAAGAACAGCCCGTAAGATTCGACCACCCATTGCGCTCCGACAATGGTTGCGTGAAGGTCTGCTTGTATTGCGGGAAGAGCTACATTGACGACCGTGCTGTCGATAAAGGCCATGCTGGAGCCGAGGACTGTTGCCGCCAGGACCCAGCGTCCGGTTGTCTTCGCGCACGGAACGTCGGCGCTGACCGACCGGATTACAGCTTCGTCGCATGGTTGTCTCATGAAGAGAGTGGATGCATCCCGCCGTCGATGAGGATCTCAGTCCCGGCACCCGACAGCGGAATGGAATCCATGGCCCGAACCCCTGGATTCGTATTATTCCAGATAACACACTTTGCATAAATGGAGCGGTAAAGTAGAAAGAGAACGGAAGAGAGCGGGTCGAGGCTCATCGATATGGCAACGGTAAGCATCTGGCGTCGTAACGAGTCAGTTAAAACTTTTGCTGGACGGGCGAGGGGGGTTGGGATTTAATCGGCGCCATGCGGACCCTGGATTTGTCCGGAACCGCGCCACAGTCCGAAAATCGTCTAAAAAGCCTGTTCTGCCGTCGATTCACAATGCGACGGATGTTGATTACCTGGGATCGCAAGGCTACTGGATTTGCGCACTCGTGGCGGTGTTTTCGTTCCTGATGTCGCTCGTGGTGGGACATCCGATCGCGGGTTTCTTTACCCTGCTGTACTTCTACTTCGGCGGAGTCGGTGTCCGGGAGAAAAGCGTGTTCGCGGCAATCGTGGTGTTCATTCTGTATCTGGCGGATACGGTTACCGCGCCCGGCATTCTGAAGATATTCGGCTGCGTGTTGCTGCTATCAAATATGCGCGCGACGTTCATCGCCTCATTCTGGGATCCGGGGGTGGCGGAAGCCGATGCGCCGATGCGGTTCAACGATACGTGGACCGACAAATTCGCAGATCAACTGCCGGCTTGGCTCTGGCCCAAGATTCGGTACGGTTATTACGTGTTCGCCGTTCTCTTCTTGGCGCTTACACTAGTTGGCCTGTTCGTCATGATGTTCCAGGGACAGACGCGCCAACTGATCTCCCTATAGTTCTTCCATCCTTCCTCAGGCCCCGATAACCGGCACAGAGTTCATCTCGAAGTGAATTCGTTGTGTCGAGGATAGCAGAAGTGTACGCTGAACCAGCGAGCGGGTGGTCCTAGTCGGACATTCCAGTGAATACGACCGCACGAATACCCATGACTCCACGGTCCCAGATGGCTCCCACTAGTGATCGTAATGATTCAGCCGGCCAGTTCGTAGCATTCCGGGACTTCCTGCTCCCGGAAGAACTGAACGGAGTTCTGCAACACGTCTTGGGACGGAAACGGGCCTTTAGAAGAACCAGAATCATCACACACGGCAAACGAGGCAGGGTTGATTCAAGGTACCGCCGCTCACGTGAGCTAGCTGACCTGGGAGAATTCGGTGACGTTTTCACTCACCGAATACGGTCTTACCTACCGTGGATCGTTCAGAGGCTTGGCATTCCCCTCTTTCCGGTGAGAAAGACAATCGCACGCGTCACTGCTAGCAACGATGGCGATTTCTTTAGACAACACACCGACCTTTGCAAGGGAAGGGTTATCACGTTCGTGTATTATTTCTATCGAAAGCCAAAGCGATTTGCTGGCGGCGAGTTGCGTCTGTATCGCACGAGCTTCAAGAACGGTCGTCCCGATGCCGCTGACATTTTCGATACGGTGGCGCCGCTGCAAAACCACATTGTGTTCTTCCCGAGTTATTTGGTTCATGAGGTTCGGCGTGTCCGTTGCCACTCGGGTGCGATCGAAGACAGTCGATTCGCGGTGACGGGTTGGATCTGCAAGTGACCAGCGGGTGGTTGCATCATATTGATGGGGCGCCCGACTGTAGCCGCATGTTTTCCGCGCTTGCTTCGTCACCTCGATCTTCTGATACGTGAGCGCGATGGTCTGCAGCGTTTCCGAGTGACCGACCATGTTTGGGCAAAGGGACGGAAAGGCCGTTTGGGCAGTCGGGCTATTTCCAATCACTCTTGCTGAAGGTTTGTCTTCACCAAAATGCGATTGCTATCGGAATCACAAGTCGATCTCGCGCCGTAACGTCTCCAGAGCATGTCCGCTCTGAGGGGACGTGTGGAAATCTACGGGACGCTCATATCCTGCAAATCCGATGCAGATAGTCCACCGATCCTGCTCGAGCATATACAGCCCTAAAGACGCCTCTCCCGCGTGGGGACCATCGCTAAAGGTGACATCGAATGTCTTAGGATGGCTGGTCTGATCCAACGAGATTTTTCCCGAATAGGACGCACCCATTCCTGCCGTCGCAAAATTGTCTCCGTCGATGATAATTTTCGCGTCGACAAAAGTTTCTTTCGCAACGACACGTCCTTCGATCTCAAGCGCCACGATTTGCCATCGTCCTTGTAACTGATCCATGTCACGCATATTGATCATCCTGGCGTTCGAAGGCTATAAGGGTGGGTGTGGTCTATTAGTGGACCGAAGTCGCCACCCGTCCCTCTGGACCACAGTTGGTTCACCATCTACTTCTTTTCGTTTCTTACTTCCTGCCCTGGGCAGTGATCCAGCCCTTCGCCGCGAGCGCATCGACCCGAACATCTGCGAATCCGACCGAGGCCGGCAGATCGCGATGCTCGTCAACGGTAAGCATTTTCATCCCTGTGGTCGGCGCATACTTTTCACACAAGCGAGATATGGTTGAGTCCGCCCCCTTGTACACTTCCGCGATCAGGATGAGCATGCCGCCTGGCTTCAGCACACGCCGGATTTCGCGCAATCCGGCGGCGATGTCTGACCACCAGAAGTGCGTCTCGACTCCAGTCACCAGATCAAACGTGTTGTCAGGGAAGGGAAGCTTCCCAACATCCGCCTGATGGATCTCGACGCGGCCGACCCGGATCGCCTGCGCGTTGTAACGCCGGGACGCGGCAACACTCTCCTGTGAGTAGTCAATTCCGTGGACCTTGCCTTGCGCCGCCATGGCCGCCAATTTGCTGACGGTGCGCCCGCCACCGCAGCCCACATCGAGTACGGTAGATCGCGACTCGACGGTGGTGTGCGTCAGGCCCCAGTCGGTCAGCTTCGAGTGGCTCTTATTCATGCGCCATAGAGTGAAACGCCCGAGTAGTCCCGTCGGCTTCTTGCATTGCGTTTCCTGCGTCGTCGGCGTCTTGCCGATCTTGATTACGGGCATGCGAACCTCGCGCAAACTATACGCACCCCGCCATCACTCAGTTTCACCCGGGCGAGCCGCAGGACGGCGGACAGAGCGCGCTCAATTCTGCCGCGCGATCATGGGGACGTATCCGATCGTCGAGGAACAATAGCAGAGACTCGCAAGTAGAGCGACAGGAGACCCCGGCGGTCGGGAAATGTCCTGAATTTGGCGCTCAACCCCCGACTAGTCGGTTTACCGGAGAAGTTCGGTTCCAGTACCCCACAAATCCGGGAGCGCTTCGATCAGGCTGGGGACGGCTCCTGAGTGCGACCTGACTCGGGATACCAGCGAGTCATTTCAAGCGCTTCCCAAATGGAAGGAGCATCGGCGTACGGAGCCTGTATTGCCTGTAAGCATCGCCGAAGAACGAAACGAGGTCGTGTTCCTCAAATTGGATGGCCACGAGGATGTAGCCCGTCGTGGCGACGGCAAACAGCAGGTGTCCGTAAGTCATCCTGGGCGTAGCCCAGAAGGCGACGAGGAATCCGAGATAGATCGGATGGCGAACGTTCTGGTAAAGCATTGGCGTTTTGAATCCAATTGGCTCGTATGGCTGAGCGCGCAGGTAGAGTGCGACCTGCCGCAGACCGAAAAGATCAGCGTGGCTGACCATAAGTGTACTCGCCAGAACGGTGAGCCAGCCGAGACCGAACAAAGCGAGAAGTATCCACCGCCCGACGGCGTTCTCGACGTTCCACACAGTTCCCGTCATGGGTCGCCACTGCCAGTACAGCAGGTCCAGACAGAGGCTAGCGAGCAGGACATACGTACTGCGCTCGATAGGGTGTGGAACAAATTTCGTCCATGCGCGCTTGAACCACGGACGCGCCATCACGCTATGCTGGAGAGCGAAGAGGCTGAGCAAAAGCGCATCGATAACTACTGCCTGGATCGAAAACTCACCCACACCAGAATCAATGGATTTGGGAACGAAGAAGTTGCCGACAAAGCCGACGGCGTAGAGAAACGTCAGAAAGAAAATCAGGTACGCGATGATCCCATAGAGGAGTGCTGCGATTCTGCCCATGGTGGTTGCCTCCTGAGTTGGAGCCCGGGTTGGCCGTGGACACTGCTGCTCCAGCGCGAATTTGCGCGAATGCTATATCCCAGCGTTCCCGGAGTCAAGCAGCTACGGCAGAAATGGTCTGTAGTAACTCCTGGTCGGGCGGATAACCGGACAAGTACTCGACTAACGCTTGTCGGGACGCCTGCAAGGCGAGAGAATGAGGTCCGCTGACGTGGCAGTTCCTTGTGCGTGTTGCTCGATCCGAGATCGAGGAGGAGAGGATAATCGTGACTGAAAACCAATCGCCAGAACCGAAGACCAGTTTGGTAATTCGAGTGCCAGTGTCCGTGGACGGTTATGTATCAGTTTATTTTACGAGCAAAGATGCAAGACTAATGCGCGAGAGCGAGTGGGGGCATCTGAAGCAAGTGGTCGACCTGGCGAGCACAGTTTGCGAAAAGGCCGAAGAGAGGGCCCAAGCCGCAGCAGCCGGTGGATGACTATCGCAGTCGTGCATTGCCTTTGTAAACCTCGCAAGACCGGGCAAGTTCGTCCCAGTACCCACTGGTCCGGGAAGGGCACCAGGCCGAGCGGGGGGGCCGATGACCAATTCGAAGGGGCGCGGCGGCATCTCAGCCGCTCCCCAGTTTCCACCGCAGATGCGGTGTTCCTTCCGGCCAGCTCTGCTGCTCTTACGAGCTAGGGGAGACAGGTCGCGCCCACGATGATTATACAGGGCCAGAAGACCACCTCCTTCGATTGGGGACATTTCAACGCCACAACCGACTGAGTGCGCTCGCCGAGGCGTTGGCAGCCAAACGGCTACCACTACAGACGCCCGCCCAAGATGCGGTCGATCTGCCGAAGATGGTTCAAGTCATGGGCCGCTTCCAAGCGGACGAACTCCTCGACCGTTTGCCGTCCGCGTACCTCGTGGACCCCATA